>Ga0181523_10000528_pt1 | contig 43470 bp, 37 predicted proteins | sample PEATcosm2014_Bin_43_FD_119752 | JGI IMG/M metagenome (GOLD analysis project Ga0181523, IMG submission 119752) | Peatland microbial communities from MTU Mesocosm Facility, Houghton, MI, USA - PEATcosm2014_Bin05_30_metaG | ecosystem: Environmental > Terrestrial > Soil > Wetlands > Peat | place... | reverse complement strand
GGTTAAGGGAGAAAGTAGAAAATGGGCAAGCAAAAAACTTGGATCCATCTCCGAATGAGCCTGGCTCAGAAGGATGGAAAGAACGACGTAACCATCGGCATCTTCATAGTCGGCGGCCTTGGGGGGTTCGGGGGTTTTCTGGGCGAATAGAGGTACTGCGCAAGAAAGAAAGCACAGAACAGCCAGGATGAGTTCACTGCCCGTCAAGAAACTCAAGTCAACTTCCTTTTTCAATCCGTACATATGACGGAGCATATCATCCTCAAGTCTTGGTTAACGGCGAAATCGTCCAAGTACGTATCAGTACCCCGGATTTCCTTGCTGCGGAACGAACCGCGATTTAGCGCCTTGATCGAACGCTATAAGAAGTGATTTTAAGGTTTGCACTGACGATGTTGAATACCGTCCGCCGCACGGGCGGCTTCGTTCAAGTCGGCTAGTGAACCTTCACAGAGTCAGACTCAATCCACATTTAGAAAGTCCAGCTGAGGGTAATGCTCAATCCAGTCGCATTTTTCTTTGCGCTCAATGGAGGGCGGCTGTCAAAGTTATCCCAAGGTGGCAGATTTCCCACCGTTGATGAGAAAACCACGATTTGGCACCGTGCCTCCGCTTTCTTTGTTGACAACAAAGAGGGTTAAGATTCACCAATATCGATGGACATTTTCTTAGGTTGGCTGGACTCCAATCCCGCCCTCTCCGTCATTTTCTCCCGAGCATTTTCATCGAGTTGCCAGCTTCTCCTGTCACTGCACCTCTGGTGTCCCGTTCGTTTCGAGGAGCACCCGTGAATCCTTCGCCCGTGCCCGCTGGACATCGGCCTCGGCCTGCTCTTGCCGCTCCCGAATCCAGGGAGAATCGTGCTTCCCTGTGACATGCACGCGCGTAGGCCCGAAATGAATTGAGAGTCGATTTAAGGGAAAACCAGAGTGAAGCCATCCCACAGCGAAAGTGTCCCAGAAATGGTGCGCAGGGACGTTGGGAACTCTTGTGTACTTTGGGATCGAGGAAACTCTGCAACAGGGCGAACGGTAGACTTCTTGCGTCGGAGCTGACTCCTGTCACTTGGTGGTCGTTGTCGCCTTCAACGAATCACGCCGAAGAACCCGAATTCCGCCTGACATCGCTTCCAATTCATCGATATCAAATTCTTTGTACAGATCGAGACAGAACAGGTCCGCCGCATCATCGAAACGCACAGGAAGGTTAAGGACATAACCAAAACTCGACATTCCTTGCCTGGTTACAACCTCTGAAAAAAGTGCAGGCTCCAAAGCTGCTGCGAGAAGCGCGACCGTCTGACTCCGAATGCCCCAGCTCTCTATACGAATTGTCGGGTGGTTCGAGCGTGCGCGCAGCCATTTGGCCTGCTCCACAACCTCGGCTGCCTCGATTCCGAGCGCCCGGTCCCCCACGGTATCGAAAACCTGGGCATAGACCGCCAGACCGCCCATGGCACTGCCCACGGTTCCCAGGCCATCCGCCTGCTTGGTCATTGCCTTTTCGTCCGTGAAGAGCAGGTTTGCCGCCAATACTTGCTCCCCGCGGTCTACGCGGGCGGCGACTTCGGCAAACGCCATTCCCCGCCCACGGTCATCCAGCACGAGAGTTGCAGGCGCGGATGCATTCGTGTCAGTCGCCTTGAGCAAAACACCGGATAGACTCAGCCCATCCTTCATTTCAAATAAGTAGGACAAGGAATCAATCCCGTCGTGGTGCGTAGTGTCGAGCTGCCATGCCCGCGCCAATGCTGTCGGCTTGTAGTGAAGCACTGCGCGGAGTTCCTCTCGCTTCCGGGAGGACCATTCGTCGCGGGAAGGCCCCGCAGGTGGGACAGCGGCGCGATGGAATTCGGCCGCAATTTTCTGGGCCAGGCTCAACAACGTAAGATTTTCCGGCGAGAAGCCGATAGCGAGTTCCTCGTAGGTTCGGATCTCGTCGTCAGAGAAAATTTCCCTATTTTGCAAGGGAGTCTGCAAATACTTTCCGAAAAACTGATATGCCTGCTCTCGATTTTCCCGCTGGTAGTTGTGCGTGCCAGGATTTTCGTTGGCATACCAACTGAAGGCATCTTCTTTTCCGTATAACCTAAAGATTGGCATTATGGCGTCGAAGACGAGCGGCTTGGACAGAGCCGCTCGGAAGCAACAGTCGTCATTGACGTTGTAAATCAGGAGAGTGGGCCGCGGGGCGCGCAGGGCGGTGAGATGCGTGTAGTCGTACCCGTCGAAAACGTCGGAAGAAACTTGCTCCAAGTCTCCGATGCTGTTCAATTCCTCCAGTTCTTCCAGGCGTTGTTGTATAGATGAATAGCCAGCGACAGGCACTGCTGCGGCAACCCGTTCATCGAGTCCGCTTAAGAACACGGTTTGCCAACCGCCGCCGGATAGACCGGTAACACCCAGGCGACTCGGGTCGACATTCTGGAGAGACGCAAGATAATCAAGTCCTTTGCGCATGGCCAGGTAGAACAATCCGTCATCCTGCAATCCGACGAGATTAAGCTGGGCCCCAAAAGAATGGTCGTTGCCGGCCTTATTCAGCTCACCGGTGTCAATAAACTCTAAACTTAGAGCCATGATTTGTTGCTTGGCGAAGTTAATGCAAATTTTCTGCATGTATTCTGCAGACTTGCCAACTATAAGATCATGCCCCAGCACATTCAGAATTCCGGGAACTCGTCCGGTGAGTTTTTCAGGTTCGTACAGTAGGGCTCCAGCGTAGTAGCCGGGCGTGACTTCATAGCGAAATTTGTGAATTCGGTACCCTTTGCCGGTCTCGATTACGCCCACCTCCTCGAATTTCGGGCTAGCGTCGATCCATTGCGCGGGCCAGCCGTGGAATATCCTCTGTAGAAATCGTGCCCGAATCTGTTTCGCTTCCTTTGTCCATGCGGCCGCGGATGGGGGAGTTGGTGGTTGGGCGATTCGCCCAAGAAGATACTGACGCAGTTGGTAGACCAATACATCATGCGGCAGCAGCGGCCGTTCGAGGGCAGGGCGCACATAGCGTTCCGTACTTTGCGCAACCGCGTCCGGTACCGGCAACAGAAACATGGCCAGGATGAAAAAGAGGCAACGATGGCAAGGTAATTTCATGGGTTCCTCGATATCTCCTGGTAACCAACGTGCTTCCCGTTGGGCTTCACGCACAGATCGGCAAGTGTGGACACAAAGGACGCTGAGATCGCTTTATAGGAGGACTTAGTCGGGGATGTGTCAAACATAATATTCTCCAGGTACGTTCTGTTGTGGTTGAATCACCATCCGGCCCATTCTAAAGTATTGGACAGCCCACAATTTGAACGAGCCGCGAATCCCGCGCACGCCGATCTCTGGAATCTTTTCGAGTCCAAGGGAGTTCCCATAAATCCCGCCGGCCATAGTTCTTGGTTGATTCTGCCCTACCGATAGTACAGACTGCCGAGCTTAGATGGAACGGCGATAACCGTGAAGGGTTTTGTCTCAAAGTCTCCGTAAACCAACGCATCTGCTCCGACAAGCGGCTCAATGCGGATCGCCAGAAATTGTCACGTTTGCTCATTTCCTTTTTGAGAAAGGGACAAAAGATGCGACCAAGAAGGTTGCTCGGTATGCTGAGCCGCGCGGCTGGGGGGAGAAGTGTTGGCGCCAAATGCCGGGCCCTATCCATCCTCCTTGTTTTTGCGACGGCCCTAAGCGCTGGCGGAAGAGCGCAAACGACAGCCAACGCCACGGCAGTTGAATCAGAACATCCGCCCCTGCCCAGCTGGCTCAAATCCGGAACGGTTCGCTTTGCGCGGTTTGACGGAGGGCCTCTTGAAACGAAGAAAGCGCTGCGATCGGCCTGGGCCGCTGGGTTTTCTCCACAAGATCTCGATGTATTGACGAATCTGTACGGAACGCACGGGGATCGCATGATTGATCTATTAGTCCAGGCAAAGATCAATTTTGTCTGGGTCACCTATAGCGTGGGGTTTTCCTGGCGGGATGAGGAAGCCCAACGCGTCGAGGTGCGAGAAATGGTCAAGAAACTACATGCCCATGGAATTAAGGCGGCTGCCTATATGTGCGCGACCACGGTCTTTTGGGAGAGCCTGTTCAAAGACGCTCCCCAATCGGTCAAATGGATCATGATCGGCAGCGACGGCGTCCCCTATCGGTATTCAGACGGGCGCGATGCGATGCGTTTTGTCGCTGATATTAATAGCCCCGGTTGGGTCGAGTATCAGAAGCACCGGGTCGGAGCGATCATTGAGGACGGTTTCGATGCGATTTTCTTCGATAATCCTAATCTTGACTCCCATCCCAACGAGGAAGGCAGTGTCGTTCACTTCTTTGATCAGTTGCTGCAGTCTGCCCGCCGGGAGAGAAAATCGAATATCCCATTTTTCACCAACCTTGGTCTTCAGCCGCGCTTTTGCCTGCTGAATCGGCAGATGGATTTCATTTTTACGGAAGGATGGGTGGAACCAGGTGCCTGGGGTACTCAGTGGGAGGTTTCCAACATCCGGCGTGATCGGCTCGTAAGAGGGTTGAATCCGGGATTGCCACCATTCGTTTCGGAATACTCCCACTTTCGCAAAGGTGACCGAAATGATTCTTACCTCGGAGGACGATCACAAAAATTGGGAATTGCTGAAGCGGCAGCCTTCGGCACGTCTTATACCTGGGACATGGAGGGCCCCTTGGATACGGCGCTGGTCACACAAAATTCCCGAGCTCTGGAATCCTGGGCGGCCATCAGTCAATACAACGGATTTTTGGCGGACCACGTCGAGCTCTACGCCGATGCGCTTAACGTTGTTCCCTGGGTAGTTCTTCTTCCGGACAGTCTTGATCCGGACTTCGATTGGACGGGTGGCGCTACGCGACTTGACTTCCTTGCCAAGAACAGTGTGTTGGGCGATTTCAAGATTGCCAGCCGCATGACCAAGAAAGACTTAGCGGCGTATCAAGGTGTCATTGTTCCAGCGTATGCCTCCCTGTCGGACGGGCAGAAGCAGATGATTCGCGAGTTTCAGCAAGGCGGAGGGAAAGTCTCTGTCTTTGCCGAAACATCGCGTGCAACTGGTTTGGATGCGGAGATATTGCCCCCATCTGAAAATATTTCGCCGAAGGGCGGCTCGGCGGAAGCGCAAGTTCTAACGGAAATCCTTTCTCTCGCGCCGGATGCGACGCAGATCGAACTCGAGAACCCAGTGAGTCATGTACTTGCCAACGTAACTTCCGTTCACGATGGGGGAGCGCTCGTCATCCATTTGCTCAACTACGATCAGGCTCCCGTCAGCGAATTGAAGCTGAAGCTGAGCTTAGGTAAAGACTTCCAAAGGCTCGCGGGGCGGAAACCAAGACTGTATTCTCCTGATGCGACGAGTCCAGCATTCCAGAGGGTGCAATGGAAGGGCTCAACACTGGAACTGACACTGCCTTCCCTGGATAGCTATTCCGTGGTGGTCGTGCAATGACGGCGCGCTCCGAGGCGCTGTTTGTTCTCGACAGTCCCCTGAGGTGAAATCTTCGCACAGAGTGGTGGCTCGGCTATCCACGGAATGCAGTACAAAGTCTCGATCGAGGATTGGCAGTGCGACGGCAAGGAGCTTTTCCTGCGCTTTAACCGCAGGGCCGAGCTGTTGCAGGTGTTTGTTGGGGTCGCCAGAAAACAAGGTTTGAATCGGGGCTGACCCCCGATTAGCATTGAGTGCGTCTTCGACGCATCGCTGGTGCCAGGAACTTGTCTATACCGATTTGTGGATTCCAGGGAAGGTAGCAACAAGCTTCTGTCGGATGACCCGTGACTGCGGACGTGACCTTCGACTAGGCGAACAATTCGAGCGGGTGACGGGCGGCAGCAGAAGCTGGTTTCCCAGTAAGAACACCAAAGGACGGGAGAAAATAAAATGGCGAAAGGCGTTATTGGCGTCGAAGACGTACAGCAGTATCAAGAACAAGGGTATGTCTTGGTGAAAGGGATGTTCAGCACACAAGAAATTGGGCTGCTGCATCGCGCTGCAAAGGAAGACAAAGCGCTGGACGAGCATGGCTACGGAAAAGCGGACGGCGAAGGCGGGGTAGTGCGTTTGGCATTATGGAATCATCCCGGCGATACAATTTACGGAATGTACGCGCGGTGTGAATCCGTAGTTCGCTCCTGCGAATTGCTACTTGGCGGCGAGGTGTACCACTACCACTCGAAGATGATCATGAAAGAACCGCGTATCGGAGGTGCTTGGACCTGGCATCAGGATTACGGTTACTGGTATCAAAACGGTGTCTTGTTTCCGTTACTTACCAGCGTGTTTATTGCGGTGGACCGGGCCACCAAGGAGAACGGGTGCCTCCAGGTGATTGCTAGGTCTCACGAATTGGGGCGCATTGATCACAACTTGACCGGCCAGCAGGCAGGGGCTGATATCGATCGCGTAAACGAAATTCTCAAAGTTCTGCCACTCGTTTACGTAGAGATGCAGCCGGGCGATGCACTGTTCTTCCATCCCAATCTGTTGCATCGGAGTGATCAAAACCGATCAGACAACGCGCGCTGGTCAATGATCTGTTGCTACAACGCCGCGCGCAACAACCCGTATAAGGAGTCACACCATCCCCGCTACACTCCACTTCAGAAGGTTCCGGATTCAGCCATCCTTGAGGCCGCCAAGAAGCGCTTCGCAGACGATCCAAATGCCGCTTGGCTTGATCCCCGCAAAGATGCCAGCGCATCGAGCCTGGGGAACAAGGTTACTCGATGAGCAGTCGACCATCTCCGCTCGGTTAGGCAAACCGATCTCGCCGCACACCAGGCGGGCCACGGGAAAGGCAATCCCCTCAAAATGTTCAAGAACAACTATCGCTGGATTATTTGCGGATTACTGTTGCTTGGAACCACCAAGAATTATGTGGATCGCCAAATATTAGGTGTGCTCAAGGTAACTCTGCAATCGAATTTCGGATGGTCAGAAATTGACTACAGCAATTTAATTTTCGTGTTTCAAGGTTCCTATGCAATCGGAATGCTCGTCGTAGGAAGATTGATCGACCGCGTTGGGACCCGGGTTGGTTACGCGCTTGCGATGTTTTTCTGGAGCGTCGCCTCGATGGCCCACGCGGCCTGTGGTTCGCTCGTAGGCTTTGCGCTTGCGCGGGGAGCATTGGGGTTTTGGGAAGCCGGTGTGTTTCCGGCGAGCACGAAATGCGTTTCAGAATGGTTCCCCGCAAAAGAAAGAGCAATTGCGAATGGAATATTCAACGCGGGAACAAATTTGGGGGCAATGGTAACGCCACTTTTCGTACCGTGGGTGGTCCTCCATTTCGGATGGAGATGGGCCTTTCTCCTTGTTGGATCGCTCGGATTTGCATGGCTTTTCTTGTGGCTTGGGATTTATAGAAGACCACAAGTGCACCCGGGCTGTACGCCGGGCGAGTTGGCGCACATCGAGGAGGGTCTGCCCGAGGCATCTGCGAGAATTCCATGGCGGATCTTGCTTGGTGTTCGCCAGACTTGGGCAATTATCGCCGCAAAGTTTCTGGTAGACCCGATCTGGTGGTTTTATCTCTTCTGGATTCCTGACTTTTTGCACCGCCGCTACGGATTAAATCTTTCACAGATTGGGCTGCCGATCATCGTGATCTACGTTATCTCCGATGCGGGAAGCATCGCCGGTGGCTGGTCCTCATCGCGAATGATGAAGGCCGGCTGGTCCGCGAATACAAGCCGGAAACTGACGATGCTGTTCTGTGCACTTCTCGCATTGCCGGTCATGGGCGCCTACCGTGTTCAAGGATTGTGGGTTGCCATCGGCATCATCGCGGTGGCGGCCGCCGCACATTCCGGCTTTTCCGCCAATCTCTACACGCTGGCTTCGGATCTGTTCCCTTCCCAGTCCATAGGATCCGTTATTGGGATCGGCGGGTTCGCGGCTGGTCTCGGCGGGATGTTAATTGCAAAGATTGTGGGCTACGTTCTGCAAGGGACCGGGAGTTATATGGCTCCCTTCCTCATTGCGGGAATGGCCTATCTTTGTGCACTGCTGGCCATACAAGTCTTGAGTCCGAAGCTTGAACCAGTTCGCGTTTTTTCATCGACCACCTGATGGCCAAGCAAAGAATGGCAGAGACGCCGGTCATGCGCTGAATTGATGTCCGGGCTTTTTCCCTTTTTCGCTGCGCTCGGTCTTTGGGTTGTCGTGTTGGTGCTTGTGTTTTCGTTCGCCAGAGAATTTCCAAGCGCCTGTGAGACCTTCGGCAAGCTCACAAACTCATACTTGCGCGCAATCAGGGAAGGATCTCTTTCGAATCGGGGGCGTCTTCGGACCAGGAGGTTCTTGACCTGCTGCCCCAGTTGATTGCCGCTGAGGAAGGCTCGGACATGCGCAAGGTCACCCCCGAAACCTCGTTTCCGAGGTCTGTCCATGTTCATTGGCTGCAAGTTGTCCGCTCCTGATTTGTTCGCTTGCTTCGACCAGTTCGTACTAGGACGCAGGTACGCTTCTGCTGTCCAGCGGGTATGTTCGCGTGGCGTCAAATTCCGGCGATAAACTCGCTCTTCGCTGTGCTCGAGGATTCGCGAGCTGGTCTAGGAGCGCTTCCCGCGACGCGCTGGCGCGTGCCCCCATTTTCCGGGTAATACATCACAGCGTAATGTTCGTGCGAGGCCCTAAAATGAGCGCGAGCCTGTGCATAGAAATTCCGTGTGTGGGCCGCTCATTTTTGCTGGAAAGGTGTGCCTATGAGTCTCAGCCAACTGGCGCGTTCCTTGAAGGAATCGGCCACACTCAAACTGAACGAAACCGCGGCGCTTCTGCGAGAAAAGGGCGAGCCGGTCATACACCTCGGCGGAGGCGAACCGAAGAGCAAGGCACCCATCGATGCGGTCATCAATTGCACCTCGTTGCTGAACACCGGCGAAGTGCGTTATACGGCCCCGGACGGTATCCCCGCCTTGAAGAAGGCCATCGTTCGCTACACCGAAGAGCATTACAAAAAGGTCGTTCACGCCGGGAACATCATCACTTCGGGTGGCGCCAAGCAGGCGCTCATGGTGCTGTTGCACGCGATTCTTGATCCCAAGGAGGAAGTGATCTTTCCAGCGCCCTACTGGGTCAGCTATCCGGAGATGGTTAAACTGGCGGGCGGTGTGCCTGTCGTGGTCAAAGCGGAAGACGGGACATTTTTCCCTACGGTGAGGGAAATCACTGCCGCGGTTGGCTCGTACACAAAAGCAATCATCCTGAACAGTCCCAACAATCCTTCCGGAGTCCTGTACTCCAAAGAATTTGTGCAGGAGATGGTGGAGTACTGCGAGAGGAAAAGCATTTACCTGATCATGGATGATATCTATAACCGGCTTACCTTCGACCACAACTCCGCGCCAATCTGTTACGACTACATGAGGTGCGGTCTGGAAGAATCCAAGCTGGTGGTGATCAACGGCGTTTCCAAGATGTACGCCATGACAGGTTTCCGGATCGGCTGGGCCATCGGGAATCAGCAGCTGATTTCCGCAATGGCCACGATTCAGTCGCAGCAGACTTCCGGACCTGCCGCTCCTTCCCAGTGGGCCGCGGTCGGCGCGCTGAACGGCGTGCAGTCTTCTGTGGAAAGCTTGCGTGTCACGCTGGAGAACAACCGCAACATCATGATCGACCGGCTGCATGCGTTCGACGGGATCAAGGTGCACAAACCGGAAGGGACGTTTTACTGTTTTCCCGATTTTTCCGCCTATGGGAAGGATTCGCAGAAACTTTCGGAATTTCTGCTGGAGAAGGTCCGCGTGGTCACCGTGCCGGGCAAGGAGTTCGGCTTCGAGGGGCATCTCCGGCTCAGTTATTGCGGGGCAGCCAAAGATGTGACCGAGGGTCTGGACCGGATTAAGTGGGCGCTCGATCCCGGTTCCGCGAACGAGTTGTACCTCGGCGACCGCAAGCTTGTGAGGGACTGGCTATGAACATTTACCTCGACGTGCAATCCCCGGCGGTAAAGGAAGCGGGCAAGCTCGCCAGCAGTTATGGCCTGGCCAATCACGGACTGGTGAATTTGCGCCGCACGTACTGGAATCTGCCTACTCCGGCGCTGTATGAAGAGAGCATCTTCCGCTCGGAGGGTTCGCTGTCGCATCTCGGGCCTTTGGTCGTGAACACGGGCAAGCACACGGCTCGGGCGGCGGCGGATAAATTTGTGGTGCGCGAAGAGTCCACGGAAAGCAAGATCTGGTGGGGCGAGTACAACCGGCCATTTACGGGAGAAAGCTTTAGCGCGCTGTTGACGCGTTTGCAGGGCTACTTGCAGGGGCGAGATGTTTTCGTACAGGACTGCTTCGCCGGAGCGGACCCGGAGTACAGCTTGCCGGTGCGGATCATAACCCAGAAAGCCTGGCACTCGTTGTTTGCGCGGACTATGTTCCTGAAGATTCGCAACACCGACGCGTTGCAGCATCATGTGCCGGAATTTACGGTCATCGCCGCGCCGGGCTTCCAGGCTTCACCGATGACGGACGGCACGCGCACGGAAACGTTTATCATCCTCAATTTCCGGGAGCGGCTGGCCATTATTGGGGGCACCAGCTACGCCGGAGAGATCAAGAAAACAATCTTCACCGTGCTGAATTTCCTCTTGCCACTGCAAGGCGTTCTTCCGATGCACTGTTCCGCGAATGTGGGTGCGGCGGGAGATGTGGCCATCTTCTTTGGCCTTTCGGGGACGGGTAAGACGACCCTTTCGGCCGACCGGAAACGTCAGCTCATCGGGGATGACGAACACGGCTGGAGCGATAACGGTGTCTTCAACTTTGAAGATGGCTGCTACGCGAAAGTAATTCGACTGTCGGAGGACGCGGAGCCGCAAATCTACGCGTGCACGCGGCGTTTCGGCACGGTGCTCGAGAACGTGACGTTCGATCAGGTGTCGCGGCACCTCGATCTGAACGATTACAGCGTGACGGAAAATACGCGGGCGGCTTATCCGCTGTCGTACATCGACAATCATCTGCCCGAGAAGCGCGCGGGGCATCCGAAAAACGTGATTTTCCTGACCTGCGACGCATCGGGAGTGATGCCGCCCATTTCCAAACTCACGCCGGACCAGGCCATTTACCATTTCATTTCCGGGTACACCAGCAAGATTGCCGGAACAGAAATCGGGCTTGGCGTAGAGCCACAGATGACCTTCAGTACGTGTTTTGGCGGTCCCTTCATGGTGCATCATCCGCTGGCGTACGCGGAATTGTTGAAGAACAAAATCCTGAAGCACAGCGCAAACGTTTGGCTGGTGAACACCGGATGGACGGGCGGCCCGTTCGGAGTGGGCAAGCGCATCAGCATTCAGCACACACGCGCGCTGTTGAATGCGGCACTGAGCGGGTCGCTGCTGGGCGTTCCGTACAAGAAAGATCCGGTGTTCGGCTTCGATATGCCCATAGAGTGCGAAGGTGTGCCAACGCAAATCCTGGATCCCGTGCACACTTGGCCGAGCCGCGAAGAGTATTTCCAGAAGTACGACGCGCTGGCTGCCCGCTTCATCGAGAATTTCAAGTTAATGCTGGCCGAGTGCCCTGAACATATCCGCGAAGCGGGGCCAAAGCGGTTACCTACGATGCCCGTGCGCTGACTCGGCAACCCCCTAGGACATAAACAGGAATCGCGCATGCCTTCCGCGTCCAAAGCAACGACGGCGTTTTATGCCGACACGGTTTTCGCCTGCGCTGAGGGGTAGCCCCAGCGCTCGAAGGCCGGAGCTACAGGGAATCCGTCTCACCGGGGTGCGGGGCAGTAATTACGGGGGAGCGGGGAGGGAGTCGGGCCAGGCGGCGACAGAGAATCTGCCGTCGGGGGCGCGCGCGAGGGCGGGAGCATAAAGGCCGAGAAATTCGCGACGCCACCACATGCCCGTGGAACGCCTGGTGGAGCGATCGGTGAACCAGTATTGCCAGAGGACGGCACGGACTTGCGTTGGCGGTGCAGTGGGGAAAGGGTTCGAGGCGAAAAGAGAAAGAACGTCCTTGTCGTTGGACAGGAGCAGCTGCTCGCCGCGGAGCACCCAGGGATTTTCGCGCCAGTAGCCGAGAGAGGCGAACCACAAGTTCCAATCGAAGCGGGGTTGGTACGGCGCGTAGATGCCTGGCGCCACGGCTGGATTTTGCGGCTTGGAGCGGAAGGGGTAAGGAGCCCAGTGCGTCCCGTCGATGGAGCCCTGAAATTCGATCTCGTAGCGCTTCCAGGTCATGCGGCCAAAAAGCCCGTATTGATTGGCGACGCGGAAGGGCTCGAGTGCAAGGACAGGTTCTACGGGAAGAGTGGGAGAGTGGAAAATCTGTTCGAGGACGAGAAATAGGTTGGCGTAGAGAATCCATGCGAGAAAGAAGGCCGCCAACCAGAGATACGTAGCGGAGGCGAGTTGCTGCGCCAAGGAAACAGAAGCGGGAGTGGGGGCCGTCAGTACCAGGGGAGCAGGAGTCGTAGCACAGGAATCCAGCGAGGTTGTCTCCGGAGTGAGTTGGAGTTCGACCTTCTGTGATTCTGTGGCCGAAGGCGGAAGCTGCTCGAGGTTTGCGCGCACCGCCACGGTCCAGCGCTGCGGCAAATAGCTCACGAGGAAGCGATCATCTAGTAACAGAACGCCGAGAGAAAGCACCAGGTAATTCAGAAAGGCGTAATTGGCAGTCAGGATGATGCCGATCTGGAGAAACGTGACCAGGAAGAAGCAGACAATCCGGAAGTGGCGCGGAAGAAAGAGCATCCAAACAAGTACGAGTTCAGCGACCAAGGTAAACAAAGCGGTGGCCGCGTGGAACCCGTGGGGGAGTTGTTGGACATACCAGCCGATCCAGGTAGGCAGCGGGCCATTTTGATAATACTGATCCATCGCCGAGAGGTCTCGCCAGGAAGGATCGCCACCGAAATACTTGGCCACGCCAGATTCAAAATAGATGGTGAACCACAACAGCTTTAGCAGGAAGAGGCTGGCGCGCGAGGGAGGCTGGCAGGCGCCCCAGCCGGGCCGCAGTCCGGAAGGCGCAAAAAAGAGGCAAAGGAACCCGGCGCCGAGGAGCATGCCATCGGATTGATAACCGGAAAAATCCTGCGCGGCAGAGACGAAAGACAAAAACAGCACGAAACCGATCACCAGCATGCCGCGGGGCCATAGGTTCAGGAACAGCAGCAGTGAAGCGATCATGCCGAACCAACAGAGGGCCAGGAGGGCGCGATCTCCGCTGCCCAGCCAAAGCAAAGTGGGCGCGTACCAGTATCGTGAGACACCGAAATGCTGAGCGACATCGTGTAGGTACATGCCGACGGGCATGAGGCCGCTCGGGCCAAGTAGTCCGCGAATCTGAAATAGCAGCGAGTAAAACGCGGAAAAATAAATGACGCCCAGGGCACGGAGAAAGAGCCAGCGGGGCAACACGTACCCCGGTGGTCCCAGGGGGCGGGGTCCGACAAACCAACGGAGAAAGCGCGGCGTCCAGGAATTCATCACCAAAGATCATAGCGCGATGGTGCGCGATCAGGCTGCTTCGAGGGGCTAGGCAACGGCGCGGCGTGAGAAGGAGATGGAATTACGGTTTGGAAGAAGAGTCCGGAAGGTGCAGCGAGCAGCTGCCGTCGGAACAGACCGAGCGATTCCAGCGGTAACGATTGCGTGCAATCCACGTATAGATTCTGGCGGCCACCCAGTGGAAGCCGGGAACCAGAACTAGCCACGCGAGCAGATTCCATCCTCGGAGAAGCAGGCCAATGTGCGCCCAGGCATCGGCGCCGCTCCAGACGCGACCATTCGAGTCGACTGCCTGCATCCAACGGAGAGCCAGCTCGCGATCGATTTGCGGGAAGCGCTGCGGTGCTAGAGGATCGTGCAGATCGAGGAATTCGATGCGGCGGCGCACATCAAAAGGCCGCACGCGCTCGATGCTGGCGCGACAAAGGCTGCAAGAGCCGTCGTAAAGAACGGTGAGTTCGGCCATGTTCTCTCGCCTTCAGATGCCTCCCTGATGTATTTGATTCTAAGTCCAGGATAGACGGCACCGCGAGGGCAACGCTCGGTCCCCACGTGGAAGCGTGAGGCCCGGGAAGGCTTGACAGAGGGGATGATTAGTATCACAATGTGATGCTAATCATGCTTGGCGAATTCGAATATTTGTTGGTGACAGCGGCGGCCGGACTCGGGGACCAGGCCTACGGCGCCGCGATACGAGAAGAGATCGAAGCAACCACGGGGCGAAAGTGCTCCATCGGTGCGCTGTATACGACCATCGAGCGCCTGGAAAAAAAAGGGCTTCTGAAAACGTGGATGGGCGAGGCGACCCCGCAGCGGGGTGGGCGTGCCAAGCGCATGGTGCGCGTAACGCCGAAGGGTGTGCAGGCTGCCGAGGATTTCTATGATGCGGTGATGCGCGTGAGCCGCGGCGCAGCATGGGTAGCGGGCCGGTCCGGGAGTGCAACATGACAGGCGCGAACTGGTCTCTTCTGGAATTGGCAGCGCGACTGCTCGAGCGCGAGGAGCGCGAGGCGGTGCTGGGCGATCTCCGGGAAGTTCGCGAGAGCACTTGGGAAGGGTTGATCGGGGTATTCGGATTAGTGCTGCGGCGTCAAACAAACTTGTGGAAGAGCTGGAGACCATGGCTGGCGGGATTCGGAGTGGCGATTCCAAGTAGTTTTCTGCTGATGGGGGTATCGCTTTCGGTGAGTTGGAGCTATCAGCGGCTGCTTTGCCCCGATCTCTTAAAAGCCGCCTCCCTGACGAGGGCCTCGGGGCTCCTGGTGTTGCTCTGGCAGGCGGGTCTGCTGATGGGTTGGGCGTGGACGAGCGGATTCGTGGTGGGATCGGCGTCGCGGCGAACCTTGTGGGCGAGCGCGGTGCTGTGTTATTCACCCTGCTTGTTTTGTTTATCACGATTTCGAGTGGACTCGTTGTCGAGATATTGCTTGCTTCTGTTTTTGTTGCCTGCCATAGGGGGAGTTCGCCAGGGATTGCGGAGTTCAAGGATGAAGCTGGGGCCGGCGTTGCTTCTCGCTCTGGGAGTGACCCTATTGATGATTCCTACGATGAGTGCGGGACAACTCTGGTGGAACGCGCCGCGATTGAGTTTGGGTTGGGCGCTGAGTTTGCCGGCTTGGTACCTAGTGGCGACAGCGCGCCGGACTGTCGAACTCTCCGCGCAAAATTTGACCAAAACAATTTGAGGCTTTGGGGGACATATGGCGAATGAAATTACGCTGTCTGTAAACGGCGCGAAGCAGGTAGTGTCGGTGGCGCCGGAGACGCCGCTATTGTTCGTGTTGCGGAATGAGTTGAAACTGAGCGGACCGCGCCTGGGGTGCGGGATGGCGCAGTGCGGGTCGTGCTCTGTGCTGCTCGATGGCCAAGAGATTCGTTCTTGTGTTACGCCGGTATCGTTTGCCGTGGGTAAGAGGGTGACCACCATTGAGGGGTTGCCGGCAGTTTGGGCGGCGGAAAAAGGATTGAGCGCGGAGGACGCGTTAAAGACACTGCATCCAGTCCAGCAGGCCTGGATTGACGAGCAAGTGCCGCAGTGCGGTTATTGCCAGAGTGGAATGATGATGGTCGCGGTTCAACTGCTGGGTGAGAACCCTAATCCGACGGTGGCCCAGATCAAGGATGCCTTTACCAACGCGCCACCTTCGCCGCACCTATGTCGATGTGGAACGTACGCCGCGATCATTGATGCGGTGCAACGAGCAGCGAAGGCCATGAAGGCCTGAAGGGAGTGAATGCCATGACCACGAAGACGGAAACGTTCCGTGATGCTCCCTTCCCTGCGACAATCACGCGGCGGGGTTTCGTGAAGATGGGCGGCGCGCTCTTTGTGTCCGCGCTATTCCCATCGGGATTTCGCGCTTTGGCCGTGGAAAACCAGGGTTCGCCAGACCCAACGCTGCTGGCATCGTGGCTGGAAATCCGAAGCGACAATACGATTGTGGTGCGCACGGGGCGAACCGAAACGGGCACGGGGATGAGCGCGTATTATGCGCAAGCGGTTGCTGAGGAATTGAATGTTCGGCCGGAAACGATCTTGCTGGTAATGGGAGATACGGAGAAGACGCCGGATGGCGGGTATTCAGCGGGTTTCTTGTCTGGGATGAGTAACGTGCGCAAGGTCGCGGCTTACACGCATCAGGCTCTGCTGGGCCTGGCGGCGACGAAACTCGGAGTTCCGGCCTCGGGCTTAATCGTTGTCGACGGTATGGTGTCGGGCGGCGGTAAGAGCGTCAGCTATGGGCAACTCGTCGAAGGCCAGCAGCTCGATCTGAAAATTCCGGTCGAGGGAAAATTCCCGCAGATCGATACGACGGAATGGATGGGAGTCGCAGGCCTGGACGGCTTCACGGTGACCGGTGAGCCCCCGATGAAGGCCATGAGCCAGTTCAAAGTAATGGGCACGTCGTATGGAGTGCCCAGCATTGCCGACAAAGTCACCGGCAAGACGAAATGGAGCTGCGACGTCACACTGCCAGGGATGCTGCACGCTCGAATGGTGCGACCGGCAACGTTGGGCTCGATGCTCATTTCGGTTGGGGAAATCGACAAAAAGCAATTTCCGACGGCAGAGGTTGTCAGAAAGGGCAATCTGGTGGCGGTAGTGTCTCCGAATGAATGGGAGGCAATCCGCGCGGCGCGGACGGTAGCGGTAAGCACGAAGTGGAGCGAGTGGGGGGGAATGCCGGGCAGCGAAAACCTGACGAGGACCTTGCGCGCACAGAAGTGGGGAGCGCCGTCGGAGAAAAAAGGAAAAGAACAGGAAGTGCATACGGCGCTGCAGAGGGCGGCGAAGAAGATTTCCTCGACGTATGAGCAGCCCTATGTCAGGCACGCGCCCATCGGGCCCTACCTGGCCGTGGCGGACGTACGCAACGATGGCAGCGTGACCGTGTGGACGCATTCTGCGCAATCGCAGGGATTGCGCACGCGAATTGCCCACACGCTGAACGTAGCTGTGGAAAAAGTAGTAGTGCTCTGGCTCGAACACTCCGGGCAGTACGGACGCACTACGTACGGCGGAGATGGTGCGGAAGGCGACGCAGTGATTCTCTCGCAATTGACTGGGAAGCCCGTGCGTGTGCAGTGGACATTGCAGGAGGATTTGGCCTGGTCAACGGTGTCGCCAGGATGGGTTTCCGATCTCAAAGCCGGGATAGACGCGAACGGCCGGATCACATCTATGCACAGCGCCTTCTATTCACCCCAGGAAAGTGACGCGCGACTGCTCGGGGCGATTCTTGCCGGAATGCCAACCACCACGTCGAAGCCAGGAATGTGGATCGCCACGGAGTGGCCGTACGAAAAGATTTCAAACCGGCTGGAAGAAGTTTATGGCATGCCGAACATGGGAGCGGACTCGGTTTATGGCGGTTTGCGCGGGAACATCATGCGAACCCCGGGACAGCGGCAACAGAATTTTGCGCTCGAGGGATTGATCAATGAAGCCGCCGCGGCGGCAAGCGCCGATCCAATCCAGTTTCGGAAGGAGCACACATCGGAGCCTCGGCTGATTGAACTTCTGGACGCAACCGCCAAAGCGGCAGCATGGGAACCGCGACCGTCGCCGCACCCAGGCGCGCGCAAGGTCGGGAGTGGTGTGGTGAAAGGCCGGGGCATGTGCATCATGCTCCGCGCGAATTCCTACTGGGTGGGGATCGCAGAACTGCAGCTGACTCTTCCCACCGGAGAAGTGAAGGTGAGCAAGTTCACGATCGGAGTGGATCCCGGCAAAGTGATTAACCCGCGGCAACTGGAACGCTGCATGAAGAGCGGCGTAGTGATGGGGCTTAGTGAAGCGCTGAAGGAAGAAGTCACGTTCGATAAGGAAAAAGTGACCAGCACGAATTGGAGCCGTTACAAGATCCTGACCATGGAAGAAATGCCGGAGATCCAGGTGGTACAGATTTCGCGCGATGACAAAGGATTCGGCGGAGGGTCGGAGGCCGCGAATGCCGTGGTGCCGCCTGCCGTGGCAGCGGCTATTTTCGATGCGACCGGAGTCTATGCGCGGCGCATCCCTCTAACACCCGACTATGTAACCAAGCTGCTCAAAGGCGAATGGCCGAGCAAATCGAGCCGTTCGTAGGACAGGAATGAGCAGGGCAGAGAGAACCCGACGTGAAATTTCAGGGAACGACTACTGTGATTCCCGGGTTAGCAATGATTCCACTCGCCGAGCCGGTGACGACTACGCTGTAGGCCACAGAACCAGCAAGAGCCTAGCCCGTTTCCACAAGCAGTCCTTTGCACTTTTGAGTCTGGCTGAGGTGAGCGAGACCTAGTAGATTGCATTTCTCCCGGCGCTTGCTTGTGCTTTTATTCACCCTTTCCCGCTCCTGGCACGGCCAGGCAGTAGCGCAGTGTCACCCGCAGTACTGGCACTGAGCTAGGAAAATTCTAGGGAAATCTTTGGGCTGACAGAAACTTTTCGCCAAACGCAGGGTTGGGGTGGGGCAACCGCGGGTGATGCCTGGGTGTGTCCAGTTTGGGAGCCTTCGGGCCTGCCTGTTGGTGGAAGCGGCTAACTCGCCTGGCCGTTGATCGGAAACCACAATCTGGAGGAAGAATATGAAACGACTCATCGGCATGATGGTGAGTGCGGTGGCGCTATTGGTGTGCGCAGCCGGGGTCCACGCCCAGGACCTGCTGGTGCCCGCCGGGACGCTTCTGCAATGTACGTTGGACGAGCCGAATTTTTCTTCGGCAACGGCGGCCGTCGGTGACCCGGTGTTGTGTCACTTACGGACGCAGCAGGAGTTCGGCAGGCCTCTGTTCCCCAGAGGTAGCATGCTGGGCGGGCACTTGGAGGCAGAGAAGGAACCCGGACACTTTGTGGGAAAGGGCTACTTGAAGATCACGTTTGACCGCGTGATCCTTCCGAATGGAGACCTGCCCGTTCCCGCAAAAGTGATCCAGGCGCGAGGATTCAAGGTGGACAAACAGGGCGCGATCGACGGCAATGGCCACGCCACGCGGGACGTGGTCGAGTGGATGATTCCGCCGCTGTGGCCGTGGAAGGTGGTGAGCTTGCCGTTTCGCGGGCCAAGACCGACGCTAAAGGGCGAGGAGCCGCTGGAGTTGCGATTGATGGATGACATCGTGCTCCCGCGGAACCTGGCGCAGGTGGTACATCCCGACCGACCGCCGACCGCCATCATTACCCGTCCGACCTCTTACACCGATACACCGCAGATGAACCCGATGCAGTTGGCGGTGGAAAAGAGTGCGGCGGTAGCGGGCGCGACGGTGGTGAATAGGCCGACGGCCGGAGACCCCGCCGTAGCGCCGGAAGCCAGCGAACGCTACACGATGCTGGTGCTGAAGTCCAACCAGGTGGTGGAGGTGCTGAAATACCACCGGGACGGCGACTTGTTGCTGATCGAGGATATCCAGGGGCGGAAGGGCTCGATCGACGTGAAGGACGTGGATTGGCGACTGACGTCGGAGATGACGGCGGAAGTACGGTCAGTGGATACGCCGGCGATTTCGCGACAGCAGAATTGAGCGAAGAAAACTGAGGGTATCGGAAGGGGCTCGGCGGAAACCGTTGAGATCGGAAACGGGACAGTGCGGGTGTGTGTAGCTCGAGTGTACAGAGCTCGAGAATGGCAGTGGTATCGAGTGATCTGAACGACGGACCGCCTCGGAAGGCGGTGCCCACGAGAGTCCTTTGAAGGAGTGTAACGGGGTTAGATGTGGCAGTTGGTGGCACCGCGCTTTTCGAGATAGCGCTGATGATATTCCTCGGCGGGCCAGAAGGTGCCAGCCGCGGAAATTTCCGTGGCGATGGGACGGTTGAACTTTCCGCTGGCGTCGAGGGCTTGCTTGGATTTTTTCGCGGCGGCCTCCTGCTCGGCTGAGTGGAAGAAGATCGCGGTGCGGTATTGTTTGCCAAAATCCGGCCCCTGGCGATTCACCTCGGTGGGATCGTGCATCTTCCAGAAAACGTCGAGGAGTTGTTCATAGTTGACTTTCGCCGGGTCGAATGTGACTTGGACAACTTCCGCGTGGCCGGTCGTGTCAGTGCAGACATCGCGGTAGGTAGGATTCTGGGTGTGTCCGCCGGAGTAGCCCGAGACGGCGTCGATAACGCCGGGTACACGCCGGAACGTGGCTTCCACGCCCCAAAAGCAGCCTGCTCCAAAAGTGGCGATTTCAGACATGGGATTCTCCCCTCGCTGGGTGATTTGTTGGCATTGTACACGGGGTTAGATGCGCGAGGTGCAAGCGAAGATGCGAAAGACGCGGATGCGGAGGGGAAGGGCTAGCAAACGGGCGCGTTGCGTGAGGAGTCATGGTTGAGGTTCTGCGGGGATGCGATGCGCCCGCCCGCAGCATGACAGGCTGGAACTTCAAAGCGGCGTGCGCTTTCGAACGCGTCTCATGCCATGCCTCTCTGCAGATCGAGGGGGAAAAGGCGCGCTACGATGCCTTTTTGTGGGTTGCCGACCTGGCGCCGCCGATTTCCGCTAATTTTTTCTCGGCCGCGGATTTGTAGGGGCTCTCGACCGACGCGGCTTCGGTGAAAGCCTTGGTGGCGTCCGCATTTTTCTTCAGGTTCAGATAGGCGAACCCAAGACGGTATTCGTTGCGGGCGTAAAGGGCGGCATTGGATTTCAAGAGCGGCGCGGCCTTGGCAAGAGATTCGACGGCCTGGGCATTCAGTTTTTTCTGGAGATTGATTTGCCCCAAAGTACTGAAGGCCAAACCCTTTTGGATGGAACTCTGCTGCTTCCATTGGTCGTCGGAAAGATTGTCGGGCTTCTTGGCGGTGTCAACCAGAGAAGCGGCCTTCTTGGCGTAGGCGTCGGCCTTGTCTAACTGATCTCCCTTTTCGGCGTAGTCGTCTGCGAGAAGAAGCAGCATGCCGATGTTGTTGGGATCTTTTGCCAGAACGCTGTTGGCAACTTCCTGCATCTTGGCGCGATTTTGCGCCTGCTGGTAGGCTGAAGCAGCCATGCTCAGGGCCTGCTCTGCTTCCGCCGTGTCCGGGTACATTTTCGCAAAGCTCGTGAAGTAGTCTGCCTTCTTCGCAGGATCTTGTGCGCTGTAAGCGCCGTTCAGCAGCGACTGCTCGACATAGTTCTGGTCGTCTTTGAGGGAGTCCAGCCTGTCGGTTCTGGTGCGTGCCCATTCATTGGCGTCGGAACCACCGGGGGGAGGAGCAGTTTTGTAGTTCTGAAGAATGGAGTTGGCCTTTTGGCCGTAGGCGTAGAGCTTGTCGATGTCACCTTTTTCGCTTGCCGCGCGGACCATATTGACCGCGTTCGAGTAGTTGTCGGGGTCCAGAGCAAAAAGTTTGTTGCCATATTCAAACGCCTTGTCGTATTGCTTGGCATTGATGAAATAATTGACGTACTGCTCATCGGCAACGATTTGATATTCACCGTCGGGATGGGCAGTCGAGAAATCATCGATCAATTTGAGTTTTTGAGAGGGATCGGCGGCATTGATCGCGCTGAGCTGGTGGTCCGCTTCCGATCCGGCAGGAATCATGACACTTTTGCCAAGTTGTGCTTTACAAGCGGGAGCGAAAGACGCGAGGAGCAACAACAGGACAGTAAGAATCCGTATGGACGACATACTTACCTCCCATGGGTGTGCAACAACGGAGCGAGGACCTCTGAACAAGGCATCTTAGTGCGGCGGCCGATGGTGTGCAATTCATTTCGCGAGACTAGCGATCCCGAGCAGGCAGATTTGACCTGCCGTGGTGAGACGCGAGATTATCAAAGTTTTGGAACGGAGGTTTCATGGATCTAGGTCTGCGAGGGCGCGTGGCTGTCGTAGCGGCGGCGAGCAAGGGGCTGGGTCGAGCGGCCGCCGAAGAACTGGCCCGGGAGGGCGCGCAAGTGGCCATCTGCGCGCGAAGGGCGTCGGAACTGGAGAAGGCCGCGGCACGAATTCGTGAGGTAAGCGGGCGGGAGGTCTTTTGGCAGGCCGTGAATGTTGGTGATTCGGCGGCGGTTACGGAGTTTGTGGCGGCGGTCGAAGGACGCTTTGGGCGAGTGGATATTTGCGTTACGAATACGGGCGGACCTCCGTCTAAGCTGTTTGCGGCTACGACGAATGAAGATTGGCGGATATGGACAGAACAGCTGCTGATGAGCCCGGTTTACTTTGCCCAGGCGGTTTTGCCGCGCATGCAGAAGCGCAAATGGGGCCGCTTTCTTACCATCACCTCCTATTCCGTAAAGCAACCGGTTGAGGGATTGCTGCTCTCCAATGCCCTGCGCGCGGGTGTGACCGGGTTGGTGAGAACGCTGGCGAACGAGTACGCGGCGGAGGGAATCACCGTGAATAATGTTTGCCCAGGATACACACGGACAGAACGGCTGGATGAACTGGCGGCCATGATGGGAGCACGGAGCGGTGCGAGCGCGGAAGAGGTGTTTGCGGGGTGGAAAAGGCTGATCCCTGCGGGGCGCTTGGGGACCCCGGAGGAATTTGCAGGAGTGGTGGCGTTCTTGGCCTCGGAGCGCGCGAGTTACATCAACGGAGTTTCGTTGACGGTGGACGGCGGTACGACGCGAAGTCTTTTGTAGTGAACAACGGCACAGCGGCAAGCGATTGGGGACCTGAACTACTGGCTTTGAGGGATTACCGAGGAGAGAGACGCATGAAGAAGACGGGTGAAGAGCAGCGGCCCTTTCTAGTTTTGGGCTGGATGTGGGGTTGTGTTGTTTTGTTAGTTTGCAGCGCACTGTTTTTGCGCGCGGATGAACCGTACGCACGGAGTAAGGATTACGATTTGCAGCATTCCAAAGTCGCATTGCGGTTCGACGTGGATCAGAAGAAGGTCATCGGTGATGTGACACACACGTTATTGACGGTGCGCGAGGGTGTGGAAAAGCTGTCCTTCGACTCGGTGGGGCTGCAAATCCAGAGCGTCAAGGTGAATAAGGCCGACGCAAAATTCTCCACCACGGACAAGAATCTGATCGTGGATTTGCCGAAGGCAGGCAAGATCGGAGAAAAGTACGAAATCGAGATCAAATACGAGGGCAAGCCAACGAAGGGTTTGTATTTCATCTTGCCGGATAAGGATTATCCGAACCAGCCGAAACAGATCTGGACGCAGGGCGAATCCGAGGACACGCGCTACTACCTGCCGACCTACGACTACCCGAACGACCGGCTGACGACGGAGACAATCCTGACGGTGCCGGCGAATTGGCTGACGGTAGCGAACGGCAAACTGATCAGCACAACGAATGCAGCCGACGGCATGAAGACGTGGACGTGGCGCGAATCGCAACCGAGTTCGACATATCTCTTCACGGTCGTAGCGGGAGAGTTTGTAGAAGCAAAGGACACCTGGCGGAACATTCCGGTGACGTACTATGCGCCGAAGGACCGCGGGGACAGGTTGACGGTGAACTATAGCCGGACGCCGACGATGATCGAGCTGTTCAGCCAGAAATTAGGCGTGGATTATCCTTGGGAAAAGTATGCGCAGAGCATGGTAGATGATTTCGTAGCGGGCGGAATGGAGAACTCCAGCGCAACCACGAATACCGCAAGTTCATTGCGACATCCGAAGCTGGCGCCGGAATATCCAACCGATGAAGACGGATTAATTTCCCACGAACTAGGGCACCAGTGGTTTGGCGATCTGGTGACAACGAAGGATTGGGGGAACATCTGGTTGAACGAGGGCTTTGCTACGTTCATGGAAACCGTTTGGACAGAAGCGCATTTTGGAAGGGACGAAGCGGATTCGGATCGCTGGTCTGCGGCGCGGAGCTGGTTTCAACAGCGCAATCTCTACGCGAAACCGATCGTGCGGCACGATTTTGATGATTCAGGCGAATTCGACGGAAACGCCTATGCAAAAGGTGGGTGGGTGCTCTACATGCTCCGGCACCAGCTTGGAGAGGACGCGTTTTACGCTGGATTGAAGCATTACCTGGAAGCAAATCGCGGGAAAAATGTGGTGACCGCCGATCTGACCAAGGCGATCGAAGAAGCAACGCACACCAATGTGGATCAGTTCTTTGACCAGTGGGTGTTTGGAGCGGGCGCACCAAAATTTGAGATCAGCTACACCTACGACGCGGAGAAAAAACAGGTGGCCCTGGCGGTCAAGCAGACACAAAAGGTCGAGGGGCGAGTGGGTTTGTTCCGCGTGCCGGTGGACGTGGAGATCACAAATGCGACAGGACCGAAGCTCTATGCGGTGGTGGTGTCGAAAGCGGAAGAGACATTTACGTTCCCATCGGAAACCGCGCCGCAAATGGTGATCTTCGACAAGGGCACGCAAATCCTGAAGTCCGCGGAGTTCAAAAAGGACAAGAAGGAACTGCTTTACCAGATTAAGTATGCCGGAGAACTCGCCGACCGAGCCGATGCAGCGGTTGCGCTGGGCAAATTGAAGGGCGATGACGCCGCCGCAGCGGCGCTCGGCGAGGCACTGCGAACGGACAAGACGCGCGGCGTGCGGCAGGTGGCGGCGGAATCGCTGGGCGAATTGAATAGCCCTGTGGCGGCAAAACAATTGTTGGCGGGGCTCGACGAAGCGAGGGAGCCTGAGTTGCGTGCCGTGGTTGTGCAGTCGCTCGGATCATTCAAGGATAATGCTGAAATCACCGCGAAGCTGGAATCGATTGCGAAAGACGATTCTTCCTATCGCGCACGCGCGGCGGCGCTGCAAGCGATTGGACGCACGAAATCGCCGAAGGCCTATGAAATATTGACGGCTGCAGTGAACGGAGAATCACCGGATGGTTTTCTACGCAACGCGGCGTTGCGCGGATTAGGTCCGCTCGGCGAAGACAAGGCCGTTCCCTTACTGCGGGAATGGGCGGCGCCGGGCAAAGAGATTCCTTCGCGCCAGGCAGCCATCAGCAGCTTGGCCCAACTTCAGAAAGACAATAAGGAAATTACCAGCGAGATCGCCGGTTACCTGAGCGAACCGCACTTTCCCGTGCGGATCTCTTCCATTTTTGCGCTCGGTTCGCGCGGTGATGCTTCGGCCATTCCTGCCATGGAAGCATTGCTGAAGAGCAATGACTTGAGCATCGAGATGGCACCCATGATCAAAACGCAGATCGAACGACTGAAAAACCCCGCGGCCAAGGGTGGTCCGGGCATGCGCCAGCCCATCGGCGCGGAAAGCCCGGAAACAGGCGCAAAAGGTGGCGACGACCAGCGGCTGAGTCATCTGGAGCAGTTGGTGGAAGAGATGAACGAGCGACTGAAGTCGATGGAAGGGCGGTTGCCGCCGGCGCCGAAGCCGTGAGGACTACGGCTCGGCGAGCATGATGCGGAGATCGCGCAAATTGTTCCCCGTGGGACCGGTGACGACGGTGTCGTCGAGCTTGGAGAAGAAAGAGTAAGCGTCGCTCTGTCGAAAGGCCGCGCGCGGGTCCAGACCCAGTGAATTTGCGCGGGCGAGCGTGTCTCCATCGGCCACGGCTCCTGCGGCGGGACTGTTGCCGTCAATACCATCCGTGCCCGCGCTGAGAACGGTAATTTTCCGCCGGGCGATTTTTTCCACGCAGGCGAGGACAAAGGCGGAATTCCTGCCGCCGACACCGTTGCCGGTCACGGGTGAGCTCAGCTCGCCATCCGCGATCATGGCCACGCGACGGCCCGGATTTTCGCGTTGCCACGCTTCGAGTTGCGTTAGTAATTTGTCCGCCGCTTTCTCCACCGGCCAATCGTCAGTCGAGTTGTCACAGCAGCTAAGGTAGCCGTGGGCCTCGACAGCATGATGGGCGGCGTGAAACAGATCCTCCATGCCAAGGAGCAAAACAAAGTGAGCATTGGAGAAAGCCGAATGCCCCGGTTTGGGCGATTCCGGCATCTGCCCGGCGTTCAGCCAATGTTGCAGCGCGAGGGGGAATCGCTTTAGCAAATTGTATTCCGCAAAAACGCGACAGACATCGTCAATGGTTGTGGGATCGGGGAGTGAAGGGCCGGATGCAAGCGCGGCTTCCTTGCCGGAGGGAACATCGGTCACGGCGAGAGTGATTTTCTGCGCGGCGCCGGCGGCGAGAGCCAGCCGGCCGCCTTTAACGGCAGAAAGATGGCGGCGCACGGTGTTCATGGCGTCGATGGGGGCGCCGCAGGTGACCAGGGTGCGGTGGATCTCCTGCACATCTTTCAGGTGCAGGGAGGGGTCGAGAGGAAGCTCGACGAGGGCGGAGCCGCCGCCGGAGAGCAGGAAGAACACTAGGGTGTGTTGATCGCAGGTGCGCAAAAGGCGAAGAATTTCTACAGCAGCCCCCATGCTCTCCTTGTTGGGGATCGGATGACCCGATCGGAAATAATGGAGGCCTGCGACGGGAGCGGTGGGTTCCGTGGGAGCAGAGACAACGCCTTCTAGCGGCGTAGCTGACGGCAGCAAGGAAACGAGGCCCGTCACCATCACGTGAGCGGCTTTGCCGATACCGATGACCACGACGCGGGAAATGCGGGCTACATCCACACTGACGTCAGGAAGAAGGAAACGAGTGCCTTCCTGTCGGAGCTTGCGCTCCATTACCGAAGGAATGTCGATGGAAGAGAGAGTGTGGCGGAAGATTTCGCGAGCGAGTTGTTTTGTGGGTGGCATGTTTCCACTGCCGGGCCTTCACTTCTTCTTGAAAATATCAGCGTTCAGCATGTTGGGAGGGCGCTGGCCCTTAAAGAGAGCGATGACATTGTTTGCGGCCATCACCGCCATCTTCGTCCTCGTCTCGAGTGAGGCGGAGGCCAGGTGCGGCGCCAGGACAACGTTGGGGCGTTTCAGGCCGGGGTGAATAAACGGCTCGTTCTCGAAGACATCGAGCGCCGCACCTGCGATTTTCTTGTTCTCCAGGGCGGCCACCAGCGCGGCTTCATCCACCACCGGACCGCGCGAGGTATTGATGAGAAATGCGGTGGGCTTCATGCGATAAAACTTGGGCCCGTCGAACAGGCCACGGGTCTCCGGAAGCAGCGGCACATGCAGACTGATGAAATCGGATTCTGCCAGAAGAGTATTCATATCGCGGAATTCGGCGTTGACGGATTTTTCGATGTCCTCGGCAGCGCGGACCGCGTCGGTGTACATCACTTTCATCTGGAAACCAGAGGCACGGCGAGCGACGGCGCGCCCGATGCGGCCGAAGCCGACGATACCCAGAGTTTTGCCCCAAATGTCGGAGCCACAGAGCTGGTCGAGGTTCCAGCCCTTCCAATTGCCGGAACGAGCGAGAAGTTCACCTTCACCGAGGCGACGAGCCACGGCCATGAGCAGGGTCCAGGCAAAATCAGCTGTGGTTTCATCGAGGACGCCGGGAGTGTTGGTGGCGACGACACCGCGTTTGGTACAAGCGTCGACATCGATGTTGTCGAATCCAACAGCGACGTTGGCGACGATACGGAGCTTGGGAGCAGCGCGGAGCAGCTCCTCATTGGTTTTTTCGGTGAGAAGGCAGACCAAGCCCTCCCTGTCCTTCACGCGACGGAGAAGTTCGTCACGCGGAGGGCGTTCTGCCTCGGACCAATATTGGACATCGCAATTGGCGTCCAAAAGTTTTCTGGCTTCTTCGAATAGCGGGTGAGTCGCATAGACTTTCGGTTTCGGCATTCCCAGGCCTCTAGGTTTTTGCTGGACCTCTACACTAGCACAGCTCATGGATGGCGCGGAGGCTGCCCTTGCAACCTTGTAGCCTGCGTATCTATAGTGAAATGGTGAGTCCGCCAACGGCAACGATCAATCCTTCCTTGATTCGTGAGATGAAATCCCTATTGGGTGCAGCGAACGTTTTGGAGAAGCACGAAGACCTGCTGCTGTATGAATTTGATGGATCGGTCGAGAAGGCGCGGCCAGACCTGGTGGTATTTCCACACACGACGAAGGATGTGTCGCAGATCGTGAAACTGGCTGCGCGCTATGAGGTTCCTGTGGTGGGGCGCGGTGCAGGAACGGGATTGTCGGGTGGTGCACTGGCGCGTGGCGGCGGAGTCATGATCGTTTTCGCGCGGATGAACAAGATCCTTGAGATTGACCTGGAGAACCGGCGAGCAGTGGTGCAGCCGGGAGTTGTGAACCTGGACATCACGCGCGCGGTGGAGCACGCGGGGTTGTACTTTGCGCCCGATCCTTCGAGTGCCAAGTCCTGCACGATAGGCGGAAATGTGGCGGAGAACGCTGGCGGCCCGCACACGCTGGCTTATGGGGTAACCACGAACCACGTTGCGGCACTGGAGATGGTGCTGCCGGATGGGGATATTGTGCGAATCGGCAGCAATCATGGTGACGTGGCTGGCTATGACCTTTGCGGGCTGTTTGTGGGCAGCGAAGGGACGTTGGCACTGATCACAGAAATTACCGTAAAGCTGGCGCGCAAACCGGAAGCTGTGAAAACTTTGCTGGCGATTTTTGAAACAATTGAGGATGCCTCGGAGGCGGTTGTAGAAATTACGGCGAGCGGAATTACCCCGGCGGCTTGCGAAATGCTCGATGGCTGGACCCTCTGTGTAGTGGAAGACTACATTCACGCAGGATTTCCGCGGGACAGCGGAGCAGTTCTACTGATTGAAGTGGAAGGTTTAAACGAGGCGGTGGAAGGGCAAGCGACCGCGATTGAGGCCGTCTGCGGAAGGTGCCGGGCACGGGAAGTCCGGCTGGCCAGGGATGACCGCGAGCGGGATTTGCTGTGGAAGGGCCGGAAGAATGCGTTTGGCGCGCTCGGTCGAGTGGCGCCGAGCAATTACGTTCTGGATGGCGTGATTCCACGATCGAAATTGCCGCAGGCGTTGGAGCGAATCAAGGAAATTGGAAAGAAGTACGGATTCCACGTGGGCAATATTTTTCATGCTGGCGATGGGAACTTGCACCCGATCGTGTTGTACGACCCTCGGGACAAAAAACAGTTCGAGAATGCCATCGCCGCTTCTCACGAAATCATTCGCAGTTGCGTGGAACTGGGCGGAGCCCTCACCGGTGAGCACGGCGTCGGGATGGAGAAGAATGAACTGATGGCGCTGCAGTTCAGCGATGCGGATTTCGCGCTGATGCGCCGCGTGCACGATGCCATGAATCCGGATTGCTCCTTGAACCCGGGAAAAATCTTTCCGTCGAGCAAAGGATGTGGGGAGATCCGAATCAAGAAGAAATCGGTCGCGAGTGTAAAGCCATGAACGCGACGGCGAATCTAGCGAGCCGGTTGGCGGAAGCGATCGGAGCGAAGCGCATAGTGGCTGCGGAAGAAGAACGGGCAGCTTACGCGATCGACGGTCTGACTCCCGGCGCGATTGTGCTGCCGGCTTCGGCGGAAGAAACGGCGGAAGTAGTGCGCTTCGCTGTGGCGGAAAAACTGACGCTGTTGGCGGTGGGATCGCGAAGCAAGTGCGAACTGGGTATGGCGCCATCGCGGTACGACATTGCCGTGGACATGACGGGCATGCGGGAGATTGTTCATTTTGACGCGGGCGATCTGACGTTGAGCGTGGATGCGGGGATGCCGCTGCGCGAACTGGAAATCTATTTGAAGCAGAAAGCGCAGTTCTTGCCCCTGGCTGTGCCTTGTTTTGAAAGCACGACTGCTGGCGGCGCAATCGCCTCTGGAATTGATTCGGCGCTACGGCTGCAATACGGTTCCGCGCGCGATTTCCTGATTGGCGCGGAATTTGTCGATGGGACGGGTCAACTGTGCAAGAGCGGCGGGCGCGTCGTGAAAAACGTGACGGGATATGACCTTCACAAACTACTGATCGGATCGTTGGGGACGTTGGGCGTTATCACCCGGGTGAATTTCAGGACGTTTCCGCTTCCGGCCACATTTGGTGGCCATCTGGCTGGTTTTAGAAACTGCCAGTGCGCGCTCGAGTACCGCATGGCGGTAGAGAGAGCAGGATTGCCGCTGGCCAATTTGGAAGTGTTCAGCCCCAGCGTGGGGGAAATGATTCGAGCGATCCTGCAAAAGTCGGAAGGGGATGTGCCGACCGAGCTGGGACGCGGAGAGTGGTGCGTTTACAGCTCGTTCGAGGGCAATGAGGCGGTGGTCAGGAGGATTGCCGGGGACCTGGAGAGAATTGCGCGAGGGAGGGGCGCGGTACACAGCAGAATTCTCGAGTCCTCGGAGGATGAAGCGCTGGGAGGGATGCTGCGGGAATCGTTTGAGTGGTTGCGTTGGGCGTCGCCTGCAAATGTGGTCTGCCGGTTGGCTTTGCCTGTAGTGAGAGCCGATGTTGTTGCACAACTTCTGCAATTGGCGGAATCCGTCAGATTGCGCGCGGCGCTTCTAGTCCGTGCCGCCAGTATCGTTTACTTCGCGGTGTTTGCGGAAAGTGAAGACCAGGCGGCCCTTGCCCCCCTGGCGAAAATTGTTGCGGGTATAATGCCCCTGGCTCTGGCGGAGAAAGGCCTGAGCACCCTCCTGCATGCGCCGCCGGAAATCAAGGAAAAGGCCGCGGGGGTGCGGACGGACGGTACGGACCTGGCTCTGCAACAACGGGTGAAGCAGGCGTTTGATCCCTCGGGTGTTTTTGCGCCGGGGCGCGTGGCGGGAGGCATATAGATTGGATTCGGCGACATCGTTTCCCGGAACGGTTCCGATTTATGAGGACTACGCGCGGTGCGTGCACTGCGGGTTGTGCCTAAACCACTGCCCAACCTACCGATTGTGGCAGTTGGAGGCCGATTCACCGCGGGGACGAATCCGGCAAATGATCCTGGTCAATGAAGGCCAGTTGCCGATGTCCGGCGGATTCGTGGACCACATCGATAAATGCCTGGATTGCCGTTCGTGCGAGAGTGCGTGCCCATCGGGCGTGGAATACGGGAAGCTCGTAGAGCACGCGCGGACACGAATCGAAACAGAGTACAAACGGCCGTGGTTCGCACGAACGCTGCGCAGATTTGTTTTTGAACGATTTTTGCCGTTCCCGGGGCGAATTGCGGCCATGGCAAAACTGCTGCGTTTCTACCAGCGTTCGGGTCTGCAGGCGCTCGCGCGTGGAACAGGGGTCTTGAAGCTTTTGGGCTTGGCGGACTGCGAACGATTACTGCCGCGGATTGACGACGATTTCTTTTTTGGGGAATTGGGAAAGACGTTTCCCGCAAGAGGGCAGCGGCGCGCGCGCGTGGCTTTTTTTGCGGGCTGCATCGCGAATGTGACGTTCAGCGAATTGAATGAGGCGACCATTCGGGTGCTTACGGCCAACGGCTGCGAGGTGGTCGTACCGGGCGGGCAAATGTGTTGCGGGGCGCTGGCGGCGCATGCGGGAGCACGCCATGCGGCGCGGGAGTTGGCGCGAATAAATACGAAGGCGTTTCTGACGGGGAAATACGACGCGATTGTGACGAACGCAGCCGGATGCGGGTCAACCTTGAAGGAATACGCCCATTTGTTTTTACCAGATGAGCCGGAGCATGCTGCGGCGGTCGAGTTTCGTAGCCAGGTCCGGGACGTGATGGAGTTCCTCTCCGGCTTGGGTCTCTCGGCAAAGCTGAAGCCCATGACAGTGCGCGTCACTTATCAGGATTCGTGTCATTTGCTGCACGGCCAGAGAGTCCGCGAGGCGCCCAGGCAGCTGTTGCGCGCGATTCCTGGCATTGAATTTGTGGAACTACCATACTCTGATATCTGTTGCGGGTCAGCGGGGGTATACAACGTAACTCAAACAGAAGCAGCGCTAGAGTTGCTGGCGGAAAAAATGGAGTACGCAAAAAAGACGCGCGCGCGGGTGATCGCGACAGCCAATCCCGGCTGTTTGCTGCAATTACGTGCAGGGGCGGAGATCCACGGCACAGGCCAGGAAGTGCTGCACGTCGTGGAGCTTCTCGACCGGGCGATTGAGACGTAGAAAGCACATTTCCCAGACAGTGAATTTCTCTTGGTAGACAATCTTTCTAGCGCTCGCCAATGAGGTAGCGGCAACCACGCTTGCCCATAATGGCAGAATGGACGGCGTTTGCGGGAACGTCGCAGCGGTCGCCTGCGCGATAGGTAGTGGACTTGCCAGTCATGCTGAGGGTCATCTCACCGCTCAAAATAATGTGAGCAGTTTCTGTTGCGTGCGTATGGTCGCCGTAACGTGCACTCGGGGCATCCTGCCAGACGTAGGTGCGAGAGAAGCCTTCCTGCTGGAGTTGCGAGATGAGTTCACGTTCGGTCATCGGTGAGATTCTAGCGCGGTGGAGCGATTTGGGAAAAGGAGTCCAGATACGACAACGCCCTCCCTGCAGAAATGGGGGTCACTGCAGAAAGGGCGCGCCGTCTTCAGGAGAGAAGAGCGTTGGACAAGAAACTATTCAGCCGGCGGCGGAGCCGTTCCTTCGGCAGGGGGTGGTCCGCCGGGGCCACGCCGGCGAGCACGCATACTGGCTTGCTTCACCGTGTAATCGGACGGCACGGCAAAGAGAGAAGCAGCGGGCTCGGCGCGTTGGATGTTGGTGAGGGTATAGGTGACCTGGCCCATGCGGGGATCGTTGCGTACGCTCTTCACCACCAGCTGCAGGTCCGGGGAATACCACTGTTCATTGACGACGGAGATGGCATTGGCATTGCCGATCTGCCCAGCGGGAATAATTCGCGTGTAGCGAGTGCCCTGTGCGGTGACGCCGTTGATCGTTTGTGTGCCCAGATCCTCTTTTTTCAGAGTGCCGTTGGCAATTTCCTGCTGGAAGTGCGCTTCGAACTTGCTCTGCAAATTCGCGCCGTTTTTCGGGCCGGCCGGAGGAAGGGAAAGTTGCTCGGCGACCTTGGTGTCTGCGTGCAGGACGAAGGCGGTGGATGCTACAGGGTCATGGATGGAAATCATCGAACGAGGCTGGCCGGATGCAGGAAGAGGGCCGACCCCGGTAAAGGTTGTTTCGCGGCGAGTTCGGCCTTGGCTATCGCGATAAACGTTGGACTGCACTTTGCGGTCGATTACGTTGCCATCGGCAAGAGTTTGCTTCGTTTCCGTGATGGCCAACGCGCTATAAGGCGCGCCCGTCACCACTTTTCCGGGGTGCATCTCGCCAAAGCCGAGAATTTCCATGCGCGGTCCCACAGGGCCGCCAGGCATTAAAGTATCGGGTGACGGAGGCGGACCCGGAGGGGGTTCCTGCGCATCGAGCGATAGCGCGCCCAGCAAAAGCATTGCACTCAGAAGCAAATAAATTCGCTTACTTTTCATCGAACACTCTCCTCTTCTCTCCCGCTCTGCGGCAAACGGACGGCTTGTGGCAGCCCGTCATCACCAACCAGCAGATCCACTTGAATCCAGTCGCCGGCATGCTCTTCATTTACCGTCAAACCGAGCGCTCCAAGCGCGGCCCGCTGCATCTGAACACGCACAACCGTGGCGTCCTCCGGTGCTGGCGGCATGCTGCCCGGCAAAAGCGTGAAATCACCTGAGGCGTTCGAAGCCACCAGCACTTCACCGAGTTCGGATCCCACAGGCGTCCCGCCTTGGGGCCCCTGGCTCGGATTTTCGAGCGAGGCGGCAGTCGGAACGACCTTGGTTGTTGTTTTGGCTAGACTCTCGTCCTTATGCACACGCCAGTTTGCCCAAGTAAAGGCGCAGAACAGTGCCGCGGCTGCCCCCAGGCTCCAAGCGAAGACGACTGCGGTGCGCTGAGTCTTGATGGTTTTGTGTTTGCTTCGAAATTCCTGGCGCAAGCGCAGTTCCACGCGGGAGGGTGCTTGCGCCTCGGCGGTTTCGGCTCCGAGAACGCGCAAGTCCTCACGCAGAGCCAGCCAATTCTCATGGAGGGCAGCGCAATGGTGACATTCGCGCAGATGCTCGCGAGCCGCCTTTTTCAGCAGGTCGTCTCCCCCGGCACTGCCAAGGTCGAGTCCTGCGATAGCGAATTCTTCACAATTCATTCCAGTATCTCCGGCAAAAAATCATCCACGCCCTACGTTGGCGCGTTTCGGGACCTCGCGAAGCATTTCCAGTTTCGCTAGCAATAGCGCGCGTCCGCGATGCAAGCGAGACCGAATCGTTCCCACTGGGCAATCTAACGCGTGAGCTGCCTCGTCGTAACTCATCTCTTCCAGTTCGCACAGAACCACGGTTTCGCGAAATTCTGGTGGCAACTCCAGAACGGCGGCGCGGACCTGCCCGCGGCGTTCCCGGAGTTCCGCCCAGCGTGCCGGCGTCATCTGCTCGTGGAGTTGCGGATGAGCCTCCTGCCCAGCTTCGCCCTTTTCATCGAGCGACACATCCCGAGGGGTGCGCTCCAGGTGTTTCATAATGCGGTTGCGCGCGACGCCGTAAAGGAAAGCACCCAGCGTGCCGCGGCGGGCGTCGTACTTTTTCGGTTCGCGTACCAACATCATGAAGACATCCTGCACTATTTCTTCCGCGGCCCAGGAGCTCCCGGTCATACGCACGGCAAAACGGAACAGGGGCGGCTGATGACGGCGGTAGAGCTCGGTGAAGGCGCGTTCATCACCCTTGGCCGAGCGCTTCAGCAGCGCGTCTTCCCTTTCATTTGACTCGATCTGCATCTCTCCTGGTTTGAAGCCCGCTTTCATTCGTATTTCCCCCGGAGATGGAAAAAGGTTCCCGATCGAAAGGTGCTCTCCGTCCAGGGCCTAACCTCTATCAATAGAACACCAAAGGGGCGCGGAGAGTTTCCCTTCCTCTTGGACCGGGGCCAAAATTCAAGCCTTTTTGCCAGGGCGGAACATATTGGCAGCGATGCGCGTGACGGTACGGCGAGGGACGATGCGCTGGGAGTGCGCACCCAGGTAGTTGCCCAAGCCGGAAATCACATAACTCTTGCCCGCGGCGAGCGCTTCGAGTCCGGTTCGAGCCACCTTTTCGGCGGTCTCCGGGCTTTTGCTGGTGAACTGCTCCTGACCGGCCACGGCATGGAACTCGGATTCCGTAGAACCAGGACACAGGGCACAGACCCGAATACCATGGGGCTTCATTTCTTCGGCAAGGCCCTCGGCGAAAAAAAGGTCAAAGGCTTTGGTCGCCGCATAGGTGGCGATGTAGGGAACCGCCTGGAAGGATGCGGTGGAGGCGAGAATGAGGACGTCACCGCGACGGCGCGCGATCATATCCGGAAGAAACAGGCGAGTGAGATGCACAACCGCCGTGCAGTTCACCTGGACCATCTCGAGGAGCCGGTGCGTTTCCACCTGAGAAAGTTCGCCGTACTGACCGAAGCCCGCATTGTTGATCAACAGGTCGATGGCGATGCCTTTTTGCCTGGTGAAGTTGTAAATCTGTTCGGGAGCCTCTGCTTGGGCGAGATCGGCGACAATGATTTCTGTCTGGATGCCATGCGCCGCTTTCAATTTGCGAGACAGTTCTTCCAGGCGATCGCGCCGCCGTGCTGTGAGGACAAGATGTGTTCCACCATGGGCCAATTGAGTCGCAAGTTCGACGCCAATGCCCGCACTGGCTCCTGTCACCAGAGCCCACTTGCCATGCCACTCGGTCTGCATAGGGAGATTTTCTCAGGCGGAGTCGGTTTTGCCAAACTTTAAGACGGAGTCCTTCAGGCGATTGCCTTGTTGCCGCATACGGTCCATCAACCTTTGGGCCCAGACAAATTCCGCCGCCAAAAAGGTTAGGCCGAGGAAAATCACAAGCCAGCCGGGACCCGGAGTAAAGATCATAACGGCCCCCACGAGCAGTAGCGTGAAGCCGCCGAGTATTTTAAAGAAGCGTCGAACCTGATCGATGGACCGAAAGAACATAGACCCTCGTGGGCGGAGGGAAACAGAGACTTTATTGTGAAGGGAGACAGCCGGTTACGCAACAGCCTTCGCTGAGCGGTGTGAATAAAGGCATGGCAAAGACGACGACGACAGGTTGCTATCGTTTAAAGAGAAGTGTGTCCTTGTTTGAGATTCCAAACTGCGGAAACAAGGGCGTCTATTTCCGCGCAGGTGTTACCTGGGAATAGCAGCGGCTCAGCTTGAATTGAATCGATTTAAACGAGACTCCAGATGAATTCCTGGGCATGACTTGGTGTATGCTGCTGCTGAGTCCAAGTTTTCGATGCGGGGCATCAATCAACCGTTGGTTGAAGATTCAGGGACGGATTCCCCCAGGGAGCGAATGTGGGGGAGGAGGATATTTATGAAGACGAGGATGCTTGCATGGTTGGTCGGAATGGCTCTCGTGACTGCTTTATTGCTACCGGCGAGCAAAGCGCTGGCTCAGAGCATCGTGGTGGACGCCACACCCTCTCATGTTCTGAACACATTCAGCCCGCCGCGCGCATTAGGCGGCGCGATCGATCGTTTGAGGTCGGGGGAGGGTGCTCCGGGACGGGAGGAAACGCGGCCGACGAAAGAAGCGGTCGACAGGAATACCGATGCGCTGTTGAGCGACCCGGTACTCAAAGAAATTCTCGGAGCGGGTTGGCAGACAGTGACCTACCGGCAAAACACGGAATTGATGGTGGAGGCGTGGCATTGGAATGCCGCGGGCCAATGGAGTAACGCGGAGAAGAAGGAAGGATACTTCACCGGGGAGGCGCAGCCGGGAGAAATGATCAGGCACTCGTACGCGTACCCGTTGCCACATCGGGGCTTCAGCCGCGGAGACGGGAACGGGTGGTCGCGGCTGACGGATGGGGACTTGAATTCGTATTGGAAGAGCAATCCGTACCTGACCAAGGCGTTCACGGGCGAAGACGATGCGCTGCACCCACAATGGGTGATGATCGATTTGGGCGCAAGAGTGGACGTGAATGCCATCCGCATCACCTGGGCAAATCCGTATGCGCGGAAGTATGCCGTGCAATTCTGGACCGGCGCCCTCGAGCCATTTTACGACGGAACGCAGGCGGGAACGTGGCAGACGTTTCCGAAAGGCGTGGTCACCGAAGGGCAAGGCGGCACGGAAACGCTGAAGCTGGTTACGGGAACGATTACGGCGCGCTACCTCCGCCTCTGGATGACGGAATCCTCAAATACGTGCGACACGCATGGGTCCACCGACAAACGAAATTGTGTCGGGTACGCGATCAACGAACTTTATGTGGGCACACTTTCGACGGGAGGCACGTTCAACGATGTGGTGCAACATTCACCGAACCGGAGGCAGACGGTCACTTGGCCGTCTTCGGTGGATCCGTGGCATGCAGAAACGGATTTGGACTATGGGCGCGGGGACCAAATCGGGTTTGACCTGTTTTTTACCAGCGGAATTACGCGCGGATTGCCCACGATGGTGCCGATCGCCATGTTGTACGCAACACCGGAGGATGCGGCAGCGGAGATCGCCTATTTGTACAAGCGGCACTACCCGATTTCGTGGATTGAGATGGGAGAAGAGGCCGACGGACAGCATATGCTGCCCGAAGATTATGGCGCACTGTATATTCAATTTGCGAACGCGATTCACAAACTGGTGCCGGAAGCGAAACTGGGCGGCCCGGCGTTTGAAGGTACATTTGGCGATGTGGAGGTGTGGCCGGATGGGGCGGGAAGAGTTTCTTGGTTGGCGCGATTCCTGGACTATCTGAAAGTGCACGGCCGGTTGAACGATTTCACTTTTTTTTCGTTTGAGCATTATCCATTCATGGAGAAAAACGATACGGCATCATGGAACGATCTGTACCTTGAACCGGGCTTTGTGCACCATGTTGTCCAGGCATGGAAAGACAACGGACTGCCCCCGAATCTGCCGTTTTTCATGACCGAAGGAAACATGGGAGGGGGAGGCGGCCCGAGAGATGTGAAAAGCGCGCTGTGGCTGGCCGATTACGTGGGTGCGATGATGTCGGAGGGTGCCGGGGGAACATACTATTTCCACTATATGCCGACGCCCGGAGGGCGCGGGCAATTCCTGGCGCTCGATAAGGACTATCACGTGCTCAACTATCCGCCGCAATACCTGGCGGCACAGGTGATCACCAAGGAGTGGGTGCAACCTGTGGACGCGCCTCACCGGTTGTTCAAGGCGACGAGTGACCTGACCGACGAATGGGGCAACGTGTTGATAACCGCGTATGCCGTGGAACGGCCGGACGGCCAATGGTCGGTCCTGCTAATCAACAAGGACCGCGAAAATGACCATGAGGTGAACGTGGTCTTTAGGGATGAGTCGCTGAAACGCACACGCCACTACGTCGGAACAGTGGATTGCGTCACGTTCGGACCAACAGAATATAAATGGCACCAGGGTGAGAACGGCGGCCATGCGGACCCGGATGGGCCGCCCGCGAAAACGGCATTGACGGGCGGGGCGGAGGCCAAGTACACGCTGCCAAAGGCATCCATTATCGTTTTGCGGGGAAAGATCGCAGAGTAGTAAACAGCCTAGAAAATGGCGGAGAGAGTGGCATTCGGACTCTCTCCGTATGTTCATTCTGCGTAACTTTCCTACATTCCACCAAAAGAGAGAAAAACGCTCATAACGCCGAACCGAGATACACGGCGGGTACACGGAACCGCCCTGCGAATCCCACAGCACGTCGCAGCGCGACACCAAGGCAGTTGGGTCATCGTGAGCTATCTGCAGGTCATCCGTTGTGGCACGGGCCTATTTTTTGCCCGTGGGCGCGAGGCGTTTTAGTTCTTCGAACCAGTTTTGGACGAGGATGAGTTCGGTGACCGGTTGGGGCTTTCGTTCACCGCGCTTGACCATGAGGAAACGTTGGCCGTCGAGGGAGATGTCCCAGCCGCGGGTCGGTCCGGCACAGGAGCAGTCCTTGGTCTTGAACAGAAGGCGCGGCTTGCTGACAGAAAAGCTTCCATCGGTGTGGACATCGGTGACCCAATATTCATCGTCTTCCGGCCCCACGTAAAAAAGGTGTTTGCCATCGCGCGACCAAAGAGGTGACCAGCCTCCTTCGGCAGAGAGTTGCCACTTGCCTCCCAGCCCGGGAAAGGGCCGGACGTAGACTTCCATGCGACCGGATTCATCGGAGGTGTAGGCCATCCAGTGGCCGTCTGGCGAAAACTCTGGATACATCTGATTGGCTTTGGAATTGAGGAGGGGGGTAACTTTGCGGGTCTGCATGTCGAGCAGAGTAGTGTGCCAGCCAGTCAGTGGGTTGAGCTCGACGAATGCGAGGGTAGTGCCGTCAGGAGAAAAGGATGCCGGGACCTGATGATTATCACTGGTGGTGAGGCGCTGCATCGGGGAACTGCCATCCGCGGCTTGCTCGAAGATATTGGATTCTTTGCCTGGCCCCCACGATTTAAAGACGAGACGTTTTCCATTCGGCGTCCACTGGGCTTGGTCGGCCTTCCCTTCCGCGGTGAGCTGAGTGGCGACACGGCGGTCGAGGTCGTAAATCCAAACGTGGATTTCTCTGCCGGCGGTGATGTACGCGATTTTGCGGCCGTCGGGAGAGAGGCGGGGAGCAAAAAAAGGAGCCTGGAAAGAGGTGACGGATGTGGCATTTCTCCTCTTGTCGACCCAGACAAGCGAGTCCTGGCGATCGGGCAGCGTGCCGCCCGGGGCATAAACCAGCCAGCCTGAATTGGAAATGCTGAATTGGCCCGAAGCAGTATTCGCGGCAGCGGTATTGAGTGCCTGGATAACATGGGGAACGGCAGGGACGGGTTGGCCGGTGAGCTCTCGTCTGGCGAGGTTGAAGGGCACGACCATGAGGGTGCCGTCGCGCAGGAAAACCAGATGGCCGGTGGGAACGTAGCGGGCATCGGCAGCTTCTTCCAGCAAGACTCGCCAAGTTTTAGTCTTGAGATCCAAAACAGCCACAAGGGGATGTTGGTCAAACCAGTCCCTGAGGATGGTGAAGAGCACGCCCTTGCCGTCCGGGAGCCAATGGGGAAGGCGATGACTGAACTCGCCCTTGGATTTATCCGGCGTGGTCAGAAGCTCCGGGTTCCCGCCATCCGCAGAGACCATGTAGAGACGCCCGTATACCCCGGTGCAAACACGATTTTGTTATCTGGTCCCCAGCTTCCCGCCAGATAATGCTGATCCGACAAAGTCACGGGAACACCGCCGTTGATCGATACCTTCATTAACTTGCCGTCGGCCCAGAATGCGACCCAGCGGTCATCCGGTGAGAGAAACGGGCCGATACCGCCTTCGCTTCCGGCAATGGGCTTGGCTTCCAATTCGTCGGTTCGGCGCAGATACAGATGTGGCTTGTCCTGAGGTCCGGGATTTTCCCGGATGGCGCTGTAGACGATGAAACGGCCACTGCTGGAGATAGCCATGGCTGTCATCGTCGGCTGGTCAAGCCCCCAGGGAGGCGACAAGCGGATGCCTTCCAGTATGTAACCCGGTTCTAACTTGACCATAGATCTTGCAACGGGCGAGGACGAATTGGAGGAAGAAGAATGTTTTGCGCGATAGCCAAGGAAGATGCCGAGGATGAGCAGGGTGGTGATAGTGGCGGCGGGCCCAGGGTGTTTGCGAATGGCATCGAATGAGCGAAACACCCATCGCGGAACCACATGCTTTATTGCAAGAGGGACAAGATTGCGCTTTGGTGCGGGGAGAGCTTCGACGGGGGCGATGAAGCGGTAGCCGCGGCGAGGAAGGGTTTCGATGAGGTGGGGAACGTCGGCGGAATCGCCCAGTGTCGCGCGGAGTTTGTTGACGGCGAGATTGATGGCATGGTCAAAATCGCCGAAGCTTTCTTGCGGCCAGATTAGTTGATGTAACTCTTCTCTGGGGACCACTTGACCGGGACGCTTCAGGAGGGTGGTAAGCACCTTGAAGGGCTGGTCCTGTAGCTTCAGGCGGATGCCGTCTTTCCACAGTTCGCCCGTCTTTAGATTTACTTGGAAATCCTGAAAGCGAAGGACCGGCTCGGTTTGTTCCGAGTTACCCATGGGCTGACTCCGCAGAGAGGAGCGAAAGGCCCGGGGAACCTGAGAAACCAACTGAGAATGCTGCAGCTAAATCCTGCCTCATCAGAGCACTGCGCGGAGACAAAGTCAATACAGGGAAGAGACTCGCGGCGAATTGAAACGTTTCTGGGCAAGTTGGATTCTCGCTGCAGCCGCCAAGCGGGCGGCGGTGAGCACAGCGAATTTCATGGTTCTCACTTTGGCTTGGAAAATACGGAGGTGATTTATGCAGAGTACGCGGGCCCATTCCTTGAGCAAGATCCAATTAGCGATCATTTGTTCCGCGATCGTGGTTGCTGCCGTGCTTCTGGTGGCAATCCCGGCTGGAGCACAAACCACGACGATTAAATGGGTGCCCATCCCTTACACAAATCCGACCGCAGGAGATCAGATGTATGCGAAATACTGCGCGTCGTGCCACGGAATCACGGGACAAGGCAACGGCCCTGCAGCGCCCGCCTTCAAACATGCGCCTGCCAACCTGACGAACTTAACCCAAAGCCACGGGGGCAAATATCCCCGAATGCTTGTTTATGAAAGTGTGATTGAAGGCGGACAGGCGCCGGGACATGGGAACACCCAGATGCCGGTGTGGGGAGAGTTGTTCGTTCGGATGGATGGCTTTTACTCCGAAGTTCCCCAGATTCGGTTGAAGGCTCTGGCCGACTACATTGAGACTCTTCAGGCGAAGTGAGCAAGAAACGGAAAGACCCCAGGACACGGATCTTAATCAACAACACCATAGTTCGTAAGCAATGGCAGGGGTGGCCTTCGTACAAGCCAAGGCCACCCTTGCCGTTTCGGGCATGGATACTGACGATTTCTACGATCCCGCCTGTTTCAATCCTTTCCACCGTTTCAACCGTTTGGGTTCAATTTCGGGCTCGAACAGACACTTAAGACACCAAGCCGCTTGCTGGACGTAAGGTGGGGCTTCCAACTGTCCCGCAGCCAGGTTTGGTCACCTATCACCATGCTAGGAGCGTCGCCAGGCAAGTTTCATTTTCAGTTCCTCAAGAGCGTTGAACGCGATCGGGCAGATAGCAACATTGTCAATCACACCGATCAGTCGAGATGTAAAGTGGGGTTGTTCTAGGTGCGGATACGACCTGCAAACGTCTGGCCTATGGTCGTAAATGGAACAGAGCTTGCCGTTAAGCATCGGGCAGGGCGGATTCACTTGGCCGTCGGACATCGATTCTCTCTGGAATGCTTCTATCGACTGGCCAAGCGTTTTCGCAATCGCGTAAAGCTCACTTTTCTTGAATTCGATGTGTAATGATCGGCAGCAATTCGCGCACTGCGTGCAGTCGATGAGGGCGAAGTATTTCTGGCTCAAGCCCTTGACAAGGGCATCGATGTCACGTGGGGCGTACTGCTTTAGCCACGATCGGAATTCCCAGTTCTCATCGTCGTGCTCTTCTGAAAGCTGCCCGATTCTTAATAGGTCGATCTCCATTTTCGGAACCGTGAATTGCATCCAGTTTCGTTTCGGCCGCCTATCGTGAGCGTGGCCAACGCTCCTATCAGGATTGGCAAGCAACGAGGCAATGATCGCTAAAGAAGGACTTGAAGTCACAACTTTGCACGGCGGTCCCAGTGACATTAGCGATTCCACCGTGATTTCTGCCCTTGTGGTTGATTCCCGCCAGCCTAAGCGGGCTTCTCGCGTTCTTTGAGGTGGAATGCCCAAAGCGCGTCAAGGAGAAGATTGGAGTGGTGTTGTGCACACTAGTAAGCCAGAGAGTCAGCCATCCTCCGAGCACCCGAGCATAATACCGGAAAATCCGATCTCACAACGCATCGCCTGTATTGACTGGATGCGCGGCTTGGTAATGGTCCTGATGGTCGTCGACCACGCTGCGATGGCATTCGACCGCCACCATCTGGATGAAGACTCTGCCTTCTATGCCAACGCCGGTACCATGGCTCTTCCGGCGGCTGAGTTTTTCACGCGCTGGATCACCCACCTATGCGCTCCCTCTTTTGTATTTCTCGCGGGCGTTGCCTTGGCTTTGAGCGTGGAGCGGCGCGTGATAAGGGGCGTTAACGCTTGGGAGATTGACAGGAGCATCCTCACTCGCGGGTTGATCATCGCACTTCTCGATCCAACACTCATCTCCCTCGGCTCCGGCCGTTGGACTTTCCAAGTGCTGTTAGCCATCGGCGTTTCGATGATGTGCATGGCTGCACTTCGGCGCTTATCCACGTGGGCAATGCTGCTGATGGCCAGCGGCTGGATCGCGCTGGGTGAAATCGTGACCGGCTGGGTGTGGACTCCCCCCGGCAATTCTTCTGTGCAGGCCGCGTTCCTGGTGGCGAACTATGGAAGTTCCAAGATGATCGTCAAATATCCTGTGTTGCCGTGGTTGGCCGTGATGATGCTCGGTTGGGTGCTCGGCCGTCACCTGATTCGCTTCGCTGCCGGCCAGAGCAAGGTTTCGGGCAAGAAGGTGTTATGGAGTTGCGGTACGGTGGGCTTGCTCGTCTTTGCCATGGTCCGAGGCATCAATGGATACGGCAATATGTTCCTGTACCGGGCAGACAATTCGTGGCAACAGTGGCTGCATGTGAGCAAGTATCCCCCGTCGCTCACATAGTATTCGCTGGAGCTTGGCATCCTGTTCCTATGCCTGGCGCTGCTCCGGAGCATCGAGATACGTATCGGTGTCCGTGAAAATGGGGTGTTCAACGTGTTCGGGCAGACTGCGATGTTCTTTTACATCGTGCATCGCTTGGCATTCGAGATACCGGCCACATACTTTGGCCTCCGCGGCTTCGACGGCTTGGGC
>Ga0181523_10000525_pt1 | contig 43567 bp, 38 predicted proteins | sample PEATcosm2014_Bin_43_FD_119752 | JGI IMG/M metagenome (GOLD analysis project Ga0181523, IMG submission 119752) | Peatland microbial communities from MTU Mesocosm Facility, Houghton, MI, USA - PEATcosm2014_Bin05_30_metaG | ecosystem: Environmental > Terrestrial > Soil > Wetlands > Peat | place... | reverse complement strand
CGTGCTGGCATTCTCGCCGAAGAAGGGCCTGACGGTGTACCTGATCTGCCGCGACGAATTCTTCGACCGGCGCTTCCCTTACGACAACGGGGACAGGGACTACGAGGACAACGCGGACAGGTTCATCTTCTTCTGCAAGGCCGTGGTCGAGACCATGCGCCTGGCCGGCCTGGGAGCGGACATCGTCCACAGCCACGACTGGCAGGCGGCGCTCATGCCCCTCCTGCTTCGCGAGGCCGAGCGGCGCTTCGGGGTGACGCTGGCGATGAAGACCGTCTTCACGGTGCACAACATCTCCTACCAGGGCCTCTTCCCCGCGGCCAGCTTCCAGCGGACGAACCTCCCCGAGGAGCTCTTCACGATCGACGGCCTGGAGTACTACGGGCAGGTGAACTTCCTGAAGGGCGGGATCATGTTCGCCGACCGGGTGACGACCGTGAGCCCCCGCTATGCGAAGGAGATCCAGACGCCGGAGTTCGGCTGCGGCCTCGAGGGCGTCGTCCAGAATCGCGCCGACGACCTTTCCGGCCTCCTGAACGGGGTGGACACCGCGGTATGGAACCCGGCGACGGACGCCATGATCCCCGCGCGCTACTCGGCGGCGGGCCTCGGCGGAAAGCGGGAGTGCCGCAGGGCGCTCCTGAAGGCGTGCGGGATGGACCCCTTGTTCGGCGGGCCGGTCTTCGGGGTGATCTGTCGCCTGGCCGAGCAGAAGGGGATGGACCTCCTGCTGGCCAACTCGGACTTCTTTGAGAACCGGGTATGCCGCCTCGTGGTCCTTGGAAGGGGCGACAGGCGGATGGAGAGCGACTTCCGCGCCCTAGCCTCCGGCCACCCCGAGAGGGTCTTCCTGTGCACGAAGCTCGACGAGGCGATGAGCCACCTTATAGAGGCCGGGAGCGACTTCTTCGTCATGCCGTCCCATTTCGAGCCGTGCGGCCTCAACCAGATGTACTCTCAGGTCTACGGCACGGTCCCGATCGTGAGCCGCGTCGGCGGCCTCGTGGACACGGTCCGCGACGCGGACGAGGACCCGGCCGGCGGCACCGGGCTCATGTGCGAGCCCAAGGCCCCGGCGCTTCGCGGCGCGCTTGAGCGGGCCCTGAAGCTCTTTGGCGACAAGCCGCGGTATGCCGCGGTCCAGCAGCGCGGCATGGCCCGGGACTTCAGCTGGAAGACGGCAGCCGCCGCCTACGAGTCACTCTACCGCGACTCGCTCTGAGGCCCGCGGCCCGACCCCGATGAAGATACTGATTGCCGGAGCGTCGGGACTGATCGGCCGCGCAGCCGCGGCGGCGCTCGCGGACGACGGGCACGAGGTCATGCGGCTGGTCCGGCGCGTTCCCGCCTCCCCGGAGGAGGTGTCCTGGGATCCCGCCGCGGGCGAGCTGCCGCTCGAGGTCTGCCGCTCCGCCGAGGCGATCGTCAACCTATGCGGCTGCAGCCTCGCGGGCGAGCGCTGGAGCCCGAAGAGGCTAGGGGAGCTCCGGTCGAGCCGGATCGATTCGACGCGCACGCTTGCGAAGGTGTTCGCGGGCACGATCTCCGACGGCCAGCGCCCGCGCGTCCTCGTGAACGCCTCGGCCATCGGCATATACGGGGACCGCGGCAACCTCGAGCTCACCGAGGCGAGCGAGCCCGGGAAGGGGTTCCTGGCGGAGCTCTGCCGCGACTGGGAGGCGGCGGCGATGGCCGCCGGGGACCTGGGGGCGCGCGTCGTCTGCGTGAGATTCGGAGTCGTCCTCTCCCGGGACGGGGGGATGCTCCCTCGGCTTGTCCCCTTCTACCGGGCGGGCCTCGGGTGCCCGCTCGGCAGCGGCCGCCAGTGGATGAGCTGGATCTCGCTCGAGGACGCGGTCGGCGTCATCCGGTTCGCGGTCCGGGAGAACTGGCTCTCGGGCCCGGTGAACGCGGTCTCGCCGACGGCGGTCATGAATTCGGCGTTCACCCGGGCGCTCGGGCGCATCTTCGGGCGCCAGCTGTCGGCGCCCGTCCCCGCGTTCGCGCTGCGCCTCGCCATGGGCGCGGTCGCCGACGAGACCGTCCTCGCCAGCACGCACGCGATCCCGGCGAAGCTCCTGAGCTCGGGCTATCCCTTCCGGTACAGCATACTGGAGGATGCTCTGTACCAGGCGCTTGCCATGGAGAAGCCCGAGGCCTGAACGCCAAAAACATGCTTTCCATCGGAAGGGCCCTCCGTATGTTGATCCCTTCCAATGGAGAAGACGCTCATCATCTTTAAGCCGGACTGCATAGAAAAGCGCCACGTCGGCAACGTCCTCGACCGCTTCGAGAGGGCGGGCTTCTCGATAGCGGGCTGCAAGATGGTCCAGCTCGATTCGAAGGTCCTGCGTGAGCACTACGCCCATGTGGCCCACCTGCCCTTCTACCCCGAGATCGAGAGGTTCATGAGCTCGCGCCCCGTGATCGTCATGGCGCTCGAGGGCCACGCGGTGGTGAAGAAGGTGCGCGACCTGCTGGGCCCCACGGACTCGCGCAAGGCGGCCAAGGGGACGATCCGCGGCGACTTCGGCACCGAGATGATGCGCAACGTTGTGCACGCCTCCGACAGCGTCGAGAATGCCCGGACGGAGCTCGCGCGCTTCTTCGGGCCGGGCGAGATCTTCAGCGGTCAGTAGGCGAGCCTGTTGGAGCCCTCGGCCAGCGGCGTGCTGCGGCCGGCCCAGAGGAGGTTCCCCGAGACGCCCCGGGGCAGGTCGATCGCGATGTTCCAGCGGTCGCCGGTCCTGCGGTAGCTGACGATGATGTCGCCCGCGGGGTGGGGCATCCGGGCGCTGAGGGCGTCCAGCGTGCCCAGGTGCGGTGCGATGAGGACCGTCCGGAATCCGGGCGACGCGGGGCGGATGCCGGCGACCAGGGTCAGGAGGTCGTAGTTGGGGTGGGCGCTCCAGGCGTGGTCGTCCGAGCGGGTGGGCTCGGCCGTCTCCGCCCAGGTCGTCAGGCCAAGCTCGAGCATCCGCCTCCACGGCCCCAGGGAGCCGAGGTAGAGGTCCGCCAGCCCTGCGTGGTCGAGGGCCCTCGCCACGTAGAAGCGGAAGTAGATGCTTGCGGGCGACGGCTCGCCCCCCTCGGGCTCGCCGCCGATTATCCCGCGGATGACCTGCTCGCGCCTCCCGGGCGGAACGACGTCGAGGAGGACCCCCATCGTGTTGGTCTGCTGGCTGTAGTGGGAGTGCGCGGGCGTGTCGGCCAGTAGCCCGCGAGACTCCACCCAGCACCGTTCCCGCACGGCCCTCCCGATGCCGGCCGCCTGCTGGCGGTCGCGCGCCGCGACCGGGGCGTTGCCGAGGTAGGCCTCGAGGTCCGCCGCGTCGAGGAGCGCGGCCATGAAATAAAGCGAGAGCAGCGCCGAGCCCCCGTCGGCGTCCTGCGGCGGGACGCCGAAGTCAAAGTCGCGGGTCCAGTCCCCGAAGTTCCACCAGGGCATGACGCCCAGCAGCCCGTCGGGCCTCAGGCGGGCTGCGTACCAGTCGGTGACGCCGCGCGTGTGAGGGACCCATCGGGCCAGCGAGCCCGAATCCGGCCGGTATAGCCAGTAGTCGTGGAGCATGCCGATCCAAAGGAGCGAGAAGGTCGGAATGACCTGCGGCACCGCGGCCGGGTACCGGCTCTGGGTCAGGCCCTCGCTGATCCTCGACCAGTCGTAGGCGTCCAGCGCCTGGACGGCCAGACGGTCGTCGCCGAACTCGACGTAGGAGATGAGCGCCTGGATCCTCGTGTCGCCGATGTACTGGAGCCGCTCCCAGTACGGGCAGTCCGAGTACGTCTCGTGGGCGTTCATGCGCGCCGTGCGCGTGCCCGTCTCCCAGATCCTCGCGATGACGGGATCGCTGGCCGCCACACCGGCGCGCACCCGGAACGGGTAGCCGGTGAAGAACGCCCCCATCGACTCGAGTGTCAGGGCCTCGTCCCCGGTCTGGACGTCCACCTGGATGAAGCGCCACGCGCGCCACGAGAGGGTCGACCACGTGCGGTGCGGCCCCCCGTCACAGACGTACGTGTCCCTGAGGCCGAGGATGGAGCGATTCGCCGTCTCGCTGCGGTTGCCCTTGGCTCCCTTTGCGTCGACGAGGGCCTCGGCGTAGGTGATCCGCAGGGTCGCCCCCTTTCCCCCTTCCGTGGCGAGCTCGGGATACGCCGTCGTCATCTCGCCCTGGTCCATCAGGATGCTGGCCGCCGTGTGGGCGGGGATCGTGGCGGGAAAACCGGCGACCGCGCCCGCGCCCTCGGCGCGGACGATCCGAGCCGCCGGGATCCCGGAATGCTCCATGTGGGGCAGCGCGTCCGGCACGAGAAGCCACCGGTTGAGGCCCGAGCCCGTGCCCTCGGGGTAGCCGCCGGGGTACCGGCCGGGCTCGCCCTGGCCGACCGTTGCCGCCGGCTTCCAGCCGGCGGACCCGGCGCCGGACGCCTGCCATTCCCAGTCGTAGCGCGTGCCGTCCAGGACCTCGCCCGGGGGCGCGGCATAGTAGTTGGGCACGTCCGAGGGATTGATCGGGAGGAAGCCCTGGCCCTGCTCCCGCTCGACCTCCCAGGAGCCGTCGGTGTCGACCGCCGCCTCGGCGTCGGAATGGCCCTGCACAAGGAACCCGGACTGGTCGCTCATCTGGGCCATCGGGGCGAGCGCCCCGTAGTTCCAGACGGTGGCTGCGACAAGGTTCTCGCCCGCCCGCAGCAGGGGCGCGATGTCGAACGTCTCGTAGCGCCAGTGGTCGAGGTCGCCCTGGGCGGGCCCCTCGCCCGCGCGGACCCCGTTCACAAAGAGGACGAAGCGGTTGTCCGCGGAAACGTGGACGATGTAGCTCCCGGGCGCCTCCGGCAGTGCGACCCTCTTGCGGAAGTGGTAGACCCCGGGGCTGCGCGGGTCCGCTCCCGGGCAGGCGATCCACTTCGACGGCCAGGGCGAGTGCGCGAGGTCCAGGGCCGGGGCCCCGGCGGGTCCGCCCGCCGCCGAAAGCGCGGCAAGGGCGAGCGATGCGACGAGAACACCGACTGGGGGCGGGGGTTTCAGGCCGCCCATTCGAATCGCGCGGCGGCGCCGCGCCAAGCCTGAACGCTTGCGGGGCGCGGGCGGCGGCGGCGCGCCCGCCCGGCGCCTATAGCGTTGAAGAGCGGCCAAGGGCGCGAGAGTCTCTGGGTCCACTCCCTAGGCCAAAAAAAGATGAACATCGCCATAACGGGCGGGGGCGGCTTCCTCGGCCGGCGGCTGGCCCGAGCCCTGCTCGCCGACCGCCGCGTCGAGCGCCTCGTCCTGGCGGACGTCGCCGCGGCGCGGCCCCCGGAAGGGGACCCGCGCCTTGAGGTCCTCGCGGCCGATCTCTCCGAGCCGGGGGCGGCGGAGGCGGTCGCGCGGGGCGCCGACGCCATCTTCCACCTCGCCGCGGTGCTGAGCGCGCAGGCCGAGGCCGACTTTGACCTCGGCATGGGCGTCAACGTCGACGCCACCCGGCGCCTCCTCGAGGCCGCCCGGTCGGGGGGCCGGCGGCCGCGCTTCGTGTTCGCGAGCTCCCTGGCCGTTTTCGGGCCGCCGCTGCCGCCGGTGGTGACGGACGAGACGGCGCTCCACCCGCAGTCGTCCTACGGCGCCGGCAAGGCCGTCGGAGAGCTGCTGGTGGCCGAGTACGGCCGCAGGGGCTTTGTCGACGGCCGCGTGCTTCGGCTGCCGACCGTCTGCGTGAGGCCCGGCAGGCCCAACGCGGCTGCGTCGTCGTTCGTGAGCTCCATCGTGCGCGAGCCGATCCACGGCGAGAGGGCCGTCTGCCCCGCCGCCCCGGAGCTCGAGCTGTGGGTTTCCTCGCCGCGCGCGGCCGTCCTCAACCTGGCGCACGGCGCCTTCCTGCCCGCGGAGGCGCTCGGGTCCCAGCGGGCCGTCAATCTTCCGGGCATCACCGTGACCGTGGCCGAGATAATCGCGTCGCTGGCGCGCGTGGCGGGGCCCGAGGCCGCCGCCAGGATAGACTTCAGGGACGACCCGGTCGCGCGCCGCATCGTCTCGAGCTGGCCCGCCCGCTTCGACGTGGGCCGGGCGCTCGCCCTCGGCTTCACCCGGGACGCGGGGTTCGAGGCCCTGATCCGGGAGTTTGTGGCGGAGGAGGCTGCCGGGAAGGGACCCAGGTCAGCCTGACGACGAGGTCGCGCAGCGCGTCCGGCCCGCCGACGTTGCCGGGCCAGACCACGTAGCCCAGGCCGGGAAAGCGGGTCTCCGCGCCCATCCGCCAGACCGGGACGCCCGGCGCGGCCTGGCCCAGCACCCGCGCCCGGCGCATGCCGAGGCCGGCCGTGGCCACGTCGCTCGATGTGGTCCCTCCCTTGGCGACCAGGAAGCGCGGCCGGCGGGGGAGGGCGCGAACTATCGCCGCCAGCGCGTCGGAGACTACCCGGCCGGCGCCGAGGTCGCCCGCCCTTCCCAGGGCGCTCTCGAGCGCGCGGCTCGTGTAGACGACGGCGTGGCGGCCGCCCCGGATCGCCGCTGCGGCGGCGGCCGCAGCGCGGCGCGTCTCCTGCGCGAGGGGGGCCGGCCCGGCGAGGCTTCCGACGTCGACCTCGATGCCCGCGACGCGGTCCAGCGCGAGCACCGATTGGAGCTGGACGGTGGTCCTGCCGACGTAGGAGCCGACGACAAGCAGCCCGCCTTCCGGGCCGGGCCCGCAGATCTCCGGCGGGCCGAGGAGCGGCCGGGGGTGGACGCCCGCCCGGACCCTCACGAAGCTCGCCGCGGTCCGCAAGAGGTATCGCCCTCCCGCCGCCTCGGCGCGCAGGAGGCCGTGGGCGAACACCTCCAGGTCCGAGTAGGCGGCGGCGTTGACCACCAGGAACGCCCCGCGCGCAAGCGCGCGCAGCTGGCGCAGGACCCTCTCGGCACCGTCCGGCCCCCGCAGCGCGGCGATGTCGACCGCGGCCACGTCGGCGGAACGCACGGCGCCGCCCGTCTTCTCCTCGATCCATTCCGTCAGGTCGGAGTGCCGGTATCCGAAGGTCGCGTCCCTCGAGAACTCGGTTTCCGCCGCGGGCACGAGCCGCCCGCCCTCGGCGACGTAGTGGACGTTGCCCACGGTGTAGCGGCCGCCCTCGAAGAACGCGGGTATGACGATCTTCGCGTCGAAGGCGCGGCCGAGGCCCTGCTCGAGCGCGTCCAGCTCCGCCGCAAAATGGCCGCGCAGCGTCGAGTCGCTGCGGCTCGCCACGGCGAAATCGGCCCCCGCCGCGGCCGCGGCGGCAGAGAGGTTGGCCGCGACGGCGCGCACCAGGGCCGCCGCATCCGGCGCCGGCAGGCTGCGGGTGTTGGTGAGCACGTAGAAGCAGGGGCGCGGGTCGGAAAGGGCCGCCGCCAGCGACGGCACGGACCAGTCGGCGAGGACGTCGACCCCGTGCATGGTCTGGGTGCCCGTCGGGTCGTCGTCGAGCACGACCAGCTTCCTGCGGCTCGCGCCGACGAGCTCCCGGACCCGGGCGAAGTCGGCCCCCGCGGCAGGGGCTGGGAGGGAGTCGAGGATGGGGCTGTTCATGGGCGCGCTCCTTGGGCCGCGCCATCCTCGGCGATCGGGGCGCGCCGCGCTACTCGAATCCAGTTGAGTCCCGCCGGGGCCTTCGGCAGAAGGGGCGCATTCCATGGAGATCGATCGGCGCCAGTTCCTCGTGATGTCCGGGGCGATGGTGCAGGGAAGCGTCCTCTCAGGCCTCGGGGCGGGGTCGCTTCTGGGCGGGATCGCCGACGCGGCGGGGGGGGGCTCGCCGCCCTGGCACCAGCATATCCGGCGGATCGGCCAGCTCAACTTCAACGAGCGCGACCCGGTGGAGCTCGACGTCGAGGCCTGGGCCGACTACTGGGCGGGCCTCAAGGTCGACGCCGTCCTCGTGAGCGTCACCGGAATCCTGGCGTTCTACCCGACGCAGGTCCCCTTTCACCGCAGAAGCAAGTTCCTCGGCGACAGGGACCTCTTCGGCGCCTGCGCGCAGGCGGCGAAGAAGCGCGGACTGCGGGTGATCGCCCGCATGAGCCCGGACCTCAACTGGGAGGACGCCCTCTCGCCCCATCCCGAGTGGTTCATGCGCGACGCCGGCGGAGGATTCCTCCCGCACGGCGAGGAGCCGCGCCTCTACCGCACGTGCATGTTCTCGAGCTACTTCACGGATTTCGTGCCCGCGATCATGCGCGAGGTCCAGTCCCGCTACGACGTCGACGGGCTGTTCACGAACGCCTGGCCGCCCCTGGACGCCCTGCCGGTCTGCTACTGCGACGAGTGCCGCAAGCTGGCCAAGCCCAGGTCCCCGGACTACTGGCGCCAGTTCACCGAGCGCGTCGTCCAGCTCTGGAGGCACTACGACGGGATAGCCAAGGAGAAGAAGGCGGACAGCCTCTTCTTCGCCAACCTGGGCGGCGGGATGCGCGCGACGCCGAACCTCAGGCGGCTTGCGGATGTCTGCGAGTGGTTCAACTGCGACAACCAGGGCCGCGGCGGCGACGGGGCCCCGATCTGGGGCGCCGCGCAGCAGGGGCGCGTCGCGACGGCCGTCATGAAGGGGCGCACGGTGACGAACGTGACCGGGGCCTGGTCGACCTGCGGCGCGGTGCGCTGGCGCAACGTGGCCAAGTCCAGGGCCGAGGCGGAGATCTGGATGGACCAGACGGCCGCCAGCGGCATGACCATCTGGTACCACTGGGTCGGCGGCCAGGGCGGCCTCGGCGAGGACCGTCGCTGGCAGCAGATCGGCCGCCGCTACATGGACTGGCTTTCGCGCCACGACCTGCATTTCGAGGGGCGGCGCACCGTGGCGAACGTGGGCGTCGTCATGGGGCAGAGCACCCACCTGTTCTACACGCCGCCGGGCGAGGGGGGGATGGCGCAGTTCATGGACGGCCTCTACTACGCCCTCCTGGAGGGCCGCTTCCTGTTCGACTTCGTGCACGAGGACGACCTCGGGCCGGAGACGGTCGGCCGCTACGCCGCGCTCCTGCTGCCCAACATCGCCTGGCTGAGCGACGCCCAGTGCAGGCAGCTGCGCGACTACGCGGCCGCGGGCGGCTCGGTGATGGCCTCGTTCGAGACCGCGATGTTCGACGAGGCCGGCAGGCGCAGGGACAGGCCGGGGCTGGCGGACCTTTTCGGCATCGAGTCGGCCGGGCCCGTGGCCGGCCCCAACGGGAACGGCTTCTATGCGCGGATCGAGCGCCCCCATGAGATACTCGCGGGCCTCGACGACACGAACCTGATCCCGGGAGGCGCCTACCGGCTGCCGGTCAGGGCGGCGGGCGAGCTGGTGCTGTCGGTCGTTCCGGCGCACACGGCCTATCCCCCCGAGCTCTCGTACGCCCCTGTCCCAAGGACGGACGAGCCCGCGGTCGTCGTCCGCGAGAACGGCGCCAGCCGCCTCATCTACTTCCCGGGCGACCTCGAGCGCGCCGCATGGCGCTCGGGCCACACCGACCTGAGCCGGCTGATCCAGAATTGCGTGGCCTGGCTCGTCCGCGGGGCGCAGCCGGTCACGGTCGCGGGTGAGGGGGTCGTCGAGTGCTTCGCGTGGGAAACCTGGTCCGGGTATGCCGTGCACCTGCTCAATTACACGAACCCCAACATGCACCGCGGCTGGCTCCGGCGCCATTGCCCGATCGGCGAGCAGAAGGTGAGGATGACCCTCCCGGCGGGCAGGTCGGTGGCCCGCGTCGAGCTTCTGCGCGCGGAGCGCAACATCGCGTTTCGCCAGGTCGGTACATCGGTCGAGTTCACCGTCCCCGGGGTAGCGGACTACGAGGTGGCCGCCCTCTACGCGTGACGCGGCCGCCGGCTCAGAGGAGGCCCAGGAGCTGCTGCGGATCCACGCCGAACCAGACGATCAGGCCGGCGGCCGCCAGGAGGGCGAGCGCCGTGACTGGCGCCACCGCGATGCGCCCCGCGCCCGCCGCCGGGGCGGCCACGAGCGCCTGCTTGAGGACGATCAGGTAGTAGTACAGGGCTACGGCGCTCAGGGCGATGGCCAGTATCGCGAGCAGGCCGGCCGGGCACGCAATCCCCCCCAGGTGAAGCGCCGCCGAGAAGACGGCGAGCTTGCCGACGAATCCCGCGAGCGGCGGAATGCCGGCGAGCGACAGGACGTAAACGGTCAGGCAGGCCGCCAGGAGCGGCGAACGCCGGTGGAGCCCCGCGAGGTCCGCGATGTCCTGGCACCGGCCGCCGCGCTCGGCGGCGGCGATCACGCCGAACGCGCCCACGGTGGCGAGCCCGTATGTCGATGCGTAGTAGAACAGGGGCGCGGGCCCCGATTGCCCCATGGAGATCACGCCGAGCAGCAGGGCGCCGGCATGGGCGATCGCGGAGTACGCGAGCAGGCGCCGGAGGTTTGACTGGGCCAGGGCGGCGAAGTTCCCGAGGAGCAGCGACGCGAGGGCCATGACAGCCAGGACCGGGATCCAGCCCGCGCCACCCGCGAGCGACCCGGCGGGGCCGGCCGCGCCGCGGAAACCCGTCCACAGGAGCCGGCCGAAGAGCGTGAAGCCGGCGAGCTTCGAGGCGGACGCTATCAGCGCCGCGGAGGTGGCGGGCGCGCCCTGGTAGACATCGGGCGCCCAGAGGTGAAACGGGGCCGCGGCGACCTTGAAGCCGAACGCGACAAGGACCATGACGATCGCCACCATGAGGAGCGGGTCGGGGCCGCGCAGGGAGATCTCTTCCGCGATCCGCGGCAGCTCGATCGAGCCGGTGACCCCGTAGACCAGGCTGAACCCGAACAGCAGGAACGCCGCCGCCATGGCGCCGAACAGGAAATACTTCAGGGCCGCCTCGGCCGACTCGGGCCGCTTCCGGTCGAATCCGGCGAGGACATAGAGCGAGAGGCTGGCGAGCTCCAGCGAGAGGAAGGCGAGCAGCAGCTGCTGCGCGGCCGCCATCAGGATGAGCCCGGTCGCCGCGAAGAGGACGACCGCCACGTATTCCGCAGGCTGGCCGGGCACGGAGGCGCCCCAGGCCACTCCCAGGGCAAGCAGCGTGAGCACCAGGACGGCGACGCGCGTGGCGACCGCGAACCTGTCGAGAACCAGGACCCCTCCGAATACCGGACCGCGCGCCCCGAGGCACGCGGCGAGGCCCGCCGCGACCACCGCGAGCGCCGCGACGGCCAGGGCGAGCCGCAGGCGCTGTCCGGCGGATCGGCGCCGGAAGACCGTGAGGTCCAGGCCGAGCGCGAGCAGCGCCCCCGCGAGAAGCAGCGTCTCTGGCAGCAGCGCAAGGAAGAGGTCCTGGTAGCTCGGGTTCATGGCGCGACCGCCTTCATCGCCGCCTGGAGGAGCGGCGACTGCAGCGCGGGGTTGATCCAGTCGAGAAGCAGGTCGGGCTTGAGGCCGACCAGGACGGTTGCGCCGACGAGAAGCAGCGCGCCGGCCTTCTCCGCCAGGGTGATGGGCTCAAGGTGGATAGCCTGCGCGTGCGCGCCCGCTGCGCCGGGCGACGCGGGCGCCTCCTGCCTCCCGAAGAAGCCCAGCGCGATCGCCCGCAGCGTGAACGCCGCGGCCACCACCACTCCCAGCGCGGCGACGGCCGCCCAGGCAGGCACCGTCCTCCAGGCGCCGATCAGTATGCTCAGCTCCGCCGGAAATCCGCTGAAGCCCGGAAGGCCCATGGACGCGACGCCGGCGATGACGAACACCGCGGCAGCGAACGGCAGCAGCCGGTAGAGCGGCATGGCCCGGAGATCGGCGAGCCTGCGGGTGTGCGTGCGGTCGTAGACCATCCGCCCGACCACGGCGAAGAGGAGGCCCGCGATCACCCCGTGCGAGAACATCTGGAGCACCGCCCCGCTCACCGCCTGGGGGGTCGCGGCGGCGATGCCGAGCAGGACGAAGCCCATGTGGCTCACGCTCGAGTAGCCGATGACGAACTTGAGGTCCTCCTGCATGAGCGCCACGAGGCCGGCGTAGACGATGCCGACCACGGCCAGCCACCCGATCGTCGCGTGCCAGTAGGCGAAGCCCACGGGAGAGAGGGGCAGCGCGACCCGGAGGCAGCCGTACGCCCCCAGCTTCATGACGACCCCGGCCAGCAGCATCGAGGCGGCCGTGGGGGCGGCGACGTGGCCGGTGGGCGCCCAGGTGTGCAGGGGGAAGATGCCGGCGAGCGTCGCGAAGCCGAAGAAGACAAACGCAAAGATGACGATCTGCTGGTGGCGGGAGAGGGAGGCGGCCGCCTGGGCGAGCTCGGCGAACCCGAAGCCGTGGCCTCCGCCCGCGGCGTAGACCCACAGGAGTCCGGCCAGCACCATGCTGCTCCCGGCGAACGAGTAGAGGGCCAGCTTCATCGCGCCGTACTCCCGGTTCGTGGACCCCCAGTTCGCGATCAGGAAGTACTTCGGCACGATCGCGACCTCGTAGAAGACGAAGAACAGCAGCGCGTCGGCGCTCAGGAACACGCCGTAGACCCCGGCTACGAGCGTCAGGAACAGCGCGAAGAACTCGCCGGCGCGCTCGCTGACGTTCCAGGAGAAGAGGACCCCGGCCGTGGCGGCGAGCCCGGTGAGCACGAGGAGCGTGAGGCTGATTCCGTCGGCCGCGAGATGGTAGCGCACGCCCAGGCCCGGAATCCACGCGGCGTCGGCGAGGGTCTGGAGGCCGGCGCCCGGGACGAAGCGGGCCGCGCCGGCCAGCGCCAGGACCCACGCCCCGGCGGCCGTGCCGAGCGCCGCCCACCGCGCCGCGGCGGGGGAGCGCCGCCCGGCGGCCAGCGCGAGCACCGCGCCCGCCAGAGACAGGTAGATGGTCCAGGGAAGCAGGCTCACGGCAGGGGCAGGTGGTTGGCCCACACGGTGATGAGCGGGTTGAAGAGCCTGGTCAGAAGCTGCGGCAGGACGCCGAGGGTGAACATGAGGGCGACCAGCGGGGCGAGCACCGCGATATCGGGGCCGCTAACGTCGGCGAAGCCGCCCGCGGCGGCGCCGGCGCGCGGCCCGTGGAACACCCGCTGCCAGAAGGTGATCAGGAAGAAGGCGGTCGCGAAGAGCCCGAGGCAAGCCGCCACGGCCGCCCACGGCAGCAGGCCCCAGACGCCGCGGAAGATCAGGAACTCGCCGACGAACCCGTTGAGGCCCGGAAGGCCGAGCGACGAGAACATCGCGATGGCGCAAAGCCCGGCGAAGATCGGCGCCGCCGACTGGACGCCGCCGAAGTCGCCGAGGCCCCGCCGGCCCCCGGCGCGGGCCTCCAGGACGCCGATGCAGTAGAACAGCGCGCAGGCCGAGAGGCCGTGGTTGAAGATCTGAAGCAGGGCTCCGCTGAGCGCCGCCGCGGCGGCCTCGCTCGTGAGCCCGGAGCGCCCCGTGGCCGCGGAGACGGCGAAGAGCGCGAGCAGACAGTAGCTGACGTGGTTGACGGACGAGTAGGCGATCATCCGCTTCAGGTCCGTCTGGCGCATGGCGGCGTACGCGCCCAGGACGACGCCCCCGAGGGCGAGCCACACGAGCGGCACGGCCGCTGCGTGCAGGGGGCCCGGGAAGAGGGGCCAGAGAAGCCGGAGGAAGCCGTAGACGCCCATCTTCGACATGACGCCCGTCATGAACATCGAAACGCCGGTCGGCGCCTCGGCGTAGGCCGGCGGCAGCCAGGTGTGGAAGGGGAAGAGAGGCACCTTCACGGCGAGGCCGAGGAGGACGCCGAGGAACACAGCCTGGGGCCAGAATCCGCCCAGCGTCGCCAGCCTGGCGACGAGCGTGCCGTCGGCGCCCAGCGCCGCGAGCTGGACAAAGTCGAGCGTGCCCGTGGCCGCGAAGATCGCCACGAATCCGAGCAGCAGGAACGCGCTGCCCCCGATGGTGTAGATCACGAACTGGAAGGCCGCGGGCGCCGCCTTGGGGCCTCCCCACAGCTTTATCAGGAAATACGCGGGGATGAGGCTCAGCTCCCAGAAGACGAACCAGTGGAAGAAGTCGAGGGCGAGGAAGACGCCGAGGGCGGCCCCCTGGAGGAGGAGGAAGAGCAGGCCGAAGAGCCGCGGGTCGCGCTCGGTGCGCCACGAGGCGAGCAGGCTCGCCGGCGCCAGCAGGCCGGTGAGCAGGACGAGCAGGAGGCTCAGGCCGTCGAGCCCGAGGTGGTAGTGGACGTTCAGGGAGCTGATCCAGGCGTGGCGCTCGATGAACTGGTAGCCCGTAAAGGCGCAGTCGAAGGAGCCCAGCGCGACCAGCCCGAGGACTATCGTGGACAGGCTGAAGGCCAGCGCGAGCACCCGGCCAGCCCGGGCTCCCATCCGGGGGAGCGAGGCGAGCAGCAGCGCCCCGGCCCACGGGACGAAGATGACGAGCGAAAGCAGGGGGGCAGGGCTCATCGGCCGCCTCCGAAAAGGACCAGCAGCGCGAGCACCACGAAGGCGAGCGCCAGGGTCCTCAGGTATCCGTGCGCCTCGCCGGTCTGCGCCCGCGAGTAGGCCTGCCCGGCGCGGCGGATCTCCTCGCTGACCGTGTCAAAGCCGGTGTTGAGGCCGACCTCGTCCACCTCGCGGTTGAGGAGCCCCACAAACTCGCCGAGGCGCGCGAGCAGGCCGACCGCGCCCCCCCACACCCAGCGGTCGAGGACGTCCGCAAGGGCCGCGGCGAGGTCATTGAGGCGCCCGAGCGTGGCGGCGTAGAGCTCGTCAAGCCTCATGCGGGCGGCCAGGAAGGCCATGAGCCTGGGAGCGGCGGCGGCGAGCGGGTCGGCCGCGGTGGCCGTGGCCCGCGGGCGCCGCCCGTAGAGCGCCCAGCCGGCCCCGAGTCCGGCGGCGACGAGGAGGACCGAGAGCGCCATGAGGGCCCCGCCGTCAAGCAGCGGGCGGGCGGGAACCTCGGCCCCGGTGAGCCTCGACTGGAGCCAGGGCCAGGCCGGCGTGCCGAGGAACCCCAGGCCGACGGCGCCGATTGCCAGGACGACGAGGGGGACCGTCATCACGGCCGGGCTCTCGCGGGCGTGGGAGGCCGCCGGGGAGCGAGCCGGGCCCCAGAAGACCTCGCACAGGAGGCGCGTCATGTAGAAGGCGGTTAGGACAACCCCGGCGAGGCCGGCGTAGAGCGGAAGGCGCGAGGGTCCCCACTCCGAGGCCGCGTGCAGGATGGCCTCCTTGCTCCAGAACCCGGAGAACACGAACGGCACCCCCGAGAGCGCCATCATCCCCACCGCGAAGGTCGCGAAGGTCGTGCGCATCCTGGAGGAGAGCCCGCCGATCTCGCGGATGTCCTGCTCGTGGTGCACGGCGTGGATGACCGAGCCCGCCGCCAGGAAGAGGAGCGCCTTGAAGAAGGCGTGCGTGAGCAGGTGGAAGATCGCGGCGACCCACGAGCCGACCCCGAGCGCGAGCATCATGTAGCCGAGCTGCGAGACGGTGGAGAAGGCGAGGATGCGCTTCAGGTCGTTCTGGGCGGCCGCGATCGCGGCGCCCATGAGCGCGGTTATTGCGCCGATCCCGGCCACCACGGTGAGCGCGCGCAGGGGCGCGGCCGCCAGTTCCTGGTCGGCCGAGAAGAGAGGGAAGACCCTTGCGACGAGGAAGACGCCGGCCGCCACCATGGTCGCGGCGTGTATGAGCGCGCTGACCGGGGTGGGGCCCTCCATGGCGTCGGGGAGCCAGACATGGAGCGGGAACTGGCCGGACTTGCCGACCGCGCCGCAGAAGATGAGCAGGCTGATAGCCGTCGGCACCGCCAGGCCGCCCGCGAGCACCTGCGTCGCGAGGTCGCCGAGCGCGTGGCTCTCGAGGAAGCCGTTGCCCCCGTCGTAGAGGAGAAGCGAGCCCGTGGCGTCGTAGAGCCACACCAGCCCGATCAGGAACCCCAGGTCGCCGATCCGGGTGGTGATGAACGCCTTCTTCGCCGCGGCAGCCGCGGCCGGCCTGTGGAACCAGAAGCCGATGAGCAGGTACGAGGCGAGCCCCACCAGCTCCCAGCCGATGAAGAGCAGCAGCAGGCTGTTGGAGACGACAACGCACAGCATGGCCGCGGCGAAGAGGCTCAGGAAGCAGAAGAACCGCTTGAAGTTCTCGTCGCCCCTCATGTAGCCCAGGCTGAAGACGAAGATCAGCAGGCCGACGAGGCTCACCATGACGCACATGAGCGCGTTGAGCGGGTCCAGGAGCCACCCGAGGCGCACGGCGCCGTTGCCGAGGTCGAACCAGGAGAAGTTGTAGTACTGGTGCGCCGCCGGCGCCGCCAGCGTGCGCGCGAGCGCGAGCGACGAGAGGGCGAGCGCCCCGATCATCGCCGCGATCGCCGCGCCCGCGGCCAGCCTCCGCGCGCCCCTGGGCGCGGCGGCCCCGACGGCGGCCGCGGCGAGCGGCAGGGCGGGGATGACCCAGAGGTATGCGACCAGCGGCTCCATGGCTCAGCCCTTGAGGCGGGTCGCCTCCTCCAGGCGGATGTCCTGCTGGTGGCGGTATATCGAGATCACGAGCGCGAGCCCGACTGCGGTCTCGGCGGCCGCAACGGCGATGGCGAAGACCACGAAGACGACTCCGGTGGAGGGCGACCCATGCGGGCTGAAGCGCCAGAACGCGATCAGGTTCAGGTTGGCGGCGTTGAGCATGAGCTCGATGCCGAGCAGCACGAGGATGCTGTTGCTGCGCGCGAGCGCGCCGGCAAGGCCGACGGCGAACAGCGCGCTCGAGAAGGCCAGGCAGATCTGGAGCGGGCTCATCGCGTCCCCTCCGGCCGCGCGGGGCCCGCGCCGGCGGCGAGCACGACCGCACCGATAAGCGCGACGGTGAGAAGCACCCCGACGACGAGCAGGGCGGCGGCGTGCGGCCCCATGAGCTGGACGCCGAGCTGGCGCACGGTGGAGGCCGGCCCGGGCGCCGGGGCGGCCGCGACGGAGCTTCGGGCCACGGCCGCAAGCAGCACGGCCGCGACCGCGGCCCCGGCAAGGATGGCGTAGGCCGCGCGGCTCCCCGAGGCCCGCGCCGGCGGGAAGTCCGAGCGCGTGCGCCGCGTGAGCAGGACGGCGAACATGAGGGCCATCGAGATGGCGCCGACGTAGATGAGCACCTGCGCGAACGCCGCGAACTCCGCGCCCGCCCAGAGGTAGAATGCCGCGATGCCGGTCCAGCTTACGGTGAGCAGCAGGACGCAGTTGAGCAGGCTCGGCCTGCTCATGGCGGCGGCGGCGGTGGCGACGGTCGCGAGGGCGACGATGACGAGGACGGTGTTCAAGCGTATCGGTAGGTGCGCGGGCCGAGGCCGGACGTCAGCCCGCGGCCCAGGAGGAAGAACGGGCCAGCGGCCAGGGCGATGGCGACCGCCCAGCGGAGCAGCTGGAGCGGGCCGGTCCAGGGGAAGGTTAGGGACCAGAAGGCGGCCGTGCCGACGTTGACGAGCGCCAGGGGCACCATGAACTTCCAGGCCAGCCGGGTCAGCTGGTCGATCCTCAGGCGGGGCATCGTCGCGCGGACCCAGATGAAGCCGAGGAGCAGCGCGAGGAGCTTGGCCGAGAACCAGACGTAGGAGGGGATGGCCTCGAGCGCCGGCAGCGGCGCGTGCCAGCCGCCGAGGAAGAGCGTCACGGCCATCGCGCTCGCGGCGCACATGCCGAAGTACTCGGCCATGAAGAAGAGGGCGTACTTGAATCCGGAGTACTCGGTCAGGTGCCCGGCGATGAGCTCGCTCTCCGCCTCCGGCAGGTCAAACGGCGAGCGGTTGGACTCGGCGAGCGCGGAGACCATGAAGATGGCGAAGCCGGCCGCCCCGCAGGGCGTGAACACGAGCCAGTGGGGGACGAGGTTCCACTTCCAGCCCGACTGCGCCGCGACGATGCCCGTGGTCGAGAGGGTCCCCGCCGCCAGCACGACCGGCACGGTCGAGAGCAGCAGGGGCAGCTCGTAGCTGATCAGCTGGGCAAGGGCCCTCATCGCCGCGAGGAGCGAGTACTTGTTGTGGCTCGCCCAGCCGGCCATGAAGACCGCGAGCTCCGTCGCCGAGCCCGCCGCGAAGAAGTACAGGAGCGCGGCGTCGAGCTCGACGGGCACCAGGTGGCGCCCGTACGGGATCACGGCGAAGGTCATGATCGCCGCCGCGAGCAGCACCACAGGCGCCAGCAGGTGCAGCACCGGGTTCGCGGCGCGCGGGACGAGGTCCTCCTTGATCAGCATCTTGATGCCGTCCGCGACCGGCTGCAGCAGCCCGAACCAGCCCACGCGGTTGGGCCCGGGGCGGTTCTGGACCCGCCCCAGGATCTTGCGCTCGGCGAGCGTCAGGAGCGCGAACAGCGTGGCGAACACCAGGAGGACCGCCACGACGGCGAGGAGGCTGCCCGCCAGCCAGCGCGCCGGCCCGGGCAGGAAACCCGTGAGCCAGTCGCGCGCAAGGACCGGGGCGCGCTCGAGCAGGGACTCGTCCGGCGTCGCGGCGGGGCTCATGCGGCGGGCGCGGGCGGCTTCGGGGCCGGCGCGCCGGGCGCGACAGGCGGTTGGTCCGGGGCGGCGGGCGCCGGCTTCGGCGGGGCCTTCGCGGCGGCGGCGGCCAGGGCCTTCTTCTCGGCCGCGGCGCGCTCGACCGCGAGGCGGGCGTCCACCTCGGCCGCCTGGGTCGGGTGGATCTGCTGAAAATAGCTGTTGGGCCTCGCCAGCGCGCCGCGGTCGAGCATGAGGCCGGTGAAGCGGTCCGCCGCCGCGAGCTCGAAGACCTGGTCCATCTCTATCGCGTCAAACGGGCAGACCTCGACGCAGATCTGGCAGCTCATGCAGACGGAGATGTCTATGTCGAAGACCGCGGGGTAGAGCTGCATCTTCCCGTTGGCGTCCGCCTTCTTGTCCTTGCTCTTCTCGATGTAGATGCACTGGGGCGGGCACTCCTTCTCGCAGATCTGGCAGGCCACGCAGCGCAGCGTCCCCATCGGGTCGTCCGCGCTCTCGCAGACGAGGAACGGGAAGTTCCGGTAGGCCTCCGGCAGCGCCGTCCTCTCCTCCGGGTACTGCGTCGTGAAAAAGCGGGCCGGATCGTGGAAGCTGCCGACGAGGTTCCTCGCCGTGACCGCCAGACCCTGGAGTAGTCCTGTGCCGAGCATGGTGCGGTTGGTTCAGCGGTCGACCTCGCCGAGGACGATGTCGATGCTTCCGAGGATGACGACCGCGTCGGCCACGGTGTGGCCGAGGCACAGGTCCTCGAGGAGCGTGAGGTTGATGAACGAGGGCGGCCGCACCCGATAGCGGTAGGGGTTCGGCCCGCCGTCGCTGATCAGGTAGAACCCGATCTCGCCCTTCGGGCCCTCGATCCGGCTGTAGACCTCCCCCTGCTTCGGGCGGAAGCCGCGGAGCTTGGCCTTCGGGTCCATGATCGGCCCGGCCGGGATGTCGCGCAGCGCCTCCTGGAGTATCTTTATCGACTCCCTCATCTCGAGGATCCGGATCATGTAGCGGTCGTACGTGTCGCCGTGAGCCCCGAGCGGCACGCGGAAGCTGAAGCGCGGGTAGAGGCCGTAGCCGTCCACCTTGCGCACGTCGTAGTCCACTCCCGCGGCCCGCAGCATCGGGCCCGTGACCCCGGCGCTGACGGCGAGCGCCGCCGGCAGCCGCCCGACGCCCTGGGTGCGGGCCATGAGGATCTCGTTGCCCGTGATGAGCTCCTCGTACTCGTCGAGGAACCGGCCGAAGTTGTCGGCCAGGGCGCGCGCGGCGCCGAGCCAGGGGGCCGGGGCGTCGGCGCGGCACCCGCCGAAGCGCTGGTAGTTGCACATCATCCTGGAGCCGCTCAGCGACTCGAACAGGTCGAGGATCTTCTCCCGCTCGCGGAACGCGTACATGAGCGGGGTGCCGCTGGCGCCGCTGTCGTGCAGGAGGAAGCCGGCGAGGCAGGTGTGGTTGAGCAGGCGGGTGAGCTCGGCGAGGATGATGCGCAGGTACTCCGCGCGCTCCGGCACGGCCTGGCCGGAGAGCCTCTCGACGGCGAGCGCGTAGGCCCAGTTGTTCGTCATCGAGCAGAGGTAGTCGAGCCGGTCCGTGTAGGGCATCGACCCGAGATAGGAGGTGTTCTCGCCTATCTTCTCGTGGTTGCGGTGGAGGTAGCCGAAGACGGGCTTGAGCTTCGTGATCGTCTCGCCGTCGAGCGTCACGACCATGCGGAAGACGCCGTGGGTGGAGGGGTGGTGCGGGCCCATCGACACCTCCAGCAGGTCCCCGTGGAATTCGTCGCGGACGCTGCGCACGAGCGGGCCCGGGGCGGAATCAAGCGGCATGCCGGAGACGCTCATGGATTCGCCCCCCCGGTCCCGGCCGCCGGATAGTGCCGCCTGGCCTTCGCCAGGACGTCGCCGTGGGGCGTGGGCTCCCACTCGTAGTCGTCGGGCTCGGCGTAGTCCTTGCGCATCGGGTGGTCCTTGAAGCCGTCCCACATCAGGATGCGGCGAAGGTCGGGGTGGCCGGAGAACACGACGCCGAAGAGGTCGAACACCTCCCGCTCCTGGAACTCGCAGGAGCGCCAGACCGGCGTCAGCGAGGGCAGCTCGACCCGGTCCTTCCGGTTCGCGGTCCGAAGGCGCAGGACCACCGGCCCGTGCTTGAGCGCCATCGAGTACAGGTGGTAGACGACCTCGAGGAAGCCGGGCTGGATGCGCCTCGTCCTCGCCTCGGTGACCTTTGCCGGGCCGCCCGCCGGGTCGGGCGTGGAGACCTTGGCGGTCTCGACGATCTCGCGGTCGGGCCAGTCTACGCCGGTCACGTTGGAACAGAAGTCGAGCCTGAGGCCGGGGTCGTCGCGCAGGAACTCCGCGACTGCCCTGGCGTTGTCGGCGCCCAGCAGGAGGGAGTGCTGGGCCGCGGGTCCCGGGTTGGCGACAAAAGCCACCGAGGCGCCCGGGAAGCGCGAAAGTATGCGGTCTCGGATCTGCTCGGAGGTTTCCACGGCCTGCGGGGGCTACGCCCCCTCCTTTCGCACGAGGGCGGGCGGCCGCCAGACATCGGGGTTCTGGGGCGGCTCGAGGTCGTGCGCGCCGAATTCCGGCACCGGGTAGTCGCACGTCGCGTCGGGCCGCAGGAAGCGCGGCACGTCGCGCCCGGAGATTGTCTGGCCGCGGATCTTCTCCTGCAGCGTTATCAGCGCGTGGAGGAGCGCCTCGGGGCGCGGGGGGCAGCCCGGGATGTAGATGTCGACCGGGATGTACCGGTCGATGCCCTTGAGGACGTTGTAGCCCTGCTTGAAGGGCCCGCCCGAGATGGCGCACGCCCCCATCGCGAAGCAGTACTTGGGCTCGGGCATCTGGTTCCAGAGGCGCACGACCTGCGGCGCCATCTTCTTGGTCACCGTGCCGGAGACGATGAGCAGGTCCGCCTGCCTCGGCGAGGGGCGGAAGACCTCCGAGCCGAAGCGGGCGATGTCGAAGCGCGCCATCGAGGCGGCGATCATCTCGATCGCGCAGCAGGCGAGGCCGAACTGGAGCGGCCAGACCGAGTTGCTGCGGCCCCAGTTGTAGAGCTCCTCTATGCTCGTCAGGAGGATGCCGTGGCGGCGCAGCTCGGCCCGCTCGGCGTCGGTGATCTCCGGGGAGGGGGGCGCCGCGTCGCTCATGTCATGTCCATTCGAGGTGCCCGCGGTGCCACGCCCAGACAAGCCCCTCGGCCAGCATCAGGATGAACACGAGCATCGCGAGCAGCGCACCCGCCGGGAGCGTGGTGAAGGCCACCGCGAAGGGCAGGAGGAAGTGCAGCTCGACGTCAAAGATCAGGAACAGGATCGCGTACAGGTAGTAGTGGGCCTTGAACTGGATCCAGGAGTCCCCGGTCGGCGCCAGGCCGCACTCGTACACGGCGTTCTTGGTGTCGCCCGGCTTCGCCGGCTGGAACAGCCGGAACCAAAGCTGCGCCAGGCCCAGCGCCGCGAGAGGAAAGGCCACCGCGACGGCCGCGAACACCGCGAGGAACGCATAAGGGTGGGGGCTCATATGGTCGGCACCAGCATTACGGCAGCGCCGCGTTTTGGCTCAATGCTTATTGGCGGAAACTGCGCATTAATTGTCATTGCAGGCTGACGGAGCGCCCTGGGGCGCAGCGTCTTGGGCGCGTTCGCGGGGCGCGGCCGCGGGACGGTCCGCCCGGCGCCGCCGATGGGGCAAAGGGCCGCGGGCTCGGTGCGGGGATTCAAGCCGTCCAAACCCCTGCGACAGGAGTCCCGCAGAAGCGGCACTTGCCGGCATCAAGCTGGAACGACGTGACCGAGTACACGTCGCGCTCGATCACCGGCCGCCGGCAGTTCGGGCAGTACGTCGTCCCCGCGTCGGCGACCTCCCGGACGTTGCCGAGGTACACGTATCGCAGTCCGGCCGAGCGCGCCGCGTCGCGGGCGCGGACCAGGATGTCTATGGGGGTGACCGGGAGGTGGTCCAGCTTGTGCTCCGGGTGGAAGCGCGAGAAATGCAGCGGGCGGTCGGCGCCGAGGTTGTCGACCAGCCAGCCGCACATCCGCTTGATGGATTCGAGGTTGTCCGTGTAGGTCGGGACGATGAGGTTGATGACCTCGAACCAGACCCCCATCTGGTTGTAGGTCTTGAGCGTGCGCAGGATCGGCTCGAGCTTGCCGGAGTTGAGCCGCCGGTAGGTCTCGTCGTCAAAGCCCTTGAGGTCGACGTGCGCCGCGTCGACGAACTGGGCGAGATCCAGGAGGGGGCGCTCCTCGATCGAGCCGCAGCTCACGACGATGTTCTTCAGCCCGCCCTCTCGGGCCAGCCGGCAGGTGTCGTAGGTGTAATCATAAAAGGCCGTCGGCTCGGAATATGTGTAGGCGACCGAGGGGCAGCCGAGGGCCTTCGACACGGCGACCACGTCGTCGGGGAAAAGGCTGACGCGGGCGATGTCGTCATAGGTGAGCGACGACGGCAGCGGCGGGCGCAGCCTGAACTCCGGGCCGCTGGGATCCTTGGTCTCCTCCGGCATCTTCTGCGAGATTTCCCAGTTCTGGCAGTTCAGGCAGCGGAAGACGCAGCCCGAGGTCGCCAGCGAGAACGCGCGGGTGCCCGGGTAGAAGTGAAACAGCGGCTTCTTCTCCACCGGGTCGACGTGGAAGGTGCAGGGGTTTCCGTATACCATCGTGTACAGCGTGCCGCCCCGGTTCACCTTGTTGCGGCAGTGGCTCCGGTCGCCGGGCTCGAGGATGCAGTTGTTCGGGCAGACCTTGCACTGGACGTTCGCCCCGAGCTTGAGGTAGTGCGACGCCTCCCTGACCCAGCCCCGCTTGCTCCAGAGGGCCCAGACCTCCTCGCTCGGCGCGCCGCCCTTGAACACCTCGGCGGGGGCCTCCGAATCCCCGAGGCGGAGCAGGCTGTCCATCCACGACCCGCTGCATCGCAGGCTAGCGCCGGCGAAGGCCGCCGCGCCGCAGGCCAGCGCGCGGCGCCGGGTCATCAGGCCCCGGACCCCTGTTTGATCCATCCCCATCGCAGCATGGCAAGGTACAGCGAAGGCACGACGTGTGCAACCACGAGAATGGCCAGGGGGGCGTGCAACAGCTTGTGGAGGGTGAGGGCCGTGCGCTCGTCGGCGAGGGCGCCAAACCCGTACCGGCCGCTGATCGCGTAGCCCGTCGCGAAGAATGCGAGAACGAACGGCAGCAGGAGCCATCCGGTCCACCGGACGAGCTTCAGGCAGAGGGTGTTCAGGGCCGGCATGGCCTCGACCTAAAGGCTAGCCCGGCGGCGGCGGCGTTCAACACCGCAGTTAGCAGGCAGACCGCCGCCATGCCGAGGAGCGGGATCAAAAGGGAGCTGACGAGGAGGGCGCCCAGGGCCGCCCCGACCAGGTCCGCGCTGAACAGGCGGGCGGGGGACGCCCCCGGGCCGGCGGATCCGGCCAGCGGAAACTGCGCGCCGACCAGCGCGGCGAGGACGAAGGTGGCGAGCAGGATGGATCCCTGTCCCATGAATTCGCCGCCGGCCGCTCCGTCCAGGGCCGCGCCTGCCCGGAGGACGAGGGGAACGGCGGCCGACACGGCCGCGATCGCGAGCCCGAGGAGCGGCAGCGCCCGCTCCGGGACCCGGCGGCCTGGGCCGCCCCGCGTCGCCCATGCGCCCGACGCGAGGCCCCCCATGAACACGGTCACGACGAGCCCGACCTGGCGGTAGACCGACCCGTACAGCATCTGGAATCCGAGCAGGAGGACGATCTCGATGCCGGAGGCCGCGAATCCCGCCGCGAAGATGACCCGCGGCGCCGGACCGAGGCCGGCGAGGTACGCGGCCAGGGCGAGCGCCAGCACCGCGCCGAGGACGGCGCTCGGCGCCCGGAACTGGCTCAGCCACCGGCGGAATTCATAGTAGTAGAGCACCGGGTTCCTGTCGGCGTTCAGGGCGGCGGGGCGCTCCACGGCGCGGCCGATGTCGTCCAGGCGGTCCCGGGCGAGCACGGCCTCGAGGTAATGGCGATTCAAGAGGCGCGGCCGGATTCCGGCGGATTCAAGGAGGCCTGCGATGTCCTGGCCCAGCGGCCCGTCCGACGCCAGGAAGAACACGCGGCCGCCCGGGATCATCACCACCCGGCGGAAGGTTCCCCCGAGCGTGCGCCGGGCCGAGGCGAGGAGGCGCGCGAGCTCCGGGCCGACGAAGTTCTCGTAGCGTCCGAGGCCGAACGCGAGGACCCCTCCGGGTTTAAGGGCCCGGCGCGCCTCCCCGAAGAATTCGGCCGTGTAATACCTGTTGAGCTGCGAGGTCGATGGATCGGGCAGGTCCACGATGGCGACGTCGTAGAGCCCGCGGCTCCCCTGGACGAAACGCCTGCCGTCGCCCGGCGTGAGGCTGATCCGGGGGTCATCCAGGTTTCCCGGGACCAGGAGGCGCCCGGCGGCGATGATGGCCGGGTCGATCTCGACGTACCTCACCTCGGCGACGGCGGGATAGCGGAGGATCTCGCGTGCGTCACCGGCCACGCCGCCGCCGATGAGCAGGACGCGGCGCGCCTGCGGCCGCTGGCACATGGCGTAGTGCACCGCCTCCTCGACCTGCAGGGTGTTTTCCGTCGCGGCGACGGGGGAACCGTTCTCGTAGAACGTGACGAGCCCGGCGCTGTCGCACACCACGAGCCTGCCGTAGGGGGAATTCGCCCGGAACACGACCCGCTCCCCGCGGTGCTGGAGGGCCGTCGTCGCGGCGTCGGCGTCGACGAGCGCCACCTGCAGGGCGAGCCCGCCCGCCAGGCCCAGCCCGGCGCCGAGCAGCGCCCGCGACCGGCTCCTCCATGCCAGGAGGCAGCCCGCGGCGAGGTTCACGAACGCCGCCGCGCAGAGCAGCGCGTAGTGGTCGAGCCGCGGGACGAGGACGAAGACGAAGAGGGCCCCGCCGGCCACCGACCCTGCCGTGTCCGCGAGGTAGACCGGGGCGATGCCGCCGGCGCCGCCCTCCCGCGCGACGAGCCTGCATCCGAGCGTAAGGAGCGCCCCGGAGACAAGGCAGTACGGGGCGAGCAGGGCCAGGCTTCCGAGCCAGGTCCCCGCCAGGCCCACCGCCTCGCCCCTGAGGAAGACCACGTCGCGCAGGCCGCGGACGGCGGCGACCTGCGCAAGGGGGATCAGGGCGGCGGCGAACTGTCCCGCGACAAACGCGGGTCCGGGGCGGCGTAGGCGCGCGGCCGCCTCTCCCCCCCACGCGCCCGCGGCTGTCAGGATGAACCAGTTTCCCAGGCAGATCCCGAGCACCAGCTCGTTCCCCGAGAAGGCGCCCAGGAGCTCCCGGAGGAGGCTCAGCTGCGTGGCGATCGAGGACGCCCCGAGGCCGGCGACCGAGAGCAGGACCGCGCGGCGGATCCCGTCCTGCCGTGGCTCCGCCGGATCGCTCATTTGGGCCCGCGCCTACGGCTCCTTGAAGGATTCGACCTCGTAGAGGAATACGGCGGTCCCGGGTTTTCGCCAGTCCGACGCGCCGCAGCCGGCCTTTTCGGCGAGGCTGTCGAGGAAGGCCGTCTTGTCGGGCATCTGCTCCCAGACCTGCGGGAGGTAGGTAGCCATGCGGTCGCCGATCTTGAGGATGACGCCGTCCACCCCCGGCTGGAGCTTCTGCAGGAGGTCGTCGGGCGATGAGAAGAACAGCTGCTGCGGCTCCGTAAGGACGCTTATTTCTATTTTTAGGGCAGCCTCCTCGCCCGCCGTGACGGCGCTGAAGCGGGGGTCGTCCAGCGCCGCGCTCCGGGCGTTCTCGGCCACCTGACTGTAGAGCGGGCCGCGGGCCACCAGGTTGCCGATGCACCCGCGCAGCTCGCCACGCTCGGTCAGCGTGACGAAGCAGCCCCTCGGCTCCTCGAGGCCGGGGACGGGGCCCGGCGCGTCCGTCCGTCCGCCGGCGCCGACGGCCCCGCGCAGCGCGCCGCGCGCGATGGCCAGGAGCGACTGGCGGCCGGCCGGGGCGAGGTGCTGGCCGAAGGGCGCGTAGAACGCGACCGCCGCGTAGCCCACGACGCGCGACTTGTCCCCGGCCGTGTCGCCGCTGTTGCGGCTGTCGAGAAGGCGCGGCCTCCAGCCGCGATCCTTCGCCACGTGCATGAGGATGAGGATCGGAATCCGTCCGCACGCCTCCTGGCCCTCCATCGCGCCTATATCGAGGCGGCAGATCGCGTCGACGCAGGCGCGGTCGAGCTGGCGGGCGCGGTCGTAGGTGTAGTAGTGGCTGAGGTCGGAGCTGGCGACCACCAGCGTCCTCTCGTCGAGAAAGGGCTCCAGCGCCTTGGCCGCCCTCTCCGGGTCGATCTCGCCGCAGACGACGGGAACCAGCTCGAAGCGCCCGAGCGTCCTCTGGAGGAAGGGAACCTCGACCTCCACCGAGTGCTCCCAGGTCTCCGCCGTGTCCACGGCCGGCGCCCGGCGCGACGACTCGAGCCACCAGTCGGGCCGCTGCACGGGGCAGGGCGGCTCGAGCTCAAACGGCCGCGCCAGGGCGAGGCGCCCAGCCTTGGCTGAGACCGGAACGTCGCCGAGCGGCGTCCGGTAGAGCGTGGCGTTAGCAACCGAGCCCGCGCGGACATCGGCATAATGGCTCGGACCCATAACGACGACCGTGTCATAGTGGCGCCCCGCGAGGAGCTTGTAGCCGTAGGCGGCCACGGGCCCCGAGTACGGGTAGCCCGCGTGCGGGCAGATGAGGGCCTTCAGCTCCCCCACGGGCTGGACCCGTGCCGCCGCGAGGCAGGCGTCAATCATCTTGGAGAGCTCCGCCGGGTCCTTCGGATAGAACAGGCCGGCGACGGCCGGCTCGCGCACCCTCGAGGGGGCCTGTGTTTCCGCGGACGCCGCTGCCGCAAGGAATGGACACAGCCCGGCCAGGGCGAGCATCGCGGCCAACGGGCCGCGGGAAAGGAGCCTTCGAGACGGCATACAGGCGTCCCCTGGGACGGCTTGGAGCCTAGGGTGCTTGGCCTCGAAGGACAAGCCTGCCGATCCCCAGCTCCGCGATGTCCGCCAGTTTGGTGGGGGCCGCTGGCGCACAGCCGGCTTGCGCTCGCGCGGCCGTGGACGACGGTGCACCGGACAGGCGCCCGCAGCCGTGCCTGTCCGCGGCCGGGCGATTTTGCAAAGCCCTCGCGTCGCGGGGACCGCTACAGCTCCAATAAGCTGGCGGCTTGGGCCGAATTGCTGTTGGATCAAAAAAAAGCCTGACGGCGGGGAGGACGACCCGGATTGCTGGGTTCGGATGCGGACGCGGCCCCTGGCCGAATAATCCTGCAAGGATATCTCACGACAATGGAGGGTCTGCTCAAACCGAGGAAACCGCGTTCGCGGGGCCCAGCTCATGCGATCGCAATTTTGGGGGCTGGATTGGCAGTGATTCCTCTCCTGGCGCCGATGCTTCCCGCCGCCGAGAGCCCCTCGACGGGCCTTGTTCGCTGCGGCCACGACGAAGCCGAGACAGTACTACACATCAGTTACCAGATTCCCGGTTCAATGCCGATACAGGACGAGGTCTATGCAAAGCGCTACGCGGATGGTGACGAGAAACGTCCCGTGGTAGGCCCTTCAAAGGCCACTGACACGATGGGTACTGTGACAACCATGCGGACCGTTTTCCTCAAGACGGAGGTCACGATTACAATCAGGCAGGTCCCGGGCCCCGACCGGCTGAACCCGTATCAGGTAGTCATTCATGCCCCGTTCGGGCAGGACACTTCAGGTACGATCGACGGGACCAATTACAAGGTCGCCTGGAAACCCGTGACTCAGCGCGGCCATGCCCCCCAATACGCTGGCGCGGAGATGGACCCGTTGGGTACCGCTTCGAGTGGCCCGGCAGGCCCCGTCGTCAACTCCGTGTACCTTTCGCCGAGCGAGCTGATGATGCTCCCGCACGACGCGCGCCTCGCGTTTGACGTCCAGCCCGACTCCGAAACCGGGTCTGGAGGCTGGATAAGGCTTCGGGCCAACGGTCCGGCAGGAGAGGTTGCCCAGACTTTTCGACTGCAAGTCCTCGATGACCCAGGGGGGAACCTGGGGACGGCCGAGGTTGCCGAAGAGGAGGTCAAGAGCCTGTGCGCGCCCTATCTCCCGAACTCCCTGGAGAGGAGGTGCGAGGTCCAGAGCGTGAAAAGGGCCTCGGGCGACGTCTACTACTGCCTCATTAGCAACGCCGCGTTTGCGAACAATCCGACGCCTCCCGCAGACCAGTTCCGGTATCTCTTTCTGGGCGTCTTTAGGATCAGCGGCAACGTGGCCTTCGTCATCGGAAACCTCAGTCAGAAGGATGACGTTAACGTTCGCATGATGATGGAGACCTTGGGACGGATCTCGACGATACCCGTAATCAACGGGTCCAATCCGCCGGTCAATCGCGGCAATAGTGGAAACTCCCAATGACAACGAGACGCACGGCCGAACCGCGGCGCCCGACTCTGCCGCTTCGAGCGGGGCCTCACATCGCTATCGCCTGCATTCTTGGAGGCGCATGCATAGCCTGGGGGACTCCGACGTCCCCGGCCTCTGGGTCAGGCGCCGCGGCAGCCCCCGAGGTCCACACCGCGGCCGCTACCGCGGGCGCCGCAGCGGCATCCCGGGTGACTCCCGACGCGGTGAGGACCCATGCGCTGGCTTTCGGCGCCATCCTTGATTCGCAGAATGGGGAGCCCCATTCGCGGCTGGTTCCGCAAATGGGGGCGGCTGAGCGCCAGGAAGCCGAGAAGCATGAGAGGGAGCTTCTTGCCTCCTCGTGGGATATTCACAGCCGCGAGGAACTGCTAGATACGCTCGACAAGATTCAGAGCGGCGAAGAGGGCCACAGGGGCGCCTATTGGGAAATCCGGCGAAGGCTGCTCGAGGGCAAGATGGAGAACTATCTCCGTGTTGTCTCCGAGACGCCAAATGAGAACAACGGCCAGGTGCGCGCATTCATTGTGGCCACGCACCTCGGTCCCCTTCGTGGCGCCACCCTGCCCATCACCGCATGGGATTTTGGACGATACATAAACCTCTGCCGATTCGGGGTCCTTTGCAGCTGGATAACCGAGCAGGAGGCGTGGGATCGAATTATCCCGGCCGCACGGTTGCTTCAGGCGTCCTACGCCTCATGGGACGACTATGCGACCGACTACCTGCTTGGGCGCAACTTTTGGAATCCACTCGCCGCATCCGAGAACGAGACGCTCCGGTACATAGTGGCCCTTCTCAAGCTGCCTCCCAAGGGTGTTTGGTCGACGATTCAATGGAACGAGTCGCTCGGAGCCGGGGAGGCGCTTCGGGACACCCTCGCTTCTAGGCTCCTCGAGCACTACGAGGACCCAGATCCAAATGGCGTCTCGCTGGATCACATACCGAACCGGAACCCGGTGCTTATCATGCTTCGCACCAGCGTCGATTCCAAGTAGGCGTTTCCGCCGCGGGCCCGCCGAACCCCCTCCGCGGAGCAGCGTGGTTGCCTATACGGCGCATGCCGCACGCCCCGCCCCGGTCTCCGTGATGGCGAAGGCCCGGTTCATACGCGGCTAATGGCGGCTGACGATCGTCAGGACGACGCAGCCCGCCACCGCGATCAGGCCGCCGCAGATTGAGCGGCGCGAGGGACGGTCTCCCTCGAGCCAGAACGCGATCGGGATCGAGACCAGGGGCGTCGTCGCCGCGATGGGAAGGACGACGCCGCTCGGCGTCGTCGAGAGCGCCCATTGGTAGCAGCCGACGCCCGCCACGGGGCCGGCGAGTCCGTTCGCGACGGCCCAGAAGAACGGTGACCGTGCCGTCGGATGCGACGAGGCCGCGCCCGGCGGGAGGGGAAGACGGCGCAGGAGCCGCAGCACGAAGAACCAGCCGAGCGTGAAGGCCAGCCCGGCGACGAGCCGCTCATACGCCGCCGTGAGGCCGAAGGTCACGTTCGTGACCGACTCGCCCGCGGCCGCCGCAACCATGACGGCCTTGCGGCTCAGGAGCGCGGCGCCGAGGCCCTGTCCGCACGCCCCGATGAAGCCGTAGAGCAACCCGATCGGCCTGACCCGGACGCGCGGAGGGTTCTCGCGGCCTGGCGCGATGGCCAGGGCCACCCCGGCAAGGATGGCCGCGCCGCAGAGGATCTGCGCCGCGGAAAGCCGGGTTCCAAGCCACCACCATTCGCCGATGGCGGCCAGGGGGGCCGCGAGGCACTGGATCATGAGCACAGTGAGGCGCGAGCCGAGGAGCGGGAGGGCGGCGTACGAGCCCAGGTCGCCGGCTCCGAGGCCCACGACGCCGCTCACGAAGAACCAGGCCGTTCCGGCGCTGGAGAAGCCCCTTCCCAGCGTGTGGGCGAAAAGCCCCAGGACCACCGTGCCTATGACGAGCCGGCTCAGGTTCGCCCGCAGCGTGCCTATCAGGCGGATGCTGTGGTTGGCGCAGGTCGCGTTGAGCGCGAAGAAGAACGTGGCGAGGAAGGCGGGCAGCACGGGGAGCGCGCATTCAATGGCCCCGCGGGTTCCGACGCCAATCCGAAAGCCCTTTGCGCGCGGAATCCCCGAGGGGAGCGCGCCGACTCGTGCCGGCCTCCGGCCGGAATCGCTCCCGGCCGGGCCCGGTGAATTTCCCGGCCAGGCGCCTCGATTCAGGTCCGCAGCGGCCGTTTCCTGTGCACGCCCCCGCGGCTGGAACGGCGGCCACTCGGTCGCCGGCGGGGCCCAGCATCAGCCCCCCGCATTCTGCGGCCGAGGCCCGAACCGGAACCCGTATCCTTTGTCAAAAGCGGGATGAAATCAGTACATACGCCAATTCCGAGCACCGCAAAGGCGGGGGTGTGTGCAATCGGACTGTGCCTGGTCGGGCTGGCTGCGGCAGGATGCAGCCGCACGGTCGTTGAGGCGCCTCCGCCGCCGCAGGAGGAGGTTGTGGCTGCCTGTCCAGGCCCGGACTATATCTGGATCGGCGGCTACTGGGATTGGAGCTGGGGTCACTACGTCTGGGTTGGCGGCCGCTGGGAGCGCCCGGCCCATGTGCGCGCCGAGTGGGTCCGGCCCAGGTGGGAACACCGCGGGGACCGCTACGTGTTGATCAAGGGCTATTGGCGCTGAGGCTCGCCTGGGCGCCCGAATTCGCCCCGGGGTCCGCGTCCCAGCCCCATCCTCAGATGGCGCCCTTTAGGGCGCGTCATTATCAGAGGGGAGCGTAAGGCAGGGAACGTAAAGGGAACAAAGTTACCAGTTTGGAAAACCCATTGCCGCCCTCCCATGGACTTAGAAGGGCGGATTTCGCCACGGCCGTCGAAAATGTGGGGGGCCAGCCTGTCGCTGTGCTGTCGCTCACAGAACGTGACCCTTCTCCTGCGGGTGCGGATGTGGGAGCTCTGGTTGCTCTAAGCGAACTGCAAGAACCCGCTGCCGCGGGTGGGGGAGTTCCGGCGTGGTGACGATGGTGTGAATCCGGCGAGAACGGCCTGCCGGCATTGCGAAAGGCCTGTTGCCTCGGCATCGGGTCCCCCCGGCATTGGCGCACATCGCTGTCGCCAGGACTGATCCCCGCTCGTCGAGAGTGGCGCAGCCTGCGAGCTTTCGCCTTCTCCCAAGGGAAAAACTGCGCCCCCGATGGGAGTTCCTGCTCAAGCGTGGGCTCAGGCAAGCCCGCGACGGCCTCGCGCTGCCGCGGGAAACTCCTCAAGATCGTCGGTCGAGGTCGCGACGGAGTGCCCAAGCGAAGACGGGATCTCGTGCCGAGGGCGGTGGGGCGCCACGGCGCGGGCCACCTCCCTGGGCAACGCGTGCCAGTAGGTGTCGACGTGCTTGTCGCGCACGTGTTCGAGGAGCCGGATGTAATGCTCGACCGGATAGGTCATTTCAGTAGGCGCTTCGCCGGGAAACTGAAGGTAGTCGGGGTGGACGTCGACGAGCGCCATTCCGCCCTGTGCCGCCACCCAATCGAGCTTCTCCAGCCAGATGGCCGGCGTCTTTTCGCGAAAGACTAGAAAAAGTGTGGAATCCTGCGGAAGCGTGTAAGGAAGCTCGATGTAGCCTCTCCGGTTTATTTGGTCTTTACCGGGAACGACCCAGAACGGGAAGATGGTCCCGGCGCCATCCGCTTGGGGTTCGAACGGATCGGTGTCGAATGTGGACGCGTCGTACTCGATTTCTAGGTCGTGCATCCAATCTAGCCTGTGGAACATGAATCCGGAACGGAACCCGACCGAACCCCATTCCCCAAGGAACTGGTTGATGCTGTAGGCCGATTTCTTGAACTCCTTGCGCGAGGCGAAGAGCCGGCCTTTGTGGTACAAATCGTGAACGCCGACTTCGAAGCCCTGCTCCGCCAACCTGGCGCGCAGGCCCGCGGGAATGCCGTAGGTGCCTCTCGGAATAAGGTTGAACGAAGAGCGGAAGCCCAGCGAGCGTTCCAACGCGGCGAGACGGAGGCATCTGCTCAGTCCTTTCTGCCCTTCGACATCGTGAGTGAGGACAAACGCGAATTTCTTTCCGTCGGGCCAGCCGGGCCAGCCCCCCGGGGGTCCGGCGGCCGAAGGCTGGATTGGCCAGATTGCGTGCGAGGCGTCGCGCTGACGGGCGGCGACCGCGCGGCGAATCGCGATGCGAAGCCGCCAAGGCAGGTAGGGCTTCAAAAAGTAATATATTCGCCGGTGCATCGGCCTCTCTGAGGAGACTCGACCAGGTAATTCCTGCCTACGAACGGAATTGCTCCGACTAAGTAATTTTACCCCGAGCAGGCTGTCGGTCAGGCTCGCCGTCAATCCCCGTTGCCCAAGCAGATGGCGCCCTCAAGGGAAATTGAACCCCTGTTTATCGCCAAAAAGGGGTAACCGTTGGTCGATTACGAGTAAAGTCAGTCACCCTGGCCCAGGACGCCCCTAAGGCCGTGTCACAGCCCAAGACCTCCGAGACCCGTCCCGGGCCGCGTGGACGGAGGCGTGTATCCAGGCAGCGGAAGCTTTATCCCGGCTAAGGTGGGCTGGTTCGAATACGCCGTCCCCGCGAACGTGTTGAGCAGCGCGATGTGCTGCAGCAGGTAACCGAGGCTCGGGACGTCGTCTTCCTGGGTGACAGTGAGGGTGACCTGGACAGAGACCTGATAGGGCGACAGGTTGGGCCCGAATACGCTTTCGGCGATGTTGAGCGCGGTTATCCTGACCGGGACGATCCTGTTCGGGCCCCAGACGAACAGCGTGACCAGGTCGGCGCCCAGCTGGGGCGGATACATGAGGAGTTCGATCGCGGAGAGCACCGGATAAACGCCGGTCGAGGCAGCCTGCGCGTTCGACTGCTCGAGCGCGTCTGTCGCGTCGAGCATGAGCGTGAAGATGATCGTCTCCAGGGGATCCCCCGCAGGCTGGTTCGGCTGGCCTGAGCCGGTCGCCGCGGGGTTGGGCAGTATCGTGCGGAACAGCGTCTCCGGGTTATACGGGAAGATGACGATCTTGGGACTCGCCGCCGAACCATCATAGCGGACGAAGGCACCCTTGAGGATGGTCGGCGATCCTGGAAACCCCGCCATGGAATTCGCCTCTAGGTCTCGTTGGCCGGCTTGGCGCCCGGAGTGTTAAAGGTGGGCTCCTTTGGCTCTGTGACGGACGGATCGCGTTCCCAGCCCTCATTCTGCAGCACGATGTGCTGGATGGCGATTGCGGGACAGTTGGAGTCGAGGTCGGGGATAGCCTGGTACTCGGAAACCCAGCAGCGATAAATATGATAGCGATAGACGAGCTGTCCGGCCTCGTTGTAGAGCTCCAGGTCTATGTCCTTGCGAAAATCCGCCAGGGAGACCTCCGATCCCAGGCCCGCACCGTAGTCCCAAACCTTGTTGGCCCATTGCTCGAACTCCATGTCGTACGTGATTCCCCTCTCGAGCCTGATGGCCTCGTACTCGGTCTTGCCGGGCGACTTGTGGCTCGTGCTGGGATCGCCGCCCTCCCGGTAGCGGATGACCTCGGTAGAGCGCCGGAGGGGGCTGACCTTCGAGATGCCGACCACGTACTTTCCATCCCATTTAAGGCGGAATTTGAAGTTCTTGTACGGGTCGACCCGAGTGGGATTTACTGTGAAGCCTGCCATAGGATCCGTGGGGTGGGGCCCGGTTCTCACCGCTCGATACCCTGGGGTCAAGCCGCCTTTTTCGGCGGTGCAGCCATGGTCACCGTTTCAACCAGGGACAACTTTCTTGGCGGGGCTGAATCATCGTTATGGACCCCGAGCTTAACCCTCAGATGGCGCCCTCAAGGGGAATTGAACCCCTGTTTGGGCCTTGAGAGGGCCCCGTCCTAGCCGCTAGACGATGAGGGCGGATCGCGGAGGGGACAACGGTCCAAATCTGGGGGCTGGCGTCAAGCCGCTAGTGCTCGCATTTAGCGCTTTCTGCGTATTCGCACTTCGATGATACTCGCAGCGTGAAGGACCCCTTCAGGAAGATTCTCGGGGTGAGGTTCTACGTCGCCGACCTCGAGGGCCTTGTCGAACTCGTGGCCGGAGGGGGCCTGATTGTCGCGCCGTCGGCTCCCGTAATGATCCGGCTCGAGGACGACGAGGCCCACCGGGAGGCAATGGAGGGGGCGGATTTCGCGGTCACCGACAGCGCGTTCATGGTGCTCCTCTGGCTTGTCATCACGGGCGAGAGAGTGAGGCGGATCTCCGGGCTGCGACTGGTCCGGGCCCTCGTCGCGAGCGGAAGGTTCAGGCGCAAGGGGGAGACCTTCTGGGTGATGCCGTCGGACGCGGACTCGAAGGCCAACATCGCTTGGCTCCGGGGCCGGGGATTCGAGGTGGACAGCGGAGACGCCTACATAGCGCCCATCTATCCCAGGGAGGGTCCGGTTGCCGACGGCCGGCTTGCCGAGCTTATCGAAACGCGGAGGCCGCAGCTCGTGGTCGTCGCCCTCAGCGGCGGGGTCCAGGAGCGTCTGGGATGGTACCTTCGAAGGACGCTTGGCTACAAGCCGGCAATCCTGTGCATCGGCGGCGCGATCGCGTTTGTCTCGGGCCGCCAGACGCGGATCCCCGTCTGGACCGACCGGCTGGGGCTCGGCTGGCTCTTTCGCTTCGTCTCGGCGCCGCGCCAGTTCGCGGAAAAGGTGAAGGGGGTGGGAAGGCTGGCGCCCATGATTCGCAAGCACCGCTCGCGAGGCGTCCGCGAGGTTTAGCCACGGCGGGGCAAGCGCCCCCGAGAGTGCCCAGAACTTTTCCACGCCGGCAGTTGAACTAGGCGTGTTTTCCGGATCAGATGGCCCCTTAACGACATGATCCTCGGGCTCACAGGCGGGTACGGCTGCGGCAAATCCACGGCGGCTAGGCTGTTTGCCGACCACGGGTTCCGCCACCTTGACTCGGATTCCATCGTCCGCGAGAGGGTGCTCACGTCCGACCCCGTGAAGGCGGCGCTGCGCGCGCGCTACGGCAACGGCGTCTTCGGCCCCACCGGCGAGGTCGACCGGCCCGCGCTCGCCCGAATCGTATTCGGGGATGATTCAGAACGGTTTTGGCTGGAAGCACTTACCCATCCAATGGTCTTCGACATCAGCCGGGCCATGATCCGGGAAAAACCCGGCTCAAATCACGTGGTGGAGGTGCCGCTTCTGTTCGAGAAGTCACTCGCGAATTGGTTTGATTTCACGGTCTGCGTGGCGTGTGATCCCTCCTCGCAACTCGCCCGCTTGGAGCAGCGCGGTATGGACCGCGCGCTCGCCGTGCAACGCATATCTAAGCAATTGCCGCTGGCCCGGAAGATCGAGCTGTCCGATTTCGTCCTATGGAATGACGGTTCAACCGGGTTCCTGAAGGCCCAGGTCGAACGCATCGTGGCCTCCCTGGACCGAGCCAAAAAGGGCGCCCTTCTAACAGATTCCTGATGCCCCTTCCCCCAAAGACCGAAGATGACGTCTCCGCGCCCGGCGACGACGGCGCTAAGCCCGCCAGGCGCGGAAGGCCGCGGACGCGCAAGCCCGACGGAGACGGCGACGCGCCGGCCGCGGAGGCCCCCGCCGCGGTCTTCGTTCCGGAACCCGCGCCCGAGCCCGCCGCGCCTGCGCCGGCCGCTCCCGCGGCGCCGCAGGACACGGCCCCTGCCGCGGGCTCGTGGGATTCGCGCGAACCCGGCGCCGAGACGGCCGGGGGAGACGGCCGCCAGGGCGGCGGCCACGGCGAATGGCAGGACAGGAATTCGTGGAAGCGCAACAAGCGCAAGCGCGGGCGGCACGGCGGGCACTGGCAGCCTGGATCCGGCGGGCCCGCCTCGCATTATCCGCCTCAGCCTCCGCCTCCGGCGCCCGCGCCCGTGTACGGCGACCTGCCGGACCCCGCCCGTTTCGCGGACGTCGCGGCCCTCGACGCCCTGGCGGCGGAGATCTCGTCCGGAAAGGGGGAGCCCATCTGCCTGGACCACGTCTACTCGCTCAACCTGGCCGACCTGACGGCGTTCGCGCGGGAGCTGAAGGTCCCGTTCGAGGGAGCCCCCAACCGCCTCCAGCTGATCCTGAAGATATTTGCCGCGGCGACGGAGGCGCGCCGCCCGCTGGCCGACCGCGGGTACGTCGATGTCACCGACCGCGGAGCGTTCATCGTCCACGAGCAGGTCAACTACCGCCTCTATCCGGAGGACCCGTACCTTCCCGAGAGCCTGATCAGGCGCTACGGGCTCAAGCGCGGCCACCGAGTGGAGGTGCTGATCCAGCCCCCGCGGGAGGGCGAGCGCTGCCCGGCGGTCGTGCGCATCGACAAGGTGATGGGGCGCGACCCCGACGAGATCTCGAAGGTCACCCCCTTCGAGGAGCTGATACCCTATTACCCGCTCAAGCGGATCCTCCTCGAGGACGTCGAGGCCCAGAAGGACGTGTCGATGCGAACCGTGGACATACTCACGCCCATCGGATTCGGCCAGCGCGGCCTCATCGTGGCGCCGCCGCGCACGGGCAAGACGATCCTCCTGCAGAACATCGCCAACTCGGTGTCGGAGAACAGCCCCTCGGCGAAGCTGATCTGCCTGCTGGTCGACGAGCGGCCCGAGGAGGTGACCGACTTCCGGCGGCACACCAAGGGCGAGGTCGTCTCGTCGACGTTCGACGAGGCCCCGGAGAACCACGTCCACTGCGCCGAGATGGTCGGGGAGAAGGCCCGGCGCCTGGTCGAGCAGGGGGAGCATGTCGTCATCCTGCTCGACTCGATCACCCGGCTCGCGCGCGCCTACAACGCGCTCGCCTCCAGCTCGGGCAAGATCATGTCCGGCGGCCTCGAGTCCAACGCCCTCCAGAAGCCGAAGCGCTTCTTCGGCGCGGCCCGCAACATCGAGGGGGCGGGCAGCCTGACGATCATCGCGACCGCGCTCGTCGACACGGGAAGCCGAGCGGACGAGATTATCTTCGAGGAATTCAAGGGAACCGGCAACATGGAGCTCCACCTGGACCGCGGCCTCGTGGAGCGCAGGATCTTCCCCGCCATCAACATCGACCGCTCCGGCACGCGCAAGGAAGAGCTCATTTACCACCCCGAGGAGCTCCAGCGGATTTACGGCCTCAGGCGCGCGATGCAGGGTCTGGGGCCGATCGAGTCCATGGAAATGTTGATTCAGCGCTTGAAGAAGACCAAGTCCAACGCTGAATTCCTGCTGAGCCTCAGCCGGCAGTAGACTTCATGCCAGCGCCAACCCTAAACTACGAGATGAATGAGCTGCTCGAGCTCGTGTTCGAGCAGAACGCGTCCGACCTGCATCTGCAGGTGGGGCAGCCCCCGACGCTGCGCCTGAGCGGCAGCATGACCCCCATTGACGGCCCGCCGCTGACGCCGTTCGACACGGAGAAGCTGATGCTCTCCATAACGCCCGACATCCACGTCCAGGGCACCAAGCTGAACGGGGGCGCCGACTTCGGGTTCTCGTACCTTGAGAAGGCGCGGTTCCGGGTGTCGGTGCTCCGGTCCAAGGGCAACTACGGCATAGTCCTGCGCCAGATCCCGAACCGGATGTTCGGCCTGAGGGACATCGGGCTGCCGGACAAGGTGCGCGAGCTTCTCTTCCGCCCCCGCGGCCTGATCCTTGTCACGGGGCCGACCGGCTCGGGCAAGTCGACGACCCTGGCCTCGATGATCAACTACGTTAACGAGAACCGGGACGGCCACATCATCACCATCGAGGACCCGATCGAGTACTACCATGCCCACAAGCGCTGCGTTGTGACCCAGCGCGAGGTCCACGTGGACGTGCCCAGCTTCTCCGAGGCGATCCGGCGCGGGCTGCGGCAGGACCCCGACATCATCCTCGTGGGCGAGATGCGCGACCTCGAGACGATCGAGGCGGCGATCACCGCAGCCGAGACGGGCCACCTCGTGTTCGCCACGCTCCACACCAATGGCGCCGCCAAGACGATCGACCGCGTCGTCGACGCGTTTTCCGCCAACATGAAGGACATGATCCGGACGCAGCTGGCATCGTCGCTGGTGGCCGTGATCTCCCAGGTCCTCTGCAAGAAGATCGGCGGTGGCCGGATCGCCAGCTACGAGATCATGATCACCACCAGCTCGATCTCGTCCCTGATCCGCGAGAACAAGACCTTCCGCATCAACTCGGACATCCAGACGGGCGCAAACCTCGGGATGATCACGATGGACACGCACCTCATGAACCTCGTCAACCGCGAGCTCATCTCGCCCGACGAGGCCCTCGACAAGGCGCAGGACCCCGTGGTGATGAGGGACAAGCTCGTGCAGATGGGGGCCCGGTTGCGCGAACTCTGATCCCGGGCCCTGCCGGCTCAGTCCGGAGGGCGCCTGACGAGCAGGGGGGTGTCGAGGCCGAGGATCTCCTCGGTGAACTCGTCGTCGTCGGTCGCGTTTCGCAGCGCCCGCTGCACCATTCCCATCTTGGCGTCGAGCTCGTCCACCTTCGACACGAAGACGGCCTCCGGCGTCGCCGCGAGCGCCGCGGCCCCCCACTCGAGCTTCCCCTGGTGGCTGAGTATGATGTGCTCGAGCCGCTCGGTCCGGTCGGGATCGAGCTTCGCCTTGATCGCGGCCCGGCGCACGAGCTGGTAGCCGAGTACGACGTGACCCTCGAGGATCCCCCGGCGGCCGCGCCTGGGCGCGAGCGCCCCCTCGTACTCGACCGTCTTGCCGGCGTCGTGCAGGAGGACGCCGGCCATGGCGAGGTCAGGGTCGACCTCGGGATAGAGGGGAAGGAGCGCCCTGGCGGCCCGGGCCATGTGGACCGTGTGCTCGAGGAGCCCGTGGCGGTAGGCATGGTGCATCAAGGTCGCCGCCGGCGCCGTCCGGAAGGCCTCGCCGATATCGTCCATGACGAGGCGGACCGTGCCCCTGAGCTCGGCGCGGGTGATCGACTCGACGAACCCGCCAAACTCGTCCCAGAGGGCCCCCGCGTCCTCGGGCGCCGTCTCGACGAGGTTCGAGATCACCTCGGGCGACGACAGTTCCTCCGGCGGCACGATCGCGGCGCGCGTGATCCTCGGCGAGAGCCGTCCCTGGTAGGTCTCGGCCTTGCCCTCGATCCTGACGACCGAGCCCTCCTCGGCGGCGCGCAACAGCTCGAACGCTGGGTTGTCCGAGAAGACGGTGCAGCTGAACGATCCGGTCCTGTCGCCCAGCTCGGCGCTCAGGTACGGGTTGCCGGTGGAGGCCGTCTTGGCGGCGAGCCTCCTGAGGACGAGCACGCTCGCAAACGCGCGCCCGGCGGAGGCGTCCGCGGCCTTGAGCTCGCGCACGGTCGAGAGGGGGGTGGGGGACTCAGGCATGGTTCTTGACGAGTTCGGTGTAGGGCCTGAACAGGGGGTGTCCGGCCCCGCCCAGGATGGAGTAGAAGACGGTCTCCGCCGGCAGGATGTGCGCGCCGGCGCGCGCGAGCGCGTCCAGGCACAGCCTGGCGTCCGCCTCGCGGCGCGCGCCGACGCAGTCCGCGAGGATGGTCGCGGCCAGGCCGCGCTGCAGCGCGTCGACCGCCGTCTGGTAGACGCAGATGGGAGTCTCGACGCCGCAGAGGAGGAGGTGCTCGGCGCCCCCGCCGGGGCCGAGCGGGTCCGGGACGGGGCTGCCGGCGGCCAGGGCCGAGAACGCGTCCTTCGCGTACACCCTGGGCGCCTCGACGAGGGCGAGGAGGGACGGGTCGGTACCGCCGAGCTTGCCGGGCACCTGCTCGGTGAATGCCACCGGGATGCCCAGGAGCCGCGCGGCCGCGACCGCGAACTGGCACCGCCGCAGGACCCCCGCACCGCCGGCAACGGCGCGCAGGAACACGGGCTGCATGTCAAGGCACAGGAGCGCGGCGCCGCGGAGCGTTTCGGGGGTGCTCACGTGAAATAGCGCTGGCGGGCCTTTACCTGAACGATCCGCTTCTCGGGGAAGACCAGGGCGGTCAGGTGCCCGCCCTGAACGCAGCCCGTGTCGATGCCGATGGACCACTTGAGCTTGTAGACCTCGTGCCTCGGCGTGTGGCCGTAGACGACGTAGGGCGGCCCGCCCCAGAGGTCCGCCCAGCTCGGCGCGTCGGGCTCGTCGGCTCGCCTCCTGGGCTTGCCGTCCTTGTCGACGACCTGGATGCGGGTCACCACCTCGGCCGGCTGCTTCTGCCAGGGCTCGCCGGGAAGGAACCCGCCGTGGACAAACACGGTGTTGAGCTCGGCCTCCTCGTAGGTGAGCGGCATCGACTCGAGGTAGGCCCAGTCCTCGGGGCGGAGCGCGTCGAACGTCTCCAGGTCGCGCTCCTTGATGAACCGGTTGTCGCCGGTCTTGCGGAACCTGAGCAGCCTCAGCTCGTGGTTTCCCAGAAGGGAGATGGACTTGGCCGCCCGCGCCAGGTCGATCACCTTCAAGCTGTCGGGGCCGCGGTTCACGAGGTCCCCGAGGAGGACCAGGCGGTCGCCGTCCTTGAGTTGGAGCAGGTCGAGCATCTCGGCGAATTCGACGTGGCAGCCGTGGATGTCTCCCACGGCTATAAGGCGTCCGGTCATTGGGGAATGCTGCAGCGGATGGCGTTGCGGCGCAAATTTGCTAGCGTCCACCCGGCGTGGAAGTAAACAAGAAAGGCTCCAGCCCATGGAAATGATCCTGCAACCCCGGGCCGCCGCGTGCTTCGTGTCGGGCCAATCCTTCCGCGACGGCGACCGCGTCGCGAGCCTCCTGTCGAGGACGGACAAGGGCGAGGTCACCCGCTACGACGCCCTCGAGTCCCAGGCGGGCCTGCTGCGCCCTGAGGGCTTCGTCGCGTGCCGCTGGGTCCAGGTCTACAGGGAGCACGCGAGGGCGGGGGACCCGGCGCGCGCGCTGAAGCTCTCGGCCGAGAACCTCTTCCTCACGCTGGCCGACCCCGCGACCGAGGCCACGCCGGAGACGGCCCGTCTCGTCCGCTTCCTGGCGCTCCTGCTCGAGCGCAAGAGGGTGCTCCGGCAGCGGGGGCGCACGCCGGACGGGCAGAGGGACCTCTACGAGCACTCGCGCACGAAGCAGCTCTTCGAGGTGCCGGCCATCGAGCTGGGCCCGGAGTTTTTCGTCGCCGTGCGCGAGCAGCTGGGCGTCCTCGTCGGGGAGCCCGGGGCGCCGCAGCCGGGGGCCGGCAGTCCGGCCCCGGCAGCATCCTGATGGCCGGCCTGCGCCTAGAGCTGCCCGCTCCGGCCGCCGGCCGGGTCCTGGCACTGGACGAGCTCCGGGGCGTAGCGATCCTCCTGGTCATTCTTTACCATGCCGGCGGGGTCCTGGGCCTTGACAACACCGCGCACGGCGAGGTCGGCGTCGACATGTTCGTCATCCTGAGCGGCGCCGGCCTGGCGCTGAGCTCGACGCAGGGGACCACCGGCCAGTTTCTCATGCGCCGCTTCCTGCGGATATACCCCGCGTACTGGATAGCGCTCACCGCCTTTCTCGCGGGCGACGCCTGGGTGTGGAACAGGCATTTCTCGACGGCGAACATCCTCCTGCACTACGTGGGAATGCAGGCGTGGTTCGGGGACGCGTACGCCCTTAGCATCAACGACTCGTTCTGGTACATCACGCTCATCGTCACGCTTTACATCGTTTACGTCCCGTTGAGGCGATTTGTCGATCGGCCCGACCGGCTCCTGCTCCTCGGGGCCCTCGTCTCGATCGTGCCCGCCATCTACTGCTTCCGCACCCGCCAGTACGTCGGCTATGACCATGTCTCGCAGCGCTTTCCGGGCTTCTTTCTAGGGCTCCTTCTCGGGCGCCTGCTGAAGAACGGCCGCCTGGACATCTCGGCGTCGACCGCGTTGGGGGCCGCGTGCCTGGTCATCTTCTACGTGCCCTTCACCCAGAATTTCGTCTTCGCCTCGGTCTGGGTGGGCGCCGCGCTCATCGTCGCTTACGCCCTGCTCATCCGGCCGTTCTTCAGCGCGTGGACCCGCGGCGCGCTGAAGTTCCTCGGCGACCGCTCCCTCGAGATCTTCCTCATCCACCAGCCGCTGATGCGCGAATACAACATCCTCGCGCAGCATCGGCTGTTCCCGGGCGCGGCCTTGACGGGGCGGTCGCTGGCGGTGGGGATGCTGGTCGCGCTGGCTGTCGCGGTGGCCCTCGGCGGCGCGCTGCACTCCCTGCTGCAGAGGCTTCCCGAGCCCGGCAAGGGCCGCCCGCCTGCCGCATCCGGCTGAAGGGAGGCCGCCCGAGATGCCACCGGGCGGCCCGGGGCGGGCTTTTGTGGCTTCCACTGTGGGTGAGCGCTGGCAAGACTGGCCCAGCCAAACTGCAGATGAACCCGCATCACCGCGCCGCATCGGGCACCGTCTCCGCCGGGATGCGCCCGGGCGTGCACGTGGGCGGTCCGGGGCGGCCGGCGGTGCCCGTGCGAGCCTTGTGAACACCGCGCTGCGAATCGAGCTGCCGGCGCCGGCGTCGGGCCGCATCAGCGTCCTGGACGAGCTAAAGGGCGTGGCGATCCTGCTCATCATTCTCTATCACGCCGGCGGCGTGCTGGTCTGGAGGGACACGCTGCACCTCGAGGTCGGCGTCGACATGTTCGTCATCCTGAGCGGCATCGGCCTCACGCTCAGCTCGACGAAGGAGGGCTCGTGGCGGTTCCTTCTGCGCCGGTTCTGGAGGATCTATCCCGGCTACTGGATCATCCTCACGTCGTTCCTCCTGGCCGACGCGCATTTCCTGGGGCTCCAATTCGGGACCAAGGACATCGTGCTGCACTACCTGGGGGTGCACGCCTTCTTTGGCGACGCCTACATGATGACGATCAATGACTCCTTCTGGTTCATCTCCCT
>Ga0181523_10000524_pt1 | contig 43631 bp, 33 predicted proteins | sample PEATcosm2014_Bin_43_FD_119752 | JGI IMG/M metagenome (GOLD analysis project Ga0181523, IMG submission 119752) | Peatland microbial communities from MTU Mesocosm Facility, Houghton, MI, USA - PEATcosm2014_Bin05_30_metaG | ecosystem: Environmental > Terrestrial > Soil > Wetlands > Peat | place... | reverse complement strand
GTACGGGATGAACAGCTCGCCGTCGTGGAGCAGCGCACCACACGAATAGGCAACGTGGGGCACATTCCCTTCCCATTCGCTTAGGGTTGGCTTCAGAAGGGGTTCACGAAGGCGCCCTATCACTTTGGACGGATTATCAAGATCGAGAAGGAATGCTCCGATCGAGTACTCTCGAACCGCGCCAACACCATGGCTCAGCACCAACCAGCCCGCCTTAGTCTCGATCGGAGACCCGCAGTTTCCGATTTGAACCAATTCCCACGGAAACATCGGCTTCAGAAGAATTTGCGGCTCATACCAGAAGTGAATATTGTCGGAGAACATAAGGTAGATGTTTTCCGAGTCCTGCCGGGACAGCATTGCATACAAGCCATTAATCTTCTTCGGGAAGATGGCCATCCCTTTGTTTTGAACCGCCGGACCATTCAAGGTGATAAATCGAAAAAGAAAGAAGTCTGAAGTCTCCAGCAGTTGCGGAATGCCAAGCTGACCATCGAAGGCCGTGAACGTCGCGAAGTAGACGTGGGTTCCGTCGTCGCTCTGGAAACGCACGAACCGGGCATCTTCTATGCCGTTTCGCTGCGCGGCGGTCACGGGAAAAATAACCCGTTCAGATAAATGCTGTTCTGGGAAAAACTGAACGGAGTAGTTGGACTTGGCCAGCGTCAAAATTCGCTGCGTAGTATCCTGGCGGTCCTTTTCCTCCTCCGGCGTCGAACATTCCTTCACTTCTGTTTCAATCGCGGATAGAAGTTCTTCTGCTGTGAACAAGGCGCTCAGTCTCTGCAAAACGCGGCCCGTACATTCGTTGGTCAATCCAAGTTCGAGAAGTTTCCGTTCGAAGAGTGCCTTCTCATAGAGGGCAAGGGGGATTTGGATCGGCTCAACAATACAGCCCGTAGCAGCCATCACCTCGATCCTGTGATCGGCGTGGATAATGCCAGTCCGAAAAATTATGGAGGAAATGCTGCCATCGCCGGTCGCGCGCAAGCTCAAAATAAAACGTAGCGCGCCAGGAGGCAACCCATGTTGATCGGGGTCAGCAACCATAGAGGGATTGAATAGAGCCGCTGACTCAACAGCGAACTCAGATACGAAATACGATCCGATCAATAGTTGTCGTTGCTCGGAAAGGTCACGATCGATTGACACCAGCTGTCGCAATTGCTCAAATCGTTCATTGAAAAGCTTGCTGACCTGCTGGTGACGCACGGAGAACTTTGAGGAAATCGTGTCAACCAGCGGGCCGACGTCACTTTCGGGTATCGACATGATCCCAGTGACAATCCTCTGCAACCGCGGCAGGTCGCCGGGGCTAAATGGCCGCAGGAGAACCCGCGAGGGATCGGGCCTCAGAACGGCGCTGGTTCGTTTGACATTGATAGGGATGGCGTTCATGGACAGTCCTCTATAAGTTCGAAACGAACGTCACGGCGTGTACCCAGAGTCAGCCTTCGGTGTTCGCGCTTTCCGAGAAGCAGTTCGCCACGTCTCCCGCGCGGTGGAAGTTGAATAGGAATCCAAGTCCGCCCTCTCATGGAGGTAGGAATACTTCGCGCCAGGGAATTTGGCAATCCCCCCAATAGTTCGCGTCATGCGGACTGTATTTTCCGCAATGCCTTTTGATTCGCCTCATGGCGGCTGCGCATTTTGATGCCTAGCGTCAGTTCCATCCGTTTCCGGTGCGGCCCCGGCATCAGCGTACCGTTGATTCGGGCGCAGGGGGCATTCACCAAAGCTCCGCACACCGGGCATTTGTTGTTCAGAGGGTTATTCATGCGAATTGATCGTCACTTGGCGGATCTCGCACTTGTGCGCGTTGAACTGCGCCTGAAGATCGCTTTTCGCAAGCTGACTGTCAGCACCGGAAAATTGCATGTTGCAGTATTCACAGATGGCGATCAGTGGGTGTTCGTGCACAATCCTAATTTGTCGCTTAAGCACGGTCGAACTTCTCACGAACGGCTTCCTCTTTTGCTTTTTTCTGCTGAAGCGCAGAGTCCTTCTCTTTGACCTCGCGGGCGCGGTCAAGACGTTCCCGAACCTTGTTGTGTACGTCTTGGAATTGGTTCAAGGGCTTCTTGGTTTCCATGCGCCATCCTTCACAAACTCTGGCGAATTGGTAGAAAGGCCTGTGAAGCTCTGTTATTTCTTTTGCAGAGGTATGGTGGTCCACGGCCCTTGTTATTTCGCTGCGAGAAGTTTAGGGCGCTACGTTTTGGCTGTCTGTATAAGGTAGCTCACTAGCCGAATCGTCAAGGGAAGATGCCCAGATCCAGTGACGGTGCGGGTGTTTTGTTAGCATACCTACTACTGTCCTGCAGAAAAAAACCGACCGCTTCATCCAAGCTTTTATGAATAGACGCCAGCCTTTGAATCCGTTTTTCGCTGAATCGGCAGTGCCGAATCGCTTGCGGCAGACAAGGGATAAACACGTAGTCCATCGGTCGCTTGATCTGGTGGAGCTAGTTGAGGTCCCACGGCTGGAGGAGGTGGATTTTTTCCCCGCTCCAGAGAGAAATAAGGTCAGCGCCCGCGATCGTGCTCTGCAGGTAGCGCTCAACGCAGAACGCGGTGCCCAGAAGTACTAAGCAAGTCTGGTGGAAAAAACCGAGCCAGGACCGTTGCGTCAGCTCTATTGCGAGCTGGCCGAAATGGAAGACGGCCACGTCGCCTCTATCGAGAAGAGGATATCGGCTCATCCTGCGAAGAACACGGGGAAGTAGCTCGAGGAACAGGCTACTCTAGAACGGAAACTCGTGTTAACTGGTGTTATCGGATAGAACTCTGCTGAGAGCGAATAAGTTTCTTTTACAATTACAGGGGCTTCACGTTTTCAGCCTGCAAGCCTCTGGGACCTTGGACGACATCAAACGTTATGGCATGATCTCCCAGACCGTGCCATAGCCATATGTTCCGCACCGGGACGCTGTGCCGTACAGATTGCCCGAGCTATCCATCACAACGTTGCTCCAAGGATAACAACCGTCGTTTCCGCCGGTGAAGTCGTATAAATCGGTATAGATCCAGCCATTACTCGACGGTGTCAACTTGAAGACTCACCATAGGCGTGAGCGCCATTCCACGCAGTGGTGCCGTACAGATTGCCTTGCGCATCAATCACGAGATTGGGGCTGCCGACGACTCCATTATTCTTGCCTGAGAAGCTGTGTAGGAGGCTGAATGACCACCCGCCACCCGAGGGCGACAACTCGAAAACCGTCCCGCCATAACCATCTGGTCCCTCGTACAGTGTCTGACCGTACAGATTGCCCGAGCTGTCGAAGATCAGTCCGGTGTCTGGGTCGACTCCTGAACCAGAGTTGAAAGTGAACAGGACCTGAAACTGTCCCGAGCTAGTTAGTTCAAAAGCCGCACCCGGAGTCTGCGAGGTCGTGCCATAGAGATTGCCATTTTGGTCAGGAATGACGCCGTTCGGGTTGCTGACCCCGAAGGCCGAAAAATCGTAAAGTACTTGGAACGTCCATGAGCCGCCGGAAGGGGTTAGTTCATAAATGGAGCCTAAGTCCTCGGTTCCGCCGTCCCATGCGGTGCCGTAGAGGTTGCCGGCCTGGTCGAAGGCGATGTTGGTGGGATAAGACCCGCCTCCTCCGTCGAAGGAATGCAGGACGGTGGCTTCCCAGGGGCACAGGGCAGTTACACAGGCTCGAGGTTGCGGCCTTAGGTTGAATACATTGCCATTGTCGAAGTTCCCTCCGGCGGTGGTAGTTCCGTAAAGGCTGCCATCGTGGCCAAAAACTAACTGGGCCGCGGGGTGGTCCCCGTCGCCTCCGTTGAAGGAGAGGATCGTTGAGTAGATCCATCCCGAGTTCCTGCGCGCCAACTTGAAGACTGTGCCACAGTCACTGCACTGGTTGGAGGCGCCGCCGAAGAAGGTTGTGCCGTAAAGGTTTCCGCCCGCATCGATGGCCAAGCCGGCGAGAGGCTCGTACCCGTCGCCGTTGTTGCCGAAGCTGTGCAGCACGCTGAAGGTCTGCGCCTGTGCCGTCGGGGCTACCGCGACGGATAATATAAACGCGATTACCAGCATCAGTGCGAGGGCGGACGCTCTTGGACTGGTTCTGAAACTCAAACTGCGATGCTGCCATGCCTGCGTCATATTGATTCTCCATTTCCTTCGAGCTGCAAAGGACGGTCTGGGCGGTAATGTTGTGCGCTTGCGGGGGAGAAATCAACTTAATTTCACATTACGGGGCAATGGCATAAAAACAGAGGCTTTATGAGGGCGCGGCCCGGACTCATCCTTCCCCGGTGACAGCGGAGTTAGCGGATAGCGAGGGAGAAATCCCTATGTAGTAAGTAGTCCCTGCGGTCGATGATTGGTTACGAGCCCTAACTAACCACTGGCCACTGACCACTAGCCGCTGCTTTACGGCGTAAGCTCCCACACCGTGCCACAGCCTTGGTAAGTGCAGTAGTTCGTTCCACCCGCAGCGGCGGTGCCGTAGATATTGCCACCGGCATCGACAATCACGCCGCCGTAGGGGAACGCGCCGTCCGCACCGCCAGTAAACGCGTAAAGCTGCGCGTAGGCCCAGCCACCGGCGGAGGGCGTCAGCTTGTACACAAAACCGCAACCGTAGGGGACGTTACAGTCGTTGCCGTCCCCTCCGAGCTCGGCGGTACCGTAGAGGTTGCCGGCCGCGTCTCTAGCCAAGGGACTGTAGAAAAACCCCAATTCATCGATATGGTCTACATAGAGTGATGTGAAGGTCCAACTGCCGTTCGAAGGGCTTAGCTCAAAGACCCCATTCTGAGGCTCGACGAAGGCGCCGTACAGATTGCCGGCAGGATCGAAGATCACTCCTCCGAAAGGTGCACCGTAGTCACCGGCGAAGTTGTAGAGGATGCTCGAGTTCCATCCTGATCCTGATGGGGCGAGCTGGAAAACCGTGCCGCAGCCGTCGCCGCCGGCCCCGCAGCCTCCGCCAAACTCCGTGGTTCCGTAGAGGTTACCGCTTCCGTCAAGGACGAGAGCGCTCGTGGGACTGCCGCCGTCATCGCCGCCGGCAAAGGCATGAATTGTCGACTCCGTCCAGCCGGAACCGGAAGGCGAGACCTCATAAGCTACGCCCCAGTGGTTTGGGCCTGCCTAATAGGCAGTACCATAGAGATTGCCGGCTCCGTCAAGCACAACTCCAGCCCAGGGATCGTTGCCATTATCTCCTCCGGTGAAGCGATAAAGCGTAGTTTCAGTCCACGGGCATAGAAAGGACGCGCAGAAGTTAGGAGGCGGCTGTAAATGGAAAACTGTCCCACAACCAATCCTCCCCCAAGTGTCTGTGCAGTCTCCCCCGGCTCCGCCGTCATTGGTTGTGCCGTAGAGCGTGCCGTCGGGCGCAATGGTGAGGCTTCCAACCGGATTGGCCCCGTCTGGTGACCCGGTAAACCCATACAGCGGATAGAATACCCAGCCGGTTCCTTTGTGTTCTAACTTGAACGCGGTCCCACAGCCCACCCCCGGGTAAATACCACACCCGCTGTGCGCTCCGTAGGTCGCGATGCCATATAGGTTCCCCGAGTGATCCATGACCAGGGTGGAGTACGGTCCAGACCCGTCGGTGCCGCCGGTGAATTCGTGCAGCACGGTGAAGGTCTGGGCCTGCGCCGCGATGGCGGCGACGAGCAGGATGAAGAGGCTTGTGCTTACGACTCGACGGGACATTTTGAAAGCTCCTTGTTTCTTTACGTGTGTCATGACACTGAAGTTAAATTAGCGTGTGATCTTCCATGCAACCGAACCGCCCACGCCATACAAGGTGCCATCAGGCGCGATTGTGACCCCGGCATACGGCCTTTGGCCGTCGTCGCTGTCAGCGTAGGAATGCAGGTCTGTGTAGGTCCAACCGCTCTGGCCCGGGCTCAGCTCGAAAATGTTGCCTAATCCGTACTCGCCATCGCTTTGAGTTGTGCCATAAAGGTTGCCGGCAGCATCCATCGTCAAGGCGCTCAATGGACCGCCACCGCCGTAAAGGCTGTTAAGCAGGCTGAAGGTCCATCCGCTGCCCGAAGGTGAAAGTTCGTAAATGACTCCGCCATAGTCGGCGCCTCCGAGAGAAGTTGCGCCATAGAGGTTTCCCGCCGAGTCCATGGCCAATCCGGCGAACGGAGTTTCCCCATCGGCGCCATTGGTAAAGCGATAGATGACGTTCTGCGTCCAACCGGACTGTCCCGGAGTTAACTGGAACACAATACCGTAGCCCAAGCCGCCGTAGGGAAGCGTGCCGTAGAGGTTGCCGGCGCTGTCCACGATCAAGCCAGCCTGGGCTTCCGCCCCGTCGATGAACGCGTAGATGAGGTTCTCCGTCCAGACGCCATTCGCGTAAGTCATTTTGAAGGCGCCCCCATCGCCGTGACCGCCAAATTCGGTGGTGCCATACATGTTGCCGGCGGCATCGAACACCACGTTACCTTGGGGGAAGACGCCATCGGGATTATTTGTGCCAAACTTGTAAAGCACAGTAGATTCCCATGGACAAAGCGTGGTGACACAAACGGTGAGTGGAGGAGTCAGCTTGAAGACGGTTCCCAAGCTGTCGGTTCCATTGTTGATCCCACCTTCGTCGGTTGTCCCATAAATGTTGCCGTCGGGCCCGAAGGTCAGACCACCGTAGTCAATGGGAAAAGCGCCGTCGTCCCCGCCCAGCGGCGCGGTGAAACAGTGCAGCGGATTGAGCACCCAACCCGAGCCCTCCGGTTTCAACTGATAGACCATACCGGCCCAGCCGCAGGTTCCGTACTGGCCGTACTCGGTCGTTCCGTAAAGCTTTCCGCCGCGATCGATCAGAAGCGTGCTGGTGAGCGGGCCACCATCGGCTGAGGTGAAGTGGTAAATCTCGCTATAGGTTTGCGCCTGGGCCGCTGTAAGCCCGATGAACAGAACCGCAATTGCGAGAGTGGTGACTGCCAGCCACGAAGCAAGCTTGCGGCCGCGGCTTAGGTTTTCTCCTGAGGGCACCATAACTTCATCTCCTTGCTAATCCCACGAGCAGGTACGACATTGTGGGAGATCATTTGACAGCTAACTGACAAGCGACGGCCGACCACTGCTTTACGGCATGATCTGCCACACCACTCCTTCGCCGAACTTGCCACCATTCTCCGCGCAGCCGTAAACATTTCCTTGCGAATCCAGGATCACATTGCCGCCAGGCTCATCTCCATCGGGGCCGCTGAAGTCGTGTAACGTGACGAAACTCCAAGTGCCGCCCGAAGGCGTGAGTTCGAAGGCCACACCGGCATTACCCGATCCTCCGCTGGTCCCACTGCCATATAGATTCCCCGCACTATCCACAGCGGGCACGCTGATAAATCCGGGCGCTCCGCCAGGCTGTGGCATGAAGAGATAAATGACGCTGTAGTTGTATCCGCCGCCGCCCGTCGGCTGTAACTCAAAAGTCACACCCCAATCCTGATAGCCTCCGTCTTCGGTGAAACCGAAAAGATTGCCATGAGAATCGAAGACCATTCCCGCCCCAATAGCGCCGTCGTTTGGGCTGCCGGCGAAGGTGTGCAGAATTGTCTGCGTCCAACCGGAAGTACCGGGTGTAAGTTCGTACACCACGCCCTTGTTGTCGCTGCCGCCGCTGACGGTGGTTCCGTATAGGTTGCCGGCTTGATCAAAGAGCACACCGTTGGCTGGCTCTCCTCCATCGGCGCCGTCCGTGAAAGTCTGGAGGACGCTCAGGCTCCATTGTCTTTGGGAAGGCGACAGCTCATAGACCGTGCCCCATCCCCCACCCGAGCCGCCGGCCAGCGTCGTCCCATAGAGATTGCCTGCGCGGTCGAAAATGATGTTGCCTTGAGGACTGGCTCCGTCTGCTGCGCCTGTGAAGTTGTACACCACCGTCTCCGTCCAGCGGCATTCCGCGTCGGGACATTCCGTGGCCGATGGCTGCAGCTTGAACACGACCCCATTGCCATAGAGGCCGCCGTCGGAGGTTGTACCGTACAAAGCGCCATCGGGGCCGAAGACGACTCCGCCGTAGGGATGTCCGCCATCGTTACCGCCGCTGAAGTCATAAAGCACGGACTGCACCCAGCTTGAACCGCGATGGGTCAGCTTGAAGACCACGCCGTAGCCCAAATATTGCGTACCCCCGTAATAGGTAGTGCCGTAGATGTTTCCCCCAGCGTCCAAGGTCACATAGAGCGGGTTGACCCCGGTGCCATTGGTGCCGAAGTTTCCGATGATGGTGTAGGTCTGCGCCTGCGCCGGAGTGGGCGAGACAATCGCGAAGGCAAAGACAATCCCCAACGCCAAGGCCAAGGCTACGTCTCCGCGCCGACCTCCGCAGATACTATGACTCCTGAGGTTTTCCACAGTTCCCCCTTTGCCGGTCAGTCGACCTTACGTTTTTTCTCCGAGACGACGCTGCTGAGACACCGAAGCGGTGTTCAACTGTACTCTTTTCCTCCGCCACGTCTCGTAAGTCAACTTAATTTCATGTTACGGCGCAAGTGCTTAAAGGCAGAGGTTTTATGAGGACGCAGTCCGGACTCATCCTTGCCGGGTGACCGCGGGTTGGCGGATAGCGAGTGAGAAATCCCCATCTAGTAGGTAATCCTGAAGCATGGCCTTCAGTCGCCACACAGTGGGTGACCAGTCGCCGTCAGAGCGGCTCATTGACGCGAGCCAGAAATCTCTTTCTGGGAAGTCACTTGGACGTGTTGTCGGCAAACCGTTGAACTGCCACTCGCATGCAAATTCCCGAGATACCGGCTTCTAGGAGATTACTCCCGACAAGCAAGTGATAAACGGGATTCTCACGCGCTCGGGACGAAGCCACGATCAATCGGGGATGCCGGGTAAATTGCGTGGATGCAAGTCGGCAGGCACCTGTCGACACCTTGTCAAGAATCATCGTCCCAGCGCTGCCCACACCTCAAGCGGACTCCGTGCCCTCAGGTGATCAAGCGCCTGCGTGGTCGAGTCGACCTGATCGTCGTACTTGGTTCCCGGAAAACCTGTGATCTCGGTCACGTAGTCCGCAAGCCATGGAGCACTCTTGGGCAGGAACACCAGGCCGTTTTCAAACCATGCTGTCTGGGCATGAAGACGTATGACCTTGTCATTGCCCGGGAGCGGCTGATAGGGCGTGATCCCAAATACGTGATCGGCCTGCATATCTTGAATCAGTTGCGTTCCTGAGGCCTTGTCCTCGATCAGAATCCTATTGGCTTTGTAACGACGCGCCAATTCCATCACTTTCCGTTTCAGATCGGGATAATTCAGCCGCTGCCGAAACACATGGAGCAGATAAAGTTTCCCGTTTGCACGGCCCCAGGTTGTACATACGCTGTAGTCGCTGAGCTCCGTGGACTTATTAGCGGTGTCCCAGCTCTGGATGATGATGTCGAATCTCGCCGGCAGGTCACCCTGCTCGTAGTACAGAAGCCATTCGGTCTTCACCATGGCACCACCCAGCGGAATTGGATTCTGCTGGTATTGGCTGGAAAAGTTGTACTCGCCCATCCGCTCGCGGATGCCTGCCAGCATCGCTAACGTCTCGCGCTCGGGATCAAGTGCCTCCCCTTCCCTACGCTTGAAGCAGCTTGTCCCCAGGGGGCCTTCAATAACAAAGGTCTCATCCTTCTCTGCAAGCGCAGGAAAGGAGAGAACCTCCCATGGTTCCTGCTCGACTACGTGTCCGACCAAGTCTTCCTGGTGCAAGCGCTGCATAATAATAAGGATGCAACCCTTGGCCTTGTCATTAAGACGGCTCAGCAGCGTGTTGTCGTACCAGTCATTGACGGCCTTTCGCCTCGATTCGGAGAGGGCCTCGTCGGGCTTAAGTGGATCATCGATGATGATGAGGTCGGCGCCGCGGCCAGTCAGCACCCCGCCAACCGATGTCGCCATGCGCGTACCTAAATCCATGGTCATGAAGTCATGCACCGCCGATCGCTCGGCCAACCGGGTGCGGAATAGCTGCTTGTACCAGGCGCTCATCATGACGCTGCGGCAATCGCGGGCCAATTTATCCGCCAAGTCCTGGCCGTAGCTGGCACAGATTACATGACCGGCCGGATAATGCCCCAGATACCAGGCCACGAAGGCGACCGAGGCACAATGAGACTTCAGATGGCGCGGGGGCAAATTGATAATCAGCCTCTTGATCTTGCCCAGGCGGCAGGCCTCCAGCTTTGTGGCTATTACCTCAATATGCCGACCCAGGAACAGCGGTGTCTGAGAGTTCAGTTCATAGAATGACCGTTCAATGAAGCTGGTGAAGTCGCGACGAAGAATGAATCGGTAGTCTTCGGCAGACAGCGTCGTGGGAAGCATTAGCTTTCTCCTTGCTTGGGTTGAGGTGGCAGTTTTGATTGGTCTTCGGTCGGCGGCTCTGAGGGAGGTTGAGGATCAGGAACCGGCTGATACGATTGCCAGATCCGCCGTAGCAGGTTGTCCATGACCTTTTGATCTTCCGGACTCACGATCACATCTTGTGGGCCGGAGAATTGATTCTGGCTCTCATGGAACCTGGCCTCGTTCAACACAACGGCCGTGGCCTTCGGGTCGCCGGTTACGGCTTTATTGACGGCTTGCTTAACAATGGCCTGCCGTTTTGAGATACGTTTGCGCTTGCCGTGTTCGGTGACCTCGATGGGGGTGCGTAGCTCTTCCGCAAAGACCGTACCGAAGGTCTTCGAGCCTTTCCGACGCCCTTTGGGATTGCCCGACTGTCCCGGCTTGAATTGCGTCTGACGTGGCGGTTTTTTGTAGCCAACCGGGTATTTGGGATCATCCTTATCAGCCATGCTGGGCCTCACTTTCCTTGTTGTTGGCAGCAAGATCGTCGAAACGCTTTCCAGTGACAGCGTGGATAGCGTGGCCACCGGTGTGGCGCTGCCATCGCCGGATCGCCACGTCGACATAGATCGGATCGATCTCCATTCCGCAGCAGACGCGGCCAATTCGCTCGGCTGCAATCAGCGTCGATCCAGAACCGAGAAATGCATCCAGGACGATGTCGCCGCGAGCAGAGCAGTCGAGTAAAGCGTCGGCCACCAGGGCCACGGGTTTCACAGTCGGATGCAGGGCCAGCAGGTTGCCTTCATCGCTCTGCTTGGAGAAGGTGTTAATGCCGGGATATTCCCAGACATTGGTCCGGTTCCGTCCGTACTGACCCAGTTGCACGTTGTTACGATGCTGCCCTTTGCCGTTCCTGAACACGAAGATCAGCTCGTGGCGCGAACGGTAGAGCGATCCCATCCCACCACGGTCCTTGGTCCACACGCATAGGTTGATTAGCGAGTCATAGATCTGTTTGCCGGCAGCAAGCAGTTCGCCCATGTGCCGCCAGTCCATGCAGATAAAGTGGATGGAGCCGCCAGTGCTATATCGAACCAGCAGTCGCAGACTGGTGGTCAGAAAGGATACAAACTCGGCTTCGCTCATCTCGCCAGATGCCATCTGGAATTCGCGATGCCGGACGGAGCCGTTTCCACTGGCATGTCCATCTATGGGAACGTTGTAGGGGATATCGACAAAGATAACATCGGCCCGTCGGCTGGCCATCAAGGTCGCGTAGGACGTGTGCTGCAGAGCGCTGCCACATCGGACGGAGAAATCGTCGGAAAGTCAGCACCAGCCTTGCTGAGGGCGATTGCGCGCGCCCACGACTGGCGGGAGCGCTTGGTCGACGGCAGCGTCCACAATGGACGGTCGATAGCGGGAAGAAGTGGGCTTAACCAACGCTATGTCAGGCGGGTCTTGCAATGTGCCTTCCTTGCGCCGGACATTGTGGAAGCGATTCTTGATGGACGGCAGCCTCCCAACCTGACCGTGCGTAAACTCTGGCGCGATATACCCACAGATTGGGCTGAGCAGCGCAAACGGCTCGGGTTCCCTGTCGCCGGTGTCCCACAAAGTCGCCGGTCACAAGATGCAGCAGATCTAGTGAAACGGCCGTTGTAAGTCAAAACGCCACAGCAACTCCAAAGCTCCAGACGCTGCACGTCTCCATTGCACTGTCACGCCAGGTCGATCGGAGTTTCCACAAAGCACGGACAGCGAATCACTTGTCCCTGACTTCCGGAATGCTAACAATCCGGACTCACTGGTTTGCGTTGGAAGTCATTGTCCGCCAATGCGCGAGTTTCTAGGTCGTGTGCAGAGCATCGATTAGGTTCGCGAAAGCAGCACGCGGTCAGGGTGTTGAACGAAGCATGGGTGGGATGCTGCTGCGATCAAGCTCTCCCTATTTATGCAGTTGGTACTGGTTCAGCGATTAATACACAATTCACACTCCTTAGGATGCGAAGGGCAGCATACTGAAAGGTGGGAACTCTGGCGCAATTCCTGGTTCGCAAGGATCGTCTGCCGTCCCCGTACGCCGGCGCTTCGCGATTCCGCCGCTCGAGCTCTCGCTCACCATCTAAGGTCCAGCGCGTTCACGTGGCTGCCGTGTGTTATCGGGTACGCGACGGTGAACCGGAGTTCCTTTTGGTGCGCACCCGGAACGGCCATTGGACTTTTCCAAAAGGCAGAGTGGACCAAGATGCAACGAACGCCGATGCCGCCGCACGGGAGGCATACGAAGAAGCAGGCGTAAAAGGCTCAGTCGACTCCGTCCCTTTTTTCTGCTACAGGCATTGCAAGCCCAGGCAACTGGGCTCGCGTAGACAAGTCATCCTGGTCGATGCTCATTTGTGCAAGGTTAAGCACTTGGCTCCACCACTCGAGGAATACCGAGACCCGACGTGGTTCAGTGTGCCGAAAGCAAAGCGACGCCTACGGAAGTTTCGGACGTCAGAGTTTGCGGCTGAAGTTGTTGGCGTCATTGACCGGGCAACAGAACGCATACGAACGTCAAAGAGCTCACGGCGCATAGCTGTTAGCCAACGGTAGTCCGTAGCTGGCAGTGGACTCCGTCAGCCCGCTCTAGCTCGCTCGTCGGGGCAACGGACCAGCCAAACCTTCGACATCAGCCAGCTCACCAGCATGCCTACCACGGAGCCAAAGAGCACCTCTGCAACCCTGTGCAACCCACGTTCGAGCCCAACCTTGGAGGAGGCGCTGGCGAGACTGGCGGCAATGACAATCGCCGCGGTGATAGGTGCCTGCCGCCACATCGTCTTAACGCGCACCAGATAAGAGGAGATGAGGACCGTGATGCCAAGTGCAACAGGGACCATCCGAGGCTTGCCGCTGCCGAGCAAAAGGAAAGCGAATCCAACGACGCAGCCGACCAGCACGTTGATGATGCGGCTGCGAAAAAGCTGGCGGGCCTGCTTAGGCTCGGGGTCGGAGGCGGCAACCAGGGAGGCAATCGCCCAGATCGTGGTGGTGTCATGAAGGGCACCCAGAGCGAACCAGACAATGCTGCTGGCGATTGATACGTTAATGGCGAACCGGACCCCGAGGAGACGCTCGTAGGAAAGGCCGAGCCGCTCCGCGAGCGTCTCGGCCTTTGCTGACAGTCTTGGCGAGACCGTCATTCGTGTGACTTAGGTGGATTGCCTAGCAGGCGGTATACGGTAGCCGTCTTGGTGGCACCCAGGTTGATGTAGTCTTCGGCGGCGTACTGCAGCGAGATGAAGAATGCTTCGGTACGGCGCAGTGCATCTTTGCTGAGTTTGTCGCGGTCCTGGAAGCGGAACTGATAAGCGAACTCGCCGATGAGCGGGCGGTGCTCGCCGCGGGTGCGCCAGATGGCAACGTTGGCCTTGCAGGTGAGGCCGTCGCCGAAGTCGAGCAGGCCGATGTCCTGCAGGACTTCCTCGATGATGGTGTCGCTCACCAACTTGATCTTCTCTGCCGGCTGCTTCCTCACTCGGGCGAGCACCGGAAAGACCTGGACAATTGCATCCATATCAAGCAGGCTTTCCTGGCCAATCCGGCTAATACCGATCGCGGAGCGCGGAAACTGCACGTTGTGGGAGAAGAGGAGGCGGATGCCGCCCAGTTTCTCCTTGAGCGGCAGGGCCTGGACCTTGAACTTGACGCGGTGATCGCCCAGGATGTTCGGCCGCACGTCGGTTTCCGCGCACATCTGCAAGTCGGGGTGCCGGAACTTGAAGACGATCTCGGGCTCACCGATGGGGAAGCCGTCCTTGTAGGGGATTCGGCGGCGCAGAATGAAGGCGTTGTTGTACAAGCGGAAGTCATCGGTATCAACGAACAGCACTTCGCGGATCTTGACCGGCTGCTCTATGAAGCCTTCCGTTGTGTACTTTACGCCGTGCTCTTTGGCGGGCTCCTTAAAGACCTTGCCGAAGTCGAAGAAGCTCTCGCGCGAGTGGAACTTGTTGGGCCGCAGGATGAGCTTGCAGCAGATGTATTCGGGTTTATGGATGGGCATGCCGTCGGCATATTGGGCCGGCTTGAGCTGGGGAACGCGCCCCACCCAACTGGGGGTTACAGGTTCCTTCTCTCGCAGTTGTTTGCTGTCTTTGGGGCGGCTTGGTGCAGTTGCTGTGGCGGTTGGCATAGTCGTTCCTCGATGGCGAATATTTGCTGGTATGAGGATTTTGCTTATGTGTTCTTTATACGCTAGCTGCAATTCCTATGAAATCTCCTGGCACTTTCGCCCTCACCAGGTGGTGAACGGCTTGGCCACCAGATTTGCGTTGAAATATCTCGGATCGCCGGTTACTTCCTCCCCAATCCAGCCCGGAACTGTAACCGATTGATGTTCATCCTTCAGCTCGACTTCAGCAGTGATCAGGCCGCGGTTTTCACCCTCAAACTCATCGACTTCCCACAACAGTCCGGCGTGCGATATACGATAACGGGTCTTCTCAATCAGTGGCCGTTCACAAAGTTGGTCAAGCATCTCATTCGCATCGGCCACTGGAATCTCATACTCGTACTCAGATCTGCTCGCGCCCACGGTAATGCCTTTGACGGTGAGGAATCCTTCGTCGCCCGCAATGCGTACGCGGACCGTGCGCTCTTTGACCGTACTGAGATATCCCTGGCGATAGCGTTTTCCCGCGTCCTGGCCTCGCCAGGTATTGTCCTTAACGAGGAACTTGCGCTCGATCTCTTTTCCCATGTGATTCTCTCCATACTATCGTGAGCCAGACGGGTCTCCCGACTAGCCAAGTGCGCGCTTGATCTCGCGTATGTAGCTGGTGTTGGCCTCCCTGACGCCCAGTTCCCCAACCAATTTCAGTACGGCATCAGGATCGACCGATTCCACAGCCACGGTGTCTCGCGGCACACCGTTGAGCGCGATCTGAGCGTACTCGGCCGCACACACCCCTATGCTGAATTGATATCGCGTCTTGGAAACATCAACGATGGTGATTCTCGGCTCCGCTCGCATCACATCGCCTAGAAATTCGTCCAAGATGTATTCAGACTTTGTCAGGACAGGGGGTGGAAGCTCAAGGCTGGGAAAGACCTGGGTGGCTATGACAGAACTCTCCAGCGGAAATCCGGCTTTCAGGACAGGTTTCCACTGTTCCAATCCCCGATCTTCCGCCATCAGGACTTTGATGTCCATCAGAGCGGCCCGGATCTTGGCATTACATTTGTCGGTTGTAGCGGAAACCAGATAAGTTTCCTGGCTAACCGTCTCCTTCGGCGAAGCCAGACGCTCGAGCTTTTCTCGTATGGGCGTAAGCGTCTCCGCCCATACACGAAATTCATATCGTGGCTTGATCTCTGACATGGCAATCCTAGTGAACCGGGGAATCAGAACCAAGTATAGGGCATCGCGGGCAGAATCAAAGATCGCTGCCGCTTCGCTTCGTGCGTTGTCACATCCGTTTTCACTTGACGAAGGATCGCTTCCCGCTACTCCAAAAAAGGCGGGGCGCAGTGGAGAAGATCAAGAGCGCAACTGTTGCCGAACTAGACGCCTGTTGAGAGGGGGCCTTTCTACCCTTGTCGTAGGCGCAAACCACCGCGAATCCGAGGCTTTGCTTGCACTCTCCGGCGGGTTCCTCAGTGCTTCATTTTCGCGTTCTTCATCGCCTGCGCGTTGATATCGTAATCATCCGGGACTTCGATAACTCCGTTCATCTTGACGTATTCTGCGTAGGCGTCGGACATCGAAGTCACCCGCGCCGGCTCAGCACTCGCAATGTCCTTGGACTCCATGGGGTCCGTGCGCAGGTTGTACAGGTGCCATTTACGGTCGCCGTAGGGCGGAATATTGCGCACCAGCTTGTAATCGCCCTGGTAAATCGCCGCTCCTCCGGACAACTCCTGCGATATCGAAACGTCGTCGGGATAGAGCTGTGTTGACGCGCCCGAGAGCAACGAGGCCATGCTGCGGCCGACAAGCGCACCCGGGACGGACGGTAGCTTTACACCCGCAAATTGCAGCAGGGTTGGGACAATATCCATGACGCTGGCGAAAGCATCGGTCCGCTGGCCCATGGGTATGGCCTTGGGATACGAAACGATGAAGGGTGCCCGGACTCCGCCCTCGGAGGCCGACGACTTGAAACTGGAAAACGGTGTCATCGAAACATTCGCCCACGCAGGACCATACTCAACGTAGCTCCCCTTTTGTCCCAGATGCTCGTACGTCAGGTTGAAATTCTTGGCGTAGTAGTCCGGAAAGTGGTCCATGAGTTCGTGAGCCTCACCTCCGTTGTCGCTCATGAAAATGACCATGGTGTTGTCCAGCATGCCTTTCTGCTTCAAGTGCTCCAGCACACGCCCAATGCTCATGTCCATGTATTCGAGCATTCCCGCGTACACGGCCATGCGCTTAGTGTCCATGCGCCGTTCGTCTTCCGGCAGCGAGTTCCAGTCGGGAATGATCGAGGGAGCTGTGAGTTTCAGCCCAGCCGGCATTATGCCAAGCTCCACCTGCCGCTGATAGCGCACGTTCTTCACGTTGCCCCAGCCTGCCTGGTAGGTCCACAGGTACCGGCGCGTGTATTCGTCCGGGACCTGCAGTGGCTGATGCACAGCCTGATAGGCGAGGCAGCCAAAGAAGGGCTTGCCATCGCTGATGTTCGCGTCGATCCAGCCGATCATCTTGTCGGTGTAGAACCGAGTCGAATAGAACTCTGGCGGCAGTTGCGCCTCATTCATTCCCTCAAAGAAGCTTGCCGTAGGATACTTCGGCGTATACGATTTTTTCTCGTAGTTGTCGGCGCCGCCCTGGGCCAGGATGAACGACTGTTCAAACCCATTGGACGCCGGCAGACTCTCCTTCGTGTACCCGAGGTGCCACTTGCCGACCATGTAAGTGTGATAACCGGCATCGCGCAGCATGGTGGCAATGGTTACGGCGCGACCGTTCAGCCGTCCCTCGTACCCCGGTTTGCCACGCTGATTGTCGGCGACCAGTTCAGCCATATTGCCCAGGCCGACTACGTGGTTGTCCATGCCGGTCATCAGCATGCTGCGGGTCGGCGCGCACATGGAACCCACGTGGAAGTTCAGGAATTGATATCCCTGGCTGGCCAGGCGATTAATGTTGGGCGTGAAGATCTCGCCGCCGTACACACCCGCGTCGGACCAGCCCATGTCGTCAGCGACGATCAGCAAGATGTTCGGCCGCTTGTCCTGTGCTGCGGCAGTCATCCCGACGCCACGCAGGAGCAACGACGCCAGAGCTGCCAGGCACAGTGCGCGCAGCAACCTCCCACAACTCTTACAAGAAAACAACGTTTGCACTCTCAGATTCCTCGTCGTTGACGCTTGCTGCATCTCTATCTCCTCGCCTCCTCCCTGAGCTTACCCAGGCAGCCGCGCCACCCACCAAAGCACCACCGCTCCCAAGATGATGCGGTAGATGGCGAACACGGTAAATCCGCGGGTCCGGACCCAACTCATAAACCACGCCACCACACCATAGGCGACGATGAACGACACCACGAAGCCAATCGCCAGGATTATCCACGAATGTGCATCGCTGGGCATCGTGCCGATTGCGCTCGGTTCGCCGTGGTGCGGGCGCAAGGATTTCAAGAGGTCGTAGCAGGTCGCGACCACCATCGTCGGGATGGAGAGAAAGAACGAGAACTCCAGCGCCGCGGGGCGGCTCATTCCGGCCAACTCTCCTGCGGTAATGGTGGACATGGAGCGCGACGTGCCGGGGAAAATTGCCGAAAATATCTGGCAGAAGCCGATCCAGATGGCCTGTGCGACGGACATCTGCTCCATGTCTTCGGTGAGCTTGCCGCGAGAGAAGGCCTGATGTTTCGAGCGCTCGTAAACGCCATCAACGATCCACATGATGATGCCGCCGATGATCAGGGCCCATGCCATGAGGGTGAGACTTTCCAGGTGCTTGCCGATGACCTTGGTCAGCAGAAAAGCCGGGATGGCCGTGACCACGAAGGCAATTGCGGTGAGCTGCACGGGTCCTGATTTGAACAGGGCTGTGATCAGCTTCAGGAGTCTTACAAATGGAGCAATCAGAAAGGAGTGTTCGCCGGGCCGATAGCCGATGAAATCGTCGATCCGTTGGCGGAAGTACAGCGGCAGGCAGAGAATCGCGCCCAACTGGATGACGATGGAAAACATCTTCCAGTAGCCATTGCCGAGATCAATACCGAGGAAAGATTCTGTGATACGCAAGTGCGCCGTCGAGCTGACGGGAAGAAATTCGGTTAGACCTTCAATAACGCCCAGCAAGACAGACAACAAGTAATCGTTCAAATCGCCTCCGCGACCAAACTACTCAACACCAGGTCCCCAGGTTGGAATGTTGTTCTGAACCATATATATCAGACGTTCGGCCCGATCGGACCAATCTGTGTCGCTGGAGTATTGCGACATCAGTTTCTTGGCAACGCCGAGGGCGCGCCCAGCGGAATCGTCCGCCTTCTTGGCTTGGTTTGCGGTCTTGTAGATTGTGATGAGCGCCGAATAGCGCCAGGCCGCCTTGTACAGCGCTTCGGGCGCTTTAGGCGACTGGGGATGGTCTTCAGCGTACTTCATGTAGAGCTGTGCCTCCATCTCCGGGCACTTCGCTTCGGCTTCCCATTCTCCACAGAGTTTGTTGTCGATCAGGTGATAGGCAGCCAAGTCGGCCCACTTCGTGCCGGGATATTTCTTCATCACCCGCTTCATGCGTTCTTCGTCAATCGGGATACGCAGGGCCGGGTCGCGCATTTTTGCCGACGGGCGAGTGGCAGCATCAGCGGCCTCGATTTGCCAGCGAATGTCTGCGGCACGATAGGCGCATTCGGCCGCCAATGGGGATCCTGGGAAATACTCAGCGATGCGCGCATAGATTCTCATGGCGTCCTGCGCCGCGCCGCGACGTCCCCCGCGCCGGCTGGCCTCCATTTCGGAATCGAAGGCTTCGCCGAAGAGGATCTTGTCGCCATCGACTGTCTGAGTCGTGATCACGCCTTTATCGACAATCCAGCCGGTGACGTTGCGGTCGTTCTGTTCCTCCTCGCCGAACTCGATGCTCGTGGTGACGTCCACTGTGCCCACGACATGCACCCAACCCGGGGTGCGCTCGATGACGGCAACTTCGCGGCCGCGGCCGATGTTCGACAGCTTCGCCGAGGAGGTGTCGGGAGAAATGTAGATGATGCCTTCCCGCATCATGACGCCGCGTTCGGTGGCCAATGCGGAAAGAGAGCACACTAGAGCGACAGCAAGAATTGAACAGTAGTGCGAATATCTGCGCGACACCTTGTTACTCCTGAAGCTTGCCAATACGGATTAGTCCGGCACGATTTCTTCCGCCAGCACTTGCGCCAGTAATTGCGGCTCGACGTTTCCTCCGGTGATCACAGTGACCGCCTTCTTCGACTCAGGCAGCTCTTTGGCGCGAAAAAGCCACGCCCCAAAGGTGACTGCGCCACTCGGCTCGGCGACGATGCGTGCATTGCTGATGATCCGGCGCATCGCGGTGCGAATCTCATCTTCGGTTACGGTGATAACGTCATCCACGAACCGCCGAATGTGCTCGAAATTCAGCTTTCCTACGGACTGGGTGCGCAAGCCATCCGCAAGCGTGCACGATACGCGCTCCGCCGGGAGTTCCACGATCTCGCCTTTGCGGAAGCTTTGCTGCGCGTCGTTCGCCAACTCCGGCTCAACGGCGATTACTTTCGCATTAGAGCCGCTCAGCTTGATTGCCGCAGACACGCCGCTGATCAGTCCGCCGCCGCCGACCGGCACAAGGACGAGATCGACCTCGGGGCAATCCTTTAAGATTTCGAGGCCCACTGTGCCCTGGCCGGCGATGATCTGCTCATCATTGTAAGGAGGAACGATGGCGTACCCGTGCTCACGAGCAAGCTCTTCGGCCTTCTGCATCCGCTCCGAACTCGCGGGACCAACCGTGACGATCTCCGCGCCCAGAGCGGCGGTGCTGTCAACCTTGATTCTCGGCGCATTGCGCGGCATCACGATGACGGCTTTTACTCCCAGCGCGCGCGCTGCATACGCGACGCCCTGCGCGTGATTGCCGCTGGAATACGAGATAACCCCGCGTTCCCGCTCCTGTTCTGTGAACGACGCGATCTTGTTGTACGCCCCGCGCAGCTTAAACGAGCCAATGGGCTGCAAGCTCTCCGGTTTAAGCCAGAGCTGACCTTGAGTTCCGTGCGCTGACCTGTCCTCGGTGGCCGGCGGGAAGTAGGGAACAAGCGGCGTGCGGACCGCGACGCCTCGTAGTCGCTTTTGCGCCAACTTGATCTGTTCGAGTGTCACCATGGTTGGATTAGTGCATCGTTCCCGGGGCGAGAGCAATCCAGGCGCCGCCAGGCAATTGCGCGCTGACCTTGCCCGCCTCCGTAGCCCTCGCTTCGCGAATCATCAGTGCCATCCAGTGTACAAGCGCCAGCCGGTCGCGCAAGCTGACTTTGCTTCCGAGTTCCACATGCGTGATCGCAGGACTGATGAGCGCGTCGAGCAGTTGTTCCTTTGGGATGTCGCGTTGGAGCCAGAGCAGCTCGCTAGGGGGAATCACTGTGTCGTCGGAGCCGTGCAGCAGCAGAACCGGCGCGTGAAGAAACTTGAGATGGCCTGCGGGAGAAGCGGCTGCTAATTGTTCCTGCTGCTTGTCTATCTCGGCAAGGAGTGCGGGCGCGAGCTGCTCGCGGTGCTGGTGATAAATGCGCTGCATGGTTTCCTGATCGGCGATGGTCATCGTTTGCGTCAATTTTTCTGAGGCTGTGCCGTTGCCAGACAACAGCAGCTTGATGGCATCATGCGCAGTCTGCGCGTCCTCCGGAGCAAAGAAGTCCTGCGGCTGGTCATACACTACGATGAGCGGTCCATACTCATGCGGAGATAAATGCTCGGCCGATCCATCCGGGCGAACGGCTTCGCCGGTGGCAAAGAAACGAAGAACATGTGCAAGATCATAGTGCGAGCCAACCGTCGCTACCCACGCGATGGATTGTGCGTACCTCGGATCAGCGGCTGCCACCAGCGCCAATCCTCCAGAGAAGCTGAGAGCCAGCAGTCCTACTTTTTGCACCTGGAGTTGCCGCGCGAAACTCTGCGCCGCCGTGCCAATGAGGTCCGCTGATTCCGCCTGCACCCGGTAATCGGCGATGCCTGTCACCTGCGGAGTCATAACGTAGAAGCCGCTGGCCGCTAGCGAGCGCGCAAAGTTCACCAGCCGGGGCTCATTGAGTCCCAGTTCGTGCATGCCGTGCACGACCACAATCCCCGGCGCAAAGCTGATTCCCTGCGGCCGATAGATACGCGCGGGAATCGCTGTGCCTTTGAAGTCGAAGGTCGTCTCGCGCACGCCAACCGTGCGGACGGTGTAGTTGGCGATCCAGCCGGTGGCCTTTGGATCCGCAATGCGCTGCAGCAGCGATGCAGCCCGCAGGTAGTCTTGTGCGAGCGGGTACAGCGTTGCAGCAAATAACAGCAATAGCACCGGCCCCCAGACCAGCCAGCGCGGTTGATGGAATGGACTGCGACCTTGCCAAGGAACGGTGGTCATGGGGACTGCGGTAGGCTCTGCGTGTCAAATTTCTAGGATCACCGGCATGATCAGCGGCCGCCGCGAGGTGTTCTTCACAATGAAGCGTTTGAGGTCCTGCCGGATCTTTTCCTTGATCATGCCGTAGTCGCCCTTCTCCTCGTCACTTGAGGATTCGAGCGTGTTCATCACCGTCTGGCGCGCCTGGTCGAGGAAACCGTCCTCGCCTGTGCTGGCGGAGAAACCGCGCATCACAATCTCGGGCGAACTTTCCACTTTACCGGTCAGCTTGTTGATTGCGATGATGGGCAACACAATGCCATCCTCGCTAAGGTGGCGGCGGTCGCGAATGACCAGGTCTTCGACCACGTCGCCCATGGAGTTGGAATCGATGCAGACCCGGCCTATGGCAATGCGTCCCGCCTTGCGCGCGCCAAGCTCATCGAACTCCAGGATGTCCCCGCTCTCGATCATCATTACTTTCCCAACGGAGCCATGCATCGCGCCCGCCATCTCGGCGTGCAGCTTGAGTTGCCGGTACTCGCCGTGGATAGGGATAAAGTACTGCGGCTTCACCAGATTAATAATGAGCTTCAGCTCTTCCTGACTGGCGTGTCCGCTGACGTGCACCGGTGGCGACGAGCCATCGTCGTAGATCACGTGCGCGTCGCGGCGGAAGAGATGGTCAACCACGCGAAAAATCGCCTTCTCGTTTCCAGGAATGATGCGCGATGAGAGCACAACCGTGTCTCCCGCCTGAATGCGCGCGTTCTTGTGGTTGTCCACGGCGGCGCGCGACAGGGCCGACATGGGCTCGCCCTGGGTGCCGCTGATGAGCACGCAAACCTTCTCCGGCGGCAGATCGCGAATCTGCGCGGGATGGATCAGCAGCCCCTCGGGTACGTCAATGTATCCCAGGTCCTGGGCGATTTCCGTCGACTCCATCATGGAGCGGCCGACCAGCGAAACTTTGCGTCCGTTCTCGAAGGCCTGCTCGATCGCCAGCTTGATGCGATGAACCGACGACGAAAAACAGGAGATAAACAAGCGCCGTTCGGCACGGGAGAAGATCTCCTGAAAGCGCGCCCGGACCGCGCGTTCGCTCGGGGTGTAACCGCGGCGCTCAACATTGGTCGAATCCTGGAAGAGCGCCAACACGCCTTGTTTGCCGTATTCCGCGAAGGAGTGCAGGTCGAAGAGACGGTTGTCCGTCGGCGTGGGATCGACCTTGAAGTCGCCGGTGTGAATCAGGATGCCAATCGGCGTATGGATGGCCAGCGCGACGCAGTCCACCAGGCTGTGCGTCACCTGGATGGGATTGATCGTGAATGGCCCGATCTTGAAGCGCTCGCCTGCCCTGATCTCGTTGAGCACGACATCATCGAGCAAGGCATGTTCTTCCAGTTTGCCCTCCACGTAGGCCAGCGTGAATTCGGTCCCGTAAACGGGGACGTTGAGTTCGGAAAGAATCCACGGCAGTGCTCCGATGTGATCTTCGTGCCCGTGCGTGAGAATGATGGCGCGCACATGCTGGCGGTTTTCGAGCAGGTAGGTGATATCGGGGACGACGATGTCCACGCCGAGCAGTTCGGCTTCGGGGAACATGAGTCCGGCATCAATGACGATGATGTCGTCACCCCAGCGAATGGCCATGCAATTCATGCCGAATTCGCCCAGTCCCCCGAGGGGCACAACTTGAAGTTTTGCTGGCATCTGTAAGGTTCGATGCTAGCACAGGAAAGCACACCAGGTTCCAGCGTGCAGAAGCTCCAAAGCAGTGGAACCGCCTATACTGGAGAGAGCATGGCAGGCATCGAAAAGAGGGGTTGGGTCAGGCGCCGCCTGGAAGACGCAATCCGCAACGCCTTCATGAAGGCGTACCAGACCATCAAGGTCGATCCGGACAAGTATCTCGAACATCTGCGGATGGCATACGACCTTCCCGCCCTCACTTATGACGGCGTGTATTCGGTGGATGCTGAGATACTCGACCACATCGCGGTCCGGACCATCCGTGCCAGCATGCGAATCGCCGCCGCCGAAGGCGCTGGTCTCGGCATGGGCGGCATGTTTACGATGCTGCCGGATCTCGGCATCCTGGCCGCCATCACCCTGCGAATGCTCCAGAAGCTCAGCTTGATCTACGGCTTCCCATACAACACTGAGGAAGAAGAAGCTGAGTTGTGGGTAGCCGCCGCAAGCGCCGCCGGAGTGGACATCAGCCGTGAACTTCTGGAGAAACAGTTCGTGTCGAAGTTCGTGCCACGGGTCATCCAGCGAATCGCGGCGCGCGCCAGCACAGAGATCGTGGAGAAGTGGACCGCGCGGCTGGTTCCGGTCATCAGCTCCGTGATTGGCGCAGGGCTGAATTATTACTTCGTGAAGGTGTGGGGAGAACGCGCCATCGGCCACTTTCGACAGAGACATCTGCAAATTCGACATCAGCATGCCAACAACGGGATCACGAACGTGGCTATGCCAGGGCGTTAGCTTCTGCGCCCTGCGTTTACTGGGCGACCGCTTCCTGGATTACCGGCGAAGGCTTTTCAGCGCCGAACTCACCTTCCCACTTTGCCATCACAACCGTGGCCAGGCAGTTACCGAGAACATTCACCGCGGTGCGCGCCATGTCGAGCAGTTGGTCTATGCCTAGCAGAAGGAACACCGGCTCCGACGGAAGTCCGACGGAAGCAGCCGTGGCCAGCAGGATCACCAGCGCGGCGCGGGAAACTCCAGCCACTCCCTTGCTGGTGAGCATGAGGGTGAGCACGATCACCAGTTGTTGGCCAAAGGAAAGATGAATGCCCGCGACCTGGGCCACGAAAATCGCAGCCACCGAGAGATATAGCGAGCTGCCGTCAAGGTTGAAGCTGTAGCCGGTGGGAATGACGAACGCGACAATTTGTCGCGGAACGCCGATGGCCTCCATCGCCTCCATGGCGCGCGGGAGAGCGGATTCGGAGCTCGAGGTGGCGAACGCGATGGTAACCGGCTCGATTGCGGCCTTGATGAATCGGCGCAGCGGGACGCCGAACATCAGCGCAATTGGCAGTAAAACGCCGAGCACGAAAACAGCGAGTGCGGCGTACAGAGTGAGCAGCAGCTTCAGCAAGCTGGCGAGTATACCGATTCCCGTATGTCCCACAGTGTAGGCCACGGCGGCGCCGACCCCAACAGGCGCCATGTACATGACGATGTTGGTGAACTTGAACATCGTCTCCGCCAGGCTTTCGCAGAAGGCCAGCATGGGGCGGCGCTTCTGCTCGCTGATCATGGCCAGGGCCGCGGCGAAGAGCAGGCTAAAGACCACGACCTCCAGCACCGCGCCGTCGGCCACCGACTTCGCAATGTTCTCCGGGAACATGTGCAGGATGGTGTCCTGCGCGCTGAGCTTGCTGACCGGGGCGGTCTCGGTGCTGGCCGAAGCGGGCAACGTGACGCCAACCCCAGCCTTGGTGAGGTTAATGGCTGCCAGTCCGATGAAGAGCGCGATGGTGGTGACGATCTCGAAATAGATGATGGCGCGCAGCCCGAGCCGGCCCACCTGCCTCAGGTTGGAATGGGCGGCGATGCCCACAACCAGCGTCGAGAACAGCAGGGGAGCGATGATGGTCTTGATGAGCCGCAGGAAGATGAGCGCGAGTACGCGCAGGTTGGTCGCGACGTTGGGGAAATCGTGTCCGACCTCCGCGCCCAGCAGCATGGCGATGAAGATCCATGCTGTCAGCGTGCGGCGAAAACAGCCATAGACCAGAAGCGCGGCCAGCGCGATCCAGCGCAGACCAGGAAACAGCAGGCTCGAGTGTCCTGCGAAGCGCCAGCACAGCAGCGCAGCGGCAGCAGCAACGGCGGCGACCAGAAGTGCGGTGTTCTCTCCGCGGCGGGTGGCAGGCTGAGCCATAGGGTCGGTGGTTAGCGCAGAATGTCTTCCAGTTCTACGCCGTGATCAGTGCGCTCGTCGCGATACTTGACGATCACTGGCGTGTACAGCGACAGACCCCACTCAGCGGCTTTGCCCTTCGTGATTGCGCGTGAGCCGGGCACGACGACTGCTCCCTCAGGGACGCGAAGCGGTTCGGTCGCAGTGGCGCGATAGATCTCACCTTTCACGGTATCGAACAGTGGCGTTGAACGCGTCAGGATGACGCCGGCTCCAAGTACCGCGCGTTCCCCGACCTGTGTTCCTTCGTACACTCCACAATTCCCGCCGACCAGCACATCGTCTTCGATGATGACCGGCGATGCGTTTATCGGCTCCAGCACGCCCCCGATCTGCGCCGCGGCACTGATGTGCACGCGCTTCCCTACTTGCGCGCACGAGCCGACCAGCGCGTGCGAATCGACCATTGTGCCTTCGTCAACGTAGGCGCCGACGTTGATGTACATCGGTGGCATGCACACGACCGACGGCGCGACATAGGCTCCGCAGCGCACCGACGACCCACCAGGGACCACCCGCACGCCGTCGGCAACCGCAAGGTGGCGAAGCGGGTAAGTATCTTTATCAACGAACGAGAGCACGCGCGGGTCACCGCTTTCTGCCAGCTTGCCGATGCGAAAGCCCAGCAGGATCCCTTGCTTCACCCAGGTGTTGGTTTGCCAGCAGCCATCGCGCTTCTCGGCAGCGCGAACCGCTCCTGCGGTAAGGGCATCCCGGAATTGCGAGAAGACTTCGCTGGCGCCCGGAAAAGTGACGGCGTCAGCTCCCATCTCGTACAGGGACTCGACTTGTCGCTGGAGTTCAGGCATGGCGGGCAGTATAAATGGTAGCCGCCTGGAGCACATCCTCGTCGCCGCGACGGCCCAGTTCACTCAGAAAGGCAGCTTAGTTGGCAAGGACTCAGCGCGTCGCCGGCTGCGGTTGCAGCAACCCAGCCTCGGCCGCCACCTTCTCTAGCTTGGCGCGATTCTCTTTCTTCATCGGGACAATCGGCAGGCGATAGACCTCTTCGATCCGGCCCATCATCGCCAGCACGGCTTTCGCTGGCCCAGGATTTGACTCGATGAAGTTCGCCTGCATCAGCGGCAGGTATTTGCGGAAAAGCAGTCGCGCGCTGTCCCACTTGTTGGACAGCGCGGCTTGCGTCATGCGTGTCATCTCCGCCGGAATCTCGTTCGATGCCACAGAGACGATGCCAGCGCCGCCAAGTCCGATGACCGCCAAGGTGATTGCATCGTCACCGGAGAAGACGAGAAGGTCCTCAGGCACGCTGGCGCACACTTCCGCGATCTGGGAGATGTTGCCGCTGGCCTCCTTCACGGCAATGATGTTGGGGATCTCGGCCAGCCGCAGCAGCGTAGGAGTGTCGATGTTAGTGCCAGTGCGTCCTGCGATGTTGTACAGCATCAGCGGCTTCGCCGACGCCTCGGCGATCGCGCAAAAGTGCTGATAGACGCCTTCCTGCGTGGGTTTGTTGTAGTACGGCGTGGCAGTCAGAACATAGTCCACGCCCGAGCGCGACGAGATTTCCTTCGCCTTCGCGACGGCCTCACTCGTATTGTTGGAAGTCGCGCCCGCCATGATGGGCACACGGCCCTCAGCCGTGTCGATGGTCAGGTCAACGACACGCAGCCACTCATCGTGCGACAGCGTCGGCGTCTCGCCGGTGGTGCCGCACGGAACCAGGAAGTCGATGCTCGATTCGATCTGCCAGCGCACCAGGTCACGCAATGCAGGTTCATCTATGCTCCCATCTTGCTTGAAGGGAGTTACAAGTGCGGTACCGCATCCACGCAGTTTCATAACTGAAATTGTATTGCGAAGTGAAGACCGGCGTTCAAAGCTGAGCAAAAATATCTTTGAAGTCGTAGAAGCCCGTTTTCCCGATGATCCACTCAGCCGCAAGCACTGCGCCTTCGGCGAACGTCCGGCGCGACTTCGCCTCATGCATCAGTACGATGCGGTCTCCTGCTGAGGCAAGCTCCACCATGTGGGTACCGGTTACATCACCTTCGCGCTCGGAAGCAATGTTGAGGCAGACGTCCGTTGCCTGCTCCAGCATTCGTTGCAAGGCCACTGCGGTACCTGAGGGCGCATCTTTCTTGTGGACGTGATGGCGCTCGGTGATGTGTCCGCTGTAACCATGCTTCAGTGCCGGCGCTGCGGCTTGGGCGATCCGGAAAAACACGTTCACGCCGTAAGAAAAATTTGCGCCGAAGACGAATCCGGTTCCAGCTTTCTCGACAGAACTTCGAACCCGGTCCATCTCGCCATACCAGCCGGTTGTTCCGACAACCATCGGCTTCTTTGCGCCCAGACAGGCTTCGATGTTGGTCAGCACCGCGCCCGGTTCGGTGAAGTCGATGACGGCGTCGAAATCGCGCAGACGCTCCACGGTGAGCCATGCACCCTTAGGATTGTCTTCCGCTTCAATACTATCCACACGGTGACCGCGTTCGCGCGCGACCTCGGCGACGAGAAAGCCTGTCTTGCCGCGTCCCAAAACCAACAAATTGAACGAGCGACTACTCAATCAAACACCTCAGGATCGACCTCGGCGAAGAACCTGGCATGCAGCCGGCGAACGGCTTCTGGAACATCGGCTTCGTCAATCACGAAAGTCAGATTAATCTCCGACGCTCCCTGGGAAATCATGCGCACGTTGATATCGCGAATGGCGTCGAACACCTGTGCCGCAACCCCGGCGGTTTCGCGGATATTCTCGCCGACCAGGCAGACGATGGCTTTGCGGCCCGAATACTTCACGAAGGCGAGCTGCTCGAGGTCGGCAGCGATTTGCGGGATCGCTTCATTGGAATCGACGGTCAGGGAGATGCTGACCTCGGAGGTGGAAACAACGTCAACCGCGCAGCGATGGCGCGCGAAGATGTCGAACACCTTGGCGAGAAAGCCGTGCGCCATAAGCATGCGCGCGGCGACGATCTCGATGATGGTGATGCGGTTCTTGGCGGCGATGGCCTTGAACAGCGAACGCGAGCGTGGAGTGCGCGACAGAATGCGCGTGCCCTCGTTCTCCGGATTGCGCGAATTCAGCACCAGCACGGGGATGTTCTTCTCGACTGCGGGAAGCACCGTCGCAGGATGTAATACCTTGGCCCCGAAGTAGGCGAGTTCGGCGGCCTCTTCGAAGCTGATGACCTTGATGCGGCGCGCGTCGCTGCAGATGCGCGGATCGGTGGTCTTCATACCGTCCACGTCGGTCCAGATCTCTATTCGCTCGGCGCCCAATCCTGCGCCGACCAGCGCGGCTGAAAAGTCGGAACCGCCGCGGCCTATCGTGGTTTGAACCCCTTCGCGCGTCGCACCGATGAAGCCACCCATGATCGGCACGCGACCGTCTTCAATAAGCGGCTTGACGCGGTCCTGCAAACGATCGTTGATCTCGTCAACTTGAGGCACGGCGCGGCTGTGCTGCGCGTCGGTGATGATGACCTGTCGCGCATCGACGAGCGTCGCCGGAATATCGCGCGCGAGAAAAGCGGGGGTGGCGATCATGCTGGACAGCCGCTCGCCGAAGGAGACGACATAGTCGGAGGTGCGAGGCGTCAACTCTCCAACGGCGGCGATGCCGCGCAGGAGTTCGTCCAGCGAGTCGAACTCTGCGCCAAGCTCGGTGTGCAAATCCGTGTGCAGGCCGGTGCCCAGCAGCTCGCCGGCGGTGGTGTAATGGCGTTCGCGAAGGCTGCGGCAGATCTCGAGCGCTTGCGCGCGTTCGCCCCGTCCGGCAGCAGCGGCCATGATGAGCATCTGGTCGGTCACCTTGGCCATGGCGCTGACCACCACGAACGGGCGCTCCGGCAGGCGCCCCTTTACGATGCTGGCGACACGGTCGATCGCGGTGGCATCCTCGACCGAGGTGCCGCCGAATTTCATGACGATCACGGCCGCACCCCACGGGCTAAATGTGGGAGGTCACTGGTCACGACAGATAGCCTTGCGCCTTGAGGAGTTCAGCGTTGAGCAGCGCCGCTCCCGCTGCGCCGCGAATCGTGTTGTGTGAGAGCACGGTGAACTTGTAGTCCAAAACGCCGCATGGCCGCAGCCTTCCCACGGTCACGGTCATTCCCTGGCCGCGGTCCACATCGAAACGTGGCTGCGGACGGTCAGGCGCATTGTCGTACACGATGGGTTGCGCTGGCGCGAGCGGTAATTGGAGCTGCTGCGGAGTCGAGCGAAAGTCGTTGAATGCGGCGATAATTTCGGCGACGTCGGCCTTCTGCTGCAACTTTACCGAAACCGATTCGGTGTGGCCGTCTTCAACCGCAACCCGATTGCAGTGCGCCGTCATGCTGAAGGCGGCCTGCTCGACATGGTCGCCATTCAGCTGCCCGAGCAGCTTGCGCGTCTCCTCTTCCATCTTTTCTTCTTCCTTGGCGATATAAGGGATGACGTTGCCCAGGATGTCGAGCGAGGCGACACCCGGATATCCCGCGCCGCTGACCGCCTGCATTGTTGTCACGAAGACCGACTCGATACCGAACCTCTGGTGCAGGGGCGCAAGCGCCATCACTAATCCGATGGCGGAGCAATTCGGATTCGTGACAATGTAGCCACCCGATTGCCAGCGCCAGCATTGCTTCTCGATGAGCGCGAGGTGATCGGCGTTGACCTCGGGAATGATGAGCGGAACGTTTTCCTGCATGCGGAAGGCGCTGGAGTTGCTGACGACGGCGCAACCGGCGGCGGCAAACTGCGGCTCCAGCTCGCGTGCGATGCCGGCATCCAACGCGGCAAAGATCACGCGCGGCGCGCCCTCTGGCGAGGCATTGGACACCTGCATTTTGCGCACGCGTTCAGGAATGGGCGTCTTCAGCCGCCAGCGCACAGCGTCGCCGTACTCTTGCCCGGCGGAGCGGTCCGAAGCCGCCAGCCATGCTACTTCGAACCAGGGATGGGCTTCGAGCATCTGGATGAAGCGCTGACCGACGACTCCGGTAGCGCCAAGAATTCCGACGGAAATTTTCTGCTGGTGCATCGCTGTTTGAAAACCAGTTTACATCACGTTCGCGAAGCGGCCGCAGTGACTACGGAAAGGCCAATGTTTACGAAATAGCGTCTCGGCGCTGCTAGAATCGAATTTCCCTTATGCCCTCACCGTCGTCGCCATCGCCAGCAGTGCAGCAACAGGCGGTTCCCATGCTCGACCTCAAGCGGCAATACGAGAGCATTGCGGATGATGTCAATGCGGCCATCGAGCGCGTGCTGACGGCCCAGCACTTTATCGGCGGAGCGGAACTGGAGGGCTTCGAACGGGAGTCGGCGGATTACGCGGGCGTGCGTGCCAGCGTGGGTTGTGCCTCCGGCACAGACGCCCTGTGGCTGGCGTTGCAGGCTTCGGGAGTTGGACCGGGCACCAGCGTCGTCACCACGCCCTTCAGTTTCTTCGCCTCGGTGAGTTCCATCGTCCGTTGTGGGGCCGCTCCGGTTCTGGCCGATATCGATCCCGCGACCTTGAACCTCGATCCCCACACCGTTGAGAGTGCGCTGCAGCAATCGCGTTCGCACAAAGTTGGCACGGTCATGCCGGTCCATCTCTATGGGCAGTGCGCCAACATGGACGAGTTCGATCGAATCGCCCGGGAGCACAAGGTTGACATCATCGAAGATGCCGCGCAGGCCTTCGGCGCGAAGTGGCGCGACAAGCAGGCGGGAGCGCTGGGTAAGGCCGCGGGATTCAGCTTCTATCCCACCAAGAATCTAAGTGCATATGGCGATGCCGGATGCGTGACCACCAATGACGAGGCCCTGGCAACGCACGTTCGGCGGCTGCGCAACCACGGCAGCCGGCAGCGCTATTACCACGAAGAGATCGGCTGGAACAGCCGCCTCGACGCGCTGCAGGCGGCGGTGCTTCGCGTCAAACTGAAGCACATTGACGTCTGGAACCAGCAGCGCCGGATGCTGGCCTGCCGCTACCATGGACTGCTGGTGAACGCAGGCCTGGTGCAAACCGGCGCACAGTCCGCGAACGCGCAGGCCCCAATCGCGTTGTTGGCGACGGTTCCTGAGGCTTATCACATCTACCATCAGTATGTGTTGCGAGCGTGGCGGCGAGATGAGTTGCGACGTTTCTTGTCTGAGCAAGGCATTGGCACCGAAATCTACTACCCGGTTCCTCTGCATCTACAGGAGTGCTTCGCCTATCTGGGATATAAGCCAGGCGATCTGCCGGAGTCAGAGCGCGCAGCGAAAGAGGTGCTGGCGCTGCCTATGTTTCCTGAGTTGCGGGAGGATGAGCAGCAGCGCGTGGTGGCGGCGATTGCGGAATTCTACAGCCGATAATCGCGTTAGTGGTGCTTGTGCTTTCCGTGCGCTGGCGCTTGCTTCTGGCCTCGGGTGGGCTGGGCGGTATGCGCGGCTTGGTGCTTGGCTTTTTCCGCGGCCTCTTCTTCCGGTGTGAGCACCCGGCGCACGATCGGGCCATTTAATTTGTAGGTGAGATCTACGATCTGGCCGCCGTCGGTCTGTTTGCGGATGGTAAAGGTCGGCAGGTCACCTTCCTTTCCGAATACCTGATGCCCGCTCTTCACGGGAAAATAACCCTCCAAATTACGCTCGCGATAAGCGGTCTCATAACGGTGACGGATGCGGCCCCAGGTGAAGATACGAATCTGGTTGTAGTCCCATGGCAGGCCGTCTTTGGGCTCGTTTAGTAGCACCAGATACTGCGGCACCTGCTTGTCTCCGTCCTGCACGGTGTTCAGAACAAAATAGCCCATGATGCGCTGGCCTTCGGCGTACTGCGCTACCTCAAGCGGGATGTCTAGATCAACCATGCGCAGCAGTACCCAGCCCACGCGGCCGGCAGAGTTACGCACCAGATACCAATCTTCCATCACCGGCTTGGGAGGCTCAGTTCCCTTCCCCTTGGTGGTGTCCGGCGGATTCTGCGCAGGCTTGCTTGCCGGTGGCGACTGCATGGGCTGAGCAGCAGAAGCTGGTAGATTCTGAGTGGCCGAGTTGCCAGAAGGAGTTGCCTGCTGCTTCGCTCTTGACGCGACATTCTTACCGCTTTGATTGGCAGCCGTGGCCTTCGGCGGGCTCTTCTCCGCAGTCGCCCGCTTCAGAATATCAACTTTCTCGCCATCTTTTAGCTGGTAGAGGTGGTCGCCTTCACGGGACGGAGTGTCGTGCATGTTAAGTTCTGCGCGCGTCGTTCCGTGAGCCTGTACAGGCTGGCTGGCGTTGTCCTGCACAAGTTTCTGGAAAGCGTCGTAGACCTCTTGTGGCACCAGGCTGCGTTCCTCGATCCAGCCCTCCTGGCCACCGTCGGTGCGCACGCGCAAGAACCGCCGCTGCTTCTCCAGTACTTCGACTCGGTCGCCGTTGTGCACGGTCCCAATCTTGTTGTACATGGTGGCAACGCGGTCGCGCAGGCTGGTTTCGGGAACGGAAACGTACATGTATTGATGCTGAACGAGCGTGGCGCGTTTGCAGCCGGACGCCAGCGCGAGCAAAGCGAACGCGGCTACCAACAAGACAATTCGATTGGGGTGGGAACGGAAGGATTTCACCGGCGACACAGACCACTATAAATCAGTGGATAGTGGACGGTGCTCAGTGGGTAGTGGCAAAGCAGATGCGCGGAAGTTTCTGCCACTAAGGCACCGCGGCGCAGAAACTTAGGAACAGCGGTTGTTTTCGCCTCGCCTGATTCATTGGTGTTTATCCGCAAAAATCCGTGGTTGCTTTTGGCCTTTGCATTTCTCCGTGTCTCCGTCGTGAATGGCTTTGCTCCTACCAGACTCGGCAGGCGGGGTTGCGGACCATGGGCGCGTTGGCCTTGCAGCCGAACGCCTTCTGGAACTCCGGCATATTTCCCACCACGCCGTTAACCCGGAACTTGCCCGGCGAATGCTGATCGAGCCCGGCCATCAGGCGGGCGTTCTCGGGGCGCTGGTTCTCGCACCAGATCTGTCCCCACCCGATAAACAAGCGCTGCTCGGGCATGAAGCCATCGATCGGCTTCTGCGGAGCTGAGCCCAGCACGTCCAGCAACGCCATGTCTGCAATGCGCAGTCCTCCGTTGTCCGCGGTGTTCTCGCCCAGCGTGAGCTTTCCCTTTAGATGAACATCATCGACCGCCACGAAGCCATCGTACTCATTGACGAAGCACTGCTCCAGCTTGTCGAATTGCTCGCGGTCCTTGGGCGTCCACCAGTTGCGCAGATTGCCCTGGGCATCGAAATCGCTGCCCGAGTCGTCGAAGCCGTGAGTAAGTTCGTGGCCAATGACCGCGCCGATCGCGCCGAAGTTCACGGCATCGTCCACCTTGGGATCATAGAAAGGCGGCTGAAGAATTCCGGCCGGGAAGTTGATATTGTTCTCCTGAGGGTTGTAATAGGCGTTCACCGTTGGCGGGGTCATACCCCATTCCATGCGATCCACCGGCTTACCGATTTTGTTCAGATCGCGCTTGAACTCGAATTCATTAGCACGCAGTCCATTGCCGAGGGCATCGCCGCGGATAATTTTCAGCGTGCTGTAATCGCGCCACTTGTCGGGATAGCCGATCTTGTTCTCAATGTGCGCCAGTTTGTCGAGGGCCTGTTTTTTCGTCTCTGGGGTCATCCAGGATAGCTGGGTAATATCGTCCTTGAGCGCGGCTTCAAGTTCGTGCACCATTTTGAGCGTGGCTGCTTTGCTCTCCGGGGGAAACTGCTGAGCAACATAGGCCTCACCCAGCGCCTCGCCCAGGTCGCTGTTCGTGAAACTCACGCAGCGCTTCCAGCGGGGTCGAATCTCTTTCGCGCCAGTCAACGTTTTTCCATAGAAGGCGAAGTTCTCGTCCACGAATGCCTTGGGCAGCAGCGGGCCGGCATGGTGCACCGTCTGCCAGCGCAAGTAGGTCTTGATGTCTCCGAGGTTGCTGTTGGCCACAAGCTGGTTCATGCCTTTGACAAAATCGGGCACCGAAACATCCAGACTGTCGAAGCTGGGACCGCCTACGGTGGCGAAATACTCCTTCCAGGTAAACGCCGGGCTAAGCGCCTGGAGCTGCGCGGTCGTCATCTTGTGATAGACCTTGTTGGGGTCGCGCCGCTCAACCCTGTCCATGGAAGCCTTGGCCAACTCTGTTTCCAGATTCAGGACTGTCTTCGCATCTGCCGCCGCCTTATCAGGAGATTCGCCAAGCAGTTTGAACATGTTGGTCACGTGCTGCACGTACGCGTTACGCATCTCCACAGATTTCGCGTCTGCCTTCAGGTAGTAATCGCGATCGGGAAGGCCCAGCCCGCCTTGGTCGGTGCCGGCGATCTCCATCATTGAGTCCTTCGCGTCAGGCTCGGAACCAAATGCGAACAGCGCGTCGACGCCGCTACTGTGCAATTGGCCGATGAGCACCGGCAACTGCGATTTGTCGTTGACCGCGTCTATGCGCTCCATCATCGGCTTGAGCGGAGCAGAGCCTTTCGCTTCAATGGCCGGCTCGTCCATGCACGAGTAGTAGAAATCGCCGATCTTCTGCTCATTGGAACTACGGTTGGGATTGTCGACGGAAGCCTTTTCCAGGATGTTGCGCAAGATCATCTGATTGCGCTCCTGCAGCTCGTCGAATCGTCCCCATTCCGCCTGGTCAGCAGGGATCGGATTGTTCTTCAGCCAGTTGCCGCAGGCGTACTGATAGAAGTCCGTGCAAGGATCGACAGACTTGTCCATCGCGTTGACGTCGAAGCTGGGGACGGTCTTCAGCTCCCCGGAGGAAGCAGAAGAGGGGCTCGTGTTTTGCGCCTGCACCAAAATTCCAACCAGCAGCAGGACACAAGCGATAAGAGTGGGACGTCGCATGCAATGACCTCGCTAAAAAACAGAAGATATGCGACCGAGCGAACTCGACCGTTGATATGCAATACGCATGACTGCGCAAGAAGGTGCGGCAGGCACCGGGCCAGCGCCTGCCGCACTGACTAACCTACAACACTCACCAGACTCGGCACGCCGGTTCGCGAACCATCGGCTGGCCCACCTTGCAGCCAAAAGCTTCCTGGAAGGCGGACGAGTTCTGCACTGCGCCATTGACGCGCCAGCGCCCGGGCGAGTGCGGGTCGGTGATCGCCAGCACCCGCGCCTGCTGGTCGGTAACGTTCTGGCACCAGATCTGGCCGTAAGCAATAAAGAACCGCTGCTGTGGCGTGTAGCCGTCGATAGGCTTCACCGGCGTATTGCCGATGATGTTCATCAGGGCCATGTACGCCAGCTTAAGACCCCCGTTGTCGGCGGTGTTCTCGCCCAGCGTTAGCCGGCCATTGAGCTTCACTTCGCCCTTATCGTCTTTCACCGCAACGAAGCTGGAGTACTCGTCGGCCGTGCAGGTGGCCCGCTCTTCGAAGGCTTTGGCATCTTCCGGAGTCCACCAGTCTTTCAAATTTCCTTCGGCGTCATACTTGCGTCCCTGGTCATCGAAGCCGTGTGTCAGTTCGTGTCCGATCACCACTCCGATGGCGCCGAAGTTCACGGCATCGTCCATGGACTTGCCGTAGAACGGCGGCTGCAGGATGCCGGCAGGGAAATTGATGTCGTTCATCGATGCACGGTAGTAGGCATTTACCGTCGGTGGAGTCATACCCCAGTCTTTGCGGTCAGTCGGCTTCTGGATTTTGTCGTACTGGCGCTTCACTTCGAAGGCTGCAGCACGCGTGGCGTTGCCGGCATAGTCATCGCGCACAACCGCCACGGTGCTGTAATCGCGCCATATATCGGGGTACCCGATGTTGTTGACGATGGTCTGCAGCTTCGTGTAGGCCTGCTGCTTGGTCGCATCTGACATCCAGGTCAGCTGCCCGATGTCGGTGTGCATTGCCTGCTCGATGGCTTGCACCATCTTGACCGTGCGTGCCTTGTTGTCCGGGCCGAAAACCTTGTCAACGTAGAGCTCGCCCAGCGCCATGCCGAGTTGGCGATCGGTGGAGCGCACGCAGCGCTTCCAGCGCGGCTCAATCTCCTTCTGTCCGGCCATGTATTTGCGGCTGAATTCGAAATCTCCGTCCACGAACGCCTTGGGCAGCGCCGGGGCGTAACTGTCCAAGGTGCGCCAGCGCAGATAGGTCTTCCAGTCATCGAGCGGCATTGTGTTGAGCTGCTCATTGACCGCCTTGAAGAAATCGGGATTGCCCACGTTTAGGCTGGAGAACTTCGGCGAACCGTTATCGGCAAAATATTGGATGAGTTCGAAATTAGGGGCCGCGGCAGCGATCTCCGTCGCCTGCATCATGTGATCGCGTTTCTTGGGATCGCGGCGCTCGGTGCGGTCCATTGCAGCCCTAGCCAGCCCAGTTTCGACGGTAAGCACGGTTTTCGCTTCGGCGGCAGCCACGTCAGGCTTGTCGCCAGCGAGCTCAAACATCTTCTGTACATGCTCCTGATACTTCTGCCGCGTTTCGACTGACTTCGCGTCGTCCTTGATGTAGTAATCGCGATCAGGCAGCGTGATTCCGCCCTGGTCCAGGTTCGCGATGGTCAGCCTGGAGTCGTGCATGTCCGGCATGGAATTAAAGCTGAATAGCGCCTGTATCCCGTTGCGGTGCATGTTCGCGACCTGGGGGATGAGTTCCTGCTTGGACTTGATTGCGGCGATGCGGCCCATCTCTGGTTGTAGTGGCGAGGTGCCCTTTTTCTCGATCGTGGCTTCGTCCATACACGAGTAGTAGTAATTGCCAACCTTCTGTTCGATAGTGCTCTGCTGACTGGTTGCTTGTGCCTTCTCCAGGATGTCGCGCAGGATATACAGATTGTTGTCGCCTAGTTCATTGAAACGGCCCCAGCGCGACTGGTCGGGCGGAATGGGGTTGTTTTTCATCCAACTCCCGCAGGAGTATTGATAGAAATCTACGCAGGCATCGGCGGTTTTGTCCATGGCCGTCAGATCGAAACCGGGAATCTGTCTTGGAAATTCGGAAGAAGCCGCCGCGGAAGGCGGTGTCTGGGCGACGGAAAGAACGGCCGCAAGCAGTAGCGGGAGAACGAATAGAGTTCGAATGCGCATGTTTGCCTCGCAAAGAAAATGTCGCCCCGCTGCAAACCAGGAAACATTGGCGGAGCGTAGTACCGTAGGGAGACCCCGTGCCTCCCATGGAAACAAAAGGTTTGACCGCAACTACTCCACAAGAAACACTACTACACCCGCGGTTAGACTGCGAAATTCGTGACCGGTGAGCAGGAACAAAGGCAGCCGCGGACCACACCAGGTAGACCGACATCAGCGGATGCTGGAGCCAGCGTCCACTTCTATTAATAGGTGACCATTACTACCCAATACAGTCCTCCGGGATGGCTCGCGCTGGGGGCGAAACAAGCTCCCAGCGAATATCCGGACGGCATCGGTTGTGAAAGCCGTGCCTGCGCGTGGGCTGGAAGTTCCGCCGGATCGTCCGTCTTCCATATCACGGTTCCGCGAACCCCGGGCAGTTGGGCCGGCGTCTCCCTGTCCACGGCACCATTCTTCGCCATCTCGCAAGCCATGGTTCTCAACTGTGTCTGCGGCTGGCGTGTGGGTGGAGGCATGCCTTGCGCTTTGGCGTATTGGTTGATCGCCTCTTCCAGGGCTGCATCCGCCTGCGACTCGGAATACTCGGGTAAGCGGTGCGCAAAGTCCTGTGTGATCCACATCCCCCCGCTGCATTGCACCGCACCCACGCCGACGACGTTGTAATCGCGGTTCAGGATGTTGGTGCGGTGATCTGTCGACTGCATCATGCTCTCATAGCTGGCCACCACATTTGGAGCGAAGACGACGTTCTCCGCTTCCTGGTCGGACGGCAGGTTCTCGGCGAGAAAGCGGGCCACCATTGGGGACTCGTCGTCAAAGCGGTGGGATAGAAAATGGTGTTGCACCATCACTTCAGTGTGCTTCCGTGCGGCCTCGGTTAGGCGAGGATCAACCTGAAAAGGCGGGATGCCTTGCTTTGTACGCACCTGATTAATCAAGTCGACTAGCTGCTTTTCACCGGCTCGGTCGAACTGGTCGTAGGCACAGGCGCTCCCGATGGTTGGCCCGGGCGATTTCGATTCGGCGCTAGTCTTTGTGGGCATCACTCTTATGCCGAAATCGTCCAGGTCGTACTGTCTCCCGGAAACAATTCCGCTTCCGTCGACAAACAAATTAACTAGAGACTCGAAAACTAACGTTGCCTCCGGTGAGTTTCCTGGCTGCTCTTTCCAGGACTCAATAATCCTGTTTTTCAGAACCTGCAGTTTCTCCTGTTCGTCGAGTGCGCGCCCAGATTGCCGGTTGAAGGCCGCAGCATCCTGCAGATACTTTTCACGGAATGTTGGTGTGGCGCTGACCAGGCGTCTGACGGCGGGCGCAGCAAGAAGTGCCACCGCTTGATCGGACTGGAGTCCGAGAGACGACGCCTGGCTTCGAGCTTGAATCACCCCGAGTGCCACTTGCCGTACTTGCGCAGGCTGAAACGAGTGTTCGTTGCCCAGGTTTCTGAACCTGGATCTCCAGAGCTCGGACAGATGTCCGGAGTTGTCGAGCATCCGCTGGAGGGCAGCTTTGGCCGAGGCGTCGCAGGGACCGCTCATGGTTTTGCTCAACCATTCCGCGTCAGCGCCGATGATCTCCGCGAAGCGCTTTGGATCCCGCTGCTGAAACTGCACCAGCACCGGCTGCAGGCTGCATTCGCGCAGGCCCCAGCTTCCGGAGCCGAACTGGATGTCCTGGTTCGCTGTGCGAACGAACGGAAACGGATCGGTACCTCCCGCTTCGATCGAGGCAGTCAGCGTCATCTCTCCCCATTCCAGCGCGCCGCCTCCCCAGTTGGCCATCGATGCCGTAATGTCCTCGACCGACAAGCCGAATCTCTGCGCGGCTGCTGCCAGGGCGGCCTGCTGAAGCTCCTCGTCCGTAGGCTGTGGATCGCTGTAGTCCAGTGCAGAACTGCTTGCTCGCAGCGAAACGGTCTGCAAATGAGGCAAGTTGATGGCGACGGTGACGGGATGAGGGCGATAGTTCTGCGATGTGGGCTTGGTGGGCTTTTTCCTCTGCGTAGCGGCCGACTGGTTGACGGTGGCGTGGATCGCCAGCATCCCAGAGCCGCTTTCGAGCATGGCCTTGTCGCCGCGTTTTGCCAACACCACCGGGTCGTAATTCTCCTGTTCGTTGTCGTAGGGTGGGACGCGCACCCGGCTGTCATAAGGCGAAACAAATACGACTTCGACGCCTTCGGGTGCCTTCCCGATAAGGAGTGTCACCCAGGTGCTGGGTTTGGTGCTCGGGGCGAGCTTGAGCCGGGCCTTTCCGTTCTGGTCGGTGGTTTGTGGTGAGCCGCCGTCGCCGGCTGTACCGATTCGCACGTTGGGAAAAGGGTGGTCCCGGGTGTCGGTGACGACCAGCACCAGCACCCCCTCTTCGGCGACAGTGCAGGTCACAAGAAGAAAGATGAGCAGCAGTACCGCGACCCGGCGGCGACGAACGAATTGATCAGTGTTCATCTATTTTCTTTCGGCGCTAACTCCCTCTAGACGAAGCGCTGGTTAGTTGCGTTGCAGCGCAATCATGCGGCGTGTCGCCAGCCGGTCACCAGGAATTGGCCGCCTGGTAGCCTGGCCTTTCCGCGTGCACCTGGACTTGTTGTTCGTCGGCCGCATGGGCAGGGAGCGAGAAGCTCCCAGATGACTTCGCGACCTCGGTTCGAATCCGATTGCCCTCAGCGCAAAGCTGTATCGCCAGCATTGTACATTGCAGCTAACCGCACCTCATTCTATTGTTGCGCCGGCGGAGCCGCTGGCTTGGCCTTGCCCTTCTTCGGAGTCGGTGTCATACGCGACTGTCCCTGTATCTGGGTTTCTTGGACCACTGTGCCCTCTTCCCGTTGCCCGCTACATAGGTTGATCTCGGGCACGAAGTAGAAGTGGGCTGCCTTACCCTCCTCGGTACCGCCCTGGCGAGGTTGGATGCGAGCGGCGTCGGCCTTGTTCGGTCCATCCGTGGTCAGATAGTACTTGACGTTCACGGCACGCTGGGCGCCCAAGTTCGGCTCTTTCGCGGCTTCCTTCGAATCGGTGTAGCCAACGACATCCAGCTTGCCATTGGGCTCCTGCTGGAGGCGGAGAGAAAGTTTGTCGAGGGTGTCTTTGCAGTCGTTGTCAACGCGCCACGGCTTTTGGGGGTTCTTCTCGAAAGTGCACTCACCCCAATCCTTAATGCTGACGCACTTCTCGACTTCCGCACCCGGCAGTTTGGTCATGACCGTGCAACTACTGCTCACCGGGGGAGTACGACCGTCGCTCGCGGTCCCCGTAACCGTGATTGTGTTGCCCACATCAGCCTTAGTTGCTGTTAGCGTGGCGGAAGAGCCGGTGCCGCTCAATTGGCCACCGGTAGCGGTCCAGCTATAGGTCAACGGCCATCCCTGCGGATCGCTGGCTGCCAAGGTGATGCTTGAAGGTTCTCCAATGGCGATCGTCGTCGGATTGGCCGAGCAGCTTGCCACTGGCGGTCGCGGCTGCTTGATGATGAAGGGCGCCGCGCACGTCGCTGTGTTCATTTTTTTCATCTTGGGATCGGTGATCGTCGAACTCGCGGAGTAACTTCCCGGGGCCATGCCCGTGGTGTCGATGGTCGCCGACTGCGCGTTGGCTGCCGACAGCTTGCCGCCATTGGCAGCCCAGGCATAGGTGATGTTGTGCTTGGGATTAAAGTTAGTCCCCGCGGAGGTGACTACTACCGGCTCACCTGCCCAAACTTCAGCCGTTGTCGTCGAAGCGGCACAGGAAAGCTGCGGATTGCTGGTGCACCCCAGGCACAGAACAACGCCCGCTGCCAAACGGATACTGTTCCATTGGCTCGAATAGCCGCTCGGGAATGTATGGTCGTATTTCGAATAGATGTAATCCACCTGTGCCAGACGAATGGAGAGCGCTTGCGTAACGCAAAGATCAACGCCCCCGCCGCCGCCGCCGGCGACGTTCCACTTCGTCTCACCACAACAATCCGGTGACAGATTGGCCGTACCCACGAAGCCTCGCACGAAGGGCGAAAATGAATGAGTGTGAAACTTGTACTGCAATCCGCCGAGGACATACCCAACACTCGTTCCTGAGGTCCCACTATTATTAGGATTTATCGGGTTCGTGTTCCCATGGAAGGAGCCACTGCCGTCCACCGTGAGACCAAAATTGTGGGCGCCGGGAAAATAATAGGTGTTGGAAATGTCAAAACCTTCGACGATATTCAGGACTTTGTAACCCAGGTCGCCATAGCCGTTAGGGTTCAACCATGAGTACCCGCCAAAGATTTCGTCCTTGGGTGCGACACAACAGGTTTGCGCCGAGGCATACGCGGACAACAGGCACAAAGCAGAGGCAAGCGCTATCAAGGTTGTAATCGTGCGTGCCGGGACTAGTGACGGAAGAGAAGACATTCTATCCTCCTCAACTACTTGCAATACTGCAACTAAAGTGAGTCAAAAGCCCCAAAATATCTCAGCATGACCCACAAAATGCGGAACGAAAAGCCGCACCTCGCAGACATCATAGGTCCGAGGTAACGATTGCGTGTCGGCCAACATGCACCGCGTGCCAGCAGTTATTATTTATTATTAGTCGGAATGAGGACGTTACGCTGAATTTCCGCCTTAGTCAAGAGCCACAAGCTGCAAGGGCAGAGGAGGCAATTAAACCAGCTAGGCGGCGCGCTGTCTAGTCAATATCGCTCGCTTGCGAAAATAATTCTCGAACCCTGCGAACTTCTTGGACGGATAAAATGAGGGATAAACGGGACGATTGACCTCAAGGAATTGATCTACTCACCCATTCCTATGCGACGGACGCTCCTCAAACATACGAGAAACTGAGTCTAAGATGGCGATAGGTCTATTGCCGCTTCCACCTCAGCCGCAGCAGTAGGTCATGGGACGGTAGCCACAGCTTCGTTCGAATAGGCACTTTCGAGGCCCTGTGAGTTCACCGCGGTGGTTACGTAGTAATAAGTGTCTCCACTTTGCACCGTCTGGTCATTATAGTTCGTATTTGGAATCAAGCTGGAATTGAGCCTCGTATACGGCCCGCCCGAAACTGTGGAACGGTAGGCGTTGTAACCGACAATCCCCGGCGATGTGCTGGCAGTCCATGACAGAGCCACCTGCGCCGTAACCGTCAGCGTCACCGTGGTGTTCTGCTGGATGCCGCCGCCGTTGCCGGTCACCGTGATGGAATAGGTCCCCACCGCCGTGCTCGCCCCCACCGTGATGGTCATGGTCGAGTTGCCCGCGCCCGGCGCTGGTATCGTGCTCGGGTTGAAGCTCACCGTCGTCCCCGAAGGCATTCCCGCAGCCGACAGACTGATCGCACTGTTGAAGCTGCCACTGATGGTGGCGGTAATCGTGGAGGTTCCCTGAGTGCCTTGCGCCACACTGAGCGAAGCCGGCGAAGCGGAAAGTGTGAAGTTCGCTGCCGCCGTCACCGTCAGCGTCACCGTGGTGCTTTGCTGGATCCCGCCGCCGTTGCCCGTCACCGTGATGGGATAACTGCCCACCGGCGTGCTCGCCCCCACCGTAATCGTCACACTCGAACTGCCCGACCCCGGCGCAGGTATTGTGCTCGGATTGAAGCTCACCGTCGTCCCCGACGGCATGCCCGCAGCCGAAAGACTGATCGCACTGTTGAAACCACCTCTGACAGCGGTGGTAATCGTCGATGCCGCCTGATTGCCTTGCACCACACTGAGCGAAGCCGGTGAGGCCGAAAGCGTGAAGTTCGGCGCCGCCGTCACCGTCAGCGTGACCGTGGTGTTCTGTTGAATCCCTCCACCATTGCCCGTCACCGTGATGGGATAAGTTCCCGTGGGCGTGCTGCTGCCAACGGTAATGGTCATGGCCGAGCTG
>Ga0181523_10000522_pt1 | contig 43685 bp, 51 predicted proteins | sample PEATcosm2014_Bin_43_FD_119752 | JGI IMG/M metagenome (GOLD analysis project Ga0181523, IMG submission 119752) | Peatland microbial communities from MTU Mesocosm Facility, Houghton, MI, USA - PEATcosm2014_Bin05_30_metaG | ecosystem: Environmental > Terrestrial > Soil > Wetlands > Peat | place... | reverse complement strand
TGGGGAAACGCCACCGCCGTGATGGGCGCCGCCCTGCCCACGCAACTCGATGATCCGGTCGAGCGGCTTCGGGCGATCCACGCATCGACCCAGAGTGCAAAGGCGATGCAGCAAGCGCTCGGCGACGACCTCATCCTCGACCTGGCCGATGTCGCTCCGCCCGGACTCCTCGCCGCCGGGGTTCGCGCCTACAGCCGGCTTCGTCTGGCCGACCGTCACCCGCCGGTCTTCAATCTGATCGTCTCCAACGTCCAGGGCCCGCCGCTGCCGCTGTACATCGCTGGGGCGCGGCTCGTGGCCAGCTACCCGATCGGCCCATTGCTCGACGGCGGCGGGCTGAACATCACCGCGATGAGCTACCTCGACCAGATCGACTTCGGCTATGTCGTATGCCCGGAGATCGTGGAGGACCCCTGGCAGCTCGCCGACGCGACGTCGGCGGCCTTCGCCGAGCTCGAGAAGGCGGCCGGATGACACAAGTCCACTGGGCTGACACTTCGAGGACTTGTCCCTCAAGGGGGTCTGAGCGTTCGTAGGCTCCGAGAGTCCTCGGACTTCTTGCCCGGTCCCGGGTCGGATGCGCCATGGGGCACGGGGATACTGCGTTGGCGGTGCGCCGCAGCGGCACATTGTGCCCGTGGCTTCTGAGGCAGGCATCGGGGTTGCAGTTGGTCCAGTCGTCGTCGACGATGTATCCGAAGCGCAGGTCCTTGATGCCGGCGCTGCGCCTGTTGACCAACGCCGCAATCGGTCGGGTCAGCTCGGTCTTCGACAGCATCCAGGTGAGTAGCTGGTCAGGCGCTCGAGCGGTTCTCCGAGGTGGGGCGCGCCGAGATGGGAGACGTGGCGCACCGCTGGAATACATGGTTCATGGGTTTGCTCGCCGTAGTGGCAGGCGCTGCGGGCAACCAGGCCACCCATGGAGTGGGCGATGACGACGATCTCCTCGACTGGTGTGGGCCAGGCCGAGACCACTGCGGTGAGCGGGTCGGACAAACGCTTTCCGCTGTCGGAGATGTGAAGACCGGTGTTGTAGCGCAGGTACCGCGTCGTATTGCCCCCAGCGGCAACCAGACGTGAGTCATAGATGACCGACCCATCACCATCGTGGTCGTCGGCATGATTCCTCCAGGAGTTCTCCGTCTCAGTCAGTCCATGGAGGAACACGGCCAGCTTCGGCGTGGCCTCGGGGTAGGCGGCTTCCAGCCTGTCACGTCGGATCCGGACGTCGCGGCCGTCGGAACGCAGAGCCATCCGGATCGCCAGGGAGCTGTTGGCGTCGCACAGCCGATCGCCGACCTCTGCGTTGAGAGCGGCGACCGCCAGGTTCGTTCGCTGCCTCATTGTGGCGGGCAGAGCAGAGACCTTTGAGGTCATTCCACCGATGAGCCAGCCGCCATGCGATGGTGGTTCTCTTCGATGCAAGCCACCGCACGCGCCACGGTCCGTCGAGTGGACCGACAGATGACCTGCGCATTCTCTGGTGTCGCAAGTGGCACACCCCTGATTGAGACGCGATGCAACCGGGGACTGGATCGGCAAGGTGAACCCAAGCTCAGGATCCTGCCGATCGCTGCTCGTGCACTTCAAGAGCGCTCGGCTGCCGGTCGATGGTCCTTCGCATCTGAGCAGATAGGTCTATTCCGAACGTGCGTGCCTTCCACGCCCGGCCGGTGTCAGGGACGTCATCGGGCGACCAGAACCTGCCGAAAGCCTCTGTCTTGGACCCAGTCATTACGGAGAACATGGTTGTAGCCAGAAATTGGCGAATCGAGGGCCTAGCGAAGGAGGACCTCATGGCCGATACAACGAGAAGGGCCCGGGACGACAGTGTGGATCGCATCATCGAATCGCTCGGGGGTGCGGAGAACTCGGCGCTCGAGGCGGTGCGGAGGTTCCTTGACACCGTCAACGATGCATTTCCGCACCTGGGCGAGGGCGGCGGCACGCGTCAGAAGATCATCGACTCGGCGTTCGAGATGACGGAAGAACTGGTCGGAACGTCGAACCAACTCGCGCAACGGCTGGTGAAGGTTGGCGGGGCCACGACCAAGCGGGCACCGGCTCGCAAGGCTGCGGCGCGCAAGTCCACCGCTCGGAAGACGGCGGCCAAGCGGGCACCGGCTCGCAAGGCTGCGGCGAGCAAGTCCACCGCTCGGAAGACGGCGGCCAAGCGGGCACCGGCTCGCAAGGCTGCGGCGAGCTGACTCTGGACGGTCGAGCAAGGCGAGCACCTCGCGGAGTTGAGGGCGGAGCGGACCTTACTTGTCCGGTCCGAGCAATACGATTCATCACCCAAGAGTGCGCCCGCGGCGCCATCACTATGCCCTACTGCCGCACCCAATCGGCATGGCAGTCCCGGCCGACAGGATTGTGATCCTCCGACTTGCATGACTTCGAGCCGGCAACTGGCACCATTGGCCTCGTGAAAAGATGGGCCGATGAACGCCGAAGGCTGGGAACTGGTCGGCCTGCATGACCCCAGTGCCACTGGGGCCGACGAGCGATGGGCCCTTCTGGAGTACTTGACGGCGCGAGGTGCCACTCTGGAACAGATGGTGCAGGCCCACCGCCTGGGGATGCTGCCCGCGGTGGCAGGCGATCTCGTGCTGGAGAGGGAGTCATCGACGCTTTCGGTAGACGAGGTGGCTGACCGCTGTGCGGTGGCAGTCGAGCGGGTGCAACGGTTGCTGCTGGCTCTGGGCCTGCCAGTGGCCACCGACAGCAAGCTGCCCAAGGATTTCGAGACACTAATGGCGAGCTTCGAGCAGGGTGCCATCCTGATGGGTGAGGACGCCATCCTTGCCTTTACCCGGGTGCTGGGGGCGGCGGCCACCACCATCGCCGAGGCGGCAGTAGCCCTGTTCTATGCCGAGTTGGGTCCCGGGACGGGCCGCGAGGGACCAGACGAGGTGGCGCGAGCCCGAGTTTCCGAGAGGGCCACCCTCGCCTTCGCCACCGTCCCCGAGGTGTTGTCAGCCGCCTTAGTAGCCCAGTTCGACCGGGCCGTCCGCCGGGCCGTGCTGACCCGGGGCTGGGCGAGCCCCACCGAGATGCAGGACGAGGCCGGAGCCGTGGGCCGCGAGACGACCGCCTTGGGCTTCGTCGACCTTGTTGGTTCAACCGCATGGGCCGAGGGGCTGAGCCTGCGCGACCACAGTGTGGCGTTGTCCCGGTTCGAGTCGGCCGCCTGGTCCAGCGCCGTCCTGGCTGGGGGGCGGGTGGTCAAGATGATCGGGGACGAAGTCTTTTTTGCAGCCCCGTCGGCAGACGCCGCTTGCCGGATCGGGACCAAGGTTTGCCGGGCAGCAATGGAGGACCCCTTACTGCCCCCGGCAAGAGGGGCGGTCGGTTACGGCATGGTGACGGCGAGGGAAGGCGACTACTTTGGTCCAGTGGTCAACCTGGTCTCACGTCTGGTGCGGGTGGCCTCGCCAGGAGCGATAGTCGCTACCCAAGAAGCGGCAGAGGCTCTGTCGGCCGACAACTGGACCCTCCGGGAACTCGATCCCCAGTCGATCATGGGCCTGGGGTCTCCCGTCCGTGTGTTCGCCGTCAGAGGAGCCGACTCACAGCCGAGGTAGCGGCCGGTGCCCTCTGCCTGACTCCCTGTCGTGGCGCAGCGCTGTCCGGCGGGTTACATGGCTATCTGGACACCAGTTGGCCCACCGCGAACCGGCTGACAGACCTATCGCCCTTATGCCGAGTACAGCGACCTGTCCCACCTTCCGCGCAGCGTTTGGGAGAATTTGTCCGACGGGTAACGGCACTTCCGGCCCTGTCCAGTCGGATACGCATTGCGATTGGGACCAGGAGCCAAAGGCGCCGCGCGCGAGAAGGGAGAGGTCCCAGATACGTCGATCTGCGTGCTTGGCATTCCGATCCCACTTCTCTCAGGTAAGAACAAATGCTGCGATCTGCACAACGACGGATCACCCACGACCAGATTCGTTTGGTCGGGGTGCTCTAGACAGACACACTCGGCGCTTCCACACTTGGCTCCGTGGGCACCACGAGCTCCCTGGGCAACTCGATCTCGACTGCGAGACCAGACAACGCGACGGCGGCTATGTCGTCACTGTTGTTGTCGCGATGCTGGGCGCCCAGCTCGTCGAGTTGAGAAGACCCATTCGTGACGAGGGCACTTCTGGTAGTCACCGCCTGTGACATCGAGTCACTCGTGACTACGCCTGCGGTCGCCGCCCATCCACACGCTAGAGCACCGACAAGGCCAAGCGACACCAAAGTATGTCGAAGTCTCATGTTGCGCTCCCGTTTTCGAGGCCGTCAACTCGACCGTAATCCGCCGACCTTGCGATTTCATGACACCCTCCCGGCGATTGAGGGCACCCTTACCCACCTCTCTTCAGCAGATCGTCGGCCTAGCAACCACGTCGGGTACTGGCAACGGGCATGGGCCTTGACGAGCCACCGGGAGCCTCCCTTTCGCTCGCCCCTTCTGTGACGTGCCATTCGCCGGCGACGGAAGGATAGAACCAACGATGGGGACAATTCGGCAGTTCTATGGCGGCACGGGCGTGCCATTGCTCATCGAAGGCGACGTTGACGACCCCGCAAGTGCGTGGCGAACCCACCGAGCCCGGATCCGAGCATGGCTCGATTCGGTGCCGGAATCCGACTGGAGCGGACCGACCCGCTGTGGGCTGTGGGACATGACGTCGCTCGTGCGACACATGGCGTCGGCTTCGCAGTTCCTCGGCTACACGCTCCACGAATCGGCATCTGGAACACCGACGAGGCTCCTTCGTGGCTTCGATACCCATGAGACGGTGCAGGCCGCCGCTGCGATGCTCGGCGACATGACACCTGGTGCTGCCCGGGATGTGCTGGCCCCCAGGAATGCTGCTGTCGACACAGAGATAGCAAACATGAGCGAAGCTGGCTGGTCAGAGCTCGCAGAAGCGCCTCCCGGACAGTTGCCGGCCCATCTGGCGGTGAGCCACTTCTTGTTCGACTCGTGGGTTCACGAGTACGACCTGATGGTGCCGCGAGGTGAGCGGCCGGAGGTCGATCCGCTTGAGACAGAAGTGGTGGTGCTCTACCTGGTTGGCCTGGCCTCGGTGACCTCCGATGTCGCCACTCCTCTCGATATCCAACTGACCGATCCCGACCTCCGGATAGGAGTTAAGGTCGTTCACGGGACGGTGGAAGTCATGGTGGGCTCGGTGCCGAGCAGTGCTGCCGTGATTGAAGGTCATGTCGTGGATCTCGTCGACCGTACGACTGGCCGCGAAGCCGGTCCCGTCCGAGGCGACGCCCTCGGATTGGCGGTACTCGATGGCTTCGCAGAACTGCTCGCCGGCTGAGTTCCCGCACCTGAACGGATCGACCGACCGATCCGGTCCCCGCCCGCCCTCGGTCATTCCTAACGGACGGTCGACTCGGCGCCGACACTCTCCCCTCAGGGTGTCCCACCGAGCCGTAGTTGGGGGCACCCAAGCCGTAAACCGGGAGTGTGTATTCAACGCAGATCTCTCGTCACATTCGTGCCCCACGTTCGGCTGTCTATCGGGCGCTCCTCGATGCGCTCGCGATCGCGAAGTGGAAGGTGCCGACCGGCATGACCAGCCACGTGCATGAGTTCGACGCCCGCGAAGACGGTTCGTTCCGTATCTCGCTCACATACGATGCGCCGACCGGGACCGGCAAGTCGGCCGCGCATACCGACACGTACCATGCACACTTCGTGACGCTCGTGCCGAACGAGCAAGTAGTCGAAGTGTTCGAGTTCGAGACTACGGATCCCGAACCTCGCGGCGAGATGATGATGACTACAACGCTTGCTGATGCAGACGGCGGTACCGATGTCCTCATCGTGCACGAAGGGATACCTCGTGGCGTGCCCACCATCGACAACGAGACCGGCACTCGGATGGCGCCAGCGAATCTCGCCACGCTCGTTGAGGCGAATCAGGCGTTATAGACCAAGCGGTGGCGGGCGTCACCAGGGTGCCGGTCGGCCGCGCTCGATAAAGCACCCGGTCCCATTGATCGGGGGAAGGTTGGGATAGGTGGGGTTGTCTCCTACCGCTGGGCGCTGGGCCTTCTCAGATCTTGTCGAACTCATTCGCGCTCACCAGGGCAGTCGTTCCTCCAAGTGAACGGTCACCGAATCTCCCTCGCCTTTTCCTATGAACCGCCCGATGTCGGCCCTGATCGGCAGCTTGTGGCTGCCGTCTCTCATGGCCATGAATGAACTCCTGAAGCGATGTCCGTCCACGGTGCCTCGGACTTTGACGAGTCCCCGACTGCCAAAGGACTCGACCGAGTCGGGCGTCACCACGTAGGTCCAGCCGCCCTCGCTCGGGCCCTTCTGCATCCTGGCGGAATAGGACTTGTCCATGAGCATCCCGTGTCTTCGTTGAGTCCATGGCCGTCATGCGGTCTCCGACAAGCCTATGGATTGGGTCTGCGCAGCTTGAACTGGGCGCCCGCGGGGTCCGTCACAATGGCCAAGCGGCCGTAGGGGGTGTCGTGAGCATCCATCACGACCGATCCCCCGAGTGCCTTGACCTTGGCGATGGCGACGTCGGTGTCGTCGACCTCCCAGTAGAGCGACCAGTGGGCAGCTACGCCCTCGGGGAGGAACGCGGTTGCGTCTCCAATCCCCGCCAACTCGCCTTCGCCTCCGGGATCGCGCATGGTCGTGTACCGGAACTCATCACTGTCACCGACGACGTTGGTGTCCCAGCGGAACACCGAGCGGTAGAAGGTGACAGCGGTGGAGTGATCCCGGGTGAGCAACTCGAACCAGCTAGGCGCTCCATGCTCGTTGAGGACCGTGAACCCCGGAAAGGTCCCAGGCTGCCAGGCACCCAGATCGGCGCCGGTAGGGTCGACGAGCACGGCTTGGGTGCCGAGGTCGGCGACCGGCATGGCCGGCGCCGTAATCTGGGCGCCACTGGCCTCGGCCGCCTCGAGGGTCGTGGCGATGTCGTCGGTGTTCAGGTAGATCTTCCAGGTGTTGTTGGCCGGCATGTCTCCCATGTCGCCCATGCCACCTGCAATGGGGACGCCGTCGCGGGTGAACATGAAGTAGCCCCCGAACTCCGGGCTCGGCTCCTGGGCCTCCCAGCCAAAGAGGTCGGCGTAGAACTCCCGACTGCCGTCGACGTCGGAGGTCCACAGATCGGCCCAACAAGGCGATCCGATGGGTGCGCTATCACGGGTGGGCATGAGTGCTCCTCTCAGTCGGGTTGATCTTTCAACTGTTCAGACTGGCCCGGGTCTTGTGAGTCCCCGGTCCTCCGAGGATTCTCACTCAGTACCGAGTGGGGCGCAACAGGCAGTGGCTCGCCCTCCTCGATCCTCTGGGGCCACGAGCGCCGAGGCGGCCGATGAGATCGCCGATCTTCTTCGATGATGGCCAATTGAGTGCGCCAATGATCATGGTTCCCCAGCGAGCAAGTATCCCGACCATCCAGGCTGCATGTCGTTCATACTTTCTAACTCAATTGCCAGATGACATTGTCGAACATCAGGAGCCGTTCGTCGCAGGTTGTGTGAGTGGAGTCCAAGTCCGATTGAAGTAACCCAAGCCGCTCCGCTCCCGCAACTCACTAATGCCCTCTGAGTCACTGGTCGATATGCGAAGGCAGGAGAGCCAGGAAAGACTCGACAAGATCAATGGTGCCGGTTGCGGACAGGAAAATGTTTGGCGCTCAGTTCCTTCGCCTCGTCGGCCGGGCCCGAGAGCCGTTCTGGCGCGACACCGAGCCGGCATTGGGGGCCGATAACTCGACCTAATCTTCAAGGATGCCGATCTGAGGCTTGGTGGCCGATCATTCCCGCTGATCACACCGGCAAGGCCACGCCCAGGTGATCGCTTCTGATCGGTCAGCTAATTACCCAGGCCATCGAGTACGGCGTTCACGGCCAATGCCCAACGCCGGTCGATTGATTCGTGGGAGGTCCCAAGTCGTCTGGCGTTCTCAGCGGCAGCGAGGCCTTGCAAGAGCGAGACAAGCACGTGCGCAATGTCCGTTTCGTCACCGTGAAGAATCCCAGCATCGATACAGCGGCGTACCCGCTCTACGATGAAGATCCTCACCGAGCTACTCGCTTCGAGCTCGGATGGGCCGGGCTCGAAGTCGGTGAACGGACGGGAAAACATCACTTCAGACAACACGGGATTCTCGCGGATGAAGTTGCGATAGATCTCAACGAGCCGGATCAGGTCGGAGCGGGAGTCATCGGAGTCGGCGAGCGTCTCGAGGCGCCGTCGCAACAGCCGAAATCCCTCGAAGAACACCTCACGCACCAGCCCGCACTTGTCACCGAAGAGCTCGTAAACCGCTGGCGTCGAAGTCCCCGCCTGCCGGGCGACGCTTCTTGTCGTGAACCCGGCCACCCCTTCCCTTACGAGCAGCTCAACGGCGACAGACAACACGTGATCCCGCAATTCAGGGGTCCGCTGCTTCGCCCTGGGCATGACCGAGCCCTAGTGAGATGCCGGTGCGACAGGCCCACGGCCCACGGCGCGCCCGTCGGCACTGCCGAGAGTGCGTCCCCGTCCACGAGCGTGAGGTATTGGGACATTGTTTCGTAACATTGTGCCAGTTTAGACTGTGCGCACACTTCGGACCGACGGGAGATGACGATGAGCGAACTGGCGACCTATGAACTGAAAGGGCGGATCGCGACGATCACCATGGACGACGGGAAGGTCAACGCATTCTCAATCCCGATGCTGCGAGCTACCCATACTGCCTTCGATCAGGCGGAGCGCGACCGTGCCGTTGTGGTGCTGACCGGCCGGGAGAACTACTTCTCCGCCGGATTCGACCTCAACGTCTTCGGTGGCAAACGCGATCAGGTACTTGAGATGCTGACGCTCGGAGCGACCCTCGCCGAGCGGGTACTTTCCTTCCCGACGCCCGTGGTCGTTGCGTGCAGCGGCCACGCGTTCCCGGCCGGAGCGTTCCTTCTGTTGTCAGCGGACATGCGAATCGGGGTCGACGGCCCCTATCGGATCGGCCTCAACGAGGTGAGGATCGGCTTGACCGTGCCATGGTTCGCGATCGAGCTAGCGCGCCACCGACTTCATCCGGCCCACTTTGATCGAACCGTCGTCAATGCCACGATGTACAGCCCGCGCGGGGCCATTGCCCCGGGCTTTCTGGATCGAGTCGTCACCGTAAACGAGTTGCGGGATGCGAGCCTCGATGTCGCCGCAGAACTGGCCGAACTCAATCCCACGGCGCACGCTGATACGAAGCTCCGGGCCCGCCGAGCCGTCCTAAACGCTGTGCGCTCCGCGATCGAAACCGAACTCACGGACGAGGCCCTCGACATCGATCAAACGCGCGCATGACCGATGCAGGTCATCCTGCCCCCAGACGGTCGCAGGCTGTCAGCCGCCACCTCCACAATCCCGAGGTTGGACAACAATAGGTAGACCAGTATCTCGTGCTGGGTAGCTGAGATTGGCTGGAGGTAGTGACCTCCCAGCTCAAAGAGCTAACCCGCGAATATTGCCTCGCCGGGCCCCACCCAGATTCGGCTCGTTTGGTTTGCCCCCAATGGTGGTCGCCATAGCGAGCGCTGTTCAAGCTGAACAGCGAGTATTGCGTCGCCGAGCCGGCGTTCGGTATTCCGGTGGCTTACGACGCCACGGGGGAACTCGGCTTGGCGGATAACGAGAGCATCGTCGCTGAGCCCTGCGACTCCTAGGGTCTACTGTCACAATGTCCTGCTGCTGCTACCAACCGAACCGATTGGGGAAAGCCGTGGCTGACGATGAGAGGGTCTCATAACGCTTCGCTTATCGACTTCTCGACAAGTCGCCAGTGAGTCTGGCTGACGCAGCCCCCACTTATGCCGGTCGGTGTCACCCTCCCGGGCGGCGTTGTCAGGGAGATCCATCCCGGTCGCGCCGAAGGTGACTGTGCCGAATCCGCGATGCAGGGTTGAGTCAGACGCGATCCGCAGACCATCGCACTTGTCGACCGATGTGACCATCAGCATTGGCGCCTTCGGCCATCGCCGGGCTGCGCTCGCAGTGGTCAACCTGCATGTGGGTCCGATCCCTCAGGGGTTTGGCGTGCCGTAGAGGTCGAGGACCCGCAGCCGGGTGGCCTGGAGGCGGTCGAGGATCACCGCGGAAACGCGCTTGATGAGCTGGTAGCCGAACGCGGGGTCGGCCTCTGCCTTCTGGCGCAGGCAGGCTGCGTCGACGGCGATGGCCCCCACCGGCTCCGTGGCCCGGACGTCGAAGCAACAGCGGTAGGGAGGAAAGAGCCAGGAAAAGCCGACCGGGTTGCCTGGCCCGACGGTTCCCACGACGACGACACCGCGACCGGCCGACTGGATCTCGATGGCCACATTCCCTCGGCGCAGCAGGAAGAGCGTGTCGGCCGCCTCGCCCTCCGACATGAGGAGGTCGCCGGCGTGGAAGGCCACGTTCCGGGCGCACCCGGCCACGAGGTCGCCGACGTCGCCGGGCAGCCCGGCGAGGAGGGGATGATGGGAGACGAGCTCCGCGATCTGTTCGGTCACCTCAGCTCCCTCGATCGAGACCTTGCCTTAGGGCCATCGGACAGGCGAGAAGGACAGTGACGACGAAGCCACTCTTGACCACTTGCCCAGTGATACGGGCACGGAACTCGCTCCGTGTCTCGGTCATCCGAGCGGGTAGTGCTCAACGACCGCATTCGCCCCGGGAAGAACACGCATTCATGCCCGTCGTCCTCCCAACGCACCCGGTACGGCAGGCCCCCGTCGGGCTCCTCGGCGAGAATGACCGCCTCGCGGTCGAACTCTCCGACCCGATGGCTTCTCACCTCGATCTTGTCCCCGATTGCAGCCCGCATATCAGGTGCCTCCTGGTGAAATGGGCGTCGCCGACGTCTGAGGACACCGTACTCCGCTCCCCGGCGACCGTGCAGTGCCCTTCGCCCCATCGAGGACACCCGTCAGTTGCGTTTCGTGAAGAAGCGCCCCGACCGGTCCTGTGGTGTTTGCGTCCTGCGTTCGCCCATATGGTGGCGTAGCGGCTGGGATCTGGGCAATCTTGCGCTCCATTTCAATCGACTGGAGCGTTAATTGCGGACACCGGTCGGGTTTGCGTGGTGGCGAAGGGGTATCCCCGAGATTTCGTTCCGGGCGCAGCCCCAGGAGCAAGCACGGAGGCCGCCTGCTCCGACTGCAAAGCATTACAGAACCGCACTCGGCAGGCGATGCTGTGGGTGCCGCCGACCGAACCCGAGTCGGCGATCGAGCGCACCCGCCCGGGCGCCGACCAACGCGCCAGAACGACGGCCGTCGCCATCCTGGCGCAGCCCATATCGGCACGCCGGGAGCGCTCGCGGACCGTAAGCAGGCTCCTCGTTCAGCGGCGTTCGGCACGCCGCGAACGGACAAGGTGGGACCCTCGGCATCACACCCCACGGCGGCCAACGGGAAGACGTCGGATCGGTCCCCATGCCTACGATCAGTTCGTGGCATCACCGACGGTGATCAATGAGGACGAATTCGAGGTTGCTCGAGTAAAGGCTGTGGGGGGTCCCTCAGGTGCGGCAGTGGCGTTCAATCGCCTCGAAAAGCGTATGCGGTCACTTCGGGGTCGGAAGATGTACGGCATCCTCTATCCAGGCAACCCGGACCGATATTTCGGGCTCGGGAGCCGCGAACCCCCGGTTCATCAGACCACCCATAGCCGGGTCCTTCTCCGGTTCACCGAGGCCATCAACCGTCGGTGCGGGGAAGACGACCAGGGTGCTTGGTGGCAAGCAAGCCGTCAGCTGATCCCGGGATATTGCGACGCGTAACAGGACATTGCCGGTACTCGGTGGCCGGCGCATGAAGCCTTCGCTAGGGCCAGCACGGTGGATGAAGCATTGATCCCAGCGGACGGAACGCTCGTCGCCCTCCGCCCGGCGCTTCTCCACCGACCCTCCGGAACAACCACATCGAAGTCACAGGTGAGCGCCGGTGAGCATCTGGAGAGCCAAGCTGGTCGTGGCCGCCAGAACCCACAGGATGGCACCGAGCGCCAGGGGGCGGAAGCCCGCACGCCGGATGTCCCGGGGTCGCGTGGAGAGGCCGATGGCTCCCAATGCCGCGGTGATCATGACCTCGGCCGCCGTCGACAGGGCCTGGTGCCACCCGGTCGGCACCAGGCCGATCGTGTTGAGTGCCACTGCGACGAGGAACCACCCGATGAACACCGGCACGACGTGGCGCAGCCCCGCGGGCGCTCCGGGTTCGTCCGTGGCCGCGCACCGGCGGCCCACGTGCGTGCGCCAGGCCGAGAGGACGAGGGCGATCGGGATGATCATGAGCGTCCGGGTCAGCTTCACCACCACCGCGTACGAGGTGGCGCCGTGCCCGAAGATCGTCGAGGCGGCGACGACCGAGGAGAGGTCGTTGACCGCGGTGCCTGCCCACAATCCGAAGGCGTGGGGCGAGAGACCGAGCGCGTGTCCGATGGCGGGGAAGGTAAGGACGGCAGCCACGTTGAAGGTGAAGATCGTGGCGATGGCGTAGGAGACGTCGGCATCCGAGGCGGAGATCACTGCTTCGGTGGCTGCGATCGCCGAAGCCCCACAGATACCGGTCCCCACCCCGATCAGGGTCCGAAGATCCCGCGCCACGCCCAGCGCCCGTCCGACTACGACCGCTCCGAGCAGCGCCACCGCCAGCGTGCCGAGGAGGACGGGTAACGACGAGCCCCCGATGGTGACTACCTCATGGAACGAGAGACCGGTGCCCAGGACCACGATCGACGCCTTGAGGACCGTCTTGGCGGCGAAGCCCAACCCGGGGCGCGCCCGCGCCGCCGGAGGACGGACGAGTGCCAACCCGATCCCCCCGAGGACGGCGAACACCGGGGCCCCCACCACCGGGACCAGGTGACCGAGGCCAGTGGCCACCGCGGCGAGGCCCACCACAGGTGCCAGTCCGGGCAGGAGTGCCGTCGCACGCTCTACCCGGGTCGGGCCCGGAGCGACCGCCATCTGGACGGTCGCGCTCGAAGCATCGACCGGCGCCCGCTCTCCCATGTCTCCACCCTCCACCGGGCGGACGGCGTCCGGTAGACCGAAACCTGGCGCACCCCTATAAGCTTTCGTTATGCCCCTCGGCGAACCGGTCCCCGACATCCGTTCGCTTGACCTGCTCCGCAGCGTGGCCGAGCTGGGCTCGATCCGTCAGGCTGCCGGCGCGCACCACATCAGCCAGCCCGCGGCGAGCATGCGGCTCCGATCGCTGGAGCGCACGCTCGATCTCGAGCTCCTGGATCGGTCGAGCGGCCGGGCTCGCCTCACTGTCACCGGGCTCGCGGTCGTGCATTGGAGCGAGCCGGTGCTCGAGGGCATGCGGGACCTGCTGCTGGGGACAGCGGCCGTGCGGTCCGAGGGACGAGACACCCTGCGCATCGCGGCCAGCATGACCGTGGCCGAGTATCTCGTGCCGGGGTGGCTGAACCGCCTACGGGCGTCCGACCCGGACGTCGCCGTGTCCTTGCAGATGGGGAACACCGAGCACATCACCGAGATCATGCTGCGCGGCGGTGCCGACATCGGGTTCATCGAGGGACCGGACGAGCCGCCCGATCTGCGCACGGAAGTCGTATCGGGCGACGACCTCGTGGTCGTGGTGGCGCCGTCACATCCATGGGCGCGCCGGCGGCGCCCGCTGTCAGCTGTCGACATCGCCGCCACTCCGCTCGTACTGCGCGAAGCGGGTTCGGGTACACGGGAAGTGCTCGAGCGCGCTCTCGCCGCCTCCGGGTTGGAGCCGACGTCCCTGGTGGAACTGGCGTCGACGACGGCCATCAAGGGTTCCGTCGCGGCGGGTACCGGACCCGGCGTGCTCAGCCGATTGGCCGTCGAACCGGAAGTGACCGATGGTCGGCTGGTGGTCGTGGCAACATCGGGCGTCCCACTCGAGCGACTGATCCGGGCGGTCTGGTCGAGCGACCGGCCACTGCCGCCCGCAGCGACCCGACTGCTGCGGCAGCTCACCGAGGGCACCGCCGGACGCGGAGGGCGCAGGTAGGCAAGGTCCGGTTGGCGAGCAACTTGTGCCCCCGCCCGTTGTCGGTCCATGGGCTGCCATTAGGCAGCGCTACGGCAGTCCCGACGGAGAATGTCTATGGAAGCGGGTCAAATCCAAGGTGATGGGATCTACCTTTCCCACTCACGGGAATGACTGAACGGTCGGAATCGGTCTAAGCGAGCGCGCCCATCCGGCAAGTCGATTGCCTTCGGTACGCTATTGCCATGTGGGAGTTCACCGGACGCTCGGCGTGACGGGTCGGAAGGCGACCGAGCCCCCTTTGGCTGGACAGGACGACGAGTCACCGCTCACCGAGCAGGAGTTCCGCGAGATCTACGCCAAGGTTCCACGTCTCACCGTTGAGGTCGTTGTCCAGAGTCCTCTCGGCATCCTCCTCACGAAACGCGCTGCGGGGCCGTGTTCGGGACTGTGGCACATCCCTGGTGGCACGGTGCGCTTTGGCGAGCCGTTGGTCAGCGCAGTTAGCAGGGTCGCAGGTACCGAACTCGGCCTGGAGCTCGAGGTGGGGTCACTCCTCGGCTACATCGAGTATCCGAGCCACTACCTCAACGGATTGGACTCTCCCGTCGGACTGGCATTCTTCTGCAATGTAAGCCATGACCAGGTGGCCGATACCGGCCTCGCACGGACGTGGTTCACGCGGCCACCTGACCCCATGCACGTGGAGCAGGTCGACTTCCTTACCGCGCACGGCCTGCTGATCTCAGACCGGTAGCGGCGGCAGGTCGACTTGGACCGAGTGCCTCCGAGCCGGGTGTTGGTTGTCCGACCGGGCAAGGACGCCGTTCGCTCTACGTCGAGTTGTCGGGGTTCGCCGGGGAAATGCACGTTCCGTTTTCGGGCCCCGCGATACAGGTCCGACGGCTACCTGACCTCGTACGGCATCAAGTCACCTTCGTGGTCCGATCAAGCGGTGAGGGGCCGTCTGCCACCCCTTTCGGCGTGCGCCCCACCATGTTGTGCGCTGACGACTGGCTCGCCAGCGGCACGTAGTCGCAGGCCGCTCTGACATTCGGCTTGATACCGGGGGGGGTATCATGTTACGGTTATCAATACCCCCCCAGGTATCCGTGCATGCGCTCCTCCTTCCAAGTGCGGGTGCCGGTTTGATCAAAGGATTGCTCCCCCATGACAGCGACCCGAGGTACCGGTCTTGACTCACCGCATGTGTCGGCAAGAACCGAAGTCGGGGACCAGTCGGCCGGGTCCCGGGACAGCGTTCATGGACACGTCGACACGGTCCATGCGAGCCGTTCCAGTCCGTTCGCCCGACTCGGCGCCTGGGCCGCCACTCACTTCCGGAGGGTGCTCATCGCATGGCTCCTGGTGCTCCTCGTTTTCGGATTCTTCGCCGTCCACGTCGAGAACGCGCTCGCCGGTGCTGGGTGGCAGGCCTCCAACAGCCAGTCCGTCGCAGCCCGGGCGGTCATCGAGAAGGACTTCTCGGGCCTCGGTGCCACCGGGCTCCAGGTCGTCATCGTCGACCACCACGGTCCGATCGCGTCGGACCCCCAGGCCCAGGCCGTCGTGGCCAAGTCGACCAAAGTGCTCCGGAACGATCCGCGGGTGTCCACCGTGGTCCCACCCCAGGCCGGAGTCTCGATCTCGCGGGACGGACGTACGGCGATCATCACTGCCGGATCAGCTGCGGATTCCAACAAGATGGTGCAGGCGGCCGACGCGGTGGAGCCGAAGCTGGCGGCTCTGTCCTCGTCCGGCGTCAGTGTGACCCTGACCGGTGACAGTGCCTTGTGGGCCGACTTCAATACGGCGAACCGGTCGGCCATGCTCCGGTCGGAGATGCTGTCCTGGCCGGTGACGATCATCATCCTCGTGATCGCCTTCGGGAGCCTGGTGGCCGCCGGATTGCCGCTGCTACTCACGATGGCCGGTCTGCTGGTCGCCGCCGGTGCGCTGGTCATCACGACGAAGTTCACGCCGGTCTCCATCTGGGCGCTCAACTTCGCCCTCATGTTCGCCCTCGCCCTGGGGATCGATTACGCCCTCTTCCTGGTCATGCGCTTCCGCTCCGCTCTCGAGCGTCGGGGCGCCGAACCAGGCGACCGCGAGGCCATCGTGGCGTCCGTGGCCGAAACGGTCGACACCGCAGGCAAGGCCGTGGCCTTCAGCGCACTCACCGTGCTGGCCTCGCTGGCTGCCATTCTCATCGTGCCGAGCCCGGCGTTCCGCTCCATGGCCTTCGGAATCATGCTGTCTGTCGTGGCGGTGCTGGCCGCCACCCTCACCCTCCTGCCGGCGGTCCTCGGCAAGCTCGGGACCAACATCAACAAGGGCAAGATACGGCTGCGCCGGGGGCCTCGGCCCGAAGGTGAGGGCCCGCTCGACCGGATGCTGCACTCCTGGGGGAAGTTCCTGTGGCGCCACCCGTTCCCGGCCGGGGCTGCGGCCCTTGTTCTGCTGCTCCTGGCCGCCGCGCCGATCATCGGAATGCGGACCAACATGCCCTCGATCACCATCGTGCCGCCCAGCGCCAACGCCCGGGTCGGCTACTTCCAGGTGACCAATGCATTCGGGCCGGGAGCCCCAGGCACCCTCCAGGTGGTTGTGCCCGAAGGTGAACAGGCACAGGCGTTGGTCACCCTCGCCCACACGTCCGGGGTGGCCGGTGTCGTCCCGGGGCCGACCAACGCCGGATGGACCCTCGACCAGGTGGTCCCGACCACCGGGCCCTCGACGACCACGACGGGCGCCACCATCGACCACCTCCGTCAGGTGCTTCCGGCCGGGACGCTGATCGGCGGGGCGGCGGCGGAGAACCACGACCTCCAACAGTCGTTGGCGTCCGACACGCCGATCGTCCTCGCCATCCTGGGCGTCCTCGGCTTCCTGCTGCTCCTGATCGCCCTCGGCGCTCCGCTGATCGCCGCCATGGGCGTGCTGATCACTGCCCTGTCAGTGGCTGGAGCCTTCGGGATCGGGAGGCTCATCTTCCAGAACGGCTTCCTGTCCGGACCGCTCGGGTTCCAGCCTCAGGGCTTCATCGACGCCTGGGCGCCCCTGTTCTTCGGAGCCATGGTTTTCGGGGTGGCCATGGACTACACGCTGTTCATGCTGTCGGCGGCCAAGGAGCGCTACGAGACGCGCCCCGATCCGGAGCACGCCATGATCGGCTCGATGCGCACGTCCGGAAGGGTCGTGCTATCCGCTGCAGCCGTCATGATCGCCGTCTTCCTGACCTTCGCCCTGTCCGGGCCGCTGGCGCCCAAGGAGATGGGAGTGATCCTGGCGGTCGCCGTGGCCCTCGACGCGCTGGTCGTCCGGCTGGTGGTCCTCCCGGTCGTGCTGCGATTGGGGGGCCACGGTGCCTGGCATCAGCCGAAGTGGCTCGGCCGGATTCTGCCCAAGGTGAGGTTTTCGCACTGACCAGGTCAGCGAGTCGACGGGATCGCCCACGAGGATGAAGGAGGAGTGACCATGGAACTGCCCGATGAGGTGGTGGAGGACCTGCGCAAGCGGCTGCGCCGGGCCGGAGGCCAGGTCCACGCCGTGGAGACGATGCTGTCCGAAGGTCGGGAATGTCGCGACATCGTGACCCAGCTGAGCGCTGCGACCAAGGCGCTCGAGCAGGTCGGCTTCCGGCTCATCGCTAGCGGACTCACCTACTGCGTCCAGCATCCCGAGGAGGCGGCCGAGTCCGGATACCCCCTCGACGAGGTCCAACGACTGTTCAGCAAGTTGGCGTGAGCAGCGAATCGCAATAGCGAAGAAGTAGTTACGAGAGAAGGAGCACAAGTCATGGGATTCTCCAAGTTCATGGCAGCAACTGCAGGCCGGGCGGTCCGGGTCATCGCCGGAGTGGCGCTGATCGTGGTCGGTGGGTTGCTCGGCGGAGGATGGTGGGCTCTTGCAATCGTCGGGCTGGTCCCGCTCGCCGCCGGCGCGCTCGACGTCTGCCTGTTCAACGTCCTGTTCGGACAGTCGCTGAGTGGCAAGACTATGCGGGCGAGCTGACAGACCACCGAGAGGGTGCGAAGGGACCAACGATCCAGTCCTATCGTCCCTCGCCGATTCGAGAGGCGGCCACATGAGCACGACGACGATGCCGGTCATCGAGGTCTTCGCCGACATCTGGTGTCCTTTCGCCCACGTCGGCCTGCGGGCGATCGAGGAGCAGCGCGCCCGGACCGGTCGTACCGACGTGGCGATCTGGGTGCGTGCGTGGCCGCTCGAGCTGGTGAACGGCGCGCCGCTCGACCCCGCGGTCACCTGGGAGCACGCTGACGACCTGCGAGAGCAGGTGGCCCCGACCATGTTCCGCAACCTCGACGTCGACCGGTTCCCGAGCTCGACCCTCGATGCGCTCGCACTGGCCAACCGGGCCTACCGAACGGACCTGCAGTTGGGCGAGCGGGTGAGCTTCGCGCTCCGGGACGCCCTGTTCGAAGAAGGCCGGGACATCTCGGACCAGGCGACGCTCGAGTATCTGGCCCGCGATCTCGGCGTCGTCATGCCCTACGACACCGACCGTGCCGACGTGGTGGCGGACTGGCACGAAGGCGGACGACGTGGAGTACTCGGCTCGCCGCACTTCTTCTGTGGTGACACCGACGTCTTCTGCCCGTCGCTCGACATCACCAAGGACCCCGTCGAGGGCGTGTCGGTCATCAGGGACGTCTCGCGTCTGACGGAGTTCCTGCAGCGATGCATGGCCCAACCCGAGCCCGCATGAGTTGTCGGCGCGAAGCTGCGGATGGTTGGGGTTGATACCCCTAGGGGTATAAGGTATGTTGGTTGCAGCAAGACGGATGGAGGTCTGACATGGCACGAGTTGTTGTCCTTGGCGGAGGGATCGCCGGCCACACGGCGGCGCTCCATCTCACCCGGATGCTCAAGCGCTCCGACGAGGTCGTGGTGGTCACTCCGAACTCCAACTGGAACTGGATCCCGTCGAACATCTGGGTCGGGGTCGGCAAGATGAAGACCGATCAAGTGACGTTCAAGCTCGGGCCGATCTACAAGCGCAAGGGGATCGAGTTCCATCAAGCGCTGGCTACGGCCATCCACCCGGAGGGTGACGTCTCCCATGCGAGGCCGTTCGTCGACGTGTCCTATACCGATTCGACGCGCGCCGGCGAGCACGGCGAGCTCGAGTACGACTACCTGGTGAACGCCACCGGCCCGAAGCTCAACTTCGGTGCCACCCCGGGGCTCGGGCCCGACGGCCACTCCAACTCGGTGTGCACCTCGGGGCATGCGGTGGGCGCCGCAGCGGCTCTGCAGGAATCGATCGAGAAGATGAAGAAGGGCGAGCACCAGGTACTCGTCGTCGGGATGGGGCACGGGACCTGCACCTGCGAGGGCGCGGCGTTCGAGTACGCCTTCAACGTCGAGCACGAGGTACGCCAGGCCGGCGTGCGGGACCTGGCCGACATCGTCTACCTGACCAACGAGTACGAGCTCGGTGACTTCGGCGTCGGCGGGCTGACCTTCACCCAGCAGGGGTTCCAAACCACCTCGAAACTGTGGACCGAGTCGCTTTTCCGGGAGCGGGGGATCCGGGCCATCACCGGGGCCCACGTCACCGGCGTCGAGGAGGGCGTCGTCCACTACGAGAAGCTGGACGGGTCGATCAGCTCGCTGTTCTTCGACTTCGCCATGCTGCTGCCGCCGTTCCGCGGGGTGGACCTGAAGGCATTCGACGCCGACGGGGCGGACATCAGCGACGAGCTGTTCGCTCCAAACGGGTTCATGAAGGTCGACGCCGACTACACGGCCAAGCCGTTCGAGGAGTGGCGGGCGGAGGACTGGCCCAGCACCTACCAGGTGCCGCGCTTTCCCAACATCTTTGCCGTCGGTATCGCTTTCGCGCCGCCACACCAGATCTCGCGACCGAGGAAGTCACCCAACGGCACCGTCATCGCCCCGTCACCCCCGCGGACCGGCATGCCGTCGGGGATCATGGGCAAGCTGGCAGCTACGAACATCGCCGAGATGATCCGGAACGGTGCCACGGCGCAGGTCCGCACCGCCTCGATGGCGGACATGGGAGCTGCGTGTGTCGCCTCGGCCGGGTCCGGGCTGCGGCTGGGGAGCGCGGCGTCCATGACCATGTACCCGGTCGTGCCCGACCTGGTGAGGTACCCCGGCACCGGGCGGAGCCTGAAGGACACGTTCGGCGAGATCGGCCTCGCCGGGCACTGGATCAAGCTGGCTCTCCACTACATGTTCATTTACAAGGCCAAGGCCCGCCCGGGCTGGCACTTGATCCCCGAGTAGGAAAGGAGAGATCGATGCACGACACCGACACCGACGCCGACATCGCGAGCGCCCCGCTCCCGACGGCCAAGACCTTGCGGGCTCGCAAGAACCTGTTCATCCAGTTCGGACGCTTCCTGGCCATCAACACGAAGATGCTCAAGATCATCCGGAAAGAACATCGCTGAGCAGTTCACCGCCCACGCTCAAGAGAGGAAGGAAGTATGTGTGCAGAAGCGACATGCAAGCAGTTGGCCGCCCGTCCTGGAAAGGGTGCGGCCAGCACGTCGAGCAGGCGCAGGGCCACGTCGCTCGAGAAGACCGGTGTCAGTGCCGTGCACACACGGTGACGAAGGGCCGACGCTGGTTCGGGCAATGACCACCCGCTCGAGGGAAGGGTCGGAGTCAGTGCCGGCAGTTCGTGCCGATGGGACCTTGGCCACGCCACGGGGCGGGCCACTCTTCCCTGCAGCGGTCTCCGTCTACCGGAGGGTGTGCCAGTGAATAGCCAGCAGTGGGACGATCGCTACAGCGGGGACGAGTTGGTCTGGACGAGTACACCCAACCAGTTCCTCCTCGCTGAGGTCGTCGGCCTTCCCGCCGGGCGGGCGGTGGATCTCGCTTGCGGCGAGGGGCGTAACTCCATCTGGCTCTCAGAACAGGGCTGGGAGGTGACCGGCGTGGATTTCTCGTCGGTCGGCCTGGCGAAAGCCAAGCGATTCGCTGACCTTTGGGGTGTCGAGGTCACCTGGGTCGAATCCGCAGTGGAGAACTGGACGCCTCCTCCTGGCGGTTTCGACCTCGTCGCCATGCTCTACCTTCAGCTCCCCCAGCCCGCCCGCTCGGAGGCGCTTGTCGCCGCAGCTTCTGCCGTGGCCCCCGGCGGCACTCTGCTTGTGGTCGCCCACGACGTGGACAACCTGGCTCGGGGGTACGGGGGCCCTCCGAACCCTAACGTGCTCTACCGGGTCAGTGATGTGACGGAAGCTGCGGTGGATGCCGGTCTGACTGTGGAGCGGGCGGAACAGGCAGTCCGGGTCGTAGATACGGACGATGGCCCGAGAGATGCAGTCGACACGGTCGTGCGCGCCAAGCGCCCTTCCTGATGCCGCCGGTTCTCGGGTAAGCACGGTCCGAAGTGTCAACGGGGTTCGGCGTCGGTCAGATCAGGTCTACCTCGGGAGTGATCGTCGCCAATCCCGGAATCGATGTGGACGCCGCGCTGAGATCGTCAGCCCTCGGTGATCTCGATGGCGATCAGATCCCTGCGACCCCGGAGCAAATCCTGCTCTCACGAGTCAGGATGCGATCATCCCTCTGGGTGCCCCGACGTGTTGCTGCACGGGCAGGAAACAGTGGCGAGCAGTACCTCGCTGGTTCAAGTAGTGATCCACACGACAGGGAACGACTCCCGAGCCATGGGCCATCCCCTGTCGCCATCCCTGCGATTCGGAGATTGCTCAGCATTCAGTTGCACCATGTCTCCTGCGGGGTGCCTGGAACTGGCCTGAGGCCTACAAAACCCCAGTTCAGAGTGCCAACAGACGATTCCTGCTCAAGAATTCTGAAGCAGGCACCGGCCGGTGCGACGAAGAAGACCGGTGTGCTCGCAGATGGCAAGGATGGTCAGCGTCGGGCGGCTCGAGCCACGCCGCGAACCGGCAGCGATATGGGATAGGGACGTGAGATTCGAGGTTCGAGTCTTCTTGCGCCCAAGCGCTCCTCACGGGAGAGAGGGGCCCAGCATTGGAAACCGGAATCATCGCGGCGAGTACCGAGATGGGTGCCAGCCCCCAGGAACAAGTCCGGCTAGCAGGCTGTTCGCGGAAGCAGCGAGGCCCTATCTTGGAGGCGTTGGCTACGAATTGTCGTGGCCAGCCCTCGATGCGAAGCGCCCGCGGAGGCCAAAAGATGAATCTCGTGTACGGCCGATTGTGATGGAAATCGTGATCCCAGAAGAGTTGGAGACTCGGGTGCGCGAGATCGCTCGGACCATCATTCGTACTCCGTTCACGAAGAGGGCCTGGTCAGAACTCTGGTTTCTCATCGTGGGAACGGCTCTCGCATTTGTGGCCTTCGCCTTTGTGGGAATCACCATGGCGGCCGGTGTAGTCCTTGCCATCACCTTCTTCGGACTCGCCCTGATAGGGCTATCTATTCGTGGAGCAAGAGGTATCGGCACGATTCAGAGACGGATGGCCCGAGGCTTGATCCGCGAGCAGATTGAAGATCCTGATCAATTCGCCCCTCGTCCCGGGTTCTTGGGTTGGTTGCAGTCAGCACTGAGAGACCGAACAGGGTGGAGGGCCATCGTCTATGTAGTTTTCAAGGTCCCGCTGGCCATACTGGGGATTCTGACGGCGCTCAGCGTGTGGTTCGACGCTCTCACCTGCCTCACCTACCCGTTGTCGAGAGGGGCTCCGCCGCAGACCATCGGACTAGTTCGAATCTTCTACCATGGGTCGTACTTCTCAAACGGCAGCCCGACGTTCTTCCAGGGTGTAGCAATCTTCCTGAATGGAGTCCTGCTGTTCTTCGTCGCTCCCTGGGTCGTTCGGTTGATGGTCTACTTCGATCGATGGTTGATGCGTGGACTGCTCGGACCCGATCCAACGGCCATACGGGTGCGCACACTTGAGCACGCCCGTACGCAAACGATCGATGATTCCGCGGTAACGCTGCGCAGGATCGAACGGGATCTCCATGATGGCACGCAGGCACAGCTGGTCGCCATCGCCATGCAGCTAGGGATGGTGAAGGAGAAATTGGCGGACCCAGGTGATCTGGACCTTGACCAGGTGTCCGCATTAGTAAATGACGCGCACAGGGGTGCCAAGGAGGCCATCGTCGAGCTGAGGGATCTTGCTCGCGGCATCCACCCTCCGGCTCTTGATGTCGGGCTCGAGGGTGCACTGTCGACCTTGGCGGCCAGGAGTTCTGTCCCTACGGAGCTCTCCGTGACTCTCACCAATCGCCCGACTCCCGCTATCGAGTCGATCGCGTACTTCTGTGTGGCGGAACTCCTAGCGAATGTGGCCCAGCACGCCCATGCATCTGCAGCTCGCATCACCTGCACACAGAATGGTCCGTGGCTTCGCTTGGTTGTACGTGACGATGGAGTTGGTGGTGCGCGACCATCAGACATGGGTACTTCATCGAGCGGATTGAATGGCCTCTCTGAGCGAATTCACGCCGTTGACGGTGAATTCGATATCACGAGTCCACGGTTGGGACCCACGGTTGTAACTGTGGACCTGCCGCTTCACGCGTAGATGTCGATTCCGGTACGGGTGACCATTGCCGAAGATTCGGCCATCCTGCGGGACGGACTTGTTCGGCTATTGGTCGATCGAGGATTTGAGATTGTAGACGCCGTGAGTGAGCCTCATGGCCTTCGACAATCGGTCGAACGAGATTGTCCTGACGTAGTGATCGTGGACATTCGCATGCCCCCCAGCTTCACCGACGAAGGATTGCGAGCGGCAATCGAACTTCGTCAGCTTCACGAGGGACTCGGGATCTTGATGTTCTCCCAATACATCGAGACTCGCTATGCCGCTGAGTTGTTGGCAGATGATGCAGCTGGGATCGGTTACCTGTTGAAAGACCGCGTCGCTGATGTGAGTGACTTTGTAGAGGCCCTGGTGCGAGTGGCGTCTGGAGGTACGGCTCTTGATCCAGAAGTTGTCACCCAATTGATGGGGGCGTCTCGACGTACTGGTTCGATCTCCGTGTTGAGTGCCCGAGAAAAGTCGGTGCTCGCTCTCATGGCGGAAGGTCGTTCAAATGCGGCCATCGCCAGCGAGCTTCTGATCTCTGAAGGGACGGTCGAAAAGCACGTCGCCAACATTTTCATGAAATTCAATCTGAGTGAGTCCCAGTCTGATCATCGGCGCGTCCTCGCCGTGTTGCGATTCCTCGACTCTTGATCGCTGAGGTCAATCCGATGAGATGTTGAGAGCAGAAGAGGAGTCATGACCTGGTACGCGTCTGGCACAGACACAACCATGAGAGCCGGCGAATCAAGAGGAGCTGAAGCAATGCACGCATGGAAATTGATCAGTACGGATGGGAACTCCGCACCGACGGTCTACGTGTCAGTCCTCCAGGTCGGCAAATGAGCGCCACAATGGTCTCTGGGACCTCGAACAGGCATGCTGGCGAGAGCCAGTGGGCCGTTGAGACCCATGGTCTGACCAAGCGGTTCGGGCAGAACGTCGCCGTGAATGGGGTGGAACTCCTCGTCCCCCGCGGATGCGCCTTCGGCTACCTGGGGCCCAACGGCGCCGGCAAGACGACCCTCATCCGGGTTCTGCTCGGATTGACCCACGCTGACGCCGGCACCATGTCCTTGCTCGGCTATCCGGTCCCGAAGCACCGCGACCGGGCGTTGGCGCGGGTCGGTGCCATCGTTGACGAACCCCGGTTCCACGCCCATCTGACCGGCCGGGAGAACCTCGAGCTGCTGGCCAGTGCCCGTGAACGTGCCGCCAGGGGCCGAGTCGGACCGTCGCTGGAACGGGTCGGCTTGAGCCACCGCGCCGACGACCGGGTGGCGAAGTACTCCATGGGCATGCGCCAGCGCCTCGGCGTAGCCGCGTGCCTGATCGGGGATCCCCAGTTGCTGATCCTCGACGAGCCCATGAACGGGCTCGATCCCGCCGGCATGCAGGACATGCGGGAGATGATCCTGTCGCTGGTGGCTGAGGGCCGCACGGTGGTGCTGTCCTCTCATCTCCTCGACGAGGTGCAGCGCACCTGTGATGCGGTCGCCATCGTCGACCGGGGCAGGGTCATCAGGCAGGGGCCGATCGCCGAACTACTCGCCGGCACGTCGCTGGTGATCCAGGTCGAGTGCTCCGAACCCGACCGGGCCCGCACGCTGCTCGAGACCACGACGCTTGGGGCGCAGATCCAGGTGGGGCCGGATGGGGTCGCCATCACCCTTCCGACGGGGACGTCACGCGGCGTGATCGCCGAGATCGCCCGCCTCCTGGTGGAAGGCGGCATCTCCTTGTACCGGCTCCTGGAGGTCCAGGCTTCGCTCGAATCGTGGTTCCTCGAGGTGACGAGCAGGCTGGAGTCGGAATGACAACGGTCCCGAACACAGCCACCGTTGCAGAAGCTGAGGCCGCGGCGCCATCCGGTTCGCCACCCGACCACCGGGGGTCGCCGATCCCGACCTTGGGCATGATCGCCAGCAGATTCAACGAGCTGCGCAAGCGTCGCGGCCTCATGATCACTCTCGCCCTCGTGACTGTCGGGATCCCCACGGTCTTCCTGGTGATTCGACTGCTACTCCATGCCTTTGCACCGAAGACCTACGGGCCTGCCGGCGGCTATTCCATCTACACGGCGCTTGTCTCGGGTGTGCTCTACGTCTTCGGCTTCATTGTGGCCGCCACCCTGGGTGCCACCACGGGATCCGTCGACCTCACCGAGGGGATGTTCCGACACCTGGTTGTGACCGGCCGCTCGCGCCTGGCGCTTTACCTCGCTCGGATCCCCGCCGGACTCGCCATCATCGTGCCCCTGGTGGCGATTGGCTTCACGATCGTTTGCGCGGTGTGCGTGTTCGCTGCGCCAACCCAATTCAACTTCAACGGTGTGAACGTGCCTGTCAACTTGTCGCGCCCCGGCCTTGAGAGTTGGGCCGCCGATCATGCGGACGAGGTCATCTGCAACTTTGGCATCAGGATCGGACCGTCTACTCCGAACGCATCCACGATCACCGCGGTGGTCAATAGCGTTCCATGCGGCAACGGCCCTCCGGGCGCCGGCCCCGCGAATGTCAACCAGCCTCCAGGGTCCCAAGGCCCACCGCAACCCTCCCAGGCCCAGATCAGGAATGCGGCCAGCCTGATCGCCCGGATGAACTATTCCGACTACGCCCGCCAGTTCCTGTACCCATCGAACTCGCTCATGATCAAGAGCGGACTGTGGCTCGAGCTCGAAGCCGTCATCGGGTTCGTCGTAGGTTTGGGGCTCGGATCGCTCATCGGGCAGCGGACGGTGGCGGTGATCATGATGATCGTTCTCGAGGTCGTCCTGACGCCCATCCTTTCCAGGGCGCGGATCCCCCACTTGTCGAACCTGCAGCGTGTGGTGGTCGGCCTGGCAACGGCCCACCTGGCGCCGGGCGGGCTCCCCGTCCTCGGCGGCGGCGGCGGAGGACCTACGGGGGGCACGGGGAATCCCGGACTTCTACCAGAGTCCACTACCGTGGCCGTCTGCGTCATCGTCGCGTGGCTGGTGGGCTGGTCAGTCCTCGGAGCGTGGCGGATGATGACCCGAGACGCCTGAGTACTAGAAATGGCTCACAATTCCGGCGATCAGTCGGCCAGGGGCACCCTCAGCACGGTTGTCGGACGCGCATTATGGGACACCTGCCGCTCCCCCGGATCTGTCCATAGGGGCGGACCGTCAGTCGTGACATCCCGCCTATAGCCATAACCAGATCAGGCGTTCTGTGCCCGCCAGTCGCGCAGGGCCAGCGAATGACGATCGCAGCTCGCTCTACCAGGACTTGACGCCGTAACGGAGATAAGTCACGTCGCTCTTGAATCGCCGCTCGTCCAGCAGTTGGAGGTCAAGCCGGATTTGGTCAGGAAGGGCCGGCTTCCCAGCCCCGACGACGACAGGAACTAGGAACAGGCGCAATTCGTCGACCAGGCCGGCTCTGAAGGCTTGGGCAGCGAGTTCAGCACCTCCAACCGTGATGTCGGCTGCGGCCGTCGCTTTCAGGTGACGGATCGCCTTGGGGTCGAGATCCCGTTCGATACGCGTCCTGGCGCTGGAGACCGCTTGTAGTGTCTTCGAGTAGACGATCTTGTCGGCTGCCTGCCAGATCTCGGTGAAGTCCTGAACGACGTACGGCTGATCCGGAATCGTCTGGGCAGTCTCCCAGTACAGCATCGTCTCGTACATACGGCGCCCGTAGAGGTAGATGCCGATCGGCCGCTCGAGGTCGTTGACGAAGGCGTGAACCTCCTCATCCGGAGCGCCCCAGTCGAAACTGCCGCTGGCGTCTTCGACGTAGCCGTCGAGCGAGGTGATCGCCGAGTAGATGAGCCTTCTCACGGGACACGTTTCATTTCGCCCGCCTCTCTACCACTTATCAGGTGTCCCAGTGGACAGGTGTCCGACCCGGACTTGCTCAGCCCGACTCACGTACCACCCCGTTCGCTGTCTGCATCATGGCTCTAATGTCGAGCTTGTCCATCGTCATCGTCGCCCGCATCGCACGCCTCCCACGCATTCGGCGGCATGGGAAGTGTGGGATCATGAGAAGCCCCACCGGGTCTCGCTGAAGAGCTCACCTTTCCCGAACCCGAAGCCCGTTATGGGGGCGACTCGATAGACGAGGGCTTCCGATCGCCGGATGGCGTCCCCGAGGCCGGACCACGTTCCCCTCGGCGCGGCGAAGTGCGGTCCGTACTTCGATTCGTAGGTGTCGGCGACGCGACCCAGTTCCGCGTGGTCGCTCACTGCCTCGGCGGTTCCTTCAAGCACGATGTCTAGACCGTCGAGGGTGTTGTGCCCCGTCGTGAGGACGCAGTGGCGGTTCTCCCTGAGGTTCCTCGCCTTGCGCTCGTCCGGACCGGTGCAGAAATACATAGCTCCCTCGAGCCAGACTCCCAGCAGCGGCGTGACGTGCGGACGTCCGTCCGGTCGCACGCTCGACAGCCAGTACAACTCAGCACCCGCCAACGTCGCACGCGCCCGGGACCACTCGGTCGGGAGCGCGTTCGGGCTGCTGAAGGCGGTCAGTTCGGTGACCGGTTCCTGCTCAGCCATGTCGTTGTGCCGTTCCTCTCGGCTGCGATTGCACCCCGAACGCGTCATGCAACCGGCGGTGGTGACGGCCTACCTCGGCGAGGTGCGGAACTTGAACTGGGCCCCCAGTGGATCCGTGACCGTCGCCAGTCGCCCGTACGGCGTGTCCTGCCCAGCCTCCACGACCGATCCACTGAGCTCACTGACCCTGTCGACCGCGACGTCGACGTCGTCGACCTCCCAGTAGATCGACCAGTACGCGGCTTCGCCGTCCTGCAGGAGCGACGTGGCGTCACCGATGCCGGCAAGCTCGCCGTCACCTTGTGGATCGAGCATCGTCGAATATCTGAAGCCGTCGACGTCGCCAACGACGTTGATGTCCCAGTGGAACACCGATCGATAGAACTCGACGGCACGCGGGTAGTCACGGGTCAAGAGCTCGAACCAGCTGGGCGCTCCGTGCTCGTTCAGCACGGTGAAACCGGGAAAGGTTCCGGGCTCCCATGCTCCGAGGTCGGCCCCCGACGGGTCGACGAGAACCGACTGGGTGCCGAGGTCGGCGACCGGCATAGCCGGCACGGTGACCTGGGCTCCCGCTCCGGCCACCAACTCCAGCGTCTCGGTCATGCTGGCCGTCGACAGGTAGATCCGCCAGCGGTTGCTGGCCGGCATGTCGCCCATCGGACCCATGCCACCGGCGACGGGGACACCGTCACGGGCGAACATGAAGTAGCCACCGAACTCAGGGCTCGGCTCTAGAGCTTCCCAGCCGAACAGCTCGGCATAGAACGATCGGGCCACGTCGACGTCTGACGTCCAGAGGTCTGTCCAACATGGCGCACCGACAGGGCTACAACTGCGAGCGGTCATTCGAATTCCTCCTCAGGTAGGTGCCAGTCCAGCACATTCGAAAGAGAGCCGTCAGGTGACGGGGCTGCTTCATTGCGGTTGACTCGGTCTGACGCACCAGATGCGCGCTAGAACGGATATTCACCAGGGACATTGTCATTGCTAGGGGCACACAAGGATGACATTCTGAGGATCCACCCGTCCATCAAGATGAGCTACAGATTGTTTGATGGAGTTGGAGGACAACATGGACAAGACATTTCAGGCTGTGCTGCAGAAAAGTCCCAGCAAGGGCGGCTGGACCGTCGTTGTGATGGAAGATTCTGCTGAGTACTTCGGCACAAAGGACTTGGTGAAGGTTAAGGGAACGGTGGACGAACTGCCCTTTCAGAGTTCTTTTATGGCACTTGGCAATGGCACCCATAAGTTGCCCATAAAGGCGGAGATTCGCGAGAACATAGGAAAGGACGAAGGCGACACCGTCACCGTCCATCTCACGGAGCGGATGCCGAAGTGAGAGTCCACCGAGTCAGTGCATGGGGCGCACGATTCACTCGCCTCCCGGCGCAAACAGTTCCTCCGTCGCAGTTCAGCCGTTGATGCATCCTGTATGGCAGAGCGAACGAAGGAGGCAAACGTGACGATCACCGTCATCAGCCACATCACTCTCGACGGTGTAGTGCAGGCGCCGGGCCGCCCAGACGAAGACCTCCGGGATGACTTCGCCCAGGGCGGCTGGTCCGTCCCCTACGGAGACGAGGCGATGATGAGAGCATGGGGCGAGGGTATGGCCAAGGCAACCCAGGGCGGCGGGTTGCTACTCGGCCGCCGGACCTATCTCGACTTCGCCGATGTCTGGCCGAAGCGGGTCGGCAATCCCTTTACCGAAGTGCTTACCGAGACTCCCAAGTACGTTGCTTCCACCACCCTCGTCGAGCCGCTTCCATGGGAGAACTCCATCCTTCTAAACGATTCAATGCACCAGGTGCCAGATCACAAGCTGGAGAAGAACCTGGTGATACTCGGCAGCGACGACTTGATCCAGTCCTTGGGCCACGCCGGGCTGATAGACGAATGCCTACTGACGATTCACCCGCTCGTGCTCGGAGAGGGCCGAAGGTTGTTCCGTTCAGGCTTTCCACTCAGCCAGCTCACGCTCACGGCGACCAAGCCCACCACCACCGGCGTGATCGCTGCCACCTACCGGTTCACTTCGACGGGGTGCCTGGCGTAAACGTGGCGCCTAGTAGACGCCGAGTCGTCAGGAGTTCCAAGTCCCGTCTCGCATAACGGTCCGTCCAATGATCTCATCGACTTCGCACCAAACCTGGACCGTTCGGCGCCGCAGTCGTAGGTAAACCCAATCGCCACCTTCTCCGCCAGGATCCCAGCCCGTCCGTTCGCGATACGCGTTCTTGATCAGCGGCTCCGCGTCCACTATGTCGACCACGGAATCAGTTGCGTCGATAATCACAACATCCCGGCTCGGGCCGAGCACTAGTCGAGCTTGACCTGATCTCTCTGCATTCTGGGCTGTCCGACTTCGCGCCTCGGTGGCCACGACGACTTCCTCGTTATGCCAGCAGAGCGATAGGGGCACGAGGTGGGCGTTCTCATGATCGTCGGCGGTAGCAACACATACGTCCATGTCACCTCCGAGCTTGGCGATGGCATCTCTCTTGCGCCGCTCCGTTGTTCTCATGGTGGAATGGTAACGAGTGAGCTTGGGTCCCTTGTTGGACCGAGTTTGGAACATGACAACATTTTGATTGAAGCCTGTCAATGGTACGACTTGATTACCGATCAGTCTTCGGGAAGAGCAGCAAAATCACGCTTGGTTTTCCTATACCACGCCATTCCTGATAAAGGATGTTTCCACCGACCCTTCATCTCCTTCAATGCATTTTCGTGCGTTTCATCACCCCTTGTGACGGTTTCGTTCAAATGGCTATCTTGCGCTTTTATGATCTCATCAGCAGTATTTCCATGGAGCTGGAGGTCACATGGTCCACCCAATTGTTTACATGTCATTGTTTTCATAAGTCTCGCTTCTTTTCATGGTACTCGGCCGTCAACTAGGACGAGTTGAAACGGATGAGAGATCTCGTCTCGGCGCCTCACGGTGCCGTCTGTGCAGGTCATGACTGCGATCGCCGGAGGGCTCAGCGCAGCTCCTGGATGCGAACGAGGTTGCCCGAGGGGTCGCGGAACGCGCAGTCGCGCACGCCCCAGGGCTGAGCCACCGGCTCCTGGAGCACCTCGGCGCCCGATGCACGGACCTCCTCGAAGGTGGCGTCGAGGTCGTCGGAGCGGAAGATCGCCGCCTGCAGGGAGCCTCGAGTCACGAGCGACAGGAGGGCGTCGCCCTCAGCCTGCGAACGGCCGCCGTGCGGCTGGGACAGGACGATGTCGACGTCCTGCCCCGGGGTGCCGACGGTGACCCAGCGAAAGTCGCCGGACGCGACGTCGTTGCGGACCTCGAGGCCGAGCGCGTCGCGGTAGAAGCTCAGCGCGGCGTCGGGGTCGTGGACGGGGATGAACATTGCGGAGACGGAGACTGCCATGCGATAACCGTAATAGCACCGACCCGTCGTATGCTTCTCCGATCCTGCTTGATGCCGGGGCGGGTCCGGCGTCCGGGGCGCCGACACAGCCCCGTTCGTAGCCGACCCTTCGGCGCAGGTCGGTAGCGCTCAGTCCGTGACCGTAGTACGCCGCGGTCGCGTGGCGAACATGCTCACGCACGAGGGAACGACGTCGAAGTCATGGTGGTCGCGCGCGCGGTACTGCGACGGCGTCACGCCGACGATCTCGGTGAAGCGCGAACTGAACGAGCCGAGCGAGGTGCAGCCGACGGCTACGCAGGTGTCGGTGACCGACTTCCCCTGACGCAGAAGAGCCTTCGCGCGCTCGATGCGTCGCGTCATGAGATAGGAGTAGGGAGTGTCGCCATACGCCGCACGGAATTTGCGCGAGAAGTGCGCGGACGACATGAACGCGGTACGCGCCATGGCCGGGACATCGAGGGGCTGCGCGTAGTTGCGGTCTACGAGGTCGCGCGCCCGACGCAGGTGTACGAGGTCGGCCATCTCCTCCGGCGTCATGCCGACGATGGTATGCGACCGATCGCGCCCTCGGGGTCAAGACGACCGGTCGAGGCCGTCCGAAGTGTCGATTGATCACTACGTCGATCGCGGGTATCGCTCTGGCCCGACCTTCGGTACGGCGACTCCACCCCCTGCCCCATAGGTGTTCCGGGCGCAGCACCGATCGCGAGCACTGCCAACCAACATTCAGTAAACCCATGTCTCATCAAAGTGGCCAAGGCGTCCGAAACCGCAGGCCATCAGCCTCTTACGCACGGGGCGGCGCCCGTCTTCCTCGGCATTCATTTGCCCCATGTCTCGTGCGGGATGTCCCACACTGGCGTTGGACCGTGAAACCCCAGTTCAGAAGCCAATGGACCGACGCTGCCCCGGTTCGTCGAAGCATCGGCCAGCCGGCTTGGTGGACCGCGACGAGCTCCGGATGCTCTACAGCGAGGTGGAGCGTCAGAACTGGTGCAAGTAGAACGGGGTACTCTGGTCGTCGGCACATAACGATTCCAAGCCGTAGGGTCGCTGTGCCACTTCACGGGCTTGACCGCCGGCTTCTCGAACCCGTCTGATCGCGGCGACGATGTCGTCAACCCGGTAGCACATGATCACGCCGGGAGTGGCTGGCCCGGCTTCGGGCTGGGCGATCATGCCGATTTGCGGGGTGACGCCGTTCACTTGTGCCCCGCCGGCCCGCCCGATATTGAAGGCCCAGCCGAGCACGCCCCGGTAGAATGCGTAGGCCGCGTCGATATCGGGAACCACCATGGTCAGGTACGACACGTCACCCTCGACCTCTCCGTTGTGGAACTGTCCGGCAGAGGTCTCGGTGACACTGGTAGAGGGCATCTCGTGTAGGTAGAACGGAATGCCTTGGTCGTCGTGGCCTTCAGCGGCCAAGGCGTACGGCTCGAGATGGGGATCGCCGATCGTGCCGCCCTGCGCACGAACCGCGGCGACTGCCGCCGTCATGTCGTCGACCCGGAAGCCGAGCACCGCACCGTGCACCCGGCCCCTGTCCGGCTGCTCACCGTCCCACAGGCCCACCATCGGGATGATGTCGTCAATCTGCGCGCCGTGCTCACTGCTTCCCGGGCTGAAACGCCAACCGAGGACGGAACCATAGAAGGCTTTGCCTCGAGCCAGATCGGGTAGCCCGAGACTGATGTACGAGACATCGCCATGGCGGACACCGTTGCGAGGACGGGTGGGAATGTCGGTACGCATCGAATGCTCCTTTGGGATAGGTGCGAGCATGGCTTCCAGTTGGTTACGGAGGTCGGCAGCGAAGCTCGGATCCGGTGCCGCGGGAATTATCGGCAGGTGCAGCGCGTCGAGGGGATCAGTACGCGGATCAGGCATCGCTGCTCCCTTCGTAGACATGTCGAAACTCCCGACGTGCCCGGACCAGCAGCGCCTCCGTGGCCCCCACACCGCGATCCAAGATGGTGGCAGTTTCCTGGACGCTGAGCCCGTCCAGGTAGCGCAGGGTCAGGGCAGCGCGATGTTGAGGGGCGAGGTGCGTGAGCACCTCGTGAGCCCGCCAGCGATTCAACTCGATGTCCCATGGGTCATCGGAGATGGAGAGTGATCCCTCGACCGCCTGGAGCAGTCGCGCCTGACGCGCCTGCCGACGCCAATAGTCAACCAGTTTGTGACGGGCCACTCCGATCAGCCAGGCCACGGTCACTGGTGCGTCCTGTCGTCCCGCCGCCACCGACAAGAACGTCTCAGAGGTCAGGTCCTCGGCCACTACCCGATCGCCGCAGCGGGTCACGAGATAGCCGTAGACCTGAGGTAGCGCGCGGTCATACAGGCCCAGCAATGTGCTGTCGGGACCATCGGGAACAGCCGTCATGTGCCTATCATCGTTCGCCGACCCCCAACTCCGACGCCGTCCAACAAGATTCCTTCCCACAGCTCGGGGTGGCGAATCGCTTCGACTCGTCAAGAGTCGATCAAGGTCACACAGTGACCTGATGGCACACCCAGGTCTGCTGGCCTGGACGGCGGTCTCCACGCGGACCAGGGTGGTTCAAACAGTCAGCAATGCCCACCCTGGCACCGATCCCAACGAACGGGATGGACGCCGAGCCATGGGCCATCCTCTGCCGCCATCCCCACGGTCCGGAGGTTCCTCAGCATTCAGTTACCCCATGTCTCGTGAGCGGTGTTCGAAACATGGCTTCAGGCCGTGAAACTGCAGCTCAGAGCGCCGATAGCCAGTTGTTCTCCGGTTCACTGAGGCAGTCATCCGCCGGTGCGGCGATGCGGCCGGTGCTCGCGGTAGCAAGCGAGCCGTCAGCTGAGCCCGAGATATTGCGACGCGTAACCGGCAGCGATCGGGTGCACCCGGACCCATTCGGTATGGCACTTCGAGTCCGGGCCAGACGAATACACCTTGCGACCGGGATTCGCGGTTATGGGCGCCACGAGGCGGTAGGTGTGAGGGCGCAGCCCTTCCCGAGCAGACCCGGCGGTGAGGTTCGCGGACACCAGAGCTACTGAGGCGCTCCTGCCGTCATCTGGGCCAACATCTGCTCCAGCGCCGCCTGATCTGGACCGATGAACGGTTGCGCAGTCGGTGTGGCTCCGAGCGAGTCCAGCAGCTGTTCGGTCATGGCGCCCGAGGCGGCCGGCAGATGGCTGCTCAGCACCATCGTGGGGTTCATCTCGCGGACCTGGTTCAACTCCTTCGCGAGCGCGGCGGGGTCGACTTTGTGGACCCATGGGGAGTCGATCGTGGCCCAGAGGACCTGACCCTGCCGCAGTTCGTCGTCCGAGAGGTCATCAGCCCGCTCGGGAACTGCCTGTAGCAGTGCGCCAAAACAGTCTGAGCTGAAGAATGCGCCCGACTTCTCGTCGCGAAAGCCGGTCGTAGATGGGTTGTCGAACACGGGTGGCTTGACAGCGGTGAGGGTGCGGTCGCCCAAGGTGATCGCCTGTCCAGGGTTCAACAGGTGGACCCTGTCCATGGGCAACGGGGCACAGGTAGTCATGATGCCCATGCCGAGGAACGTGGTGATCACACGGAGCCTCGGATTCTCGGTGAGTAACTGATGCAGCGTTCCGATGTGATCGAAGTCCGTGTGAGTGAGCCAGATCCACTTGAGGTCGGACGGGTCGATGACCGACTGAAGCGCCGTCATGAACTCGTCGCTCTCCACTACTGCTCCGGTATCGACCAGCACCGGCTCGGGACCGTGGAGGACGAAGGCGTTGATGGGAATGAGGCCGAAGCCCGGGATCGGGAAGCTCGATGTCAGGACGTCGATGTCGGTTGCGGCTCTGTAGGTGGTGACCATGATTCTTCTCCTTGGTGAGTGGATATTCGTCAGGGTGCGAGGATGTCGAGCCCGTGGGTTCGTGCAGCGGTGGCGAGGAGCCTGGCGTCTCGTGGGGGAAGGTCCGGGGGTGGCAGGGTCAACGAACTCGCCGGGGATCCACACGTTCGGGTGAAGTCCTCGAATCCGGCGGGGGTGAGCAACAAGAGGAAGCGGGCCTCGGTCGAGTCGACGCGGAAGCGGTGCTCAACCATGCGGGGACCGAACACGAAGTCACCGGTGGAAGCGGTGCGCCGCTCGTCGCCGAGCCAGAAGGTGAGATCGCCGTCGAGGATGTACCACGCTTCGTCTTCATGGTGGTGCCGGTGGCTCGGCGAGCCCGAGCCCTGCGGTGCGTGCATCTCGGCCACCGCCAGGTTTCCGGACGTCTGGTCACCGGTCGTCTTGTACGTGAGCAGACCTCCGGAGAACCAGAGTGCTTCCCCCGATCCGGCATCGAGCAGATAGCCGCCGGGCGCAACGTTGAGAGTCACGGCTGGTCGCTCGCCAAGCTCGCGGCCTCGGCGGCCGTCTTGAGCTGCTGGAGCGTGTGGCGCATGCCTTCGAGGAGTTCGCGGTGCCGGTTGGTCGGGACGTCGAGCATCCGAGCCCAGACCGGGATCCGCTTGACTTCGTAGGCCTCGGTGACCTGAGTGCCCCCTTCGACGGGCTCGAAGCGGTAGCGCCACACGGTGGACTCGTGGCCGCCCTCCTCGGTGACGAAGGCGAACTCGCGTCCGACGTTGGCGGTGAGGACGCGGCCGCGACGAGACCAACGCATGAGGCCCCGCGGCCCGCCCCGGTTGTGGCCGACGAACCTGGCGCCTTCGGCTGGCCCCGTGGCGCCGTCCTCCCATTCAACGTGCTGGCACTCGGGGCTCCACTCGCCCATTCGGCGCAGGTCGGCGACCATCTGGTACAAGCGCTCGGGGCTGGCGTTGATGACGACCTGCTCGTCGTCCTGGGTCAGCCACCACCGTTGGTTTCTCGGGGCCATCGGGTCCTCCCTTGTCTTGTCGTGCTTAGCATCCGCTGGATCTAAGCTACGGCTATTAGCTCTAGCTGTCAAGCCTAGGCTCTGCTAATATATCGTATGTGAAGAGCGATGCAGCCACAGGAGAGAGCCAGACGCCGCAACGGCTTGACCGGCGGGCCCGACGTCGCCAGGAGACCATCGAGGAGATCCTCGACATTGCCGAGGACGTGATGGCCGAGGAGGGGGTCAACGGCCTCAGTCTGGCGGAGGTGGCCCGCCGCCTAGGGGTGCAGCCCCCCTCGCTCTACAAGTACTTCCCTTCCCTGATGGCCGTCTATGACGCGATCTTTCTACGCGGTCAACTCGAGCACCTCGAGGTCATGCGTCAAGCCATGACCGATGAAGAACCCGGACTCGCCGCCTTAGCGGCCGGGCTGGAGGCGAGCGGGCGCTGGGCGCTCGCTAACCGGGCGACGGCACAGCTCCTGTTCTGGCGCCCCGTCCCGAGCTTCGAGCCTTCCGCCAGGGCGTTCGCCCCCAGCGTAGAGATGGTCGCCCTCCAGCGCGCCGCCATGGCTGACGCTGTCGCCGCCGGACAGCTCGGTCCCGGGGCCGACTCCGATGAGGCCGTCTACCTCGTCTCGATTCTCATCGTCGGAGTGCTCAGCCAGGCCATGGCGAACGAGCCCGACCTCGAATGGGGAAAGGGTCGATTCACTTCCACATTCCCGAAGCTCATGAAGCTCCTCGTGGCTGCCTATCCCATTCCCACCTCTGGATCGAAGCGGGGCAGCAGAAGTCACTGACCCCACAGCCCACGGTCAGAGCCGATTCGGCCATCCGATTTGCCGTAATTGCCTCAAACGCTGGGGCCGTTTAGCACCGCTCCTCCGAAACTCGCCGCTACCTTCAGTTCTATGCGGATGCCCACCACGTGCCGTCCTGCCGTGCGTGCCCGGTATTCAGGGATGCCACCCGAAGGTCCCTTCTGATCGCGAGGAGACGAGGCCGAGGCGAGCTGCACTCTGCCGTTCTCCATCGAGAGCGACTTTCGTGGCCGTTCTCCATCGAGAGCGACTTGCGTGCTGACTCATTATGAACGAACATTCAGTTTATGAAGGACGACCACGAGAGCAACACGGCTGCCTACATGGCGTTGTTTCGGGCAGTCGAGTCAGCCCGACCCGAAGAGGGCCGACTGTTCAGCGACCCTTATGCCGCCTCCCTCTTGCCCACTTCGCTCCGGTTCGTAGTAGAGATCGCCCGAGTCCCGGTGATCGGCCGGGTGGTGCCCGCAATTCTCGACCTGGGCTGGCCGCGCACCCGCAGTTCCGGGGTGGTCCGCACGCGGTTGATCGACGCAATGGTCGAGGAGGCGATCATGGATGGGGCGGTGCAGTTCGTGCTTCTCGGCGCCGGCTTCGATAGTCGTGCCTACCGGTTGCAGTCGGCACGAGAGGTCACCGTGTTCGAGGTGGACCACCCCTCCACTCAACGCGCCAAGCTCAAGCGCCTCGACGAGTCTGGCCAATCGCCCGGCCATGTCCACTTCGTCGGTGTCGACTTCGAAGTCGATGATGTCGCCCGTCGCCTTGGGGACGCGGGATTCGATAAGGGAGCGCGATTGATGGTCGTGTGGGAGGGCGTGGTCTCCTACCTGAGTCCGCAGGCCGTGGACGACAACTTCGCGCTCCTCTCTGGGATCTGCTCCCCTGGGAGTCGACTGGTCTTCACCTACGTCGACGGACGGGCACTCGACGGCTCGGTGCACTTCAAGGAGGCGACACGCTGGAAGAGCTGGGTACGGCTCAACGGGGAACCGTTCGTTTTCGGCTTCCACCCCGATGAGCTGGAGGCCTACCTCTCCGAACGCGGATTCCACCTCGATTCCGACTGCACAACGGCCGAGGCAGCTCGCCGGTTCAATGCGGAACTCGGACGCGCCGAACTCGGCTCTGAGCTCTACCGAGTGGCTGAAGCGACGAGGGTGGGCCCGTGCCCCGAGTGACCGACGCATACCGGGAATCGAGGAGGCGCCAGATCCTCGACGCTTCGATCGAATGCTTCGCCCGCGAAGGGTTTCACCGTACGTCGATGGCGCAGATCATCGCCGAAGCCGGAGTCAGCGCGGGCACGATCTATTTGTACTTCGATTCCAAGGAGGAGATCGTCGAAGCCATCGCCGAGGAGCGCCACGCGCTCGAATCGGCTCTTGCCGCCACTGCGCTCGCCAATCCCGACACCCGTCAAGCACTCCACGACCTGGCCGACGGCTACCTGAACTGGCTCTCCGACCCAATCGAGCAGAAGCGGCGGCGGGTTACCGTTCAAGTGTGGGCCGAAGCCCTGCGAAGCGACCGCGTAGCGTCCATCGTGCGTGACGGAGTCGGCCAACGTCAACAGATCATTGACTTCGTACGCGAACGCCAACAGCAGGGGCATCTTGTCGCCAGTCTCGACCCAGACTCGGTATCCCGAGTGATGCTCTCCCTCATTCTCGGGTTCGTTCTTCAACAAGCGTGGGATCCCGCCATCGATGTCAATGGCTACCGATCGATTCTCAACGAGATGATCGACCGCCTCCTGCTCGCAGAGCCGAGTCCGGGGAAGGTGGACCGAGTCCGACTGCCGAAGCGCTAGACCGCGTCGGCGAGATACGCCGACGGAGTCCCGGACGCGTTCCGCCAATGCTCCCCAGTTGTCCACGTCTCTGCTCGGCTGATACCCCACTCGTGTTCTTCCGGACGCAGCATCGATCGCCAGCACTGCCGCCCACGAATCGAGCGCTGACCCCAGCGGTTCGGTACCGCCGCTGAGTCATGGGCCAGCCTCGGCAGCCATCCCCACGGTGCGGAGTTTGCTGAGCATTCAGTAGACCCATGTCTTGTGAGCGGGATCCGAAACGCGGTTCGAAGGCGTGAACCCGCAGCTCAGTGAGCCGACGGGCCCCGCACGGGGATACCAGGAATCCGCTCGGTATCGGCACATACCGGATGGACACGGTCAGGCTCACTGCCTTGCTGCGTGAGCACGGGGGTAACCGACGAGCAGTCAGATGCCTATGCGCTCAGCCCCCTGCGGTGCCGAGTTCGTCAGAGCATCCAGCCTCGAGTCGCGACCACTGGGCAATGGGGCGTCCGCCCGGCCACACTGACACCGGTGGCCAGTCGGGCGAGCCGCCGTTCGACCGCGTGATGGAGCACTGCTGTGGCCATCCAGGCGGCGAGTCTTCCCACGACTCCTGGCGTCCGTACACCGTGAGGTCCATGAGCGCGTAGCTGTAGTCCATCGCCTCTGCGCCGCGGCGGGTCGTCCAGTAGGTTTCGAAGACGCGGTCGCCGTCCCGTACGTAGCACACGAGGTGGAACAGGCCGATTTGGCGCCCAACGAGAAGCGCGTCGAGGTTGTCCTTGGCGGAGTACCACGGCATGTCCCAGCCCATGAAGTCGTGGTAGCGGATGCTTTCGGCGTAGGGACCCTGGCAGAAGACCGCGTAGGTGATGTCGCGAGAATGCAGGTAGGACAACTCCGCGATCTGGGTGTTGACCCATGTGCAGCCTTCGCACTGCTCGGCGGTGGGGTGACCGGAGTGCCACATGAAGTAGTAGGCGATGAGCTGTCGGCGCCCTTCGAACGCTTCGAGCAGCGAGACCGGGCCGTCCGGGCCGATCAGCGTAATGGTGGGATCCACCTCCACCACGGGCAGTCGCCGGCGGGCCGCGGCGATCGCGTCGCCTTCCCGGGTGTGCGCCTTCTCCCGAACCCGCAGTCTGTCCAGTTCGGCCTGGAAGATTTCCCGGTCGACGACCGTGGGCAGACTCGCCGCATTGGTGGCGCCGGCCGCCGGCCTGCCGAGGTTTGTTGGTTCATCCCTCATGTCTGTCTCCTCTTATTTGTGATCGTCAAAGGGGATGCCTCCCTCTGTCCCGTTTTACGACCCAGGCAAGGCCGTCCCTGTCTCGAGCAGGGTCTTCAGACTGGCGAAGACGGCAGGCCAGCCGTTAGAGATGCCCTGGAGAACGTCACTACCAGGCTCGAAGCCGTCGTGGACGACCGTGAGCTTGACCACACCGTGCCCGGTGTCCTCGATGTCGAAGGCGACCGTGGAGCGGGGTTCAGCCCGCCAGGCTTCAGCGGTGGCTTCGTCCATGCCGACCTGGGCGGCCCACTCGGGGGTGAACGTGTGCCAGGTGTAGGCCAGCCGGCGGTAGGGATCGGACTCGAGGATCACCTGTTCGGGGTCGCTCACGACGAGCCCGACCTCCTCGTGCGCCAAGTCGTAGGGCGAGCCCTTCTTCCAGTCCGAACGGAAGGTCTTCGCACCAGCCCTTTGGTGCCGCCAATAGCGCTTCGTGAAGGCGGGGTCGGTGAGGCCCTGCCAGACCCGTTCGGGCGTGGCGTAGATGTAGGTCGTGTAGGTAAATCTCGTCATCTGGTCGATGAGTGCGGCCATTGCCTTGCCTCCAGTTGTCTTGTTGCCTGTTGGGATTGGTGCCGGACCTTGGGGGGAGAAGTCATTCCCAGACGTTCGCCATCGCGACTTCTGGCGCCCGCGGGATCAAAGCCGCGTTGGGACGCTCCGTGCGTCGGATGACTAGGACGGCCGCGGGAGCGGCGAGCAGACCAGTCAGTCCGCACGGCGACTCCAGCTTCGCGTTCGGTGACGCCGGTGAGCGCACCGATGGACATCGGGATGAAGGGAGTGCTGCCGAAACAGTTTCCTGGTTGTTGGGGGTTCTGCGTCTCCTTCGCATCATGTGACCGGTCCGACCTCAGAGAGACTCACCCTCTCCGTCTGTCGTCTCCCGGTCGTTGGGCTCACCTTTCCCCGTGCTGATCAGACTCCGCAAGCTCCCATTGATATAGAAGCTCCAAGCGCTCGAGCAGCCGTCGAAGCACTGAACGTCAGGGTCCAGACCGAGGTGCGTGAATCGGACCTCCGTCTCGCCGTCCTTCGGGGAGATGTCGAACCGAATGTCGGTGCCCGTCCACTCGGTCTTGTCCTCGACGAAGTCGAGAAAGCCCTCCTCGACATGCCAGACCACGGTCCTCCCCGGAACCAGCTCGGTGATCCTCTGCCTGGAGTAATGGACGTCCTCGTAGCGGTACGTGAACTCCGCACCCAGCGCGTCGGTCCTCCCATCGATCTCTCCTGACCACCATCCTCGGACATCGGTGATGGCCTGGAACGCCTCCTCGGGGGTCTGGTCAACCGTGAACGTGGTGGTGAAATTCTGATCGGACATAGTGCTCGCTTCTCCTCGTGGTTGATGGTTGTGGTCCGGGGCTCTCCCCCAGCTGATTGCATGATACAAGTCACCATACCGGAATGACTTGCATCATACAAGTGAAAAGTGGGTACACTGGGGACATGCTCGGAAGGACCTACGACAACCAGGTGTGCTCGGCCGCCCGTGCGCTCGAAGTGGTGGGCGAACGGTGGAGCCTGCTGATCATCAGGGACGCGCTGTTCGCCGGCTCCACCCGCTTCAACGACTGGCTCAGACTCGGCATCGCCACGAACATTCTCAAGAGCCGCCTCGACGGCCTTGTCGCGGTCGGGATCATGGAACACGGCGCCGCCTCGCGGAACTCAGATCACTACGAGTACCTACTCACCGAAAAGGGGCGGGACCTGGCACCGGTCATCATCACACTGACCGAATGGGGCGACCGATGGTCCGCCCCGACTGGCCCACCCATCCTCTACGTCCACTCCGTCTGCGGTGGTTCGATCACCGAACAGACCACCTGTGACAACTGCGGCCGGGTGCACGACCCCACAGAGGTGACGGTGCGACCGGGACCCGGCATGCCCCCCGACATCGCAGCCCGTATGGACGGGAACTCGAGGAGTGAAGCGCAAATGAGGTCGACGCATTGATGTGACGGCGCAGGAGATTCGGGCGGCCGGAAGAGGACTTTCGGAGTTCCGATTCGGTGTCCACCCGCGGTCATTACGGTTCATGACTGACGTGATTACTACGGTCACGGTTTCCAACGGCGAGTTGGGTTCATACCGGCCAACAGCATTCAATAAACCCGTGCCTCGTTTGCGCGATCGGAAACTGAAAAACTGCAGGTCAAGACCCCCGTCGGCGCAGGGCGATGCCCGCCTTCCTCAGCATCCAGTTACCCCGTGGTTCGTGAGCGGGGTACGAAACACGGCTTCGGGGAGTGAAACCGCAGCTCAGAGAGGTCTGCTGAAAGGTTACCTACGTTCGCCCGTACCCGGCACGGGGATCCAGAGGGGTGGACGGATCACGGCCGATGTTTTTGGGAATGTGGTCAACGATCCACACGCATCGCTGACAGGGAAGTACATCACCTGCCGTCTTGTGGAACCGGGGCAATGCTTTCCGGACAGTGATTGTTCGTCCCTGATAGGTGCCTTACCTGCTTACACCAGGATGTCGCCAACTGAGCAACCACCTATAGGATCGGCAATCGGCGGGAGGCGCCCCGCTCAGGAAGGGAACGACACCTGCGCCGCCTGCGCCAGGAGCGAAGCCCGATCAGCGGAGAGGATGTACCCGGCGGTAATGGCCCGGTCGAGGTTGGCAGTGTAGGCGGAGACGTAGCCGGCCTTCGACCCGTAGAGCACCACCAGGGTCTGTGGACTGAACGGCACGGTCGACCCGAACAGGCCGCAGAGCTCGCTGCTGCCCTGCGGTGGCGCACCGCTCAACGTCGATACCGGCACCTCCACGGCGGGGGTGCGGACGCCACCCACCACGTTCCCGTGGGCGTCCAGGGCCAGCTCGGGAGGATCGGTGGACGAAAAGGTGAACGGCTCCGGCGAGGGCGGTTGCTTCCCGTCGTCCACCCAGTGCAGTAAGGCGACGAACGCAGCCTGGGCGACCTCGTGCTGAGGCCCTGAGTTGACCGGGGTGGTGCAGCCGAGGAAGCCGGCGCCCACTCCCAGTTCGTAGGCATCGGCGTGGGAGGTCCCCGCCACCTCCCATGTTCGGATCCTCGAGGTGTTCGGCTGCTGCGCCGCCGCGTAGCCGAGCTGGATGAGGTCCGTCTGGGTTTCGAGCATGAAGACGGGGACGTCGAGGTCGGTGCGGATTCGCACATCGCCGTCGATCGCCGAGGTGACGTCCTGGCTGTCGAACGGAGCGGCCCCGCCCCCGCGGGAGTGGATGAAGATGCCCTGGTAGGCGTGGTCGAGAGGCTGGATGGCGTCGGCATAGGTGGTCAGGTAGAACGCCGATTGGGACTCGCCGATGGCCACCACGTGTGATGGTCGCAGCCCTCCGAGGACCGACGGTCCCGAGGTCCGCAGCGCCTGACCGATCTGGGCAAATATGTCGAGCGAGTACTGGTCGCCCGGGTGGTGCAGGCTCCCGTACCGGGCCGGCTCCTTCTGTGGAAGCCCGGGGGTCGACCCTGAACTGAGGAGTGCCT
>Ga0181523_10000520_pt1 | contig 43794 bp, 41 predicted proteins | sample PEATcosm2014_Bin_43_FD_119752 | JGI IMG/M metagenome (GOLD analysis project Ga0181523, IMG submission 119752) | Peatland microbial communities from MTU Mesocosm Facility, Houghton, MI, USA - PEATcosm2014_Bin05_30_metaG | ecosystem: Environmental > Terrestrial > Soil > Wetlands > Peat | place... | reverse complement strand
CAGTGATTAACGCGTGATCCCCAGAATGCTTGGTCCTCAACCCCATCTGGCGAAGAACGCGGTGCTCCCGCACCGCCCAGGAAAACTATGCCTTGACAACGCCTTCACTCTTATCGAGGGGCACCGGGCAGGCGTTTTCTGGGCGCACGGCGCCGACTTTGGGCGGGAGTTGCCGCAGCCTCTGCCGTATTCACCAGGAGTCGCAACGCGCGGTTCACGGATTCTGAGTCGCGGAACACGTGAGCGAGTTCCGGCTCGATCAAGACCAAGTTCGTCCCCGCGATAGCTTGCCGGTAGTACTTGCCACGAACGCCTCCCGCGAGCCGCGTGAGATCGTACTCGGGACGTAAGTCGTGGTTTCGTCTATTTACTGACGCCTTCTTCATATTGCTTGCGCTCTTTCCTGGTCGCCTTTCGAGCGCTGATAATTCGCGTGCGGTCTCCGCTGCTGGCAATGCGACACTCACACGACCCGTTGGGCGCCAGTATTGCCGATCGTGATCTCCCGCTCCTCTCCAAGGGAATGATCGGGATCGGAAAAGGTCAAGGCCTGTGGGTCGAGGAAGACCGTTGCCGCCTCTTCAAAGGATACACCGTGCTTCTGGAGGTTGGCTCTTGCCTTCGCCGCATTCCACTCATAAATCACAGTTCAGTGTAGCCCACCGTGCCCGAGTCTCAGTCTCGCCCTTCCGTTGGGCGAATCTGAGGTCAACAGTGGTGGAGATCGAATCGGAATCGACGGCCCGAGATCGAGAGTTGAAAATGTTCCGGGGACCGGCTTGAATCTTCCTCTGCCCCAGGTTGGCGTCAAGAAGAAAGGACGCGAACCTGGCGCCAGCTTCTTCCACTATAGGGGTCCTTCGACGTCGCACGAGTTCCGCTACACGGACTCGCGCTCCGCTCAGGATGACACGCCTTGCGTTTGTGCTTATCGCGCTGCAACTACGCCGTTCTCCGCTGGCTGCACGAGCTGCTCGGGATTGGCGAAGTTGGCTTGCGCGATGCGGATCTGCTGCTTGAAGTCGTCCACCATGCCTTCATGCAGGCGAACTTCGGTGGGCTTGGCGATGCTCATCTTGTCAATCTTGTCCTGCAGGCGCAGCAATCCATAGAAGAGGTTCTCCGGCCGCGGCGGACAGCCGACCACGTACACATCCACGGGAACGATGCGGTCGACGCCTTGCAGCACGGCGTAGGTATTGAACGGGCCGCCAACTGACGAGCAGGCGCCCATTGAGATGCACCACTTGGGGTCGGGCATCTGGTCCCAGATGCGCTTTACCACTGGCGCCATCTTCAGCGTGACCGTGCCGGACACAATCATCAGGTCGCTCTGGCGCGGGCTGGGACGAAATACCTCCGAGCCGAAGCGCGCGATATCGAAGCGTGACGTGGAAGCGGCGATCATCTCGATCGCGCAGCAAGCCAGGCCGAACGTCATGGGCCAAAGCGCGGACTTGCGCGCCCAGTTAAAGACGTAATCGACCGTGGTGACCAGAAAATTCTTCTCGAAGCGGTTATCAATCCAACCCATGCAATACCTTCTTTCGATCCCAGGTCCACATCCTGCAAATTGCCGTCCTGACCGAGGTCTTCGACCCGAACGGAGAGCCTGCCCCGAGCGAACCGCGGGGCGGCCTGCTGTTAACCCACTATCTTCGCCGATGCCTGTACCGGCGGGCTGTGATGAGCATCACAGTTGCTGAATATCCCGAGTCTAGGCCGCATTGGCGAAGTGTTCAAGCGGATTCAGGCATGGCTCTTCCGGCGCTCTTATCTTCAGCCACTACCCGTTATTGATTCCATCGTAGATTTGAACAAGCGAGGGAGTAGAATTGGGAAATTCCTTGTGAGCGAGGACTGCCAAATCACCATGGAGAGCTCAAACAAGAAAACGAGCGCGCGCAAGAAGGCGGCGCTCTCGGATGCCATCAGGCGCGGCATGAAACGCACCCAGGAACGCAACTTGCCCATTAGTCGCTGGGGCAACGACAAGCCCATCGAGCCGAAGCTCAGCCGCTTCGATGAAAGATTCCTGGATCTGTACGAAAAGGGCTACTCCGAACGCCAGATGACCAAGGCGCTCAAGGTCGGTCGCGGCACCATACACCGCACCAAGAAACTTTTGGGTTTGCTGGAGTAACTTCCGCCGCCCCTGGGTCCCGTGTTTATCATCGTTGGCTGCCTATTGGTCTCTCGTGCGAAGACGTAAGTGGGAATGCGACCGCGCGCCCGGTGCGTACCATCCGACTGTCTCGCGGCTACGGTACAATTTCCCTTGCCTTCATGCATTTGAAGATTCAGCCGGCGCAAGCAGCGCCTATTCCAGGCACAGCGAGCATTGCGCCGCAGTCCCGCCGGCAAAGCATCGCCCACTCGGCTGCCTGGATGGTATTGGTCGGCTTCGCCGTGCGTGTCCTGTGGATCGCACTTGCGCATACCTACCGCTTTCGCACCAACGAAGCCAACTTCGGATTTGGCTTCGAAATCGGCCGGCTAGCCTATTCGCTGGCCAACGGCCACGGCTTCAGTTCGCCCTTCGGTGGCGACACTGGGCCGTCAGCATGGAACGCGCCCCTTTATCCGTGGGTGTTGTCGCTGGCGTTCCGAATTTTCGGCAGCTACTCTCGCGCGGCCGCATTCTCGATGCTGGTGTTCAACAGCCTCTTTGCCGCGCTGACAAGCTGGACCGTCTATCGCACGGCGCATCGCGTCTTCAACGAGAAGGTGGCGGTTTGGTCAGGATGGATTTGGGCGCTGCTCCCCTACACCATCTTCTGGTCGGTGAAGTGGATTTGGGAAACCAGCCTCTCGGCGTTTCTCCTGAGCCTGCTGTTCATGCTTACGGTCGAAATGGAAGGCGACGAACGGCCATCTTCATGGATTGGCTATGGCCTGCTCTGGGGGGTCGAGGCGCTAACGAATCCAGCGGCACTGTCTTTCCTGCCCTTCGCTGGCTGCTGGCTGGCGCATCAGGCGCACCGCCGAGGCAAGCGGTTTCTGCTGGCTGCCGGGTTGAGCGCCGTCGTCTTCTGGATGGCTATCATGCCGTGGCTGGCGCGCAACTACGAGGTGTTCGGCAGGCCCGTCTTCATCCGTGACAACTTTGGAAACGAGCTCCGCATAGGGAACAATCCGCTCTCGGAGGGGCCCTACGTTCTCGCCTACCATCCCAGCGAGAACGTCTTTCAGTCCGCGAGATACCAGCAGATGGGCGAGTTGGCGTTCATCGCGGAGCAGGGTCGCCGGGCAAGAGAATGGATCGCGGAGAATCCCGGTAGATTCGCGGTGGTCACCTTCCGGCGCGTCATCTTTTTTTGGGACGGTCTGCCGCGAGTCTCGAGAATTCAAGGTCTGCCGGAAATCAAGAACTCGCTATTTCTGGCTTCGTCCGTGATGGCAATTTGGGGACTTCTTCTGGCAATCAAGCGTCGTGTTCACGGCGTGTTTCTTTTCGCGAGCCTGTTGATCTTCTATCCGGCGGTTTACTATATAACCTTTCCGCAGCCTCGTTATCGGCATCCCATCGATCCGGAACTGCTGATACTCGGAGTGTATCTGGTTTCTGAAGCACGAACCCGCATTGCGACGAACAACGACGCCGACGATGCTTCCTGAGCTCGAACATTACGAGATTCTGCCGCAGTTCCAAACGCTGTCGGTCATCATTCCGGTTTACAACGAACACAAGACAGTGATGAAGCTGTTGCACCAGGTGGCGCGACAGCCGCTCAGCCTGCACAAAGAACTCATCATTGTCGATGACTGCTCCACCGACGGCACACGCGAGCTCTTGCAGGAAACCGACTTGTCGAAGCTGCTGAGCGGCAACGGCGCGAACGCTGTCAAGCTGGTGCTGCATGACAAGAACCAAGGCAAAGGCGCTGGCGTTCGCAGCGGCCTGGAGCATGCGACGGGCGAGTTGGTGCTCATCCAGGATGCAGACCTGGAATACGACCCTCGCGACTATCCTCTGCTGATCACTCCGATTCTCGAAGGTCACGCCGATGCGGTCTTCGGAAACCGCTTCCACGATGGGCCGCATCGGGTTCCGCGGTATTGGCGTTACATGTTGAATCGCTTCTTCTCATTGCTGTGTAACATGCTTACCGGCCTCAGCATTCACGACGTAACGGCCTGCTACAAGGTCTTTCGCCGCGAGCTATTCTCCCAGATCCACATCCGCTCCGATCGCTTCAGCATTGAAACCGAAATCACCGTCAAACTGGCAAGGCTGGGCGCCCGCATCTACGAAGTGCCCATCGTTTATCACGGTCGTACTTACGCCGAAGGCAAAAAGATCAGCTGGACCGACGGCGTCGCGGCGGTGTATCACCTGCTTGTCTATCACTTCAAGGATTAGGTGGTTCAGGGATTAGCTAGCTGACGTGGCGTGTGCAAGACTTGTGCGGCCACCGCCCGGCATGACCGCTGCTTATTTCCGGGAGCGATTCTTTCCGCCCACGCGTGAAGGCTTATTCTTTTTTGCTTGAGCACGCTGCTGCCTCTTCAGTTCCTGGGGAGAATACATGGTTCCCCGGCAGTTGCGGCTGCCGCAAAAGCAGGGCGCGGCCTCTTCGCCGTCGTAGAGCCAGTAGTCGTAGGTGAGTTCTTCGCCGGAAGCAACATCGCGCAGGGTCACGATGTAAACCCGGCCGTCCTGCTCGTCGGTCTCGCAGTTGGGATCGCAGGAATGGTTAACGAACATAGCCATTCCGTGCCCGTCGATGACTACCTGGCCGTCGCCGATCCCAAAAAGATACGTGAATGGCCGTCCGTCGTACCGATTATCTCCCTCAGCTTTGGAGATGCGCTCCCCCGTGTATTCCAGGACGCGTGTACCTTTGGGAATGCTTTCCACCGCGAAACATCCGGCGGCGTGAATGTCAGAGGAGCGAATAATGAGGCGTAGCAAGAAGGAAGACTCCCGGAGGATGTTTTGGCAGTATAGCGTATTCGCCGAAGTCGCTGCGCCGACGGCCCGCATCACTTCCAGCCTGTGCTGTCAATAGCGCCCGTCACATAGCGAACCAGCATTTCGCTGTTCACATTCCGCCTGAGATTCCGTATCTTGGATGAGACAATTACCTGGGAGGCATTTTCATGGTTCATGTTCTGGTCCACCACAAGGTGTCGGATTTCAACCGCTGGAAAGAATCCTTCGATTCCCACCTCAGTACCCGCAAGCAGGCTGGAGAAATTGGGTTCCGCCTGTTTCAAAGCGTGGACGATCCGCGAGACGTAACCCTGCTGCTGGATTGGGACAGCGTCGAACAGGCCCGCAAGTTCATGGGCTCCGAAGACCTCCGCGGCCGAATGCAGCAGGCCGGAGTGGTGGGCGCCCCTGACGTGCAATACATCCAGGATGTGCACGCCGTCCGCCGGACCGCCGCCGACTAGTGGCAGGGGTGCACGATGACAAAAATTTTTTCGCGGGGCTCTTGACAGCGGAGTAAGGGTTACGCTCCAAATCGCAGTCCTTCGGCGATAAAACCCGGCTCGCGCGAGGACCCACGATGCCAGCCCTGCTGGACGCTTGGAACCCTCTATCAACGCGGGTTTCGCGCGACACGCCATTCTGTCAAGAAGTTTGCAGCAAAATTTTTCGTGTCAGCCCAAAAATAGATTTCTCTGCTCCGTTGACAAACCAACGGAGCAGATTAAGAATACCCACCGAATTCTCCGAATCGATTTGCAATGACTGTGACTAATCTGACCGCAAGTTCTGACGTTCTGCTGCAGACTGATTTTCCCGACCTCAAGCTCTACGCCAGCGGCAAGGTCCGCGACGTCTACCAGGTCGATGACAATCATCTGCTGTTCGTGGCCACGGATCGGATCTCCGCGTTCGATTACGTGCTCGCTACCGGCATCCCGCAAAAAGGCAGGGTGCTCACCCAGCTCTCGCTGTTCTGGTTCGACTTCCTGAAAGGGATCGTCCCCAACCATCTGGCGACTGCCGACGTGCACGAATATCCACGGGAGTTACAAAAGTACGCCGGCCAGTTGCGCGGCCGTTCCATGCTGGTGTTGCGCGCCGACATGATCGCCATCGAATGCGTAGTACGCGGCTATCTTTCCGGATCAGGTTGGAAGGAGTACAAGGCCAACGGCTCGGTATGCGGCATCAAGTTGCCCGCGGGACTGCGCGAGTCCGACAAGCTGCCGGAGCCCATTTTCACGCCGGCAACCAAAGCAGCCAGCGGCCACGATGAAAATATCTCGTTTGAGGATATGGTTGCATTGGCAGGCCGCGAACTTAGCGAAACGCTTCGTGATTTGAGCATCAGGGTTTACAAGACTGCAGCGGATTATGCGGAGACACGCGGCATCATCATTGCCGATACCAAGTTTGAATTTGGCCGCACGGCGGGCGGATTGGTGCTGGCCGATGAGGTGCTTACGCCGGATTCGTCGCGCTTCTGGCCAAAAGACAGGTATCAACCCGGAGGTCCGCAGGATTCGTTTGATAAGCAGTATGTGCGTGACTATCTGGAAGCGGTCAAGTGGAACAAACAGCCGCCGGCTCCGGCACTGCCTCCGGAGGTGGCGGCCCGAACAAGCGAAAAGTACATTGAGGCTTACACCCAATTGACCGGGCATGCACTACCGGTCTAGGTAAAGCCGAATGATGGGCCTGTCCATTCTCGACTGGGTGATTGGGCTCATCATTCTGCTATCTGTATTGCAGGCGATCGCGCAAGGGTTCTTTTACGAATTCTTCTCGTTGGCGGGCGTGGTCGTCGGATATCTGCTGGCTGCTTGGGAGTATCCGCGGGTCGCGGCGTGGTACGCGCAACACGTGAATTCTCAGTGGGCAGCAGACATCGCTGGGTTCTTTACCATATTTCTTGTCGTCGTCTTGCTCGCGGGAGTAATCGGGCGAATCATGCGCTGGGCGGTGCATGGCGTGGGATTGCGCTGGTTCGACCGGCTCTTGGGTGCGCTTTTCGGGTTTGTGCGCGGAGCCGTTATCAGCACGGTCATTGTGCTGGCGCTGGCGGCATTCGTTCCGCAATGGGGATGGCTCCAGCAATCGCGGGTAGCGCCGTTCCTGCTGGTTTCCGGTCGCGCCTTGATTTGGGCGGCGCCAGCCGACTTGCGGCAGCGCTTCCTTGAGGGCTGGGACCTGATACGGACTGTCCCGGAGCACGTCTCGGAGCATGGCGACAACGGCGGAAAACCTTGAGCATTTGACTCGAATGGAACTTCAGGAAAGAGGCGTTGTGAAAGACCAACTGGAAGCTTTGATCATGCAGATGTACAAGAGCGGCATCACTTACTCTGAAGCCGTCTGTGAATTCAAGAAGAAATTCATTCTCACCGTGCTGCAAGACTGCAAGGGAAACCAGTGCAAGGCCGCGCGCCAGCTGGGCATGCACCGCAACACTCTAAGCCGCACCATCGCCGAACTTAAGCTCAACGCCAAAGAACTGCGCAGTGGAACGCGCCGGCCACCCCGCAGCGCGCACCCTGTCCCGATGGAGAGGAAGGTAGCGCGGTAGTCCAACTTTTCTGCGCCCGTCCGCATTGATTTCACTGCAAATGAAAAAGGGAGCAGCCATAGCTCCCCCTTCCTTCACTGCTACTTGCCTGCGGACTACTGCGGCTTGTGTGCCGGCGCATGGTGAACTGGTGCGGTCGTCCCGACAGGATTGCCATTCTTGTCGAGCAACACGCCGTTCGTCATGTTCATCATGAACGGGCTCGGAGTGTAGCTGCTGGCAGTGCCCCGGAAATCTATCAACTTTCCAACTTCAGGAATCAGCTTCGCCGGCAACGGTTTCTCCATGGTCAGAGTGATGTCGGCGGTCTTGGCATCGATATCGTCGGAGCTTCCAGCGAATGTGATCTTCGACGCGGACGCAGCGATGACCTGAGCGCCCAAGCGCAAGGCTTTGTCCTTGAGGGCGTTCCACACCGTGTCAGCGGCTTGCTGGTTGCCGGAGGAGAGCACCAGTTGCCATTCCGCAAAGTTCATCTTGGTCGGATCTTTGCTTTTCACCAGGTCGGCAGCCTGCTCAGCGGGAGACGGCGGCGGCGGCGCCGCGGCCACGGTAAAGCCAGCAGGAGGCGTAACGCTTTGCGAGGCCTTGGCCTGGTTGACCAAATCAGTCCAACCATCTTCCTTGCCGTGATAGCGGATGTATTTCTTGCGGCCATATTCCAGGATCTGCTGCTGCCCTGCTCCCTGCGCCAACTGCGAAGCTTTGACGATGAACCAGAAGCCTTCGGGGTTCATCGGTTTCGCTTCAAGGTCGGCAGTGGCCAGCGGATAGATATCAGCAATGCTCGGCTGCGACTCTTCTGACACGGCTTCGCGCATGTCCTTTTGCGCCGTGGCGAAGTCCTTCTTCTGCAACGCGGCGAAACCAACTGCACCCTCGAAAATCGCGCTGGTCTCGTTGTGGAGTTTGGTGAAGTCGGCGTCGCTCATGCCCTCGGGCTTCGTCATGTTTTGCAACGCCTGTAATCCCTTCTGGCCGTATTGCTCCGCCTGCGCGATGTTTTGCTGCATCTGCGGGCCGCCCTGTGAGGCTGCCGCGCGATAGTAGTAGGCCAGCAAAGCCAGCGCCCGAATGTTGTTGGGATTGACCTGCAGGATGCGGTTCGCAGTGTCCACGGTTTTCTGCGTGTCGCCCGCCTGCTGGTACGACGCCATCAACTGCTCCAGAGCCTCTTCCTTCATTACGCTATTGGGGTACGTTTGGAGGAAGGCTTCCAAGGCCTGCGCTTTCTGCGCCGGATTACTTTGCTGGACACCGTTGACGTATGCGTTGTACTCAGCGGGATCTTTGATCTGCTTCTGCGGGGCCTGGGCCGGTTGCCCTGCCTGCCCTGGTTGTGCGGCCCCCTGAGCGACCGACTGCTGGACCAGCGCCCCGATGGCGAGCACCAGCAACATGGTGACTAGCGACTTCTTCATTCGTTTGGCTCCTTGGTTTCTAGGACCTGCTGACAGCGTTCGCTCCCGCACGCCTCCGCTGATGCGCAGGCGTTCCGCCCAAGAGATACTGAGCGGCATGATAACGGTAAAACCACTCCGCATCCCTTTCCTGAATGCTGCATTCGGAATGCAAAAAACGTGCGGAGACGGGATTATAAGTATCCGCCTCAGCTTAAGGCAAGTTACATCATACTTTACTCAATTCCAGGGTCTCCGCGACGCCAAAAAAAACGATCCCGGATGTGCCAGCGTCACTACCATCGCGACCCTCTTCTGGAACGCTTGCCAGGAGCGCGGCGCAATCGCAGGCGCGCCAGAATACCGGTTTCTGGGGTAATCTCGAATGCAAGTTCCAAAACACGCCACGGGAATCGCAAGTCTAGAGGAGCCTCCCACAGGAGAGACGTTCCATGGAGCAAAAAGAGTTGGTTTCGCTTTCTGGAGCTGTGGCAGTTGTGACCGGAGGTGGTAGAGGCATCGGTCATGCGATTGCCACCAAACTGGCCGAGATGAAGGCTGCCGTTGTCATCACTGGTCGCGACGAAGCCCGAGTACAGCAGGTTGCGCGCGATCTGGTTGTGCAAGGCCATCGCTGCGAGGGCGTCGGCTGCGACGTCACTAACCTCGCCAGCGTAGAGGCGCTGGGCAAGCGCCTGCGCCACGACTACGGGCGCGTGGACATCCTGGTGAACAACGCCGGAATCGCTGGTCCGCCGGGCGTGCTGCACGAACTGGCGCCCGACGACTGGGATGCCGTTTTCAACACCAACCTCCGCGGTGTGTACTACCTGCTGCGCGCCGTCGTGCCCCTGATGATCGCGGCTGGGGGCGGCCACATCGTCAACATCTCTTCGCTCGCCGGCAAGAACCCACTGCCTCGCGGTGCTGCTTATTCCGCTTCGAAGTGGGGCTTGAACGGGCTCACCTACGGCGTTGCGGAAGAGTTGCGCGCGCAGAACATCCGGGTCAGCGTCATCTGTCCCGGCTCGGTGGACACTGACTTCAGCCCGCGCCGACAGGGAAAAGACACCAGCAAAATGCTCCAGCCTGGCGACGTGGCCCACGCGGTCGCGATGTTGGTGACCCAAGAACCGCAGTCGTTCATCAGCGAGGTCTTGATACGCCCGACGCAGAAGCCGTAGCTCGCCGTGCGCTCTCGGTTTTTCGTTTGTTGCTCTTCGGGAATGACGAAGGCTGCGATAATCAAGAAGCTTCGAGACCGAGGCCCATCGTTGTACAATACCCCGCTCTGATTCCAACATGGAGATCCCAGTCGAGGCCGCCGATTTCCTTCGTCAGGAGCTGAACCGCATACTAGTCCCTGAGTGCCGCTGGGAGCCGGGGCAAATTCGATGACGAGCCCCGCATCCTCAGTCCGCCGCACCGCCAAGTTTGTCCTCTACAACATCGCCGCCACGCTTGTCCTGCTGCTGGCGCTGGACGGGATGGCCAACGTCTACTACGCCTTTCGCGAGGCCTTCGTGTCGCCGCCGGTCGCGGAGAGTCTCTATACCGAATATGATCGCGACCTCGGATGGGTGAACCTTCCCAATGTCTATCTCCCCAACCTGTACGGTCGCGGGAAATATCTGAGGACGAACTCGCAGCGGTTCCGTGACAACGCAGATTTCACGCAGCAAGTGCCGTCGGGCAAGACACGCATCATCTGCTCGGGTGATTCTTTCACGCTCGGCTTTGGGGTTGACAACGACCACACCTGGCCGCAACTTCTCGCGGCGCGTGCCTCGAATATCGAGACCGTCAATATGGGCCAGGGAGGATACGGCGCAGACCAGGCCTATCTCTGGTACAAGCGCGACGGCGCCCCGCTGGACCATAACATCCAGATTCTCGCGCTCATCTCACCCGATTTCTACCGCATGCAGCACTCGTCCTTCAACGGCTATGGGAAGCCGATGCTCACGGTCGAGAACGATCGCCTGGTCACCACCAACGTACCCGTTCCGCGTTCCATGGAAGTCTGGTCGCCGCGCTTATCACGCGCGGCAACAGCTCTATCGAACCTGAGTATCACGCGTTTCCTACGCAGGGCTTTCAGACTCGATACCGCCCCGGTCACCGAGTCGCGAAAGGAACGCAACCAGGAGACGTCTGTGGTCGCGTCGTACATGCTCGACGATCTGCTGGCGACGAACCGGGCCAAGGCCAGCGTGCTGGTTCTGGCTTACCTTCCGACACGCGAGGAGTCGGGCGGAGATGTGGGAACGTCGTGGCGCAAGTTCCTGGCTGAGTATGCTCGCCAGCGCGGCATTTTGTACTTCGACCTCGCTGAGGACTTTCACCACCTCTCTCCCCAGCAGTTAGACCAGTTCTTCATCGCCACGGGAGCGCTCGATTTCCCCGGCGCCGCCGGTCACTACACAGAGGCGGGCAACGCGTTCATCGCCGACCTGATCTATCGACGGCTGCTGGCGAACCCTGAAACTGCGGCGAGGTTGCACGCCCAGCCAACGAGCGCGGCGCCTTAGTCTGACGATTCTTGAAACGGTTCGATGTCTCGTTTCGGCAACGCAAGTTGTTCCCGGTTCTTCTAACCTGTGATACATTTATTGAAGGTTAGGAGAAAAACCATGACTGAAATCGAACGCATTCTCGAGCAATATGAGCGCGTGATGCACGGCAATGCGTGGCACGGTTATCCCATTTGGCAAATTCTCGATGACGTTTCCGCCGAATGTGCTGCGTATCGCGGCATGGCTGAGACGCACACGATCTGGGAGATCGTCCTGCACATGACGTTCTGGGAAGGTGTGGCGGCGCGGCGCCTCGCCGGGCAAAGGGCTGGGCTCGATGAGGCCCTGAACTTCCCTGCACCGCCGGCGCCTACCGAAGCCAACTGGCAGAAAACCCGGAACGAGTTTCGCGCCTGTAATCAAGAGTTCCGCAAGGCACTGGGCAAGCTGGATCCGGCCAAGCTGGATGAGCTATCGGCCGATGGGAAGCGGACCTTTTACAACGAAGCGCACGGAGTGATGCAGCACGACATCTATCATGCAGGACAGATTGCGCTTCTGAAGAAGAGTTTTGAGGCGAAACGACCCTCCGACAGTTTGTAATTCCACAATGCTGGTGCTAACATCCGGACTCGTGAAGCTTTTGTCAGGAGGCAATCATGTCTGATCGCGACGGCAGTGGTTTGTTGTGGTTTTTGGCGGGCTTGGGCATCGGCGCAGCGGTGGGAATTCTCTACGCTCCCAAGGCGGGAGATGAGACGCGTCAGCGCCTTCGCTCGGTGGCTGAGGACCTTCCCGACAACGTGAAAGACCGGGCCCGCCAGGCGCGCGAGCAGGCCGGCACCTGGGCCGACAAGGGCCGCGAATATCTGAATCAGCAAAAGGAACAGATTCGCTCGGCCTACGAGGCGGGACGCCAGGCTTATCGCGAAGCGACCAGCGAAGAGGTGGAGGGCCCGACGCCGAAGGTTTCGGAGTAGAAACGCGCTCAGCTCGCGAGAATTGTCGCGTGGACTGGGCGGTCGAACCGGAGGGCCTGAGCCGGTGGAGCGATCCGTCGATTGCGTTGTCCAAAAGCTGGGCGCCTTGGCTCAGGGTGACAGAGAAAACCGAAATCCAGAGCAGCACGGACTTTGTTTCGCGGAACAGTATGGATGACAAACTGACAATCTTCATCGCCCTTACCGCAGCCGCAATTGCGCTACAGACGCTGATTCTCCTCGCCATGTATCTGGCGGTGCGCAAGCTCAACGCGCGCTTGGAGTCCGTGGTGGATGAGACCCAATCGCGCGTGTTTCCGCTGCTGGAGAACGTCAAGGCAATACAACAGGATGTGAAGGCGTTTCTGGAGACCACCCTCCCCAAGATCGACCTGATCCTCGATAACGCCGCCCAGGCGACGACAACCGTGCACGCCGACATCGAGCGCGTGCAGGCCACAGTCAACGATCTGCTCGACCGCGTCCGCCTGCAGGTGATCCGCGCTGATGAAATGGTGACCCGCACCATGGACCGCGTAGAGGAGACCTCCGAGAGAGTACAGCACTCGGTGATGTCGCCAGTGCGTAAGGTCTCGGGAATCGCTCAGGCCATCAGTGTGGGCGTGGGGGCATTCCTCGCCAATCAAAAGCGCCGCCGCAATGGCGGCCCGAACGACGAGATGTTTATTTAGCGGACAATCTCAATCCTCGAAGAACTCTATAGGAAAATAAGCGTCTAATCAGCAGCGCCATCGCGCTGCTTTTTGTTTTGCCCTCCGCTCCTGTCACAAATCGCGGTGACAAAAGTATTACAAACAAAATCCGCCCAAGTTGTTAGTCTGAGATTGCGTCTGATGCGCACGTACGGCTGAGGATGACAGACAACCACCTAGGGGAGACATGACCGGTAAAACAAATATCAACTGGCTGACCACGTCCATCATGGTCGCCTTTCACATTGGCGCAATCGCGGCATTGTTCATGTTCAGCTGGAAGGCGCTTGGCGTCGCACTCGTGCTGTACTGGGTTGCGGGTAACCTAGGCATTGGCATGGGCTATCATCGGCTGCTCACCCATCGCGGCTATAAATGCCCCAAGTGGTTGGAATACTTTCTCACTATCTGCGCTACGCTGTCGCTCGAAGGTGGCCCTATTTTCTGGGTGGCCACACACCGCATTCATCATCAGCTCACCGATAAGCCGGGCGATCCACACTCACCGCGCGATGGCGGCTTCTGGGCGCACATGGGATGGATCCTCATGGGCGAAACCTTCCACAACAACAACTCCGAACTGCTGGCCTACGTGCCTGACCTCCGCAAAGACAAGTTCCACCTCTGGATCAGCCAATATCACTGGGTGCCGATCACCGTCCTCGGTCTAGTCCTGCTGGCTGTCGGCGGATGGGCGGTCATGTTTTGGGGAATCTTCCTGCGCACCGTGTTGCTCCTGCATTCGACGTGGTTTGTGAACTCAGGGACGCACATGTGGGGTTCCAAGCGCTTCGCCACCGACGATGACTCGCGCAACCTTTGGTGGGTTGCCTACCTCAGCTTCGGTGAAGGCTGGCACAATAACCATCACGCGCATCCGCAATCGGCGCGCCATGGCTTGGCGTGGTATGAGTTCGACATGAACTGGTATGGCATCAGAACATTGCAAGCGCTCGGGCTGGTCTGGGACGTGAAGCTACCCAAGCTGGGATCGGCACCCATCCAGCCGGTCTTGCAACCAGAAGTGGTGGCAGAAGAGGAACTGGTTTCTGTGTAGCTGAAATTCAAGCGAACTTCTCGGGGGACGGCGTGAGCAGCGTCGTCCCTTTTGTTTGCAGGATTACGTTTCAGTCGGGCGAGTGTCATCTACGATAGAATCCATTCGAGTGGCAAGCTGATGAATGTGGTTCGACGGCTTTCCTCCATAAACGTTGCTCGCGCGACACTTCTTTTCGCCAGTTTATGTATTTGCGCGGCTGGCATTCTTTGCCCGCCGTACCTCCATGCCCAGAAGCAAGAGATCATCTGGAGCGCGCAAGAGAAGCCCATCGCCGACCAGATACGTGGCCTTCGCCAGTTGCCTGACGATGTGAGGGCGCGCACCACAAAACAGCTTGCACTGGATATCCGGCAATTGCCCGCGACTCCCAACAAGCTGCGGCTGGCGGTCAGCCTGGCGAATCTCTCCACTGAAGGAGACTTCGGGCACGACACATTGCAGGAGGTAGCAACGACGTTGGCCGACACGCTCCGCCAGCAACCCGTGCCTGACGAAAAAGGCCAGCCAGCCGCACCATATCTCGAACTGGCGCAGCTGGTGCGCTACGAGCATGTGCAGACCACGCTGGATGCCCCGCAATTGAAAGCCGCCATGGCCCAGCTTGAGGCGGACGACCAGCTCCGGCAGAAGGCCGACTTCACGCTCACGGATTTGCAGGGGAAAACCTGGACCCTCAGCGAACTGCGGGGAAAGGTTGTGCTGGTGAACTTCTGGGCCACGTGGTGCCCGCCCTGCCGCAAAGAAATGCCCGACCTCGAGGCGCTCTACAACCGGTTCAAAGATCAGGGGTTGGTGATTCTGGCGATTTCCGACGAAGAGCTTGGTAAAGTGCAGCCTTTCATCAGCGAGCGGACGATCACGTATCCGGTCATGCTCGACCCTGGACGCAAGGTCAACGAGCTATTTCAGGTTGACGGTATTCCGAAGAGTTTCGTTTACAACCGTGAAGGAAAGCTGGTTTCCCAGTCGATCGACATGCGTACGCTGGGGCAATTTTTGCAAATGCTCGCGCAAGCTGGAATGCAGTAGCACTCGATCGGGCGAAGCCGCGAGGTACGCTTTCACTCGCCGGAAATGGACATCCTGGCAATGCAGTTCTCGCGACCTCAATGCACAGACTGACAGCCCATGGCTGTTTACTATCAACTAACAACTTGCCACTAGCCACTTCTTTGCTATCCTGACCTCGTCTGATGCGCATCACCAGCCGCAAGACCGCAATCGCGTTTTTCGTCACGTTGGGCGTTTCGCTGGCCGCGGCGGCGATGGTGCTCAACATCAGTTGGATCATCCTCAACTGGCGCGAGCTGGTTCCGCTCATTCTGGGAGTCATTTTCTTCGGCTTCATCATTGCGGGCGTCATTCTCAACACGATTTTTCTGGTGCGCGAGATTCGCCGTAACGAACAGCAGAACAGCTTCCTGAATGCGGTGACCCATGAGCTGAAAACGCCCATCACTTCGATTCACCTGTACCTGGAGACGCTGCAAAAACGCGACCTGGGCGAGGAGCAGCGCCGCGAGTTTTACCAGGTAATGCTGGAAGACACTGAGCGTCTGATGGGCACGGTCGAGCAGGTGCTGCGCGCGGCGCGGGTGGTGCAGAAGAACGCGCCTCTCTCCCGGGCGGAAGTCGCGGTCGGCCCGCTGGTACAGGATGCGATGGAGTTGGCGCGCTCGCGTCACCATCTCTCGCCCGATGCGATGGGGTGGAGGCAGGACGGCCAACCCTCCGAGCGGCTCACCGTTATGGGCGACCGCGGAGAGCTTTTCGCAGCGCTCTCCAACGTGCTCGACAACGCCGTGAAGTACTCGCCCAAAGACCCGCAAATCCGGGTTGAAGTGGTCACGCCCGAGCTGCAACATGTGCAGATTCGCGTGCGCGATAATGGTGTCGGCATCTCGCGCGGCGAGTTGAAGCGGGTCTTCAAGCGCTTCTATCGCGTGCTCACGCCCGGTTCGACGCAGGTGAAGGGCAGCGGCCTGGGCCTGTTCATCGTGCGCGCCATTGCGAGCCGCCATGGTGGCGACGCCTACGCCGAAAGCGAAGGCCCAGGCCGTGGCACCACCGTAACCATCCAGTTGCCGAGGAGCTCGTAGTGAGCGGAATCCTGTTGGTCGAAGACGAAGAGCATCTCGCACGCGGGCTGAAGTTCAACCTGGAGGCCGAGGGATATCCGACCAGCGTCGTGGGCGATGGCGAAACCGCGCTCGAGCTGCTATTGAAGAAGCGCGGCGAGTTCGATCTGCTGGTGCTCGACGTCATGCTTCCCGGCAAGGATGGGTTCGCAGTTGCGAGCGAGCTGCGCAAGGCGAGTAACTACATTCCTCTGCTGATGCTGACGGCACGTGGCCGCCCGGAAGACGTGCTCAAGGGCTTCGAAGCGGGAGCCGACGACTACCTGCCCAAACCGTTCGATCTCGCCATCCTGCTGGCGCGCATTCGCGGCCTTTTGCGGCGCCGCGATTGGGGTCGCACACTGCTCACCGACCCGCCGGCCGCAGCTCGACTAGCCGAGTCCAAAGACGCCGAAGTGCTGCGCGAGTTTGACGTATACACCTTTGCCGGAAAGGAGGTGGACTTTGGCACGCTGGAGCTGAGGGCCAACGGCAAGATCTTTCGCCTGACGCTGATGGAGGCCGAACTGCTGCGCCACCTCATCCGCAAGAGCGGAAAGATCGTGTCGCGCAAGTCCATTCTGGAAGAGGTCTGGGGATTGCGCGAAGACACCGACACGCGGGCCATAGACAATTTCGTGGTGCGATTGCGCAAATATATCGAGACGGACCCTTCGCATCCGCAACATCTGTTGACAGTGCGCGGGGTGGGATACCGCTTCCTGCCGGAGCCACCCGCGACGTAGATCCGCCGCGCCTTCTCCCTAGGTTGCGTCGTCGGAGTCCATGGTTGCGCGCCACCGCGAAGCATCGAAGCAGGTCGCAGCGGGGGCTAGAGCGCCCGCGCCAGCACCAGTGTTACGTCATCCGGCTGTTCACCGCCGGCAATCCAGTCGGCGACGGCGCCGGTCACGATATCGCTGATGCGGGACAACGGCTGATCGCGATTCCGCTGGATGAGATCAACCAACCTTTCCTCACCGAACTCGCCAAATTCGTTTTCCGGCTCGGTGACGCCATCGCTGTAGGCCACAAAGATGTCGCCAGGCTCCATTACGACCGTGCCTTCGTGATAACTGACCGCGTCGAATAGGCCGACAACCGTGTCCGATGTTTCTAATCGCATGATTCGGTCATTGCTGCCCAGCACCAGCGGAGGCAGATGCCCCGCGTTCGAGTAAGTCAGCGCTCGCCGTCCGGCATCGTAGCAGCCCAGGAACATGGTGGCGTACTTCGCGGCCGGAGTGCTGCGATAGAGCTGGTAATTCAGCGTCGCCATCAGCAGTCCAGGCGCAAGCCCCGGGTCGCCGTCTCCTTCGCCGCGATAGTACATCGGGAGGCGGCTGCTTTCGGCGACACCGGCCCCGAGCGCGACCGACGCCAGCGTGCGCTCCGGTTCCAGCGAATAGGCGCGAACGAAAGCGTGCACCGTGGCCATCAGCAGCGCCGCCGAAATTCCCTTCCCGCTGATGTCGCCCACCGCGATCATCAGCTTGTCTTCGCGTAACGGAATGAAATCGTAGTAGTCGCCGCTCACGGTGCGCGCCGGACGGCAGACTCCATGCACCTCCAGCGTGGTCAGGCCGGTCAGGTCGGCGGGAAAGAGCAGGGCCTGCACTTCATGTGCAATGGCCAGTTCGCCTTCGATCCGCTGCTTCTCCTTTTGCTCCGCAATCAGGCTGGAGAGCGACTCGGTCATGGAATTGAACGACCGCTCCAGTGCCGCCATCTGGTCCTGAGTGCGCACCTGAATGCGGTGCGCTAGGTCCCCGCGATTGATGTGTCCAGTTGCATCGTAGAGTTCGGCCACCGACTTCGTCATACTGCGAGTAAGCCGCACACCGATAACCAGCGCGATCAGTTCAATCAAGGCAAAGAAAATTGCGATGCCGGTCAGCAAGTCGAGAAAGATCAGGGACTTCTCGCCCAGGCTGCTGAACAACGTGCCATACAGAATGGACGGCCGCGTATCGACCAGCATCAGCCCGGCAAGTGGTTTTCCAGTCTGCCAATCGGTGGCCGTGAACCGCGTGGCAAACGGGAACTGAATGTCAAAGCGGTTGTTGGGGGGCGGGACACGCCCGGCCTCTACTCGTCCGCCTGCGCGGGACACGTTCACCGTTGCGGGTGCAGCTCCCCCCACCTTAAAGGTAACGGTGTTGGAATCGGAAGCCGGACTCTTCGGCGTCTTAGGAGAGGAGGCGGACTGAGGTTCTGTCTCACTGCTGTCGTCGGGAGGAAACAGCGTCACCGATCCTAACTGCGAAGCCGCCAGGCGCAGCAGGTCGGCGGTGATGGGCACGTCAGAGATCACGGTAAGGTGGTGGGTATCTTCGTCGAAATGCCTTACCACCCGAAGCTCCAGGCGCTTACCATCGAGCACGATCCCGCCGAAGTCTCCCTTGACTGTTTCCGGCGCCTTGATGAGCCGGGCCTCTGCGCCCGCCTGGCCGCGAGGAAGCACAAACCCGCGATCGCCCTCCCACACCGTCACGGTACGCTGCCGAAAATTCTCTGCCGACGCGCTGGCGATTTCATCGGCAAGCTGCTCCGTCAATTTGCCCGCTCTCACCAGGTTGCGGAATTGCGCCGCCAGGGAGCTGTTCGCCGACTCCAGGTGCTGCAACTCCGATTGCAAGTCGGACATGGCCACGTAGGTTGCAAACTGTCCCGCGAACAGATAGCCGGCGACCAGGGCCATCGTCATCAGCAATACCATGGGTATAACGCCAATAAAAACGTAGGTGACGATCAGCCGGTTGCGCAGCCGCCACATCAGCTGCCTGCGCACCCAGCGCAAGCCCATAACGAATGCGCAGACAAGAAAGACATACAGCAGGAAGTTGGTCCAGCCGCTTAGCAGCGTCCCGGACGGCGATCGAGTGATCAGCCGCAGCACCTCGAGGATCAGCGTGAGGCCGCCGAACCAGAGCGTCGTCTTCCCCAGCTTGGTTTTGGGGCGCAGGACGCGTCTCAGCAATGCCTTTATTTCGGTCGAATCTGGAAGCTTGGGCGCCATAGAACAGTTGTAAGTTGTCAGTAATCAGTAGTCAGTAGAGCATGTTTCCAGAATAGTCGCGGGTCAGACTTGTGGCAGGGCACGACTTCAGTCGTGCCGTAGCGACAAACTATTACAACGGCTTTAGCCGCTGAGGACAAGGGCTAAAGCCCGTTGAACAAGAGCGAATCTTTCGGCACGACTGAAGTCGTGCCCTGCCACACAGCGATTCTTGAAACTCGCTGCCTTTGTTGACATCCCGCCTTGAAGGGGCGCGGTTTCAGCCGCGCCGTCCCGAGGCCTACAAAATCAGGGCTTTAGCCACTGAGGGAACGGGAACCTCTCAGCCTACAAAGACGAGCTCCTCGGCGGCTAAAGCCGAGTGAACCCGGCTGCTTGCGGCGCGCCTGAAGGCGCGCCCCTTCTAAGCAGGATATCAACAGAGCCAAACTCGCTCTCGTCAGCTCGAGATCATATCTGACCAATGACCACTCACCACTGACAACGGCTAGATCTCTGGATAGAGATCGAAAAACGCTGCCACGCTAGTCCGTAATTGTTTCTCGATGTCTTCTTTCGAGCCCTCCACAATGTGCAAGGTCACGTTGGCCTCGCGGCCGTTCTTCAGCTTGACCTTGCCTTCACCGACTTCCGCGATTTCCTCTGAGGGCAAAAGTCGCATGCCATACACCAAGGTGAGCTTTGCCATGCTCAAGATTCTAACCGTTTCGCAAACAACCGGCACTTGTTAGAATCCGGAGGCAAGAGCGTAACACGTGATCCGGGCCGAGTCCGCCGTTTTGGCATTACTCGTGTAGTAGGCTGTTATCGCCAACGGCGGATTTCTTTCGAGCTGTTGCCCCGGCTTGTCACTGCGCCTTGTAGCGCAGGTCACTGACAAGTCTTCACAAGAATTGTGAAATTCTAGTAGGTGTCTTGGGAGAAGATTCCTGGCCTTTTTCCCACCCCTTTTCGGATCGCGTAGGCGCGGCGAGAAACAAGGCCCTCGACCCTTCTTCCTCCAAAGCACCATCAGGGAATCCCATTTTCCTGGGGGATGATCCTGTGTCACACAGAGTCAGTGTACGCACCTGCATCTTCAGCATCGTTGTTCTGTTCATCTCGTCGATGCTCATGGCACAGAACCCCGTGCCTTTCCTCAGCCAGCCTCTGATACCCGACGCCATCGCCCCGGCGCCACCCGGACTTACGTTCACGCTTACCGTGAATGGAACGGGATTTGTTCAGGGAGCGACGGTGAACTGGAATGGAAGGCCTCGTCCCACGAATTTCGTGAACAGGTCGCGGCTCGTTGCTCTCATCCCTTCATCAGACATCGCTGCCCCCACCACTGCCTGGATCAGCGTCGTGAACCCCGCACCGGGCGGCGGTACTTCGAATACTTTATTCCTGCCGGTCAACCGCCCGACATCCCGGCTCTCGTTTCAACGCCGCGACTATCACGTCGGCATCATGCCTGCGTTTCCAACGGCAGCTGACACAAACGGGGATGGAATTCTGGATCTAGCGGTTCCCACCAACACTTACGGTGAGGTTTTATTTTGGCTCGGCAACGGAGATGGCACGTTCCGCAGCGGGCACTCGTATCCAGTTGGATGGGGTACTGTGAAACCGCTGTTTGCGGATTTCAACCGAGACGGAATCCTGGATTTCGCCATAGCCGTGCACTCCCCGAGTGCCGTGGCCATGCTGCTGGGACGCGGGGACGGCACTTTTGAGTTGCCAGTTTATTATCCGACAGGCCCAGCTCCGACTTGGGACATCACAGGGGACTTCAACGGAGATGGAAAGCTTGACCTGGCAACTGTCAACCAAGGATCGAACACGATGTCAGTGCTGCTGGGTAACGGAGATGGCTCTTTTCAACCACATGTCGAGTATCCGGTGGGTGCGACGCCAACCGTTTTGGCTGCGGGGGACTTCAACGGAGATGGCAAGCTCGACGTGGCTGTGTCTAACTGCGGGTCGAATACCGTCTCCATCCTGCTCGGCAACGGAGATGGCACATTCCGTCCGCGGGTTGACTATGCCGCCGGTTCCTGTCCCGGTGGGGTTGCCGTTGCGGACTTCAATGGAGACGGGAAGCTCGACCTCGTGGTCGCCAACCAGTGTGAACCAAGCGTTTCTGTTCTGCTGGGAAACGGGGACGGCACCTTCCGTCAGCAGGTGAAGTTCCCCACGACGGCGGGCGCGGTTAGAGTTGACGTCGCGGACTTCAACGATGACGGCAATCTGGACTTGGCGATGGCGACTTTTGCCTCGACCGTTGATATTCTTCTGGGTAACGGCGACGGGACGTTCAAGGCACCTTCATCGTTCGCTGTAGCGAGCAACCCCTTCGATGTTTCAGCAGCCGACTTCAACCGAGACGGCCGAACCGACATTGTCGTCTCCAGTTACGGCGAGAATTCGATTTCGGTCCTTATTGCTCACCCGGCTGCGTGGTGAGTCTCAGAGCACACGCCAGCTGAGCCGTGTCGCACGGGTCGCCTATCCGGATCGGGTGTCAGTGTTTTCGTTACCGCCGCGCGATAGCTCTTGGATCGCCGGAAAACCGGAAACCGTGCGATTGCTGGCGTAATATCGCTTGTCGCCAGTGATCGGCAAATAGATCATAGCGTCAGTTAAGCTTCTGAGTTGTAAGCTGTTTTTGTGTTGCCAGCGCCCTGCGGGGACGCTTTGCATCTTCCGGCGCTGGGGAGAATCAAACCGATTTCTATGCCAGAAAACGTTCGCAACGTCATCATCATCGGCTCCGGATGTTCGGGGCTGACTGCGGCGCTCTACGCCGCACGCGCCAATCTGAGTCCGCTGGTCATCGACGGGCACGAACCCGGCGGCCAGCTCTCCATCACCACGCTGGTGGAAAATTACCCCGGCTTCCCCGACGGAATCCAGGGGCCGGAGCTCATCGATAACATGCGTAAGCAGGCCGCGCGCTTTGGCGCGGAGTTCATGGCCGGGCATGTGGTGAAGGTTGACCTCAGCCAGAAAACGGCCGACGGCAGTAAGAAGCCGCTTGAAGTGAACCTCGGCCGCGAGACCTTGTTCAGTCGCACGCTCATCATCGCCAGCGGAGCGTCGGCACGGTGGCTGGGTCTGCCCAACGAGCAGGCGTTGATCGGCCATGGCGTTTCTTCGTGCGCCACCTGTGATGGATTTTTCTTTTCCGGCAAGGGGATTGCCGTGATCGGCGGTGGCGACTCAGCCATGGAGGAGGCGCTGTTCCTTACCCGGTTTGCCAGCAAGGTCACCCTCATTCATCGGCGCGGAGAATTCCGTGCTTCGAAGATCATGCTCGACCGCGCCCGCAAGCATGACCAGATCCAATTCCTAACGGACACGGTCGTGGATGACGTTTACGACGTCAACAAGAAGGAAGTGACCGGACTTCGCTTGCGTAACGTGAAGACGGGCGAGCAGTGGGACTTCCCCACCAGCGCCATGTTTCTGGGCATCGGACATACGCCCAACGCGCAGTTTGTGGGCGATCAGCTTAAGCGCGACGCTGAGGGCTATCTCCTCCCCGAAGGATTCGTGTGCTCGCGCGCGCCGGGCGTCTTCATCAGCGGAGACGTGGCCGACCGGCATTACCGCCAAGCCGTAACCGCAGCAGGTACGGGATGCATGGCTGCGCTGGAAGTGGAGAAGTATCTGGAAGAGATCGGGAAGTAGAGCCGCATGGCAGGCGTGTGCGCGGATCTAGTTAGGTTGTCATCCCGAGCGAGGCGTTAGTCCGCGCAGCGGGCTCATGCCGAGTCGAAGGACCCCTATTTTGGAGTGATGGTTCACGAAAACATGCCAATTCCCTTCCCCGAAGATTTCTCCCACTCTGAAGAAGCCGCGCAATTCATCCTCGAGCGTACTTTGTTCCGTCCACGCATTGCGCTGGTGTTGGGCTCTGGTTTGGGCAGCTTCATCGATGAACTGCGCGATGCCGTGCGCATCTCCTACAAAGACATCCCATTCTTCCCGGTAAGCACGGCTGTCGGTCACGCGGGTCGGCTGGTCATCGGAAAATTGGAGGAGATTCCGCTGGCGGTCATGCAGGGTCGCGTGCATTTGTACGAGGGCTACTCGCCGCAGCAAGTTGCGTTTCCGGTGCGGGTGCTAGGGCGAATGGGCGTGCAAGCCATCATCCTGACCAACGCGGCCGGCGGCATTAACACCGGTTATGCGCGCGGCGCGCTGGTGGTGCTGCGCGATCACATCAATCTTCAGGGACAGAATCCGCTGCTCGGGCCGAACGATGATCGCTTTGGTATCCGCCATCCCGATATGACCGATGCGTACAACAGGCAGTTCCGTCAGTTTGTGCTCGACGAATGGATGCGGATCGGCGGCATCTACGAAGGCGTGTATGCGGCCGTCGCCGGCCCCAGCTTTGAAACTCCCGCCGAGATCAAGTTTCTGCGCACCATCGGCGCTGACCTGGTCGGCATGTCAACCGTGCCCGAGGTCATCGCCGCGCGCCAGATGGGACTGGAGGTGCTGGCGATCTCCTGCGTGACCAACATGGCCGCCGGCATCACTGGCGAGAAGATCACCCACGAGGAGGTGCTGGAAACCGGCGAACGGGTGCGCGGCAAGTTTCTCGCGCTGGTGCGAGCGGTGGCGCCGAAGATCGAGCGCTATCTGAGCGACCGCAGCGGCAATCAGACGACAGCGGCGCGATAGGTCCGTCAGAACGCGAATGAGAATTCGCGTTTGTGTTCCACGTGGAACATTGCCATCCGTGAGCTAAACTATCTTGCTCATGCCTGCCGAAATTTATCTCATTGGCATCGCCGGGCCTTCTGGCTCCGGGAAGAGCTTCCTGGCGAAGCATCTTGCCACCGCATTGCAGGCCGACATGATCGAACTTGACCGCTACTATCGCGACCTCTCGCATCTGCCGCTTGCGGAGCGCGCACGGGTAAACTTTGACGCGCCTGAAGCGCTGGAACACGAACTGCTGATCGAGCAGGTTGCCCGATTGCGAATTAAGGAAAAAGTGCGTCTTCCGGTGTACGACTTCACTACTCACACTCGAACCGCAAGGACAGAAGCTCTGCAGCCATCGAAGGTAGTCATTGTGGAGGGCCTGTTTACTCTGCATTGGCCGGGCCTGCGCGAGTTGCTTGGCACCAAGGTTTACGTGGACTTGGACGATGAAGTCTGTTTCGCGCGCCGCAAAGCCCGCGACGTGCGCGAACGTGGACGCACGGAAGAATCAGTGGTCGAGCAATACCAGGCAACGGTCGCTCCCATGGCGCGACGCTACGTGCATCCCACCATCGCTCACGCGGATGTGGTGGTGATGGGCACCGAGCGCATCGAAGAAGGAGTGGCGCGGGTGGTGGAGCACTATCGGCAGTGTACCGGGGTTATCGCATGCCAATGACCCATCGCATCTTGTGCACGTCACTCCTCTCATTTGCCACCCTTACGGCTGCGGCGCAATCGCCACCGCCGAAGAAAGAAGTTACGCTGCCTTCCAGCAAGAAGCTGCTGCTGCCGGTTCCGGGTGGACCGCAGCTCACCAATAGTTTTCCGACTGCAATCGCGTTAAGTCCCGATGGAAAATATCTGGCCATCCTGAACAACGGCCGGGGGACGGCGGAGTCCAAGTTTCAGCAGTCGATCGCTTTGCTGGATTTGACGAGCAACCAGCTGCGCGACTTTCCTGACTCGCGTCTGGCAATCAATGCCCGGCAAACTTATTTCCTCGGCTTGGCGTGGAGCAGCGATGGCACGGAACTGTATGCCTCGATGGCGTCGTTGACCGATCCTGAGGGCAGGAGCGCAGGCGATACCGGCAACGGAATTGCTGTATATCGAATGCAGGGCGGCACGTTGAAGCCGGAACGTTTTCTGAAGCTCCCTTTGGTAGCAGTTCCGAAAGGGAAACGATTCACCTATCACGCCAAGAGCGTTGCAAAGGGACAGGCGATTCCGTTTCCTGCGGGAGTGGCCGTCGTCAAGGTTGACGGTGGCGATGCGCTCCTCATCGCGGAGAATCTCTCCGACGACGTCGTGCTGCTGAGTATGCGCACGGGAAAGGTACTGCAACGCTTCGACCTGAGCGTTGGCAAATACGTCCCAACGAGCTTTCCGTACAGCGTCGTAGTGAACCGCGATGGCACACGGGCGTGGTGCTCACTGTGGAACGCGTCGCAAGTGGCAGAGCTGGACTTGCGCTCCGGGAAGGTCATTCGGCAAATCGCGCTGATGCCGCCGCAGCGCGACATTGATCCCTCGTCTCATCCCACGGCGCTGCTGCTAAGTCCGGACGAAAGGCGGATCTACGTAACGCTCTCGAATCGCGATGCCGTGGCAGTGGTCTCGGCTAGCGACGGACAAGTTGAGCGCTACCTGGACACTCGCTTGCCGGAGCAGACTTACGGCGGCAGCTATCCGAATGCGCTGGCGCAGTCGCAGGATGGAAGCAAGCTGTATGTGGCGAATGCGTCATCCGATGCGGTCGCGGTGTTCGACACCGCGAAATCCGTGGACAATCACGCAGGATATTTCATTCCCACGGAGTGGTATCCGACAGCCCTGGCAGTGCATGGCGATGAGCTCTTTGTCGCTACTGGCAAAGGCGAAGGCACAGGCCCGAATGCCGGCTGGGAAGACGATCCCCGTCATCCCGGTAAGCGACAGTACCCGTACATCCCGTCCCTGATTCGCGGTTCGATCGCGCGCGTGAACCTGTCCGACGCGCAGCGCGACCTGAAAAAGCTGACACAAGAGGTTGTCCGCAGCAATCAGATGGAGGGCCGCACCGGCGAGATCAGCTTCCGGCGCGGCGGGAATCCTATTCATCACGTGATCTACGTGATCAAGGAAAACCGCACCTACGACCAGCTCTTTGGCGACATCCGCGAGGCGAACGGCGATCCGTCGCTGGTGATGTACGGCGAAGACATCACTCCGAACCAGCATAACTTGGCGCGGCAATTTGGCATTCTCGACAACTTCTACGACAGCGGTGAAGTTTCCGGCGATGGACACGTGTGGTCCACCTCGGCCATCACCAGCGACTACAACGAGAAGACGTGGCAGATCGTCTATCGCAGCAAGGAGCGCGGTTACGACTTCGAGGGAGGCGTGGGCGACATCATCCCGCTGGACCTCGGCATTCCCGACGTGGATGATCCGGCGGCCGGCTATCTTTGGGGCAGCCTGGCCCGGCATAACCTGACCTACCGCAACTACGGCGAGTTCGTGGACACCTGGTGGTGCGAAGACATGAAGCAGAGCAGCCCGGCGTCGACAGGCGCTCCCAAGGAGCATCCGCCGGATTGTGCGCGCAAGGAGGTCAAGCCGGGAGAAGATCTTCCCGCGAAGCTGGGCGGAGGCAAGAGTCCATACAAGTTCGCCATCCCCTTGATAGCGTACGATTCACCGACCAAGCCGGAATTATGCGGCCACTTCGATCCCAACTATGCCGACTTCAAAGTCGAGTACCCTGAGCAGTTTCGCGCCGATGAGTTCCTGCGCGAGTTTGCCGGGTTTGTTCAGGCGCGCCAGAGCGGGGCCAGTGAGCAGTTGCCGCAGTTCGTGCTGCTGCGGTTGCCCAACGACCACACCGCGGGAACGCGTCCCGGCTCGCCGACGCCGAAGGCATCAGTCTCCGACAACGATCTCGCAGTGGGCCGGGTGGTTGAAGCCGTCTCGCACAGCCCGTACTGGGACGACACGGCCATCTTTGTGCTCGAAGATGATGCCCAGGATGGCGCTGATCACGTGGATGCTCACCGCAGCATTGCCCTCGTGATCAGCAAATACTCGCCCGGCACGCCGCAGCAGCCCGCAGTGGACCACCACTTCTTCACCACCGTGAACATGATCCACACCATGGAGACGCTGCTGGGACTTCCACCGATGAACAACAACGACGCGCACGCTCCCGTGATGGCGCCGCTGTTCACTGGAGCAGGCGACCAACCGCCGTTCAAGGCCGATTATCGAAACCGGGACAACGGAATGATCTACCAGGCGAATTCCGCCGATGCGCTGGGAGCGAAGCGCTCAGCCAGGCTTGATTTCTCGGTGGCCGACGCGGCAGATAACAACGTGCTAAATGCCATCCTGTGGCGCGCCGCCAAGGGAGATGTTCCCATGCCGCCGCCGAAGCACACGGTGTTTCGGGCGGACGTGGCGCGGAGTCGCGACGCCGACGACAAATGAACGGCATTGGCCATTCGAGTTGAGCAGCCCGAAATATGTTCAAGGGCGAAAACCAACCACCAACTTGCTCGCAGACGCGAGGAGGCGATCTGAGGTTGAGACAAGAGCATCGCAGCCATAGGGTTGTGCGCAAGAATGCAGTTGAAATCGGAAACTCCGGTTCCGAGGTAGCGAGCAGCAATGAAAAAGAAAGTCGGCGCCGTCGTTGCAGGGTTCGTCGTTCAGTTGTCGCGACTTTTCGTGATTCACTCCGTATGGCTCAAGCAGTACTACATGGCTTCCGCATCGCTGTGGCGCTCCCAGGAGGACGCGACATCGCGCGTTTGGGCGATGCTGCTCTCGGTTTTGATTTACGTGATCGGCGCCGTATGGATTTATGCGCACGGGGTGGAATCAAAACCATGGATTGGGCAGGGCATCCGCTTTGGCATTCTTCTCGCCATGGTGACCGTCGTCTATGGTTCGTTGAGCGGCTGGGTCATTCTGCCGATATCGCCGATGCTCGTTCTGAAGTGGATCGTCGGCGAGAGCCTCCTGAGCCTCCTCTTCGGAGTCGTCGTGGCCGCCATCTGCCAGCCCCGCTCTGCAACCGCCTGACGACCCTCCCCAACTCCGTTGTTCTCTCCGCCGGTGAATGCAGTAGAATGGCAGAGAGTCGGGGCGGGGTTGCGCGGCTATCGTGGACGAGTCCAATTCGACCGAGTCTGGTGAGGACGGCGCACCTCCCCCCGACGAACATCCCTCGGCCAAGCCGCGTCGCAGGCAGACCGATAGATTGCCGGACGGCAGTCACTCCGCGGCGGACGGGTCAGCTTTTCCTATGTCATCCCCAGAATTTCTTACGCAGGTCCCGCCGTCCGAGGTTCTGCGTCAAGCCATCCTGCGCCATGTTCGCTACACCCTTGTACGGCCGATGTCCGAACTGAAGGCGGCCGATTACCTGAAGCCGGTGTCGCTGGCCATCCGCGACCGCATCGTTGACCGCATGCTGGAGACCGAGTCGCGGTATCGCCACAAAGACGCAAAGAAGGTTTATTACCTATCGATGGAATTCCTCCTGGGACGCCTGCTGGGGGCGAACCTGTCCAACCTGCGCCTCGAGGAACTCTGTCGCGAGGTGCTGGCCAGTTTCGGAATCAGCCTGGACGATGTGATGGAAGGCGAGATTGATGCCGGCCTGGGTAACGGCGGCCTCGGTCGTCTGGCCGCCTGTTTTCTGGAGTCCATGGCGACGCTCGGCATGGCAGGTTTCGGCTACGGCATCGATTACGAATACGGCCTGTTCCGGCAGGAGATCTTCAATGGCTTCCAGCGCGAGAAACCGGACCGCTGGAAGGCAAACGGCACTCCTTTCCAGATTGAGCATCCGGAGGAAGCCGTCAGCATTCCGCTCTACGGCCGCCTGGAGGCGCAGCGCGACGATGACGGAAAGCCCAGCCAGACTTGGGTCAACTACAAGATCGTCGTCGGGATGCCTACCGACCTGCCGATTGTTGGCTACCTTGGGCAGACGGTGAACTGGCTGCGCTTGTTCCAGGCCCAGGCTTCGGAAGACTTCGACATCGAGATTTTCAACCGCGGCGATTACATTCGCGCCGTCGAGCAGAAGATCGCCTCGGAGAACATCACTCGCGTCCTGTATCCATCGGATTCGGTGATGAGCGGTAAGGAACTGCGCCTGGTGCAGGAGTACTTCCTGGTGGCCTGCGCCATCGGCGATCTCTTGCGCCGTTTCAGCCAGCAACACAAGAATATCGAGCTGTTGCCGTCGAAAGTCGCCATCCAGATGAACGACACCCATCCCAGTCTGGCAGTTGCTGAGTTGATGCGCGTCCTGATGGACCAGCACGGCTTGCCTTGGGAGAAGGCGTGGGACATCACCCGCCAAACCATGTCCTACACCAACCACACTCTGCTGCCGGAAGCGCTGGAAAAGTGGTCGGTGCCGCTGATGGAGAAAGTGCTGCCCCGCCACGTGCAAATCATTTACGGCATCAACGAGAGGTTTTTGCGGGAAGCGCAAGAGGCTTTCCATCTCGACGAGGAAAGCAGGGGCAAGGTGTCGATCATCGAAGAAGGCTACGAAAAGCATGTGCGCATGGCGCACCTGTGCATTGTTGGCAGCCATTCGGTGAACGGCGTTTCCAAGCTGCACACCGAGTTGTTGAAGAGTTCGTTAGTGCCTGAGTTTGCCAAGATTTGGCCGGAAAAGTTCAACAATAAGACGAATGGCGTGGCCCCCCGCCGTTGGCTCATGCTGGCCAATCCAGACCTGACGGAACTGATCAACCACACCCTGGACGAGAACAAGTGGATCACCGACCTTAGCCGTCTGCGCGATCTGGAACCCTTTGCCGAGGACCCGGATTTCCGCGCGGCGTTCAAGGAAGTGAAGCGCCAGAACAAACTAAAGCTGGCCGGAGTCATTCAGGACTTGACCGGCGTAGTGGTTGATCCGGACTCGCTGTTCGATGTCCAGATCAAGCGCATTCACGAGTACAAGCGCCAGTTGCTGAACGTGATGCGCATCATCCGCGATTATCTCGGCATTGTGGAGCGCGGCGAGATGCCGGCCGTGGCGCGCGCTTACGTCTTCGCGGGCAAGGCCGCCCCGGGATATTGGGCCGCCAAGCAGATCATCAAGCTCATCCACAGCGTGGCCGACGTGGTGAACAACGATGAAAAAGTCAAAGACCTGATTAAGGTCACCTTCTTGCCCGACTACCGTGTCTCATTGGCGCAGTTAATCATGCCGGCCGCCGACCTCAGCGAGCAAATTTCCATGGCGGGAATGGAAGCTTCCGGCACTGGCAACATGAAGCTGGCGATGAATGGCGCGCTCACCATCGGCACCTACGACGGGGCCAACATCGAGATTGCCGAAGAGGTCGGCGACGACAACATCTACATCTTCGGCCTGCGGGCGGAAGAAATTCGCGAGATGCAGCTGAAGGGCTCGTACGATCCCCGCGAGCGTTATGAGAATGATGCGTCCGTACACGAGGTGATGGACGCGCTGACCTCGGACCGCTTCTGTCCCAACGAGCGCGGGCTGTTCCACTGGATCTTCGATGAACTGGTGCATCGCGGCGACCGCTACTACCACATCGCCGATTTTCCCGCCTACGTTGAGACGCAAGCCCTGATCGACGGCGAATATCTAGACGAACAGCTCTGGTGGAGCAAGGCCATCCTGAACGTCGCCCGCATCGGCAAGTTTTCCAGCGATCGCACCGTCACCGAGTATGCCCGCGACATCTGGCACATTGGTCAATTCGAAACGAAAAGCCATCCGAAGGCGCCGGTCCGCGCTGCCGCGCCCGCGACCAAAGCGAAGGGCGAGCCTGCTGCGGTGGCTGATGCCACGCCAGAACCCGAAATCAAACAAGTGGCGGATTAACGCTTTTCGCTTTTCGGCAAGAAAACCCTGGCAGCGCCAAAGCATTTTCAAGAGTTTGGTAGCTCGGTTGGCATCCTCTATGAAGCTGCGGCGTAAATGTGAAACCAGGTTAGCTGCGGACTTTAGCGAAAGGCGAAAAGCGAATCGCGGCTTTTCTTACACCGCCACTCCCGGCGCTTGAACGCGTTTGGGCAGAAACTCTCCGATTCGCCGGATCTGCGCTCCCACCCCGCGCAGCTTTTCTTCAATGCGCTCGTAGCCGCGGTCGATGTGGTACACGCGGTCAATAATCGTCTCACCATCGGCCACCAGCGCCGCCAGCACCAGCGAAGCCGACGCGCGCAGATCGCTGGCTTGCACGGCCGCTCCGCTCAGCGGAGTTCGACCCCGAACCACCGCGCGGCTGCCTTCGATCTTGACATTCGCTCCCATGCGCACCAGCTCCTGGGCGTGCATGAAGCGGTTCTCGAAGATGTTCTCGGTGACGATGCTGGTGCCCTCGGCCTGGGTCGCCAACGCCATATACTGCGCCTGCATGTCGGTGGGAAAGCCGGGATACTCTTCCGTATTTACGTCCGAACTCTTCAGCGGACCATCGCCAATTACGCGAACTGAGTCGCCGTTGGCGCGTACCTGCATCCCGCACTCTTCCAGCTTTTGCAACAGCGCGTCGAGATGGCGAGGCTCGCAACTGGACACCATCAGGTCCCCTCCGGTCAGCGCCGCAGCAACAACAAACGTGCCCGCTTCGATGCGATCGGGAATGATGCGATGCCGCGCGCCATGCAGTTTCTCCACGCCCTGCACAGTAATGGTTTGCGTTCCCGCGCCTTCAATCTTCGCTCCCATTTTGTTGAGCAAGACCGCGAGATCAACCACCTCAGGTTCGCGCGCGCAGTTTTCCAGGACGGTCTCGCCGTCGGCCAGCGCCGCCGCCATCAGCAGATCTTCCGTGCCGGTCACGGTAATTTTTTCGAAGACAATGCGCGCTCCCTTGAGGCGCTCGGCCCGGGCTTCGATGTAGCCGTGTTCCTGCGAAATCCGGGCGCCCAGCTTCTCCAAGCCCTCGATGTGGAGATCAATGGGCCGTGCGCCGATGGCGCATCCGCCCGGCAGAGACACGCGGGCTTCCTTCATGCGCGCGACCAGCGGCCCCAGCACCAGAGTTGAGGCGCGCATGGTCTTGACCAACTCGTACGAGGCCTCGGCATTCACCAGATTGCGGCAGCAGATGGTGGTGCGATGCTGTGCGCGTCCGTAGCCGAGCTCAACCTCGGCGCCCATCGCGGCCAGCAGTTTGCGCTCAGTTTCGATGTCGCGCACCTGCGGAACGTTTTCCAGAATGACCGGATCTTCGGTGAGCAATGCGGCGGCCATGGCCGGCAGAGCGGCATTTTTCGCGCCGCTCACCCGCACCGTGCCCAGCAGCGGATTGCCGCCGCGGATGACGAACTTGTCCATGTAAGGATGTCCTACGCTAACGCTGCGAACGCCGAACTTATGAATCACGGCGCTGACCTCAATTCTACTTGTAGTGTCAGCCGGAGGGGCGCTGGGAGACTGCCTACTCTCCTGGTGCGGAGCCTTAATCAACGCACTTTACGCTTCCGACCGGGAAGCGCACAACCGCAAAGTCGTCGGAAAGCTGGGATGGTGGAATATGCCTGTGGAAATCCTGCGGAGAGGCTCGGGCAGGGCTTCAGCGCCGCCGCACCTCCGCTTGAATCATATATATAGCCAATGTATGATGTATATACACGCGAGGTACATTCATGACGGTAACGTTGACATCCATTCGGCTGGACACCCATCTGGCCGACGAGGCGGCAAAGGCGCTCGGCGTGAAGTCGCGGACGGAGGCGGTGCACGTCGCCCTGCGCGAGATTGTGGCCCTGAAGCGGTTCAAGGAGTTGTTGAGGAAAAATCGCGGCAAGCTCTCTTTCGCGGGGCTCGATGAGTGAAATCGTCATCTTCGACACGTCGGTGTTAGTTGACGATTTACGAACCAAGTGTCACCAGCAACGCATGGAGTCGGTGGCCGGCCTGGTCCGGACATCGGCCGTGGTGCTAGCCGAGTTGTGGCGCGGCGCCTGCAAGCCGGCAGAGCGGGAGTTCCTGCGGGCTCTGCAGCGCAATCATCCCGTTCTTTCGCCGACGGCGGGGAACTGGCTGGAATCGGGACAGTTGCTCGCGAAGATTGGCGCCGATAAGGGATTCACGGGAGAGAACCTGCGCGACCTGCATTTCGACGTGCTCATCGCCCTGACAGCGCGTTCGCACGGCGCCCGCCTCATCACTTCCAACCGCGCCGATTTCGAGCTGATCAAGAGCCAATGCAAATTCAAGCTGGAAATATGGACGGCTTAAGGCGAAACCCTCGTGCTACACTGCGCATAACTTCGCTGAGTCGAGAACTCACGTGCTGCTGGAACTGCGGGTCGAAAACTACGCGGTCATTGACAACGTCGCCGTCGAGTTCGCGCCCGGCCTCAACCTGCTGACCGGCGAGACCGGCGCCGGAAAATCCATCCTCATCGACGCGCTCGCGCTGCTGCTGGGCGACAAGGCTTCAACCGACGCCATTCGTCATGGCACGGAGAAAGCCGTCGTTTCGGCGGTCTTCGAGGCGGAATCGCAAGCCATCGCTGCGGTGCTGGAAGCCAATGGCATCGATTCCGATTCTGAAGACAGGCAGCTCATTCTGCGGCGCGAGATCGCCGTCGGCGGCAAGGGCCGCGTCTTCGTCAACAACCAGCCTGCGACGGTCGCCCTGCTGAAACAACTCGCGCCGCATCTGGCCGTCATCCATGCGCAAAATGAGGCGGTGCTGGCCTTCGACGCGGCATCCCGCCTGGCGCTGCTCGATTCCTTTGCCGGTCTTGACGGGGCTGCGGTGTCGGCAGCGTTCGACAACTGGAACCAGGTGCGGCATCGTATCGCCGACCTGGAGCGCGATGAGCACGACCGCCTGCGTTTGCTGGATCTGTGGAGCTATCAGCGCAAAGAGATTGCAGACGCCCGCCTGCAACCCGAAGAAGACGCGAAGCTCGAAGCCGAGAAGCGAGTGCTCGCCAACTCGGAGCGGGTTTTCAGCGCAGCCATGGCCGCGCACGACGCCCTGTATGAGAGCAACACATCCGCCGCGGCTTCAATCCAGGCAGCAACCCGGCAGATCGAAGAGTTGTCGCGCTTCGATACCCAGTTTCGCGACAAGCTAACTGAGCTCGAATCGGCGCGCATCACGGTCGAGGACATTGGGCAGACACTGCGCGGCTACGCCGACGGGATTGAAGCGTCGCCGGAGCGTCTTGCCGAGGTGGAAGACCGGCTGGCCGCGCTCGACCGGCTAAAGCGCAAGTATGGTCCGAAGCTGGAGGACGTGATCGCGCTGGGCGACGAACTCGAACGCAAGCTCGGCGAAATGGAGAACAAGGACGAAGTTCTCCGCGGGCTGCGGATCGAACTGGCGAAGTCGGCAGCGGCTTATCTCGAAGCTGCGCGCAGCCTGTTGCGTCAGCGCTACGAGTCAGCCCGCGAGCTGGAGAAGCTGGTGGAGAGCGAGATCAACGAGCTGGCCATGAAGGCGCGCTTCAAGGTCGAGGTCAGCGGCTCCGACGAGGAAGAAAACTGGAGCGCCAGGGGCTTCGATCGAGTGCAATATCTTATCTCGGCCAATCCCGGAGAGCCGCTGGGGCCGGTGGAGGAGATCGCCTCCGGTGGTGAGCTCTCGCGCGTGATGCTGGCGCTGAAGACGACCATCGAAGCGGGACAGGGCATCCGCCGCGGCCGCAACGGCGGCAGCGGAACCTCTGGCCAGAGGACGCTGGTCTTCGACGAGATTGACAGCGGCATCGGGGGCCGCGCCGCCGAAGCTGTGGGCAAGAAACTGAAGCGGCTGGCGCGCACCAAGCAGGTCCTCTGCGTGACCCACCTGCCGCAGATCGCCTCGTTTGCCGACCAGCATTACTTGATTGACAAGCGGGAATCGGGAGGCCGCACGAAGACCTCGGTGCGACCGCTCAATCCCGAGGAGCGCACCCGCGAGATCGCCCGCATGATGAGCGGGGCGAAGCTGACCGACACGTCGCTAAAGCACGCCGAGCAGATGTTGAAGTCAAATCAGTGAAGACAGTCAGCAGCCATTGGTGACCACGTGGGCCTTGATCTTCCGGCCGGTGGGTGTTGTCAACGTGAGATTCTTGCGGTCGAGCACGATCTCGACGTTCTTGTCCTTCGACGACAACACATCGTCGATCTCGTCGAGAACAGGGGTTTCGTATTCGCCACAGTATGTCTGCTCGGCGCCACGAACGGCAAAATAAAGCGTGTAGTAGTGGATCTGGGGATAGCGGCTCGCAAAGTAAGGAGTACGCAAGACCTTTCGTACGCTGAGAACTTTGGCGATCTGCTGGCCTTCACCTGACAAGGCAGATGTAGTTGCTGAAACGTATGAGGTACCGGTTACAACGCCAGCCAGCAGCGCAATGAACAACATTCCCTGCCGCAATTGCCTACAGGACGCCATACGGGAGATCCCCATTTTACGCTGCCCGGGTTTGCGGAGAGTCTGGAGCCCTCTCCTGCTCACCAAAGTAATTCTCGCTGTTGCGGTTGGGCTTTGTCAGTGACGTGTGCCGCATCGGGAAGTGATACCCGCGGATACCGAACGGAGTATCTCGAAGTCACCTGCGGCACAGCCTGCGGACGGTTTAGCTAACCGAACGCTTTGACGGCCGCAGCTTCGTCGTCTTTCACATCGAAGACGGTGTAGAGCTTGGTGATCTGCAGCAGGTCGTGCATTTTCTTGGTCAGGTGCAGCAACTTCATCTCGCCGCCCTGGTTGCGCACCGAGGTAAAAGCGGCGACCAGTTCGCCGATTCCCGAGCTGTCAATGTAGCTGATGTCACCCAGGTTCAACAGGATCTTCTTCTGTCCCTTCGCAGCCAAGTCCTTGACGGTGTCGCGCAAAACCGAACTGCCTTCGCCCAGTGTGATACGTCCAGTCAGGTCGACGATGATAACGTCCCCCACCTGCCGAGTGCTTGCTTTCATAGCCACGGGAAGCCTCCTGGCCCAGTTCATTGTTCTGGGCCGCTTGATCAAAGTGATTTCAATGCCGGAATTAAGTTTGCAAGAACGGACCTCATTAAGGTCCGCATCAAGAATACGCCCCGGGGCGGTGATTCAAAAATTCTCCGCAGCCAGGAGATTGGCAACCGGAGGAGGGATCACAAGCTGCACCGGCCCGTTTCGTATAGACCGCGGCCAGCTTTGGCGCCGAACGGGCCGAGTTGTGACCCACGTCAACCCCGTGCAGTATGATAGGCGGAAAATGAAGCACACCGCCGTCTTGCTCCTGAGCACCCCTATGCGCTTCGCACGCAAAGGCGCAGTAGCGGCAATCTCCCAGTTCCTGATTGCACATCACGGTAGCGTCTTGCACAGCGATGACCACCTGGATAGTGGCCGTGACCTGTTCCTATCAAGGCTGGAGTGGGACCTGGACGGGTTCGATATTCCAATCTCCGAGTTCGAGCGCAACTTCCAGCCCCTGGCCGAACGTTTCCAGATCCACTATCACCTGGCACTGACCGACTACCGCCCCAAGATGGCCATCCTGGTTTCCGCCTATGACCATTGTCTTGCCGACCTGCTGTACCGGCATGGCACCGGCGAGCTGGCGTGCGACATCATCACGATCATCAGCAATCACCCGACCGCCAAGCCGCTGGCCGACTTCCACCACATTCCCTTTTATCAGCTTACCAATCCTAAGGACAAGCGCGCGTCCGAGCGGGAAATGCTTGAACTGCTCGGGCAAGACGTGGACCTGATCGTGCTCGCACGCTATATGCAGATCCTGGGACCGGATTTCGTCGCCCAATACCTGTTGCGCATGATCAATATCCACCACTCTTTTCTTCCCTCTTTCATCGGGGCAAAACCCTATCATCAAGCCTTCGAGCGCGGCGTGAAGCTGATTGGGGCCACCAGCCATTACGTCAGCGCCGATCTGGACGAGGGACCGATCATCGAGCAAGACGTGGTGCGGGTTTCCCATCGCGATACGGTCGAGGACATGTTGTGCAAAGGCCGCGACTTGGAGAAAGTCGTGCTCTCGCGTGCCGTGCGCTGGCACCTGGAAAACCGCATCCTGGTCTACAAGAACAAGACGGTCGTGTTCCTTTAGGCTCCAGGTTCTCAGAAATCCGGGAGCGGACGCAGTTATGGTGTGACTACAATCTGCGGCCTGTTGGTTGCGCTGTTACTCTAAGTCCGTTTCCGGACCTTCAAGTCAGCCGTTCAGGGCCGGGCTTCGTAAACGATGTTGAAAGGCGTTTCCGTCGCTCGCCGGAAACGGCCGAAGCCCGCCTTGGTCACCACGTCTCGAATATTTGCCTCTCCGGATTGCGCGCCCAGGCACAGCCCTACTTCCTGCGATCGTGAACAGGGCGTGCACAGCAGCGTCGAGAATGAATAGTAGACCCGGCCCACAGGATTCAGATTGTCTTTCAACTGGTCGTTCGCGAATGGTTCCACGATCATCCACGTGCCGTCGTCTTTCAGGGACCGTCGAACGTGGGCGGCGGCGCCGACGGGATCTCCCATGTCATGCAGACAGTCGAAAACCGCCACGAAGTCGTAGTCCTTTCCGGGATACTCCTTGGCCTTTGCCTGCTCGAACGTGACCCGATCGGCAACCCCTTCACGCTGGGCAGAATCACGAGCTGCTTCGATCGATTTATCGTGATAATCGAATCCGAAGAAGTGGGACTTGGGGAATGCTTTCGCCATCAACAATGTGGAAGCGCCCTTCCCACATCCCACGTCGGCGACGCGCCCGCCGGCTTCGAGCTTTTCCTTTACGTCATGGAGGGCGGGAATCCACGAGCTCACGAGATTGGCGGCGTAACCGGGACGGAAAAACTTCTCGCACCCGTGAAACACGCCATCGTCATGCTCGTGCCAGCCCATCCCGGCTCCGCTCCGAAATGAATCAGCGATTCGCGGAACCGCTGCCAGCGAGCCCAACGCCAGCTGAAAGGCTCCCGGCAGATATGCCGGGCTATCTTCTTGCGCGAGAGCAAAGGCCTGTTCCTCGGTGAGGCTGAACTTGTTGGTTTTCTCATCGTAGGTAACGTAGCCACCAGCCGCCTGTGACGCCAGCCATTCCCGCACGTAGCGTTCATCGGTTTTGGTTTTGAGCGCAAGTTCGGCCGAGGTCATTGGCTGCTCTGCAAGCGCCTTGTACAGTCCGAGTCTCTCCCCAATGACCACCATCCCGGCGCCTACCGCAGCACCGAGATCCCCGACGAACCGCCCGATAAAAGCATTGAGCTTGTCCATGTCGATTGCCATGTGTTTGACTCCTTCCGTAGATTCCGAGAATTTTAGCTCAAGTTTGACCCCAGTGACATGTTTGTGAGGCTTGCATCACTAGCCGATGCTAGTTGCGATCATCCCGCGATCTCGAGGAAACGCCGATGCCGCCAAGGAGCCCATGGTACTTAGTGGCTAGAGTGATTTTCTCTAGTTACGTGCCGGGAGTTCTGCCTCCAGCCGTTGTACATTCTGATCGTAATCCGCGGGTGTGACTTGCGAGACCCACGGATAATGATCGCTTTGCCGGTAGTGGAATTTTTGCGTCAGATAGCGCAGCAAGTTCCTGTCGATAGACTTCGCCTGCCACCATGCCGTGCCCGTCCAGTCTGAAGTCTCGAAGCCGACAATTCCCCTAAGCCCAGCCCCGTTCAGATTGACGCCATCGAAGTTCGCCCCTTCGATATTGACGCCGCGAAGGTCACGATTTGACCAATCGCAACGGTAGAAGAGAATGAGAGACAGATCGACGGAACCGGCCCCGGCAGTGGGCGATGACATAGCCTTGCCGAGATAGTTGTTTACCAGCCTGATCTCTTCCAGAAGTGTCTCACGCTGATGACCGACGGCATCTTCTTCCATGTGTGCCTTGAGCGCACTGTCAATCGGTGGATCATGCTTCAGATGTTCCAGATGATGGTCCAGAGAATGGAGACGCCTGGTTTGCGTCCGCGCGATTCGCGCCAGACTCTGCGCGTCAGCAAAGGTCGGGTTGGGGAAAAGGGAGCTTAGTAAATCTTCAAATGTGTCGTAGAGTTCTACCTTGGGGAGAATTGTGATAATCATCTGGCGCGTCATGTCACGATAGCGTTTTGAGTTCAGGAAGGGCTTGAACAGCAAGAATGCAGTGAACTCGCTTTCCGTATCGTGCGCCTGGGCAACTGTCTTGATTACCTCTCGGAATTGAGCGTCTTCATTTGCCTCTCTGGTGGCGGAAAGCTGTCCCGCCTGGAACCAAACAGTGATTGCCAGAATCACAATTGCGATCATTGGAGCAAATAAGGGTATCCAGAAGTGGCGGCGTTCCCGCTGATGGACGTCCCGTCCCCACTCCGACTCTGCTGCCGGGATGCCCTGCATCCTGGCAGAGTCGAAGTCATGTTCTACTCGGCCTTCAATTCCACCTGACAACCTGGGCTCCTCGCTTGGTTCTTGTTCGCCGGAAGCCTGCGACGCGGGCCATACTTGCAGGGAAGTTTACCACTGGCGGTGACGCGGCATTGGGAATGTAACCTTAGACAATTAGTTATGGTGCGACTACCAATCTGCGGCCAGGTTGGTTGCGCTGCCAGGCGTTCTCAATATCGGCAAGCGGAACACGTTCCGTCTCCACACAAAGCCCCCCGCTTGCAGCATGTTCCATCACTTTTTGCAAGGCATCGACCAGAATGTCACGCGGTGGAATCTCGGCAGTCCCCATAATCGTGAGCGCTGCGCTACGCAGCACAGCGGCGGCAAGCGATATCGTCGGCCCTGCGCTTTCCCCAACTTGAACGAAGCGAGTCTCAGACGTGATGACGGCAAACTTCTTGCGTGTGATCGCAGCCAGAAACGCTTCTGCCGGGCGGCCCCAAACGTAATCGATCACGACTTGAAAACCCGACTCACCGGCTTCACGCACAAATGCCTCGCCGAGGTCCTCCGACGGCGCGTCGAGGTGAATGGTCGCATCAGCACCGAACTTGTCTAGTGTGCTCAAAACCTGTTGGTTACGTCCCGCAGCAACAACGCGACCCGCGCCCAGAAGCTTCGCTATCTTTACCGCCAGCTTGCCAGTCACTCCGGTTGCGCCCAGGATGAGGACGTTTTCGCCGGGCGCCAGCTTGGCGCGGAAGGCAAGCGAAAGCCAGGCGGATACGCCGGGGTTGGGCAGGGCGGCGGCGGTTTCGTCATCCACACCTTCAGGGACCGGAAAGCAGAATGCCCGGCGCACAACCGTTCGTTGTGCCATCGAGCCGTAAGGTGCTCGAGTTCCGCCGAAGAACACCCGCTGCCCGTCGCTGAGATGCCCAACTCCGTCTGAGCCGCAAACGACGGGGAGTTCGTGCGGGCTGGCATAGTGCGAGCCGCTGGCCAGCTGCTTGTCGATAGGTTTCAGCGAGGCGGCGTGAACCTGCACGATCGCCTCGCCGTCACCGGCGATTGGTTCGGGGAATTGCTCACACCGAGGCGGCTTCCCAAGGGTGTGCAGAACGGCGGCATCCATGGTAGTTCCCTCGCGACCAGGGTCGCTTCTTTCGTCATTCTACGATTGACCACTCTCTTTCCGAAGGCAACTGGGATCATCACAGTGCGGCAACGCGCCGCTGCACCAGCAGAAAGTACAGCGCCATCAGAATCAGCAGCAACCCGTTCACGCTCAGCACCAATGGCGCGGTAAACACCGGGACGAGCCAGCCCGACAGCAGGTTGCCCATGGGCATGCCTCCGCGAAACGCACAGTTGTAGACGCTCATCACACGTCCGCGCATTTCGTTGGTCGTAATCAACTGCACCAGCGAAGTCACGGTAGCGAACACGGCCATCATGGAAGCACCCACGATCACCAGCATGGTGTAGCTCAGCGTCAACGCTCGGGAGAGCGAAAACACCGCGATCGCGGCGCCCAGGCTAATGAGCCCAATGGTGGCAAACCGCCCCTTGTGGCGGATGTTACCCAGTCCCGCAACCAGCAGCGAGCCGCAGATGGAACCTACTCCCATCAGCGAAAGCAGATTGCCGTAAGTTTCCGGACCGCGATGGAAGATGTCTTTGACGAACACCGGAATATAGGTGCGCATGGGCATCGCCAAAGCGGTCATGCAGAACGCCAGCACGATAAGCGCCTCCATGGAGTGCTGCCTGCGAACGAACTTGATGCCCTCCTTCAGGCTGGTGAACATCGACTCGGCGGTCTTCTCCGGCAGGAAGCGGGTGGTAATCAGCAGCAGCGAAACGATGGGCGCAAGGAAGGAAAGCGCGTTCAACCCGAAGCACCACTTCTCGCCCAACCTCGCCAAAGCGATCCCGGCGAGCGCCGGACCAATCGTCACCGCCAGGTTGAACTGGATGGAATTCAGGGCAATGGCGTTCGGCATGTCCTCCCGGTCGACCAAGGTTGGAATGAGTGCCGAGTACGCTGGCCCACCAAAGGCCTGCGCCAGGCCGGAGATGAAGGAGAGACAAAGAATGGGCCAAACGTGGGTCAATCCGTTGGCCACTAAAACCGTGAGCACGGTTGCGCTCCCCATCTGCACATACTGGGAGACCAGCAGGACCCTGTGTCGCTCAATCCGGTCGGCCACCACCCCGCCGATCAGCGAGAAGAGGAAGATGGGAATGCCGCCGAGAAACTGGTCCAGCGCCAGCAGGAAGGCGGAATGGCTGAGGCGATAGATGAGCCAGCCCTGGGCCACGATCTGCATCCAGGTGCCAATGCTGGAGGTGCAGGCGCCGAACCACATCAAACGGAAGTCGCGATATCGAAATGCTTTGAATACCCTGCCCAGCGTCTGCATGTGCTCCGTGTGTCTCTGTCGTAAGGATTCTATCTTCGCACGAGCACATGCCCCCGGTCGTTCAAGGAGCGGTCAGTTATTCGGCGATTTGGTTCAAACGGCTAAACAGGAAATCAGGGCTGCCGTCCGATATGGACCGGCAGAATTTCGGGTTATTTTGCCAGCAGGTGAGCGATGGTATCGAGAACGACCTCCGGCGGCTCGCCTTTCGCCAGAAACCCATCCGCGAACTCAAGGCCGTCGAGTTGCTCGGCCGCAGCAGAGAGGATGAGAATTGGAACTTCTGGCTTCAGTTCCTTCATTTCTCTGGCAATCTCTGTTCCCGTTCTGTCACTCAGAAAGTGGTCGGCGATCACCAACTCAATGGGGTTCAGTTTAAATAGCTCGAGACCGTCTTCACCCGAGTTGGCGGTTAGCACATTGAAACCGGCGCTGGCCAGCAGGAATTTCCTTACCCGCAGCGAGATGTCATCGTCGTCAATGCACAAGATGAGTGGGAGACGTGCGCAGGCTGGTGATGATGCCGAGTTCATGGCCGCCCCTTATCTGGGCGCGAAAACATACCCAATCCTGCGGCGGGCGTTGTCGGTCTATGTGCGGCCAGCTCTTGGATGGCAGACATGTTCCGGATCAGCAGGGTGGAACCATGAAGGTCCGCAATGCGCTGCTGACGAAAATTAGAGAGTGTTCGGGTAACGGTCTCGCGCGACATGCCGATGATTTGTCCGATCTCATCGTGGGTCAAGGCCACCTTGATTCCGTGAGCCGTGGCCAACCTGGAATCGTCTTGCGACCAATCTAGCATCAAACGGGCAATTCGCTCGGGTGCTGACGCCGTTACGAAGGAGCGAAGGTGCTGGTACGCCTGCTGGCACTCGCGGCTCAGAGATGTTGCTGCGTGCAGACAGGCATCGGGGTATTTCGCCAGAAACTTAAGAAAGTCGTCACGTTTTACAAAGTTCAGTTGGCACGGTTGGCCAGTCTCCGCAGTCGTCTCGTGCGGGATTCCAGATACCGCCGCGTTCAACCCTAGCACCTCTCCGGGCTGAGCAACCTTGAATATGAGGGTCCGGCCTTCCTTCGAACTGGCTGACAATTTCACCCGGCCCTTGCAGAGAATGTAGACGCCGCGGCATACTTGCCCCTCCACGAACAGAGTTGCGCCAGCAGAGTACGCCACTGTGAACTTCAGGGGCTGGAAAGCCTCCATTACGGACTTGGGCAAATGGCAGAAAAAGCCGTCGACGCACAGCTTGCAGGTGCCACAATCTTCGACCAGTTCCATCCCGCATGGTGAACGCATGCCGACACCTTCCTTGCTGGAGGACCCCACATGACCGCAGAATCCGTGGCAGTGGATACGGGGACGAGCTGCTTCGGACGGCCGACTGCCACGGACCTGCGCTATGATTCGGGCGGCATACGATACTCAACAGATACAAGTCTGTTCAATTTTGCTCACTTTGCAGTTATTATTTTTTCGCTTGACACCCCCAGTGACCGCCAAGTTTGGCGGCGGCCACTCGCTGAAATGGGGCCGTGACCGGTCCTGAGTAAGCTCCTTGATGAATCGGTTTCGGAAATGGGTTTCATCGATCATGGCGGCGAGATTCAGGTCCACAAGATGTTCCATTTCCACCGCCTCACTGCTCGTCCTCTAGAACGGTTCGATTTTGTAGATGACTTCGCGGCCAAGGCTTTTCTTCACTGATGGTGGGCCTCATGTCGAGGCTGTCGAGCGGCTTGTTCTTGTCGAGAGTGGACAACAAAAGGCCCCGCATCTCTGGGAGGCCTTATCTGTTGCCTGCTAATCGCTTACTGCTAATGGCTAGTTGCTTTCTGATTATCTGGTTGCTTCAGCAAGCCCCAATAGATTGCGGTTAAGATCTGTCGCTCCCCGAATCTGCTCGTACATAGTTGATCTGCGAGCGGTTCCGAAGCCAAGCAGTGTCTGAAATGCGGCCGCCGGTGTCTTGCGACGGTTGTGCCGAAAGACGAATTCATCGAGGTAAACCTGAAGTTGCTCCTTGCT
>Ga0181523_10000518_pt1 | contig 43805 bp, 46 predicted proteins | sample PEATcosm2014_Bin_43_FD_119752 | JGI IMG/M metagenome (GOLD analysis project Ga0181523, IMG submission 119752) | Peatland microbial communities from MTU Mesocosm Facility, Houghton, MI, USA - PEATcosm2014_Bin05_30_metaG | ecosystem: Environmental > Terrestrial > Soil > Wetlands > Peat | place... | reverse complement strand
TGCTTGCGGTTTGCAGCTCACCCTGCGGGTGAGTCTGATCGAACTCTTCTTCTTTGCTCATGCCGAACAATACTAACCATTTCTCTCTTCAAGCCTCGAGGTCTACTGCCGTTTTTAGGTTGAATGGTTGCACCCGCAGAACCGCCTCCCACCACGCCACCGTGCGCCAGAAGAGCTTTAATCTCATGTCAACCGCAGTGCCGAGGTAAGCGTCTGCCAGCCGCCATTGACGCCCGTCGCCAACCCATACACCAGAAGCATGCCGCAACGGCTCAACAAATCCCGCCGAGTTTGCGAACTATATTTTACATGTAAGCCTATTAGAATCTGTTATTTGCGACATGAATGATGTCTAAGTTGTTGATTCTACATAAAACACGGGAGGGGGAGGTTTTACTGCGAGAAACTCTGCAGCGCAGCGGCGATTTCCGCTTCCTGTTCGGGTTCGACAGTGCGCAGGTCGAGGAGCACGCGATCGTCTTCTACACGCGCAATGATCGGCGTTTGCCATTGGCGCAGCCGAGCGCAGAGTTCATCGGCGCTCATGCGCTCGCTCTTCACGGCGAGTACTCGCGTTGGCAAAGTGGAGCCAGGCGCAGCGCCGCCGCCGAGCACCGAGCGCGACTCGATGACTTCTACTTGCAGGTCCTTAGGTTCGCTGCTCACGTGTTTAGCCACTTGCCGGGAACGTTGCGCAAGCTCCTCTTCGGAGATGCGCATCATCCGCAGCGCTGGAATCGAATCGTAATCTTCGCGCAGATAGGCGAGCAGAGTCGCTTCCAGTGCGGCGTAGAACATCTTGTCCACGCGCACCGCGCGGAACAGCGGATTGGCGCGGACCTTCGCCACCAGCTCACGGTCGCCGCTGATGATGCCCGCTTGCGGACCGCCCAACAGCTTGTCGCCGCTGTAGGTCACGAGGTTCACGCCAACGCGCAGGCTGTCAGCGATCATGGGCTCGCATCGCACGCCGACATTGCGCAAATCGAAGAGCTCGCCGCTGCCGAGATCTTCCATGACTGAGATGTTGTGCTTGCGTCCGAGCGCGACCAGCTCTTCCAGCGAAGGCTGCTCGGTGAAGCCGACAATCTGGAAGTTCGAGCGATGCACGCGCAGGAGCAGACTGGTGCGTTCGGTGATGGCGCGCTCGTAGTCGGAGATGCGCGTTCGATTTGTCGTGCCGACCTCGCGGAGAACAGCTCCCGATTTCGCCATGACGTCGGGAATACGGAACGAGCCGCCGATCTCGACCAACTCACCACGCGAAACCAACACCTCATCGCCTTCGGCCAGCGAGTTCAGGGCCAGCAGCACCGCGGCGGCATTGTTGTTGACCACAATGGTTGAGACTTCGCGCTCCGCAGTGTTGAGAAGCCTGGCGAACAAGCCATCAACGTGGACATCGCGTTTGCCGCGCTCGCCGGTGTTGAGGTCGAACTCCAGGTTCGAGTATCCCTGCGAGATCTCGCTTAGGTGTCGCAGCGCGGCGCGGCTGAGTGGTGCGCGGCCAAGATTGGTATGCAGGATAACGCCCGTTGCGTTGATCACCGTGCGCAGGGAGCAAGCGAGCGACTGCTGCAGTCTTCGCTCCACATCGCGCGGCAAGCCATCGAGTCTGGATCGGACTTGCGCTTCATCAAGCTTGCCAGCAGAGATGTCGGCACGCAGTTGCTCAAGCGACGCGCGGGCCGCTCCCAGCGTCGCGCCGCGGCCTTCGCGTTGCGCGAGCGCTTCGAGTCGCGGATTGCGTAGCAGTTCGTCAACGCAGAGCAACAGTCGAAAGAGGTCGGATTTGGAAGTAGCCTTCACGGTTCGACTAGTTTGCCGTTTATGCGGAAGGGGTGCAAGTCGAGCCCGACGTTCACTCGCTTTTATAGGAACCCTTCGACTCGCGGCCAACATCGGGCCGCTCAGGATGACAGCTTGGTGTCTGCTTACCGACGAAACAGGCGCCGCAGCAGCAGGCCGAAGACAATCCTGCCTGCGACCAACCCGGCAGCCGTTTGGGGATCGAAGAAGCGCACGAAGCGAGCTCCGGCTTCCGTAATCTCGACCACTCCGGCAGGAACCGCTTGAACAACCCCGCCGGCTCCCCCACTGCCTCCGCTCTGGGCTTCGGACGAGTCTGACCCTTTCTCTCCCTGCCTCCGCCCGCGCCCAGGCGATAGCTGGACGCGAGCGACTGGAATAATGGTTTTGCCGTGCGCTTCGATCGGTTCGCCAAAGACGTTTTGTACTTTTGCGGTCACCGCGAAATGATCGACGAGTGTCGCAAGCATCTCTTTTGGATCAATCATTGAAGCTTGTCGGTGCATTTGATGCGCCATCAGCCAACTTCGACTAACCCATACCTGCGGTTCCAATGTCCGCGCAGGTGCTGCACGGCGCGCGCGATCTCTTCCTTGGTGAGATCGGCGCTGGGACCTTCGAGCACGAAGCGTGCCTCGCGGCGAGCCGCCTCGAGCAGTTCGCGGTCGCGCAGCAGATTGGCGACGCGGAAGTTCGGCATGCCCGCCTGGCGTGTGCCAAAGAACTCCCCTGGGCCGCGCTGCTGCAAGTCGAGTTCGGCAATCTCGAATCCGTTCTGCGTACGCGTCATGGCCTGCAACCGCTGTTCGGCCTCGACCGAAACTTTGCCACCGGTCATGAGCACGCAGAAGGATTTCGCCGAGCCGCGACCGATGCGTCCGCGCAATTGATGCATTTGCGAGAGTCCGAAGCGCTCCGCATGCTCGATCACCATCACGGACGCATTGGAGACGTCTACGCCGACTTCGATCACCGTGGTTGACACCAGCACATCAATTTCGCCGCGCTGAAAAGCCGCCATGGTCGCGTCTTTGTCCTCGGCGCTCATGCGTCCGTGTAGCAGGCCGACGCGCAGGCTCGCGAACTCAGTCTTGCGCAGTTGCTCGTACATTTTGATGGCGGCCTTAAGCTCGCCTTCCATCGCGCCCTCTTCGATTACGGGATAGACGATGTATACCTGCCGCCCGACGGCAACCTGCTTGCGAACGAAGTCCCACACTTCCTCGGCGCGCTCGTCGCCGACGCGGCGCGTGGTTATGAGCGTACGTCCGGGCGGAAGCTCGTCGAGGATGCTGGTGTCGAGATCGCCGTACAGGGTGAGCGCGAGCGTGCGCGGAATAGGCGTGGCCGTCATCACCAGGACGTCGGGCTCGGCCTCATCGGACTTCTTCATCAGGCGGAAACGCTGCAACACGCCGAAGCGATGCTGCTCGTCCACGATCACCAGGCCGAGCTTGTCGAACTCAACTGTCTCCTGGATGAGCGCGTGGGTGCCGATTACCAGTTGTGCGTTACCCTGCGCGATGTGGTGACGCGTCTGTTTCTTGCGGCCATGTTCCTGTGATCCGGTGAGCAGCACGATGCGGTAGCCGGTTGGCTCGAGGATCTTTCGCGCCGACAAGTAGTGTTGTGTAGCGAGAATTTCCGTCGGCGCCATCAGCGCGACTTGGTAGCCGTTCTCTATGGCGATGACCGCAGCCTCAAGCGCAACGATAGTCTTGCCGGAGCCCACATCGCCCTGCAGCAGTCGCCGCATAGGCGCGGGTTCGGCCATGTCCTCGGCGATTTCTTTCAGCACGCGTTTTTGCGCGGCCGTGGGATGAAACGGCAAGATGCGCTTCACGGCGCTGCGTATGCGGTCGTTGATCTGGAAGGCGACGCCGGTTTGAGCGCGCATCTTGCGGCGCTTGAGTTCGAGCCCGAGTTCGAGGAAAAGAAGTTCCTCGAAGATAAGCCGGATGTGGGCGGGCGTGCGCGCCGCCCCCAGATTGGCGAGGCTCTCACCGACTTCGGGCCAGTGTGCCTGCCAGAAAGCGCGCCGTCGATCGATCAGGCCCACGCGGCCGCGGACAGCAGCGGGGATCGCGTCGGGAATATCCTGATCGAGGTTCTCGAGCATGCCGTGAATCACGCGCCGGAACCACCGCGCGGTGAGGCGGCCATTCCCGGCGGCTTCGTAGATGGGAACGATGCGACCAACCTCGAGCGACTGCCACTTTTGCTCGTCTCCACTGCCGTTGCCGTGCGTTGCCGAGGGGTCGTGCAGGATCTCGAACTGTGGCTGGATAACTTCGAAGCGGTGCCCTCCGCGATCGCCGGCTTCAACTTTGCCGTACAACGCGACCAGCATGCCAGCGCGGAATCTGTCTTGCAGGTAGGTAGCGTTGAACCACATGCACTTGAGCGTGTCACGGCCCTGGCCGACCGTCATCTCGAAGATGGGCATACGGCGCGTGCGGAACAGCCCGAAGGTGCGCACCTCGGCGATGATGCTGGCCATCTCACCCGCGCGCAGCTCTCCAATACCGCGCGGGTTCAGCCGGTCTTCATAGCGGAACGGCAGGTAGTAGAGAAGGTCTTCGACCGTGCTGATGCCCTTCTCCAGCAGAATCTGGGCGAACCTCGGCCCAGTGCCTTTCACGAACTGCACATTGGTGGCGAGATCGAGCACAGAGCGATGGTAAATCAGGAACGAACGCTCTTCGCTGTTCGCCTTTCGCGTAAGTTCGCCTGACGCACGCCGCAGAGCGCTAGTCCTTACTTGTTGACTTAGGCAAAGCTGCAGGAGGGAACCAGCGAAGAGCGAATGTCTAAAGGCGCGCCTTCATCATTTTCTCGCATCGAATCCGCTCCCGCCGGTGTCCAAGCAAGTACGTGCTTCGAAGACTTCTCAAGCAGTCCGTTGCCATTGTCGCAGGCAACCTGCTTTACTTTTTTGTGCTGACGCCACATCTGCCGACGGCCGGACGTCATATCCCTTACCGGCTCGATCTCGGCTTGCTGGCGGACCTTTGGGTGTGCCTCGTCCTCTACGGGATTGTAGAATGGGTTGATCGCAAACGGCGCGGCTCTACGACGGCAAGCCGCGGGCCCTAAAAGTCGCGCTCGGTCTCGAAGCCTTTCATCATCTGTTGGAGATCGAGCTTCTGCTGCTCTATCTGCTTCTTGAGCTGCTCCATCTCTTGTTGAAGCTGCGGTGTCCAAGTCTTCATGGACTCGTCGACCTCGCGGCGCATCTGCTCAAGCTCTCGCTGGCTGGGCACGGACTGCTCGATGTTGCGCTGTAACTGCTCGAAGTCCTTCTGGCTGGGCATGGAACTCTCAAGCTGGCGCTGCATCCTCTCGATATCTTTCTCCTTCAGTTTCATGGACTTCTCGATCTGCTTCTGCATTTTTTCGAGGTCTTTCTGCGACGGAACTGACTTTTGGATTTCCTTCTGCATCTTCTCGATGTTCTTTTGTTGCAGCTTCATCGAGTGTTCGATCTCCTTACCGATCTGCTCACGTTCTTTTTCGCCCGGCTGCATCTGTGCCAGCATTTCGGTCTGGTTGAGATCGAGTTCGGGGCGTAGTTTCTCCATTTCCTGCTGGAAGGCTTGCATCCGACCTTCGAAGTCGCCCCAATCCTCGTTACTTAACTGGGACGTGTCGCCAGAAGTAGGAAGGTTGATCACGAGTAGCTGTTCGTGTTTCTCGCGCACCACCGCTACCGGTATCTTGCCGGCGCGAACATGCATGGCGCGACGCCAGTCGGCCATGTCGTGCACGGTTTCGTCATTCACCTTCACGATCACGTCGCCTGCCTTCAGTCCCGCGGCATCGGCCGGACTACCCTTTTCCACTGACCGCACCAGCACACCCTGCCCATGCGGAACGCCGAAGAAGTCCGACAGCTGCGGGCAGAGGTTTTCGACTACAAGACCGTGCCGGGAAGATAGGGCGGTAAATGACGGAATATCGATGTCTGGAATGGGCGGCACCGTTACTGCAGGGGGCATAAACGCCATCGGCGGCGCCGGCGAAAGGCTTCGCACGTGCGCCATGGCGTTGGGCCAGGCTCCGAGAGTTACGCTGATGTCTTTTTTCTGACCGTTGCGAACGACCGTCAGGCTCACCGTTTTGCCTGCCGGCGTGGCATGGATCACGTCCTGTAATTGGTCCGGATTCTGGATCTTTGAGCCGTTGAATCCGACGACGACGTCGTTATTCTTCAGACCAGCTCTGCAGGCCGGGCCATCCTGGTCGACATAGGTGATAAGTGCACCACTGGCGTCGCTCAACTTTAGTGCGGAGGCTGTCTGGGGCGTTACCTCGTCAATGTGAACACCCAGATAGGAGTTCGGATGCGGCTCGGGCCAGGCCGCAGGCGGCTTCGGCTCAGCTGTTGCGAATGTGGTTGCCACAACCAAGGCAACTACACCTACTAATTTAATCGTCGTATCTCTGCGTATCATAATTCCAACCCTATTCTAGTGACACTGCCGAAAAGTGATCTGCCCCATGGTCGTGCGGACCCGCAACATCGGGCCCCCGCCATTTAACGCTCCTTCGGCATACATCGCCTTGGGGCCGTAATTGCCGCCGCTGGTGGTGATCTTAAGCCCGGGGAAGTCCGAGAGAATCCCCCTGCCGTTTGTCATATCGGACGAGGCGTGCACCGTAACCGGCAACTTGAGCGGCAGGCAAACGGACACATCACCTGCGGCAGTGTGCAGAGACGAATCGGTGAAGACTCCGTGGTTGCTCACGAACTCAACCGTAATCGGACCGGCCCCGGTTTCCACCTGTGCGCCCTGACCCAGGTTATACAGCTCCACGCTGCCGCCGCCGGTGGAAATCTTCACCCGGCCGTTCGCGCTAGCCAGGCGCACACTGCCCCCGCCGGTATCAGCCTGTACGGCGCCACTCACGTCACCGAAGTTGAGATTACCGCCGTCGCTGCTGGCGCGCAGATCCCCGTCGCACTTGCGCACTTCGATACCACCGCCGCCGGTCGCGATCGTTGAGCCCTTAGCAGATCCTATGTACACTCTGCCACCACCGACCGCTACCCGTGCCTGTCCGCCAATGTTGTTGATGTGGACGTCGCCACCGCCGCTGCTGAGAGTGAAGTCTGCACCGAGATTGCTGCCCTCCACCGCGCCGCCACCCGTGGCAATCTCGACTGGGCCGCCAAGGTCGTCCAATTTGATTGCACCACCACCCGTCTTACCGAAGATCGTGGCCGTGATGGAATTCAAGCTCAATGCACCGCCGCCGGTCTCCACGCGCACCGATTCGAGCTCTTTCGGCACCTGCACCACGAACTCGGCGTTGAAACGGCTCAGGTTCCTGTTCAGCAGCCTACCTTCGATAGAATCGCGCTTGCCGGTTTTGACTACGGAAATACGCAGTTGCTGGAACTGCTGGCGCGCCGCCTCTTCGCTGCCTGCGAAGGAGCGCTTGCGAATCACATACGTTACATTCGGCGAATTGCCTTGCACCTGGACGGAGCCCATGTCCGTGTTGACGCGGACTTCGCGGCCCGGCGGCATCTTACCGGTGGTCTCCTCGATCCACGCGTTGCCCTCACGGTACACCCGCGACTGCTGCGCCAAAAGCGGAGCCGCAACGGCCACCGCGAGAAATGCTATTGCTGCCTTCCAACTTTTACTGTCAGCGACACGCCTGTGGGCAAGGATGTTGGACTGTATCGCCATTGCCCCTTCAATTTGCAAACCCTGAATCAACCTTTCCTCATTTCCGGGAGCGAATAAAATCGTTGCACCGTCTCCTAGTAAATGCTGGGCATCGAGGCCAGCATGCGCTTGGACTCTGTGCGGATGTACTCGCTGGGATCTTCCTTGGACAACTGCTGCAGCGCCATGCGCACGCTGCTATCAGCGCGCACCGGATCCAAAGCATGCAGAGCGCCGCTGCGCACCCCGAGGTTGCTGTCGTTCAGCAGCGCCTCCAAGACAGCGTTGCGCACTCGGATATCATCCTTCACATAAGAGCCAAGGCCATCCAGTGCCATCAGGCGTACACCGGGATTGCTGTCGTAGCGCAACGCATAGGTCAGCGTCTCGCGCACCCGCGGATCATCGGCCTTGCTAGTCAGCGCGTCCACGGAATTCAGACGCACACCGGAATTTTCATTGCTCTTGGCTGCGTACAGTAACAGGTCCTGCACTTTAGGATCGGAAACGGAACCCTGGACGGATTCGGGCATACGCTTGTCGTATTGAACTCTTACGTTGTCGGTGCCGGGCTCTTTTTCGATGGATGTGATGCCGCCGATGGAAGCTTCCTGCGGGCCATTGCTGATGATTACAGGTGTCTGGCCCTTGCCGCCCATTGCGCTGTACATGGCTCCGATACCACCGCCGAAACCGACGAGAAAGAGGAGCGTGGCGAGTGCGGGCGAGAAGCGCACTTGGCGCAGACATGAGCTGGGATCGAATGCGAAGCGGTGGTACCAGGCGCGATGCTGCTCGGCGGTTTCAAGTGCCTCCTGCATCCGCATGCGCGCAGCAGCCAGAAAGCTTGCCGGAGGCTCTTCGACCGGCAACGCATTCATCTGTACCTGGAATTCCTGCTGGCTGGCGAGTTCGGCGGCGCAGTCTTTGCAGCGCGTGATGTGCTGCTCCAGTTCGTGCCGCGCATCATCGGCCAGCTCGTTGTACAGATACAGCGTGATGTTCTGTTGTACCCATTCGCAATTCATAACTGTTACCTCTTACTTCCGGCGTTGCTACCTCACGTCCTTCAGTGCGGCGCGCAGTTTCTGCGTTCCGCGAAAGAGCGTGTTCTTTGCGGTCTCTTCCGTCGTATTCAAAATCTCGCCGATGGTGCGCAGCTTGAGCCCCTGGTAATGTTTCATCTCGAACACCATGCGCTCGCGAGGAGTCAGTTTAGTCAAAGCCTTTGCGATTCGCGCACCCAGCTCGCGCCGCATCAGGTCGCGCTCCGGACTGGCGCCCGACCGCACGTCGGCAACCTGGTCCAGCAGGTCATAGGTGCCGCCATCGGAGTCGGTAGTGACGCCCGAGTCTTCTTTGCGTACCTGCCGCTTGCGCAGAAGATCGAGACACAGGTTGGTCACAATGCGATAAATCCAGGTGTAAAACGAGCACTCGAAGCGGAAGTTGCCAATGTTCCGGTAGGCTTTGAGAAAGGCTTCCTGATAAATGTCCTGCGCGTCTTGCTCGGAGCGGGTCAGATGGTAGGCCAAACGAAGCACAGCGCCGTCGTATTGGCGCACCAATTCCTCGAACGCGGCGTGATTGCCACGCTGGGCTTCCCGGATCAACTCCGTGTCATTCATGCGGCTCTGGGCCTGCCCAATCATCGTCCCTCGATTGGAGGGAGTAGAGGACGTTTCCTCCGTCTCCCGCCACGCCTCAGGAGGGCGGAGCCCCGGGCCAACCGTGAGGGAAACTGCTACCGCTTCGGCCGGCATGCTGGTTTCTACCTAGTCTGCAATTAGCAAGCCCAATTCTCGTGCCTGCAATTACATAGACGGGCCCTGGAAGAAACTGTGAGCGGTCATTATAGACGCTTTAGTGGTATTTACGTGGGAGGAGGCACGCCGGTTCAAGCGCTGGCAAATAACGCGGTTCTTGAGCAGCTTACTCAGCAGCAACGCCATGGCTTACAGCCATCCAGAGCTTCCAGGCGCATCACCCGGCCCTTGCAGGCGTTCCCGCCGGCCTAAACGCATAGGCGGCAGGGCCGCGTGGGCGTGGATTCTCGATCTAGGCTTCGGCGCTGGCTTCTTCGACCGGAGCGGCTTCAGCAACGGTTTGCTTGCTGATAACCACCTTCACCGGCACGGTGACGTCCTTGTGCAGCTTGATGGCGACGTTGAACTCGCCGACATGCTTCAGCGGTTCATCGAGCTGGATCTTGCGGCGGTCAATGCTGAGGCCCTGCTGCTCCAACTCGCGCGCGATGTCGGCGGAGGTGACCGAGCCAAAGAGTTGATCGTGCTCGCCCGACTTGCGGGTGAAGTTGAGGATCACGCCGGCCACTTGTTGGCCTAGCGCCTGGGCATCGCCCTGTTCGCGGGCAGCGCGGCGCACCGCAGCGGCCTTCATCTGCTCGATGACGGCCCGGTTGGCGGCCGTGGCTTCAATCGCCAGTCTCTTGGGAAGGAGATAGTTGCGACCGTAGCCCTCGGCCACTCTCACCACGTCGCCGCGGGAGCCGAGCTTGGCTACATCTTCTTTCAAAATGACTTCCATGAATAGAACTCCCGTTGAATCTTATTTGTCTGGACTCCGGGCTAAAGCCCGTCGTCCCCAAAGTCCCTGCGGGACTGGACCCTATCTTCCGCCGAACGGCAGCAGGGCAATATTGCGCGCCTGCTTGATCGCATCAGCCAGGCGGCGCTGGTGCGGCGTGCACACGCCGGTCAAACGGCGAGGCACAATCTTGCCGGCTTCGGAGACGAAACCCGAAAGCAGGCGGACGTCCTTGTAGTTGATGCCGTCGATCTTCTCGACGCAGAACTTGCACACCTTTTTGCGGCGGAAAAACTTCCGTCCGCCTTCGCGGGGACCGCTGCCGCCGGGGCCCGCGCCTGGCCGTCCGGCGGGACGCGGCCCGCGTGGACCTCCTTCGCGCGGACCACTCTCGCGAGCAGCGCTTTCGGGACGCGCCGTGGAAGCGTCAGGAGTTGCGGCTCCTGCTTCGGGAGCCGCTGTTTTGATCGATTCGTCTGCCATGTTTCTCCTTTGGGCCGTATCGAGCCCAGATCGTGTGCTCGCGCACGGTTCGCGCGATCTATCTCATCCTTGCCATCCTTGAGCGCAGGCGGACTGCCTGTGGCCGCTGGAGTCGAAGGACCCCTATTACCAGCGGACAACGCTCCCAACCGCTCTTCCCAACAGCGATGACTCTTACGCGCTGAGCGGCGCCGGCTCGGTTCCTGCCGGCGATCCGGCTTCAGGCACTGCCTCAGACGTTGGTACGGCTGCCGCCGCCGCGGCTTCGGCTGCCGCCGCCGCTTGCCGTCCCTTGCCCCGGACCTTGGTGTCGCGGATCGCCTTGATCTTGGCTAGCCGCTTCTGCTCCTCATCGACCCGCACGGTGATGAACTTGATCACGGGCTCGGTCACGCGCAAGCGGCGTTCCACTTCCTTCACCATCGCGCCTTCGCCCTCCAGCACCATGAGCACGTAAATGCCGTCCTGGAACTTGCGCACGGTGTAGGCCAGCCGGCGCTTGCCCATGCGCTCCACGCTCTTCACCGATCCGCCTGCACCGCCGACCTGGGTCTCGACATTCGAGATCAGTTTGTCCTGGTCCTCTTCCAGCATGTCGGGACGGACGATGAACATTAATTCATAAGTACGTTGCATTTGTTCTCCTAGCAACTAGTAACCAGCAATCAGCAACTAGCGCATGTCTTGTTTGTGAGCAGCTATCGGCTAGTTGCTAGTCGCTAGTTGCTTCTTCCGGCTTGCGATTGAAGCGATTCATCGCCGCCTGCACGCCATCTGCGAGGATGACCTTTACCGCCTCGGCCGCCGTATCCAGCACCTCGTCGACGACCGGGTACTGCGATTTCTTAAACTGCGATAGCACGAATCGCGCGCCATCGTCCACCGGATAAGACGGCGCAATTCCCATCCGGACGCGCATGATCTCCCGCGTCCCCAGCGCGTCAATCACCGACTCCACCCCGTTGTGTCCCGCCGATCGGCCATGCGGCCGAATGCGCAGAGTACCGAAGGGCAGATCGATTTCGTCGTAGAGCAGCACCAGGTCCTGCTCTGGCTGCGCTTCGTATTCGCGTACCAGCTCCCGGACCGCGATGCCGCTCAGGTTCATGTAAGTTTCCGGCTTGGCCAGCAGCACTTCTTGCTCGGCCATGCGCGCCCGCGCGGTTTGCGCGCGGCAGTTGCGGTTGTTCACCCGTACGCCGCACTGCTCCGCGATGCGGTCCACCGCCAGGAAACCCATGTTGTGCGGTGTGAACTGGTATTCGATGCCCGGATTGCCGAGCCCGACGATCAGCTTCACAACGCCTACTTCTTCTTCTCGGCCTTCTCGGCCTTTTCCGGCTTCTCGGCCTTTTTCTCGCCGCCTTCGGCAGCTTCGCCTTCGGTTTCCTGCTTGCCCTTCTTGATGACTTCTGGCTCGGCAGGCGCTGCCGCGGCTTCGACGCCTTCTGCCGCTGCTGGGGTCGCTTCCACAATTTCCTTCACCGCGACCACGTGCGCGACCGGCTGGTTCTCATCCGTGATGAACTTCAGCTTGCCGGCATGCGGCAGATCGGAGACGCGGATGACCTGGCCGAACATCAGGTTGCTGACGTCCCCGTCAATGTGGCCGGGAATGTCACCCGGCAGGCATTCGATTTCGACTTCGCGCAGCAACTGCTCCAGGATTCCGCCCTGCACTTTCACTCCCGGCGCCTCACCCTTCATCAGAATGGGTACGCTCACACGCAGCGCCTTGTCCATCGCAATGCGCTTTAGATCAACATGGAGCAACGCGCCTTTGATCGGCTCGTACTGCCAATCCACGATCATTACCTTGGCTGACGTGCCATCGAAGTTGAGATCGAAAATCGAGTTGTGCCCAGTTTCCGAATTCAAGATGCGCCTCATTTGCTTGGGATCGACGGCGATGGCCTGCGACGGCTGGCCGGCGCCGTACACCACGGCGGGAATCATGCCGCTCTGGCGCAGCCGGCGTGCGTCGTTCTTGCCGCCACCTTGCCGTGGCTTGGCTTCTACGTTCTTCTCTGCGGTTGCTGTAGCCATAATTAGAGTCCTTTACAAAAACAGTCTGCTGACCGAAGTCTCTTCGTGAATCGATTGAATGGCGCGTCCAATCAGTCCCGCGATCGACAGCACCTTGATCTTGGGTTCATTGCGCGCCGCTTCCGTCAGCGGGATGGTATTGGTAACCACTACTTCGGCTAACTCCGATTGGGAAATCCGTTCGATCGCCGGCCCCGAAAGCACCGGATGTGTGGCGCAGGCATACACCTCGCGAGCACCCGCATCGAGCAACGCCTGGCAAGTCTTCACCAGCGTGCCCGCGGTATCAATAATGTCATCAAGGATGAGACAGGTGCGGCCCTTCACGTCGCCGATGACGTGCATCACCTCGGTCACATCCGCCTCCACGCGGCGCTTGTCCACGATGGCCAGCGCCGACTCCATCTTCTTGGCGAAGAAGCGCGCGCGCTCCACACCTCCCGCATCCGGCGAAACCACAGTCAGGTCCGGAAACTGTTTCCTCCGGAAGTAATCCACCAGCACCGGAGAAGCGAACAGGTGGTCCACAGGGATGTTGAAGAACCCCTGGATCTGTGGTGCGTGTAAATCAACCACCAGCGCGCGATCGGCCCCCGCCGTCGTCAACAAATCGGCGACCAGCTTCGACGAAATCGGGACCCGCGGCCTGTCCTTGCGGTCCTGCCGGGCATAGCCGAAGTACGGAATCACCACCGTGATGCGGCGCGCCGAGGCGCGCTTCAGCGCATCAATCAGCAGCAGCAACTGCATCAAGTGCAGGTCCACCGGATCGCACGTCGGCTGCACCATGAATACGTCGGCGCCACGTACGTTCTCCATGATCTGCACGTACGTCTCGCCATCGGAGAACTTGGAGATGTGGGTTTGGCCCACAGGCAAGCCCAGGAAATCGCAAATCTCTTTGGACAACGCGTCGTTCGCGGTACCTGAAAAGATCTTCCACCTGTCGTCCTGACGCGCTCGTGCCGGCTTACGCTCAGCCTTGGGGTCCGCACCCGGCTGAGCTTTCTTGTCCGACTGCTGCGCGACCGCTGCCGTGCCCTCGCCAGCTGCGACCGCCGGTTGAACTGCGCTCGGTTTTATAGCCGTTTCCATCGAATCAAGTACCCCCGCTTAACCTGGTTGAGTTATACGCTGGGTCTATTCGCTATTCGCTTTTCGTGATTGGTTCTGAACTTAGTTCTTATCCTGCAAACCTAAACTTGACAACTGAAAACTGACTACTGTTTCTTGGCTGGGCGGCCAGGATTCGAACCTGGACAAAGTGCTCCAAAGGCACTTGACCTACCATTAGTCGACCGCCCAGTGAAACCACTAATGGCCGCTACCGTTAGCGGTTAGCTGAAATCTCTCCCTTCTCAGGTTGTCATCCTGAGCGAGCGGCCCGCTTTGGAGCCGCGAGTCGAAGGACCCCTATATCTGAAACGAACCTTACGCAAACATCTGCTGCCAGTACTCACCGCGCGTCAGCGTTGTCGTCACTACCGCCGCGTGTCCCGACGCTCTCGTGCGCCCGGCTGCCGCTCGTGCTTCTTCGCCCGAGGCGAACACTCCATACAACGTTGATCCCGAGCCAGACAGCGATGCATAGCGCGCACCTTCGCGCTCTAAGACACGTTTCCCCTCGCGCAAATCGGGATACTCTGGAAAGACGACGCGTTCGAAGTCGTTCTCGATCCCGGCTCGGACGAGGTCGAGAAGCGGTGTCTCGGCCCGGTCCCCGCCCATCGCGGGAACACCGGATGCAGGCCCTGCCTGCGGGTAAACATCTTCGCTCATCCAGGCAAACATAGCCTGACCGAACTTCATTATTGTACCTGTGGCGCCAGCGCCGGTCAATTCCGGTTCTCGCGCCATCAGTTCGTCCCATCGCGCAAACGCTGCTGGAGTTGAAACGCCGATGGACGGCGTGACCACCACCAGATGCAAGGGTGGCAAATCCTGCAGTGGATATACTTCCTCGCCACGCCCGATTCCCAGGACCGTTCCGCCGACGAGAAACAGCGGGAGGTCGCTGCCCACTTCCGCCGCCATAATCAGCTTGTCTTCGGCGGTGAGCTTCGTGTCGAGGGCGCGCTCCAGGCCAAGCATGGCCGCGATCGCATTCGACGACGCCGCACCCAAACCGCCTTGCACTGGAAGTTGCTTGTCGATCTGAATGGTGACCTTACAACTGGCTTTCGCCACCTTTAGCACGCGTTCGGCGATCTTGTAGCAGGTGTTCGATTCGTCGAGTGGAACGCGCGGGTCGTTGCAGCGGATCTCAATTCCCGAGCCGGGCTGCACTTCCACGCCCACCACATCATGCATCGCGAGCGTTTGATAGATCGTCCGCAACTCGTGAAAGCCGTCGGGGCGAAGCGGGCCGATCTTCAGTCCGAGATTGATTTTCGCAAATGAACGAAGCGCTATCACGTTCAGCTCAGCGCTGGCGGAACTTCGACAGCAGCCGCAGGATCTCAAAATACAGCCACACCAGCGTAACCATCAGGGCGAAAGCGCCATACCACTCCATGTATTTCGGAGCGCCCATGCGCGCGCCATTTTCGATCAGATCGAAGTCGAGGACAAGATTCAGCGCGGCAACGATTACGACGATGATGCTGAAGCCGATGCCAATCGGGCTTGAGTTGTTGATCGCCGTGAAGTGCACACCGAAAAATCCCAGGATGAACTGCAGCAGGTAAAAGACGGCAATGCCGCCGGTAGCTGCCACGATGCCGAGCCGCAATTTGTCGGTCACGCGGATGAGACCGGAACGATAAGCGAGCAACATCGCGAGCAACGTTCCAAAGGTCAGCGAGACGGCTTGGATTGCGATGCCGTGATAGCGCTGCTCCAGCATGGCAGAGATTCCGCCCAGCAGCAGGCCCTCCAGCAAGGCGTACACCGGCGCTGTTACGCCCGCCCACTCCTTCTTGAAGATGGTGACCATCGCCACGATGAATCCGCCGATACCGCCCGCCACCAGCATTGGCGTCACCGCTTGCATCGCTTCCTGGGGAGACGGTGCATTGAAGAAGCGGTTCCAGGTCCAGGCAGCCGTGGCGACGCAGCAGATCAGCAGGACGCCCGTCTTGTTGACGGCGCCCGAGATAGTCATGCTCTCGCCGTAACTCGCCTCGCCGGTGCGGAAGCTGTCACCAGTCAAGGCCGGGTTGGAAGTTCTCATTAATTGGGCCATGCAAAGTTCCCCTCGTTTCGCATCCATCTTCTCACTAATGGCTGGCTGCCAGCCAGAGACGCGGGCCGGTCGGCGAATGTCGGCATACCCTCCCCCTGGTACCCGTTAGAATCAATAATTTGGCCCGCAATTCGATGCACATAATAGATTCTAAAAGGCTTATCGTATAATATTGATTTGTAACGACTTACGGAAGCGGTCGATCTTAGTCTCCGCAAGCTTTCGCCCCGGCTGAATGTGCCAAACGGCGAACGATGGAGCCTTTTCGGACAGTAAACCATTCCTGCCTCTCAAAGACAAAAAACCATACCCTCGGCACCCATGTGCCGACCCGTATGGTTCGACTCAGGCTGACCGTAACATGTCGAGAGGCAGGCTGTCTGTGATTCTGGAGAATTTTTATTCCGTCGTCTTCCCGAATTGGGAAGTCAAGCACCGCAGCGGCAGACTCACCGTGCGTGCTCTCGCGCCTAGAAAAGCGTCTCTTGGCCCGCCGCATTCGTTCTCGGCCGCTTCACACCAAAGTGCTCGTACGCCAGATGCGTGGCTACGCGTCCGCGCGGCGTGCGATCAAGAAACCCAATCTGAATGAGGAACGGTTCGTAGATTTCTTCGATCGCGTCGGGCTCTTCGGCGAGCGACGCCGCCAGTGTGTTCACGCCCACCGGCCCCCCCTGATACTTCTCGATGATGGTGAGCAGCAGCTTGCGATCAATCTCGTCGAAGCCATGGCGATCGACTTCGAGCATTTCCAGCGCGGCCTGCGCTGTCGGCTTGTCGATCTTGCCCGCGCCGCGCACTTGCGCGTAGTCGCGTACCCGGCGCAACAGGCGATTGGCAATACGCGGTGTGCCACGGCAACGAGTGGCGATTTCGGTCGCGCCGGGCTCGTCAATCTCGACGCCGAGAATCTCCGCCGAGCGCTGCAGGATGATTTTCAAATCATCGTGGGCGTAGAACTCCAGCCGCAGCACGATGCCGAAGCGCGAGCGCAGCGGCGCCGTGAGCAGCCCGGCGCGCGTGGTGGCGCCGATGAAGGTAAACGGCCGCACCTCGATGGTGTGAGTGCGCGCCGACGGCCCCTGCCCGATGATGATGTCGAGCTTGTAATCCTCCAGCGCCGAGTAGAGCAGTTCTTCCAGCGCAGGCTGCAGGCGGTGGACTTCGTCGATGAACAGCACCTGCCGCTCGCGCAGGTTGGTGAGAATGGCCGTGAGGTCACCCTTGATTTGGAGCGTCGGCCCAGAGGTCTGCTGGAACGCGACGCCCAGCTCGTTGGCGATGATGTTGGCCAGCGTCGTCTTGCCCAGCCCGGGCGGCCCGTAGAGCAGCACGTGGTCTAGCGCCTCGCCGCGCGAACACGCTGCCTGGATGGCGACCTCGAGGTTGTCTTTGACTTTCTTCTGCCCGATGAACTCGCGCAGCCGCTGCGGACGCAGCTTCAGCTCATACGACGAGTCGTCGTCCACCGGCACAGCCGAGACGATACGGTCGGGATGCTCTTTGTTCGGGGGCAAAACCACGATGGGGCGATAGTAAAGCGAATGGGGGCAATGGCGCAATTGTGATGCGCGACTAACAAGGTCAACGGTTTATGTACAGAAGGAGTCGATTGGTTCCATGGTTAATAGTGATCTGGTCTAGCGGAATAGACTGTTGATCACCTTGGGGCCGGTTTTCCAGAGTAACCCATGATTCATTGCATGATGCGACCACCGTGTTGGTCGCCCAACGAGATTCCTGAACACCGTGCAGGCCGTGGTCATATCGATTAATCACCGTGACCTGCTTACCCTTGAATGAGAGAATCCTGTACGTTTTACTGTTGCGGCTCGCAATCTCTCGATTTCCCCACTGTTCTTTACTCCAATAAACAAGATCGACGGATAGCCAAATGGGGCGGAGTTCGCAAAAGCGACCACCGTCTTAAGCCGGTCTTTTTCATCCTTGGCCGTCTTTCGCTCGACGAAGTGATCTTCGAAATTCCTCATTCGCGAGATCACGTCTTGGTCAGTCAACTGAATGGCCATTTACAATCCCCCTTGCTTGCCGCACGTTACCGGAGTACATAGAGCCTGCCGCAAGGCCGCAGAACTCCTCCCCACGTGTGTCCGTTTGTTTTAGCGTGATGCGCACTCGCGCACTGGATCACGCTTCGGCAGTTCGAGGTCGACGCCGCCGAACGCGGCAAATCGTTGCCGAATTAACTCCGCCAAGTTTTTCTTTTTCGCCTTTGCCATCAGTGAATCCTAACACTTACGGCGGAAGGGATTTGTGAGTATAGGGGTCCTTCGGCTCACCCGCGCAACAGCGGCGCGTACTCGCTCAGGATGACATCATCGTGTAGCGACACTGACAACGCTCCGCAGTGCAAGTATCATTCACTTGATTGAACCATGAAGAACCTCGGCATCCTTCTCTCCGGGCGCGGGTCGAACTTCGAGGCCATCGCCGACAACGCTGTTTCGGGCAAGCTCGACGCGAAGGTCGCGGTCGTCATCTCCAACCGGGCGGACGCACCCGGGATCGAGTCGGCGCAGCGCCGCGGGCTGACTGCGCTGGTGATTCCCTCGAAGGGCAAGCCGCGCGAAGAGCACGACCGCGAGGTCGTCGCCGCACTGCGTGCGCACCAAGTCGAACTCGTCTGCCTAGCGGGCTACATGCGCCTGCTGTCGCCGTGGTTCGTGCAGCAGTTTCCCAACCGCATCCTCAACATCCATCCGGCACTGCTGCCGGCGTTTCCAGGACTGGAGGCGCACAAGCAGGCCTTCGACTACGGCGTGAAGGTCTCCGGGTGCACGGTGCACTTCGTGGATGCAGACCTCGACCACGGCGCCATCATCCTGCAGAAAGCCGTGCCCGTGCTGGACACTGACGACGAGCACACGCTGGCCGCGCGCATCCTGGAGCAGGAACACGTTGCCTACACCGAGGCGATCCGGATTGTGCTGGAAGGGAAGTACAGCATCGAGGGGCGGAGAGTAGTGATCAAGCCGTCGGCCGGTTCCGGGACGTAAACGGAAGCGGGGAAAGCACCTTCCCCCGAAGCAGTCCGCTGCGAAGAAAGCGCTGATGGCGCGCGTAAGGAAACCGCAGGTCCCTCGACTCGAACGTGCCCTGTTTGGCGCGTTCTCGCTCGGGATGACATTGTTAAAAGGATTGAAACGGCTGAGAGCTGATAGCGATCCAGTAGCACTATCCACTACATTTCGTAGTGCAGCAGCGAAAACACGTCGTAGCCTTTCAGCTTGTCGCGGCCTTTGAGCGCGGCCAACTCCACCACGAATCCCAGACCGCAGATATCGGCGCCGAGTGACTTGGCCATCTCGGCGGTGGCTTTCGCGGTGCCTCCGGTGGCCAGCAGATCGTCGCAGATGACGATGCGCTGTCCCGGCTTGATCGAGTCTTTGTGGACCTCCAGCGTGTCGTGGCCGTATTCCAGTTCGTATTTCCACTGCAGCACTTCGGCGGGTAACTTCTTCGGCTTGCGCACGGGAACGAAACCTGCATTCAGCCGGTAGGCGAGCGCCGGGCCGAAGATGAACCCTCGCGCCTCGATGCCCAGCACCAGGTCAATGTCCTTGTCGATGTAGTGCTCGGTGAGCGCGTCGATGAGGCGGGCGAAGCCGAGCTTGTCCTTGAGCAGCGTGGTGATGTCGTAGAAGAGAATGCCGGGCTTGGGAAAATCGGGGACTTCGCGAATGAGCTTCTTAAGTTCGTCACAGTTGTGTGCCGGTCGCGGCATGATTTACCAGACTCCTTCGATGCGAAACGATTGTGTCTCCAATAATGGCTCCCCGGACTCGCTGACGTGATCGACGCGCGCGGCCCGCGGGCCCTCCTGCAGCTTGCGGCGTAGCGTGATGTGCTGCTCGCGCGTGCCCGTCGCCATCACCTCAACATCGCCGTTCTTGCAGTTGCGCACCCAGCCGGTCACGCCGATCGTCCCGGCCTCGCGCTCGACGAACCAGCGAAAGCCGACGCCCTGCACGCGTCCAGAGATGACATAACGGCGGGTTTGAGAATCAGCCATCAGCAATCAGCAGCCAGCAATTAGAAATTACGCCCGCGACAAATACGCGCCCTCGGATGTATCCACGCGGATTTTCTCGCCTTCGTTGATGAAGGGCGGCACCTGCACCACGAGGCCGGTTTCGGTTTTCGCGGGCTTGGTAACGCTGCTGGCAGTGGCCGACTTCAACCCCGGCTCGGTCTCGACGACGGTCAGCTCCACCGTCTGCGGCAATTCCACGCCCACGGGCTTACCGTCGAAAAATTCGATCTTGATCTGGAGATTGGAGATGAGGTAGTCCACCGCATCGCCCAGGATCTCCCGATTCAGGTGAAGCTGCTCGTAGTTCTCGGTATTCATGAAGTGGTAGTCGTCGCCGTCGGCGTAGAGAAACTCCATCTGCACCTCGTCCACCGTGACCTTCTCGATGGCGTCGCCGGAGCGGAAACGGTGCTCGAACATGGCTCCGGTGCGCAGGTTGCGCAGCTTGGCCTGGATGAATGCTCGCAAGTTGCCCGGAGTGCGGTGTTCCACGCTGAACACCGAGTGCAAGTCGTTGTTATGCTTGATGACCATGCCCGGACGCAGTTGTGTGGCTGGAATTGCCATTCCTAATAACTCCTTAGTTCTTTAGGGGAGCCGCTTGCGCAAGAGCACCCTATCGGGACTTCGTAGGCGCACGGCTCGAGCGGTAAACACTTGATTTTACACGCTCCACAACAGAATTGGGAAATGCCCGAGTGCTTTGCCGGACGGGACAGCGGGCAAGAAATGCTGTTCGCCCGAAAGAACATCAGCAACAAACCGGCAGCCGACGTCAACATTCTGCCCAGCATCGCGGTAATATTGTTCTACAAAAGGATGGATCCATGAACGATCAAGTGAATGACTTCGCAAGCCAGGGAGAGTATCAACATTCAGAGAGCGGAAGCCTCGGCATGGGATTGACTATGCTATTCGTTGGACTGGCAGCCGGGACGTTGATAGGCCTTTTGATCGCACCGAAAACTGGCAAGCAAATGCGTCGCAGCCTCCGCCGCACGTATGAAGATGCGCGCGAAGCGGTGGAAGATTTTAGCGACCAGGCGGGCGACTGGATTGACAAAGGCTCCGAGTGGGCTGAGAAGGCGAAGAGCAAGGTAGCCCCGCTGGGAAAGCCGTTCCGGCGGTGATTTTTGCCACGGATTTCCGCGGATTCTCACGGATAATTCTGGAAAAAGAAATCCAAAACAGATCCACGAAATCCCTGCTCATCCGTGGCTAGCTTTTTGCGGGATTGCGATTCAATACAGCCGGAAGTTTACTTCGACGTTGATCATCACGGGAACCGGCTGGCCGTCTTTTCTGGCGGGCTCAAACTTCCACAACTTCACGGCCTCGATGGCCTTCTCGTCCAGACCCATGCCCAGCGGTCGCTGTACGCGGATCTGCTGCGGACGACCGGCGGCGTCCACCACCAGCCACAACACCACGGTGCCCTGATACTTGGCCTTGCGTGCCTCTTCTGAGTATTCGGGATCAGGCGCGTACAACGCTTTGGGAGCGCTGACGCCGCCGCCCACGCGATAGGCGCCGCCACCGTATCCGCCGCCATGCCCTGGACCAACTCCGGGGCCGGTTCCAGAACCAACGCCGCCGCCGCTGCCGCTACCGATGCCGCCGCCGTACCCTGTGCCGTTGGAGGGCGGTCCAATTACCTTCGACAACGGATCACCCAACTGGCCGACTGTCGGCAGCTTCAGTTCCGGCGGGACCACAACCGTCGGTGGTACTTCCAGTTTGGGATGGTCGTTGCGGACCACGACTGCCGGAGGCGTTATCTGGTCCTTTGCCAACTTGGGCAAGGCGCCCTTGGGGGCATTCAGCTTGTCGCGATCGCCACCGCCGCCACCGCCGCCCATGCGGTTCTTCGAGACCGGCAGCGGGATGTACGGGCTAATGTCGGTGGCCAACGAAACCACCTGCTGCTGAATCTGGTCTTTGTGCTCGAACGCCCAGTGGCCCGACCAGATTACCAGGCCCATAGCAACCAAGTGGAAGACGAAGGAGTAGATAAAAGTGTCTTTACGCTGCGGGTACAGCCCAGGGCCCTCGAACAACGAGGACATGACCTGCTCCTGTGGAGCGACCTCCGGCACTTTTACGACCGGCTTTTTGGACACTAAAGGCGTGGACATGACTCTGTACACCAGTATAGACCCAGCAGCGCGTCAGAAGTTCCAAAAAAATCAACGGAATCGGGTGTTCGTCCCGGCAGAAGCGCCGCTCGTCACTGCAAGCGATTCCTCTTATAATGTTTGCGCGTCTCATTCAAGGACAATCAAACGCAGCGCTTTTTGCCGCGCAGCGATCTCGACTGGTGTCGTACACACATACTCGCCGTCCGCGTAGACCTCTGTCACGGGCTCCGTAAAGAGGCGCACACGCGAGGCCCGGAAATACTCTACCTCTTTCAGGCCGATATGCCCGCCGCGATAGACCACACGAAACAACCGCAGCAGCCTCAGTTTACTCAGCGGCCGCACAAAGCAGAGGTCAAGCAGGCCATCGTCCATTTGCGCCTGGTGCGTTAACCGCATTCCATGACCATATTGCGGCCCGTTGCCGGCGGCGATCAGAAAGCCAGGCTCGTCCAGGCGCGTCTGCCAATGTCCATCAACTTCGACGGAGAGCGTGATGTGCGGCGCATGAAATCCTCTCAGTACTTGCAGAAGGGCCACGACGTATCCGCCGTGCGCGCGCAGCCAGCGCGGCTGCTTCATCGTGAAGCGATTTACGGCGGCATCCAGGCCTGTTCCCGCAATGCAGCCAAAAAACGTGATGCGCGCGATCTCGCGTTCGGCGTCGGTCAGGCGACGGCTCGCCGCGGCGAGGGATTGCATTATGCGCGGAGCCAGTTGTGGCTGGTCGCGTCGCGGACCGTCCGGCACAAAGTGCAGCGACTCGAGCGACTCATTCTGCCAGGCGAGAGGCGCTTCCTGCTCCGTCTCGTCGAGCGGCTGAATCGTTCCCAGGTCAATGGCACGGATGTTGTCGCGTGCTGCGCGGAAACGGCGCCAAGCTGCCAGAGCCTTCGCGACGGTCTCAATTCCGATGGAACGCGCGAAGTCGTTCGCGCTTCCCAGGGGAACGATGAGCGTGGGAATCTGCTTCAGCGCCAGTCCGCCGAGATGGCGATGAATGGTTCCGTCGCCGCCGAAGATGAGCGCTGCGTCAGGTTGGTCTGTGGGATCGAGTTCGTTGCCGGAGAACAGACTCACGCCCGGCAACTCAAATCGCCGGATGTGCTGTTCCTTGGCCACAGGTCCGAGAAGGGCGACGGCGCGCACGGCGCTACTCTCGCACAGCCAGCGGGAAATTCAAAATTGGGTCGCGCATGAGAGCCGCTGTTCGCTCTTCCCCATGCGCTCTTCGCTTTGTTTCTCCTTCACCCCGAAGGAGCGAAGAGGAGTAGAGAGCTTGCCCTGAAGCTGGTTTTGCGGACAGCGAAAAGCGAATCGCGAAGAGCGAACAGCGGCCTTCCCGCTACTTTATCTCCCGCAGCTTCTGGGTCGCAAGCTGCGCCACCGGACTGGCGGGGCTTTCCTTCTGCATCTGCTGATAGAGGGCGCGCGCCTGGTCGGGCTGGTGGCTCTCCTCGTACAACGCTGCCAGCAGGAATTGCGCCGTACTCTTACCTACGGAAGCGGTGGGATGGTCGGCCAGGTCCTCGTAGAGCGCGATGGCCTGGGGATCGCGGTTGGTATCGTGATAGATGCCGGCCAGCGCCAGCTTGGCCAGGCTGGCAATCTCCTTGTAGCGGCTGTCGGCAACGTCCTTCAAGTCCTTCTCCGCGGCGGCGTTGTCGCCCATGTCGTTGAGGGTAATGCCGGCGAAGTAGCGGGCCACGCGTCCTGACTGGGTGAAGGAGTACTTGTCGGCGATGCGGGTGAACTCGGCGTTGGTGACCTTGGCGCGCTCCTGCGCCGAGGCGAAGCTCACCGCGTCCGGCGTGGCTGGCGTGCCCGCCGGACGGATGGGAGCGTTGTACTTCTCAATCGCTCCGGCCAGTTGGCTTTGGGCCTGCTCATCGCGATAGTTCACATAAGCCCAACCGCCGAGCACGATGGCCGCAATCACGGCAATCGCGATGCCGGCGGCGATGAGCTTGGATTGGTGTTCCACCGCCCATGAAATGGTTTCGGTGGTCGATGTCCTGAACGAGTCCTGCTTAAGTTGATGTCGAGTGTAACTGCGCACGAATAGTCCTTATCTGGAATGCCACAAGGTGGGAAACACTCAGTCTAGCAGGCCGCAGAATCGAGGGTCAAACCCGGAGCGGGGTAGGTTATACGAAGGGGAAAAGTGCTACAGGTAACCCATCTAGTACACCCGCACGCATCTGTTAATCATTGAGTTAACACTCACACAGGACCGGCGGATCGGCGCGGCGGGGTCGCGATCACGTTACCGCGGGCGGCTCTGGCGCGGGGCACGAGCGTGCGGGGCTCGGGGCTGGGGGCTGGGGCTCAGGTCCCCAGGGACGCGTGGGGCGCGGGGCGTACGAAGCTGGGGGGGCGGGGGCTGCGTGCGCTCCAATCCGAGGACTCCGCGCATGATCCAGTCCCAAGCCTCGAATATCCATAGCGGAGTTTCTTGCTTCCAGCCTTCGGGGGAATCCTTCGGCGGGTAGAAATATCCAAGCCCGTGCGCCTTCGCTTCCACGATCTTGATGTCGCTTTCGGTCTTCGTGTAAAGCGCGTACCTCTTCGCTGCGATGCTGTACCCGAACAACAGGCGGCGCTGTTTGTGCTCGTCCCAATTCACCTTGTGGATTTTCAGAATCGAGCCGGGAACGAGCTTGGGGTTATAAGGATTAAGCGCCTCGTTGTCCACGATACGCTGCACCTCGGACCAAGAGAGCGCCGTGATGGGTTCAGCGCCGTCAGGCATCGCGATTGGTTGTCTGTCCTTTGCTGATACGATGGCCGCGCTGTCCGTGTCGCAAAGCAGGAACGTTCCCCCAGTATCCGCTATGCACTTTTCGAGCATTGCCAGGAGCAAGCGGCCACCGGATGTGGTGAGACAACCAATATGCGGGGCAAACCACTTTCCCGGCTCTTCTACCACGTCGGAGGTGGTCTCAAAAGATCTTCGCCGGAAAACACTTTCAGCCGGGTTGCGCCGGAATCGTTCGGGTTGAGTTCCACGAACAGACCATGCGATCCGCTGCTCGCGAGAATCTTGAGCCAATAGTGGAGCGCTTCATCGGACTCGTGAGCTGCCCGCTGCTCGATGACGGGCTTGAACAGGCTCTGCGTGTTGGCGTTCACTTCGACCATGCCGCGCAGAGACGTTGAGCCTAATAACGCCTGCTTGCCCTGCGGCACGACCCGGATCGCCTTCTCGATGCGCGGCACCTTGCCGGTCAACAGGATGGACGCGATAATGTCGGGCCCGGCAAACCAAATCGGCTCTTTGCTCGTGAGGTAGTTGATACCGATGTTCTGGGTCGTGCCGTTATAAACGGTGCGCACGGGAAGAATGTCGTTGTCGGGGCGCCAGTCGGAACGTTAGTCTTCGGCGAAATCGCGCTTCCAAATGATGGATTGCAATAGTTATTCGTTCTCAAAATGGAAAAGTCGACGATCACGTCGAGGAAAAGATTTTACTTTTTGCGGAACAAGATTTCCCATTCAGCTGCAGAGGAGCGTACAAAGGTGTGCTAACCATCGCGTACTCAAGTGCCAGGTGCTCTTGGTCTTGCTGCACACTTCTCCCCAAAGCGCACATATATTACCTTGCCTTGCCCTTGTTAGCGGATGATACCGTCTTTGGCAATCAATGTGCGGGGGTGTGCAGATGCGCAGCACATACACACTATCCCGTCAAACCCGGAGCCGGTATGGTTATACGACAGCTCAGCGCGGGGTCGCCGCTCGACCGATATGACGTAAACGGAAAAACCTCTACAAATAATTAGGCAAGACCTTGCGCATGGGGGGAGAAACCACTAAAATTGCGCCACGATATCCGTTGTTTGCCGCAGAGGGTGCAGGACTGGGGTCAAGCTGCAATTAATCCAGAGCAAGGAGAACGAAGATGAATTGCGTACTTCGGAAGAGCGGATTTTTCGTTATGGCGATTCTGATGGGCGCCCTGATTTGCTCGGTAAGCGCTGCTGCTGGAGACATTCTCTACACCACCCTGGGGCCGGGCAGCGCATATGACGGTACCAACGGCTACTTTGTTGACGGCAGCAACTACTACGATACCGTAACGGCCGACTCATTCACCCTCGGCTCCGGGGCTACCGTGGCGAACGCGGTGCTGGCGCTGGGCAACAGTCCGGGCAACAACAATCCGGTGACCCTCTACATCGAATCCAACAACGGCGGAGTGCCTGGTAGCATCACCGCAACATTGTCGCAGGTCGGCACGATACTTCCGTGGGGCAATGGCAGCGGCGGCGGGCTCGTGACCTTCAGCTGCAGTGGCGCCCAGTGCGCGCTGGCAGCAGGCTCGTATTGGCTGGTTGCCTGGGAGCAAGATCCCAACACGCAACAGGTCTGGGATTTAGCCTATCAGGATCAGTCGGGCAACGTTGCATTTAACTCGTCCGGCAGCCCCACCGGACCGTGGATGGCGGGGTTCTATTCCGAGAATGCATTCCAGATTGATGGGGCTAGCCCTATACCCGAGCCAGGCGCCTTGCTGGTGCTGTTCTCGGGGTTGTTGAGTGCAGGCTATGGCTTGCGCCGGAGGCTTTTGGCATAATTCCATGCGATACGAAAACAGATATTCAAGTCTCTTGCTGCTCTCCGCTCTGTGGTTGTCTTTTGGAGCGTCCTTATCCGCGCAAATCCGCTATGAGGATTTCTCCGCTGCGAAGCAGTTCTTGCAGCTGAATGGCAGCGCCAGTTTCCAGACGTACGAAGGGAACGCGGTGTTGCGCCTCACGGATGGCGGCGCTGGCAACCCGGAAGCCGCAACCGTTTACTTCCACAACACGACCCGCCCCCCAGGTCCCATAGATCCGGCCAAACAGCAAGTTGCTGGCGGATTCACCACCTGGTTTGAATTCCAGATGCACAATCCGACAGTGTGCTGCACTCCAGGCGACGGAATAGCATTCATCATCCAGAATTCCTCCGCCACCGATCCCACCTACGGGGCTACCGGCATCGGTTTCAAGGCTCTGGGCGCAGGCGGCAACCACAACTATCCCAATCAGGCGGGAGCAATGGGCTACGCCGGCATCAACAACAATCTGGTTATCGAGTTTGACATGGTGGAGGATGCGTGGGACCCGACCTCCAACCACATCTCAATCCAGACCTGTGGCCCGGCAACTAACACACCCGTACATCTGCCGGGCAATTACACCATCGGGAACAACGGCGACGTGCAGAGCTGCCTGTTAAGCCAGCACTCAATCGACTCCAACATTCCAACGCTGGGCGGCACTTGTAACGGGTCTTCGTGTGCGGACGGCCCAGTTCATCAGGCGGTAATCGGCTACACGCCACCTTCAGGAAACCAGGCGGGAATGCTTCAGATCTGGCTCGACCCGACGTTTGTTCCCGGGACGCACAGCCCGCAGGGACTGCCCAATGTGAGCGTCCCCTACAATATTGTTTACAACGCGCAAAGCAATCCCAGCGGACTGAAGCTGGACACCCTGCGTTGTAGCGGCAACGGGCCCTGCGGCTACGCGTGGGTCGGTTTCACGGCGTCTCAGCCCGATGAGGGCACAGCCCAGGACATTTTCGGATGGGAATTCACGCTCTCCACTCCGGCTCAGATACAGCAAGTTATTCAGCCGGGCGGAACGCAGACCGTTTTCCCATTTGGCGAGCACGTGACGACAGTTGCCTATCCCACCGGGTTCCAGAATCCGAATGGGATTTTGATGACCGTAACGGCAACGCCGGTGAACCGCTACACGTTCTACGACACACGGTTACTCGGAACGGAATTCTCCGATGAGGAGTGCATTGCCTATCTGGGTACGGGCCAGGGCGAAACGTGCATCGTTTACTCATACACCTGCCAGGATCAGCACGGTAACTCAGTGACGTGTCCCCAGGAGTTGGAGTGTGCCTCGGATCCGTCTCAATGCATTATCGATACTACGACGTTTTACACTTCAGACCCGGTCACCGAGACCAATGCCGACTATCTGGAGAACGGCGCCATCGGTTCGAACAACTGGTTTAGCATCTTCACCTCGTACATGAACGATCCTATTGACGGCACGACCTCGGGGAAAGGTGGGGGATTCGGCAATGGGGGCGACTTGATGAACCTGTTCAAGAACTACAGGAGCCTTCCGGCTAATAGCACTATTAGAAAGTTGGCAGGGCAGGCCCCGGGGGCGGATATTGTGGCCACATTCAATCCACACAAACCATGATGGATTGAGCGGAGTTTCTATCAGGGGCAGTTCTCGAGGTGGCCACAGCCGCCTCAGCTCTGCCCATTTTCGTTTCGGTAGCGCGGGTACATCTGGCGGGTCGCCCGGCCAAGCACTTTCAAGTCGCGACTAACTTCTCCACATGGGGCGACCCGTTCCCTCGCCTTCGCTCGGGACAAGTCAGGTCTTCGTTGGCTAGGGCGGGGCTGTCACGTTCCCCAGTCACTCATCACTCACAGCCTTCCTTTTTCCTTCTATGGTTCTGTTCCTGTGCCTCGGGGACGAGAACGCTATCCAGAGCCTCGGGAGCTTCGACGTGGTGGAGATCGAGTCGCACTGACAGGCAGAAAGCATGCTCGCGGCGGGCGTCGGCCGCCAACACGATCGGCGTGCTTGCCTGATTGTCGGTTGCGGTCAGGATGCGCAAATCGTATCCTTGCATCTGTCGGCCTGGTAACTGAAGCGGGCTGGCGGAGGGTGTGTCGTGGGAATCTGGCTGGCGGTGTTTATCGCAGTTGGGCAATTGCTGCTTGGGGGAATGGGAGTATACGTTTGCTTGCGAATGCCACAGAAAGAGAACCACAAATACTGGATAGCGGCATTCATGATTATTGGTCTGTCTGGCGTTGGCCTTACTATAGGGCTTGCCAGGGTAGGGGACGACGCGCTGCGCGGTGCGAATCGGCAGATACACGGGGCCGAGGTTGCGGCACCAGATGCGAATACTGAAGCGACTAGCGCGAATGCAGCCGCTCAGGCATCGGGAAGCGGCAACAATGCCATGACCCAGGCCCCGCCAAGGCATCTAAGTGACGAACAAAGAACGGCGCTGGTATCCCTCATCGGCACCCTTCCCAGGGACATGGGAACTAAGCTGTCGATTGTATGTTCAACAGATTCGGAACCGACGGCGTTTGCAAAGGAAATTGCTGATCTATTTCATTCGCGGGGCAGGTCAAAAGACATAAGCTACAGTGCAACGGCGGCCCCTCCGGGTACATTCCTCTTCGTGGTCAGTCCCAACGACCCCAGTTTTCCATTTGCACAACTGATAAGTGACACACTCATCACGCACGGCATTCCTGTAAAGTCTATTGAGAATAGTGATAAGCTAAAGCAAGGACAAATAATGCTCTTTATAGGGCCTCAATCGCCGAACAGATAATTTAAGCAGGACGGATGCCGCTAAGAGTATGCCGTACAGACTAATGTGCATTCGACAACCTGACTTTGGCGAATATGCACGAGGTCATGTGAAACCTTAATGTCACCTGAACCCATCATCAGCACCACGATACTAAACTGGAACCGAGCCGATCTACTAGAGCGCACGTTACAGTCCTATATCCGGACGATCTCAGTGCCTCACGAACTCTTTATCGTCGATAACGCCTCGACGGACCTCTCCAGGGAGGTTATTGGACGATTCCTCCAAGAACATCCGGAATGCACAGCGATCTTATCGGATAGCAACTCAGGCGGTGAAACCATCAACCTCGGATTAGAGCGTAGTCGGGGATCGCTGTTGCACCTTAGCGAAAACGATATCGAATATCTGCCGGGGTGGGACCGCACGATACTTGAGGCCTTCGAAGCCTTTCCCGAACTTGGACAGCTATCGGTGTTTGGGCCTGTGCCCACCGATGAAGAGGCTTGGGACGTAAAACCGTGCTCAATGCGCCACCGCGGTGGCCACATGGTCTATGTCACGGACCATAACGTCGGCACATCCAGCGTTATCTCGAGGGCCATCTGGGACAAAGGGGTTCGACTTCACAATTACCCAATCAACCCCGGCAGTTTCCTGCTTCCTGATGACGGTCGGCTGTCGGCAGAGATTAGAGGCTTGGGAATGTGGGTGGCGTGGGCCCATAAGTACTTAGTTCGAAATCTTGGTCACATGGGCGATGAGATCGAGGTGCGTCCACAATACTACCTGGAGAACTACCGTTCGAAATGGTGGTTTGGTATCGAGGGCCTTCACAAACGGATGGAAGGGTGGCACTCCCAAATGAGGCCAGTGCGAAAATCATTTCTTTATGGAGAAGAAATACTCTCGGGAGAAAAGTCCCTTCCCAGCCCGGAATGTTCTTATCCACAGCGTTGGTCGATGATCGGCGGCAATACAGCAGAAATTGAGACGCTTGAGTTCTTTTACTCTGTAGTGTGACTGCTCAAACCCGCGCTCGTCATAGAAACCGGCACATGGCACGGCCATTCGGCCGTTGCGTTAGGGAGGGCACTGCAGCAGAACGGATTCGGTAGAGCGATCAGCTTTGAAATTGACTCGGAAGTGTGCGGGATTGCCCAATGCCAGCTGTAGGAAGCAGGTCTTTCCGGTTGGGTTGACGTTCGGAATCAGTCGTCCCACCAAGGGATGATCGGCGATCAAATCGACATGCTGGTGCCGGACTCGGAGTTACCTCTGCGAGTTCGCGAATTCGAACATTTGCGGCCTGAACTGCGTCCAGGCGCGATCGTCATATTTCACGACACGAGTACGAACCACCGGATCGTGAGGGAGGATGTGACCAGGCTGACGGAGGAGCGACTGCTTGCCACCATATTTCCCAGCCCACGGGGCCTTGCAATTTGTCAGTACTGCGGTGGTGGCTGAATTTCCCACCACAACCCAATAGGCGGGTAGCACGGCCAAGCACATTCAACTCGCGACTAACTTTTCAACATAAGGTGCCCTCTTCTAGCTTTCTTTTTTGTAGGGCGGGGCAGCCATGTCCCAGTAGCGGGGAGAAGGAATTGGGAGTAAAACGAGCGACGCCTGGTTTATTCCGTGTCTCGGGGCCATGCAGGGGCTCTGGAGCTTCGGGCGGCGTGGTGGACATCGAGGCTCATTGGACAGGCAGAAATGGTGGGCGAATGGCGAAGGTACTGCGCATGCGAGTCACGCGATCCTGTCCCGATCCCTGCGCCAGGAAAAATAGTGCGCGGGAATTCATCGATGGGTATATAGTGTGCCCGTCGGAGGCTGGAACGGAAATTGCGGCTAGAGCGTTTCATTAAGGGCGACATGCACGGTATCCACTATGCCGTGAGCATCTTCATCGCCACCGCGGTGCTGTGGATTGTGGTACACGAGCTCGGCAACGCCAATCCGGTTTGGGCGATCAGTTCCATGGTCGCAACCAGTGACCCGGTGATGAAACAGGCCCTTCTGATATTCCGCTCCCGCATCATCAATACGCTGGTAGGCTGTGCGATCGGCCTGCTGTTCATTGCCATCGGAGGCAGCAGAATCATCACTCTTCCCCTCGCCATGGCAGCGGCGGTGCTGGTTTCCTCCTACGTGGTCCGCGTTCAAACCATGTGGCGACAGGCGCCGATTTCCGCGGCCTTCGTCATCGCCGCCGGACTGGAATACCACTCTCGGCTCCACGGCCTTCAGGCGGGCGCGCAACGCACAAGCGAGGTGCTGTTCGGCTGCCTTGTAGGACTGGTGGTGGCATGGCTGGTCTCCGTGGTCTGGCCACTGCCCGATCCGGCGCCCGGCAGCCCTGCGAGTAAGTGATCTGGCCGACGCCCACACGAGCGACAGTGGATCTCGTATTCATCACCAAATCAAATCTGAACGCCCCGTTCCTTCGGCTTTGCGGAGGACAAGTCTGGCCCGATTCTGGCTAGCGCGGGGCCGCGTGCGGAACTGCCGATGGTAAGAACTCTGAAGCGCTGCTCCGAAGCAAGGCGCAGACTACAACCGCGCGAACCAATCCCGTAAAGAACCAGGGTAGTTAACCCTCGACCGGCACGGAATGAAGCACAATTAAGGCGTGCGTCTCCGCGGTCTTCGCCACCGCCTCACTAGCTTTTCCGGGTGCGAGCTGGCACGACGCGTTTCCGGGTTGCCGTCTGGCGGCCTAAGTCTTCGAATGGGGGAGAACAAGCATGAAAGCACAAGTCGCTTGTCTGTCGCGCGTCACACTAGTGTGCCTGCTGCTGGCTGCTTCAGCCACGGCACGTCCAATTCCGTACTCCGTCACTTTTTTTGACAGCACAGGGGACGAATGGACTCCCGACCACGGCTTTCGCCCGGCGGAGCTGGCCAGCCTGGCAAGAGCTTCGGGAGGAACCCTCTTAGACTTCAGCGGGGCGCGGCTGGAGGATCCACTCTTGGCCGTGAGCTCGAATGTTTCGGGGTTGGCTTCGGTTGGAATGACGGGATTCACATTCGTCATCGGTCCGAACGCCGTACCGAACCCGATTCCAGAGCCGAGCAGCTTGCTGGTGATGCTTTGCTCAGGGATTCTCGGGCTCGCAGGGGTACGAGCATACTACTATCGGCGCGCACGTCTACTGGATTAGGTTCTCTAGTCCAAAGCTTCTCGCAAGTCATGTACAGCAGGGTTGAGGCGACGCTAGTTGACGCGCGCAGAAACTGTCTTCCCCACCTCGGGGGCCAGCCAGGGAAAGGCACTGGTGCGCTGCATCCGCAGGACAATCAAGTCAGCGCGCCGCTGCACCCCGAACTTGCTCAGCAAGTTGGAGACGTGGAACTTCACTGTGCGCTCGGTGACAAACAGCTTGCTGGCGATCTCTTTGTTGGAAAGATTGTCGAGCAGCAGGTCAAGCACCTCTCGTTCGCGGCGGCTGATGTACACTTGACTGTCGAGCGATTTGCAGCCGCGCAACTCCGGAAGAATTGATTCGACGAAGCGGGTCAGCAGTTCGCGCGGCACCCAATACGCTCCGGAATCCACCTGGCATGCCGCGCGAGCCAATTCTCGCGGCGCCTGCTGATAGGTCAGCAGGCCCTTCACCCCCAGCCGTAACAGCGGGGAAGTGACCTGATCGTCCAACTTCGGCAGCAACACCAGCAAATGGACCGAGCGGCTGTTCGAGGCGAAGCATGCGCACAAATTCCAGGGTGGCAATCACGTCGCTGGCGTCGATGACCAGCATGGACGGACGTCGAAATGGGTGTGCTTCAACAGGCGCGTGAACTGTTCCTGCGCCACGGGGTGACGGCAGAACAAAAACAACTTGCACCGGGATTGTCGCGTAGTGCTTCGAGTTCTTGCCGTAGAGTCCATTGGCGGGGCTGCCCTGTATCTACTATCGGCGGAACAGGACGCTTCTTGACCTCCGAGTCGAGGGGAAAAGACGGCCACGGATTTACCCAGATTCACACAAACCGGGCTTGATTTTGATGTCTGTGAAAATCCGTGGCCGTAATCTCCGCCGCGCAGCTCAGAATTGGCTGATGCTGATGCTGCCGTCGCCGGTGGTGATCTCCAGCAGCGGGCCGCCTCCGTTAATCTTGCCGCGAATCCGCGAGTGCTCGATGGCGCCGTTGACCGTCACCGGCATGTCGAACTGGATGTGTCCGTCACCGGTATGAGCGTAGATCTCGGCGGCAAAATCCTGCGGCAGGCGGGCTTGCACGCGGCCATCGCTGGTGTGGATGACCCAGCCCGTGCTCATCTTCGAACCGGGACGCACGGTGAGATCAATGTGCCCATCGCCGGTGCGCAAATTGACGTCGCTCAGCACACCGTCAATCGTCATGGAGCCGTCGCCGGTGTGGGCGTTGAGCGCGCCGTTGAAATTGCGCACCTCAATGTGGCCGTCGCCAGTATCAAGCCGTGCCTGGCCGGCCGTGCCATCCACCCGGATGTGTCCATCGCCGGAGTGCAAGTCCAGCGCCGTGTCGGGCGGAACCTGCACCTCGATACGCACTCCTCGATGGGTGCTGATGTGGATGCCCCAGGAATTCGGCACATGGATTTGCAGGTCTATCTTGTCGGCGTCCTGGCGCTCGGTCACGCGAATGCCGCTGCCGCCGATGGTGTAGCCATCGGCGCTCACCCGCGCCGAGATGGTGCGCCTCACGCCGCGAGTGATTTCAACCGAGGCGTCGTTGGTGTCCACGTGCAGGCTGGGCTTGTCGCCGACCTGGTAGGTCTTGCTCCATTCCTCGGCAAAGGCGGAGAGGCTGAAGACCGAAAGGCTTAAGAGAAAAATCAGGATGGATTTATGCATGCACTGCCTCCGTGGTTGGATACGACGACAACGGGGCAATTGTTCCACGTGGAACAGCACTATGAAAAATAAGGCCTCCCCGGAGCGCTTGCACGCCAGAGGAGGCCCTCACTGGTTGCGAATCAGGAGAAAAGGAGGGCCGGTGCGGTGCTCGGGGCATGCATGTCTAGCGGAGTGAAACATGATGCATGCCCCTCACGAGCATCGCTCCCTGCTTGTTGAAATAGACGCGGAAAGGGAACAATGGTTAGCGCTACCGGCTGTACTGGTTCTGTTTTTTCTCCGCGTGACGCTCCAGGCCGAGCTGAATCAGGCGGTCCATCAGTTCGGGATAATCAATGCCGGTGGCGGCCCACATTTTGGGATACATGCTGATCGAGGTGAAGCCGGGAATGGTGTTGACTTCGTTGACGTACATCTTGCCGCTGCGCGGGTCCATGAGGAAGTCCACGCGCGCCATCCCCGCGCAATCTACCGCCTTAAACGCGGCGATCGCGAGTCGCTGCACTTCTTTTGTTTTCCTCTTAGCCAGCTTGGCGGGGATGATCGCTTCCGAGCCCTCGTCCACATATTTGGCGTTGTAGTCGTAGAACTCCTTAATGGGGACGATCTCGCCGGGAAGGGAAGCGACCGGTTTGTCGTTACCCAGCACCGAACACTCGATCTCGCGGGCCTTGCCTTTTGCGCCGCCGACGCCCTGCTCGATCGCCAGCTTGCGGTCGTAGCGCGCGGCGTCGTCCATCGCCGCAGCCAGTTCGCTCCGGTCGTGCACTTTGCTGATCCCGACCGACGAGCCCAGGTTCGCCGGCTTTACGAACAATGGATACTTCAGCTCGGCCTCAATCTGTTTGCGAACCTGCTTCGGCTGCTCACGCCAGGCGTTACGCAGCACGGTGACGTGCTTCACGATGGGCAGGCCGGCGTCGCGGAAGAGGCGCTTCATCGCGTCCTTGTCCATGCCGGCAGCCGATCCAAGCACGCCGGCGCCGACGTAGGCGATGTCCGCCAGTTCGAGCAGTCCCTGGATGGTGCCGTCTTCGCCGAAGGTGCCGTGAAGAACCGGGAAAATGACGTCCACGTCGATGGGCCTCTGCGCGGCGTGCAGCTCGCCCGCGCGAGTTTCGAAAGGCACCAGCGAGGAGTGGTTCTCGCCGGGGATGGGAGGGACCACGACGCCTTCGCCTTTGGCGAGAACTGCGGCAGCGAAGGTCGTCTCAGGATCGCCGGCACGCAAGTGGCGCGGCTCGTATGTGACCGGCGCATGGCCTTTCAGCAGGCGTTCGGCGTGCGCAGCGGTGACCCATCGTCCTTCCTTGGTGATGCCGATGGGAACTATGTCGTACTTATTCTTGTCGATTGCCTTCAGGACTGACGCTGCGGACAGCAGCGAGACTTCGTGCTCACTGCTGCGCCCGCCGAACAGGACACCAACCCGGAGTTTCTTCATGAATTCAATCTTAAACCGGAACGGATAGCCGCAGAGGCGCGGGGTGTCTCGGTGGTTATCGCCGCCTTCTCGCTGGAAGGTGCGGGACGAAGGCCCGGCTTTCCGGGACTAAACGCATTTCTTGCGGTTGACAGAATGAATCCCCGCTTGCCTTTCCTACCTCCAACAGGCGTATCATTCATAAAACACCTCGCCGACTCGGGCAATTCGTGGGGAGAAGGCTTATGGCACCCAAGGTATTTGCAGTTTTGATCGCGTTCGTCGTGGCCGCATCAGTTACGTCCGCCGCGAGGATGCGTGGTCCTTCAACGGCGGAAGAACGGGCACAGGCGCTTGAATATGCGCAAAGCCTGGAAGAGCATCCGCTCGCCAAAGACAACCTCGAAAAGAGAATGTGGTTGACGGAGTGGTTGGTGAACGTTCCGGACGTAACCGTCATGCCCTGCTGCAAAGGTTTGGAATCGCTCGACAAAGTGAATAACACCTATTCCTACCAGTTGCGGATGCAGGTGCTTTATTCGCAGGCGGCGTTCCTGTTACAGCATCCCGAGGAAAAGAACGCGGTAGCGATTAAGGCCGCGGGGCTAGCGGGAACCTTGCGTGCCTATCGTGCGATTCAGCAATTCGATCCGACGGCGAAGTATCCGCTGCTCGACAACCTGATGACGCTGGAGAAAAAAGGCAAACTGGAGAAGTACGTCCAGCACGCCCGGCATCAGAAGTGCATGAAGAGCTAGCAAACCGTTTTTGCTTCATGGGAAGGGCGCGCGGTGCGCCCTTTGTTATTTGGGTCCTCGATCCCCGCAGGTTAGAATAGCGGGCCATGAAATACGACTTCATTGCCATCCCCGAACAAGACGTACCACGCGCCAGCAGCCCGCTTTTCCAGCACTTGCTCGATACCTATGCCAGCGAGACCGACAAGGTCATCTCCGTCTGGCGCAGCTTCTCGCAGGCGGACATGGACTTTCGTCTGCATCCGAAGTCGTCAACCGTGGCCGAGATCCTCAAGCATCAGTTGCTGTCGGAGCGCAGGTTTTTCGGCGAATTCGTTGGCACTCCTGAGCCTGCGGCGTCGGACGTGTTGCCGAAGACGCAGGAGATCAGCGCCTATATCCGACGCATGGAAGAACTGGCGCGGCCGCGGCTCGCCTTCTTCGCCCCGCAGACGCCGGAGTGGTGGATGCAGGATGTCCCATTCTTTGGCCTGACTCGCCAGCGTATCTGGGTGTTCTGGCGCCGGGTGTTGCACACCTGCCATCACCGCACGCAGCTCACGGTGTATCTACGCCTGCTGAACAAGCCCGTGCCTTCGGTGTACGGTCCCACGTCAGACCTGACGTGGAAAGGGGCAGATCCGACAAGCTCGGTCGAGGCGGCGAGACGGAAGTGATGAGAGCTTCAAGTTCTGAGTTTCAAGTTTCAGAGTCGGGCCCCTGAACATCAATCGGTGATCGAGTCTGTAGAGCAGTTCCAGAGTTGCTGGATCCAGCGGCGGGTGGGGCACGCCTTTCAGGCGTGCATACCAAGGTCACAGAAACATCAGCAACTCAAATGCACCGCTGAAGCGGTGCTCCACCCGGATACATCAACTCGGAACCCGGTTAGCTTCGCTGTAAGCTTTTACTCGAAACTCATTACCGCACCTTGGCGTACAGCACCTGGTCGAGAATCACGCCGTTCTTGATGGCACTGCGTCGCAGAATCCCTTCGCGCTCGAAACCCGCTTTTTCCAGCACGCGCATCGATCCCACGTTGTGGGAAAACGCCATGGCAACAATGCGAGTCAGTTTGTAATTCTCGAAGGCCCACTCGGAGGTGGCGAGCACGGCGCGGGTCATCAGCCCGCGGTCCCAGTACGGCTCGCCAAGCCAGTAGCCCATTTCCGCGCTGAGCCGGGCAATATCGGTGCCCAGCTTGAAGCCGATACCGCCGACTGCTTCGTTCCCATACTCCACCGCGAAGGAAGTCTCGATCTCCGCCGAGCGCACCTCAGCCAGATAAGTGGCACCTGCAGACCGGGTGTAGGGATGGGGGAACTGATCGCGCAGGTTGGAGGCAATCTTTGGGTTGTTGGCGTGGCACACCAATGCATCGAGGTCGTTCTTGCGCCAGGAGCGCACTCGAAGATCGCCGAGATCGAGCAGCATTCCTTACAAGTGTTCCTGCTGAGCTGACTTTAGCGCAAGTCCTTTAGATCTCAACTTGAATGTTTCTGCTCGTCGTAATACCAACGCCGGAAGCGTTGCAGAATGGTATCGCCTGCGTCTGAATTGAGGTGAAGGTCTCGTTGTTGCGGGTCCTCCCGGTGTCGCCATCTCTCCCGCACAACCAGAATCGATAGGACGGCCACCAATGCAAGTCGCAGCGATATGAGCGCGAGGTCGGCGGCCTTGGAATAAGGTGTGGTAGCAGCGAAGCTGAGGAGAAGCAGGCATCCCAGAAACAGCAACCAACCACCTGTTTTTCCCCTCACGCCTGTACTCCTGGGGTCGCGCCGTCGCTAGATCGACAGCACTTCCTTCTCTTTGCCTTTGGCCAGCTCTTCCATCTTCTTGATTTCGTCGTCGGTGAGCTTCTGCATCTGCTCCAGGGCGCCGCGCTCTTCATCCTCGGTGATCTTCTTGTCCTTGAGCGTCTTCTTGATCAGGTCGTTACCGTCGCGGCGGATGTTGCGGACAGCGGTGCGATGCTCTTCCAGCACCTTGTGCAGGTGCTTCACCATGTCCTTGCGGCGCTCTTCGGTGAGCGCCGGAACGGGTACGCGAACCAGCTTGCCATCATTCATAGGATTCAAGCCGAGATCGGCGCTGCGAATGGCTTTCTCGATCGCGCCGACCAGGCTGACGTCCCATGCCTGCACAGTGATAAGTTGCGGCTCCGGTGCACTCACGTTCGCGAGCTGGTTCAGCGGCATCTGCGAACCGTAGGCATCGACGGTCACACCATCCAGCATATGCACCGAGGCACGCCCCGTGCGGGTGGAGGCCATTTCCTTGCGGAAATCCTCCACTGCCTTGTCCATGCGGGTTTTGAGCTGGGCAAAACTGTCCTTCAACGCGGGAATTGCCGCCATCGAAACTTGAGCCATGTTCCGTTCGCCTCGGGATGAAGTCAGAAACTCCTGATTATAAGCCGTCAGCTATCAGCCGTCAGCTTTCAGCTTCGAAACAAGATCGGTTCACTGTGTCAACAGGAACGCGCCGTTGCCGCTGGCTAGAGACTGACGGGGACTGCAAATCTTAGCTGAAGGCTAATAGCTGAGAGCTCGTCGCTGCTCCATCATCTTGCTCGAACTATCATCCGTGGTTGACCAGTGAGCCGACCCTCTCTCCCATCACCACGCGCTGAATGTTGCCACGCTGGTTGAGGTTAAACACCACAATGGGGAGGTTATTATCGCGGCACATCGAGATGGCCGCGCCATCCATCACCCGCAGCCCCAGCCGTAACACGTCCGTGTAGCTGATGGTCTCGAACATGCAGGCATCTTTCACTGTGACGGGATCGTCGGTGTAAATACCGTCAACCTTGGTCGCCTTCAGGATAGCGTCGGCCTTGATCTCCATGGCGCGCAGCGACGCTGCGGTATCGGTAGAGAAGTAGGGACTTCCGGTGCCACCCGCGAAGACAACGACGCGGCCTTTCTCGAGGTGGCGGATGGCCCGGCGCCGTATGAACGGCTCGGCCACTTGGTTCATCTCAATGGCGCTCATCACGCGCGTGAAAACGTCTTGCTTCTCCAGCGCGTCCTGCAGCGCCAGCGCATTGATGACCGTGGCCAGCATGCCCATGTGATCGGCGGAAACGCGGTCCATCGCTTTGGCCTGCTCGGCGACGCCGCGGAAAAAATTGCCGCCTCCGACCACGATGGCAATCTCGACTCCCAATTGGCGCACTTCGGCGATTTCAGCCGCGATTTCGTGCACTCGTGTGTTATCGACACCGAAGCCTTGCCCGGCGGCCAACGCCTCGCCAGAGATTTTTAAGAGAATTCGCTTGTAAATCGGAGTGCTCATTTCTAGCGGATACCAGTTGGAAAAACGCTGACTCAGTTTAGCAGGAGAAACAGCGGTCACGGGAGCAAGGCGGTTCAAGAGACCGGGCCGGAATCGCTTCCGGCCCTTCTCGATGTTAACCAGCCTGTTCGCCGCCTGCCTTGCTGACGGCGATGGTCTCGCCGACATCGCCCACCTTGAAGCGAGCGAAGCGCTTGACCGAGATGTTCTCGCCCAGTTTGCCGATTACGGTCGCGATGAGCTGCGACACGGTCATGGTCTGGTCCTTGATGAAAGGCTGCTCGTAAAGGCAGACCTCCTCATAGAACTTGCCCATCTTGCCTTCGACGATCTTCTCGATCACCGGGGCCGGCTTGCCGGTCTGGGCGGCCTGCGCGCGGTAGATGTCTTTCTCTTTTTCAAAAGCATCCGCGCTCACGTCTTCCTTGCGGATATAGCGCGGATCGGTGGCCGCGATGTGCATGGCAATGTCATGCACCAGGCCCTTGAAGTCGTCGGTACGGGCCACGAAATCGCTCTCGCAGTTCACTTCCACAAGCACGCCAATCTTGCCTCCGGCGTGGATGTAGCTCGCCACCGAGCCTTCGCTGGTGACGCGGGCCGCCTTCTTCGCGGCCGTGGCTACGCCCTTCTTGCGCAGGAGGATGACGGCATTTTCCATGTCACCCTTGGCTTCCGTCAGGGCCTGTTTGCAATCCATCATGGGAGCGTTGGTCTTCTCCCGAAGCTCTTTTACTTGTGCGGCAGTAATGTTCACGGTTGTAGTACTCATCTTTGGAAATATTCCTGTTCTGCTGTTTCAGCTACGTTTAACCATTAGATTAACGCTAGTTACAAAACGACCCGCGCCGTGTTGAGCGCGGGTCCTGAAACCATTCGCCAACCCGAAGGTTGGATTTACGCGCTTGTGCTCTCCGCCGCGCGGCGGCCACCTTTGCCCAGAACCTCTTCCATGCTGACTTCCTCTGCGTCGCCGGTCTCCTCGATAGGAGCCGCGGCCTCGCCTTCTTCGGGGCTGGCAGCGGCAGCTTCGGCATCCTCGCTGTATTGCACGCCTGCGGCGACATCCGCCATCTGCTTGTCGGTAGCAGCCTGCGAGCCCTCAACCACGGAATCGGCGATCTTCGAAGCAAAGAGCCGAATCGCACGCAGCGCGTCGTCGTTGCCCGGGATCACGTAATCCACTTCGCTGGGATCGCAATTGGTGTCCACCACCGCAACTACCGGAATCCCCAGCTTGCGGGCTTCCTTCACCGCAATCTGCTCTTTATTCGAATCGATCACGAACAGCGTGTCGGGCAGGCGGTTCAGGTTCTTAATGCCGGCAAGGTTGGCCTGCAGGTGCTTGCGCTCACGTTCCAACTTCACAACTTCTTTTTTCGGAAGCAGCTCATATCGGCCGTCGGTGGCCATCTCGTCGAGTTCCTTCAGCCGCTTCACCGATTTCTGCACCGTTATCCAGTTGGTGAGCAGTCCGCCCAGCCAGCGCTGGTTGACATAGAACATTCCGCAGCGCGTGGCTTCTTCCGCGATCGCTTCCTGCGCCTGGCGCTTGGTGCCCACGAACAGCACCAGTTTGCCGGTGGCCGCCATGTCCTGCACGAACTTGGACGCTTCCTTGAACATCTTCAGCGTCTTCTGCAGGTCAATGATGTAAATGCCATTGCGCTCGCCGAAGATGTATTCCTTCATCTTCGGGTTCCAACGTTTTGTCTGGTGCCCGAAGTGAACGCCGGCTTCGAGCAACTCCTTCATCGTGATGTTTGCCAAGCTACCTCCTAGGTTGGCTTGCATCCTTTGCGTTGGCCTTGGCCGAATCGCTCAGGATTGCTTTCCCGCTACCCGCCCCGTTGCTGTCAGCGGGTGCGAGAAGATTCGTTCCGGTTGAACTTTTCTCTCCCGCCCCCGGAACCATAAGGCGAGAAGTGCAGTTGCCAGTTATCAGTTTCAAAATCCCGCTGACAACTGACAACTTCTTTACCGCTTCGAGAACTGGAACCGCTTGCGAGCGCCCTTCTGTCCGTACTTCTTGCGCTCTTTCCCGCGCGCATCGCGGCGCAGGAAGCCCTCGCTTTTCAGCTTGGGACGCAGTTCAGGGTTGAACTCCTGCAAGGCGCGCGCAATACCCATGCGCACTGCGCCAGCCTGGCCATTCACGCCGCCGCCGTTCACCGTGCAAATCACGTTGAAGCTGGCGGTCGTCTCGGTCGCAACCAGCGCCGACTTTGCCATGATGCGCTGCGCTTCGGTCACGAAATGCTGATCGAACTGCTTGCCGTTGACCTTGAACTCGCCGCTGCCGGGGCGAAGAAACACGCGGGCGACGCTCGATTTGCGACGACCCGTACCGTAATACTGAACCAGTTCTGCCATCTTCACTCTGCCGGGAGAACCTGCTCCCGTAACCCTTCCAGAAAATTTGCCTGGCGAAGCCTGACTTCGCCGTTATTGCTATGCGCGCTTGGCGGCCGCGGCCAGTGTCTCCGGCTTCTGCGCCGCATGCGGGTGCTTGTCGCCCCGGTAAACCTTCAGTTTGCCGGCCATGGCGCGTCCCAGCTTGGTGTGCGGGATCATGCCGACGATCGCCGCTTCCACAATCTGCTCCGGCTTGCGCTGGAAGCGCTTCTTGTACTCCTCGGCCTTCATGCCGCCGGGGTACCCGGAGTATTGGTAATAAACCTTGCTGTCGGCCTTGAGTCCCGTGATGCGGACCTTCTCGGCGTTGATCACGATCACATGATCGCCGGTGTCGAGAAACGGCGTGTACTTGGGGTTGTCCTTGCCCGTGAGGATGCGCGCCACACGAGTGGCCAGCCGGCCTAAAGTCTGGCCGTCGGCATCAATGACGAACCACTTGCGCGCAATTTCCCCCTTGGGGAAATAGGTTGACATCTCTAACTCTCCCAGAATGTTGAAAGACCGCGAAAGAGCCGCTGACGTTCTGGCGCTGGACGCGCAAGGGACCTTCAGGCGGGCAAACGCAGGACTACGAAAGATTTAAGGATAGACCACCAGCGCGGCGGTTGTCAATGAAAGTATGGGAGTACTGATCTCTCAACGCGGATTAGTCACTGACGAGAATTCCTTCACGGTGCTATTGTGCTTCGTCATGCAGCGCTCCCTTTCGTTTCTCTTCGCTGCACTCATGCTTTGTTGCTCTGCCGCTTCGGGGCAGTCGGCGGACCTCGTCTCTGCTCTGGAAAGCACATAGTTGTTTTTCGCAACTATTACAACGATGTCAGCTTAACGTTCGACAGCCATGGCAAGTTGATCTCCGGTGGCACTCCTGGCTTCGGCGCAACGGATGGGCAACTCTATGTTGAACCTGTGCGGATCGAAGGCGATAGCTTGACGCTCGTAGGCAAGCGGCCTGTTTTCTTCTGGGACTCAAACGCGTCTGAGTTTCGTTTGACCAACATTGGACGCAGATCCGAGGTCCACGTAACCTTGCCCAGTGGTAAACCGATCGGCGAGGTCCTCCCGCAACTGTTGAAGCGGATTTTGCTCGAACAATCCGAGCTACAGTAAATCAAATGTTTGGATAGCGACAATTAAAGATACAGGACATGGCAATCCCGAAACCGGAAACGTCTAAGGAGGCGGCCACGAACCTGCCTGACGCGCAGAGTCTCAGCGAACTGCAGATGTTTTGCTTTCCCGGTGGGGAACGTGCATATCGCGTCGGTCGTGGAGTGCGGGCACCCAAGGCGACTCACGCGCCTGATCCCGAGTACTCTCAGGCCACACGGCAAAAGAAATTGCAAGGTACGGTTGCGCTTGCTCTCATCGTTGACCAGTCGGGCAAACCCTCGACGATTATTGTGACCCAGTCATTTGGCCACGGCTTAGATGAAAAAGCTCTTGACGCCGTCAGGACTTGGGCGTTCAATCCCGCCACATTCCAAGGCCAACCAGTACCCGTGGGCATCAATGTTCACTTTAATTTCCTGCCGTACTAGGAGTGTGTCGGGAATAAGAAATCTTCAACGAAGAATCAATAACTTACAGCTGCACCTTTGTCCGTAATTTGTTGATTCTACGTGCAACAAAATCTATTCCCGACAGACTCCTAGTGTGGTGTCCTAGATAATTCTTTACAGCGGCGTACCTTGTCAAGAATGACGTCGGCAGTGGCTTTCCAGATGAAGGGTTCGGGGGCATGATTCCATTTCGCCAACCATTCATAGATTG
>Ga0181523_10000517_pt1 | contig 43824 bp, 40 predicted proteins | sample PEATcosm2014_Bin_43_FD_119752 | JGI IMG/M metagenome (GOLD analysis project Ga0181523, IMG submission 119752) | Peatland microbial communities from MTU Mesocosm Facility, Houghton, MI, USA - PEATcosm2014_Bin05_30_metaG | ecosystem: Environmental > Terrestrial > Soil > Wetlands > Peat | place... | reverse complement strand
GGATTCCGGAATATCGCCTGCCGCGCGACGTGGTGGAAGCGCAAGTCCGCGAGATTCTCGAGACCGGCGACATCACGCTCAAGCTGAATCACGCGGCCGGTCGCGACTTCACCATCTCCGAGCTGCGCCACCAGGGATTCGATGCTGTACTGATTGCCGTGGGCGCGCACCGCAGCCGCGATCTCAGCATTCCCGGTGTCGATCTCGATGGGGTCTATAAGGGCATCGACTTCCTGCTCAACGTGAATCTGGGGTACAAGTTCACCATCGGCAAGAAAGTCATCGTGATTGGCGGCGGCAACGTCGCCATGGACGTGGCGCGCTCTGCTGCGCGCGAAGTAGTCAAGCAGCATGCCGGAGGCGTGGAAGATCTGGAGCCTTCCGACGAGAATGTTTCGGCGGTTGCCACCAAAGAGATGGTCGACATTTCCCTTTCGGCGCTGCGCATGGGCGCGCGCGAGGTCGATCTGGTATGTCTGGAACGCCGCGAGGAAATGCCCGCGGCACTGGAAGAGATCGCCGAGGCCGAAGAGGAAGGCATCATTATGCGTCCCGGCCTCGGGCCGAAGCGCATCATCGGCAAAGACGGAAAAGTCACTGCACTCGAAACCCTGAAGACGAAGTGGGTGTTCGATCAAAACAAGAAATTCAGTCCGGCCTTTTACGAGAACAGCGAGAGCCAGATCGAGTGCGACACCATCATCATGGCGATCGGGCAGGCGCCGCGGCTGGACTTTTTTACGCCCGAAGACAAAGTTGAACTTTCGCCGCGAGGACTGATCGCGGTGAATCCGCAGACATTGATGACTTCCGCCGCGGGAATTTTTGCCGGCGGTGACTGCGTCTTTGGACCGCGCCTGATCATTGACAGCGTGGGCGACGGCAAACGCGCAGCGGTGGGCATCGACGAATTTCTGCGCGGTGGGAAACATCCCGAGCCCATCATCGAAGTGGAAGTACTCAAGCGGCACTCCATGCCACTCGACTATCTCGACATCAACCGCCAGCCCGTGCCCATGCTTCCGCTGGAACGCCGCACGGGCGTCACCGAAGTGGAGATCGGCTATGATGCGCCGGCGGCGATGGCCGAAGCCCAGCGCTGCCTGCACTGCTGGACGAATACGATCTTCGAAGGCGTGCCCGAAGACGGCAGCATGTGCATCCTGTGTGGCGGCTGCGTCGACGTTTGTCCAGAGAAATGCCTGGAGTTGGTTTCTCTGGACCGCATCGCGTTCGAGCCCGAAACCGTGCAGCACATTCGCGACCATCAGGAATTGTTCGGGGTGGAGTTTGACGAGGTTGCGGCCGACGAACTCGGTGTTGTGACCGGCGCGGCCATGCTGAAGGACGAAACCCGCTGCATCCGCTGCGGGCTGTGCGCCATGCGGTGTCCAGCGGGCACGATTACGATGGAGTCGTACAACCTGATTCCCGCCGAGCCGACCGGCCTGATTTCAATTGCGTCGATCGGCGAGGGCTTGCCGAAGTAAGCACGAGGCAGTTGTGGCAGAGGAAAAGATGGCAGACGAAACTAAAAAGACCGGGGAAATTAATAACGACGTGAACCGGCGTCAATTCTTCGCGAAACTGGGGCTCGGATCGCTGGGCATCGCGGCCGCGGGCACGGCTGCGTTCGCGTATCAGTATCTCGACCCGAATGTGCTCTACGAGCCGTCGCCGGTGGTTAATGCGGGCAAGCCCGACCGCTATCCGTTGGGCAGTGTGACTATCGATGTGAATTCGGGCATTTACATCATCCATTCCGACGAGGGCTACTTCTCGCTCAGCGCAGTCTGTACGCATCTGGGTTGCATGACCGCGTGGAAGCCAGAGTTGAACATGATTGCGTGCCCTTGTCACGGCAGCAAGTTCAATGAAGACGGCAAGAAGATTGAAGGTCCCGCGCCCAGACCTCTGCCGTGGAAACGCATCTGGCTCAATGACGACGGCGACCTCCTGGTGGATCGCTCGACCGACGTGCCGGCGCTGGCGCAGGATTCATACGTGAGGGTCTGACTTAAAGCGCGGTAGCGTGGCGAAGAACGGCGTGGCAAAAACAGCATGGCAAAAACAATAGACCAATATTTCGACGACCTGCGCGGCACGCGAGTGTGGCGCTCGGTCTTCCGCAGCGGCACTGGCTCAAGCACGCTGAAGCGCGCGCTGGCGGTCCAGCAGAACGTGTTTTTGCACTTGTTCTCGACCAAGGTGCGCACCCGCATGCTGAGTTTCAGCGCGACCTGGTACCTGGGCACGCTGACGCTGGGAACTTTTCTGATCCTGGTGGCGACCGGCATTCCGCTGATGTTCTACTATCACCCGTCGGTGCCGCAGGCTTACGCCGACACCAAAGATCTGCAGTTCGTGGTCTCCTCGGGATTGTTCCTGCGCAACCTGCATCGCTGGTCGGCGCACGCCATGGTTTTTCTGGTGTTCGCGCACATGTTCAAGGTATTTTATCGCGGAGCTTACCGCGCGCCGCGCGAGTTCAACTGGGTCATCGGCGTCATTCTTCTGTTGATGACGCTTTTGCTCAGCTACACCGGCTATTTGCTGCCCTGGGATCAACTGGCGTACTGGGCGATTACCGTGGGATCGAACATCGCATCGGCGGTTCCAGTGATCGGCGAGAAGATTCACTTCCTGCTGCTCGGCGGCAACGCCGTCAACGCCAACGCTCTGCTGCGCTTTTATGTGCTGCACTGCATGATTCTTCCGCTGACGGCGATGTTCTTCGTCGCGATTCACTTTTGGCGCATTCGCAAGGACGGCGGCCTCTACTCGCACGACAGTGAACCAGCGACGGTGCGGGCAAAGGTCCAGACCAGCGCCTCCACCAGCGCCACGCCCGCGAAGGAGGGGCAATAGCCATGGCCGATTCAAAAGACTTCATTGCCGGCGTGGATTCCAACGCGAAAAAATCTCCGCGCCGCATCGTCTTCATCACGCGCCGCACTTCGGCACAGGTGAAGGCCGAAACCGAAGATCAGCTCCAGACGTTTCCTGAAGTGTTGTTCCGCGCGGCCGTCGCGGTTATGACGCTGGCCGTCGTGCTGGTGTGGATCGCGCTGCTGTTCAACGCTCCGCTTGAGGGCCTCGCCGATCCTTCGCACACGCCCAATCCCGCGAAGGCGCCGTGGTACTTCCTCGGACTGCAGGAGATGCTGCACTATTTTCCGCCGGTGGTCGCGGGCGTGATGGTGCCGGGTTTGGTGGTCATGGCACTCATCGTTATTCCATATTTCAAGGTCAACATTGAGGCGGATGGACTTTTCCTGAAAGACCGCCAGCGGCGTCTGCGCATCTTCTATGTGGTCGCGACCGTCCTCTCGCTGTTCCTGCTTTTATTCAAGGTTTATGCGGCCCTGGTGCCGACGCTGATTATGGTTGGAGTGATGCTGGTAGCGGCGCAAAGCTCGCCGCAGTCGCCTTCGGCGTTCCGCCGATACCTGGCCGGAAGGCCGCTGTCGTACTGGGTCATGACTTGGTTCTTATTCGAACTGGTTGTGCTTACCGCCATCGGAACATTTTTCCGCGGGCCGGGCTGGGCTTTCGTTTTGCCGTGGCAGGGTTCATAGAGATGTTCATAAGAATGTTTATAGGAATGCGGCGCTCATGAAAGAAAAACTTACGTCGCTCTGGCAAAAATTGTTTGGGGACAGCGTGCGCGCGTTCGGCGTGGTCAGCCTCATTTTTCTGGTCTCGCTGGCGATTGCTCCCGCGAAGAATTTCTTCAGTGAGTGGCGGCATTACCAGCACGGCTACCTGCGAATGATCCGCAACCGCAGCGATGCCAATACGCTGCAACGCCACTTCCAAGGCGGCATCCAACAAATCTGGCTGCCGGAACTCGGAGTGGTCGACCGCTGCACCAGTTGTCACGTGGGTCTGAGAGAAGCGAGCCTCACTGACGTTTCGACGCAGCCTTTCCGCACGCACCCTGCGATCCCGCACAAGCTCGATCAATTCGGATGCACGGTGTGCCATCGCGGACAGGGCGCGGCTACGACGCTCAGCGAAGCCCACAACAGCACTCTGGCGTGGGAGCAGCCGATCCTGCCAGCCAAGTACATCGAGTCTTCCTGCGGCGAGTGTCACCGTGGTTCGCTGCCCGGCACGCCGCAGCTGAATCAGGGACGCAACCTGCTGTCTCGCGAGGGTTGCGTGCATTGCCATACCGTGAAGTTGCCGGATGGCACGACGATGAAGGCCGATGACGATCCGCCGTCGCTGTCGCATATCGCAGACAAGACCGCGCGCGAGTGGGTTTTCGCTTGGCTCAAGGATCCGCAAGCTTACGCCTCCACGTCGACCATGCCGAATTTCAAGCTGAGTGACGACGACGCGCGCGACGTGTCCGCGTTTCTGATCGCCAACAGCACGCCCCAGGCCGGAGACACGGCCGCGCTTTCGGCCAAGGCATCGTCCGACCCGGCTGCGGGTGCTAGCCTATACGGAGAATCGTTCTGCGCCTCGTGCCACGCTGTGCAAAACGCCGCCGGAAATATGGTGGGCGGCGACGTGGGTCCGGAGTTGACGCGCGTTGGCAGCAAGGTCAAGCCGGGGTGGCTCCAAGCCTGGCTGCGCAATCCGCGTGCTTATGACACAGGCACGGCGATGCCACATTACCGCTTTAACGATGGGCAAGTCGCGACGCTCTCTGGATTCCTGCTGGCGAAAGCCGATTCCGATTTCCTTGCCAACGTGCATCTCGAGGCTGCGACGCCCGAGCAGATCGCCCACGGCAAGCGCCTGGTTTCTGACTACGGCTGCGCTTCGTGCCACGAAATCGCCGGCATCAAGAAGCCGGAGAACTTTGCTCCCGAACTCAGCCGCATCGGCAGCAAGCCGGTTACGCAACTGGTTTTCCTTCCGGGCATGCAGCACACGCTGCCTGACTACATTGCGACCAAAATCAAGCAGCCGCGCGCCTTCGGCCAGGGTTTGAAGATGCCGCAATACACTTTCACGCCGGCGCAGATCGACTCGCTGACGACCGCGCTCCTCTCACTGAACGACCGTTCGAACACGTTGCCGCCGTCGCTCGCGGTCGCGGCCACGCACGAATCGGATTACCAGCCCGCCGGCAAAGCCGGAAAGCTGATGACCGACCTGGCGTGCTTCAGTTGCCATCGCATCAACGGCCACGGCGGAGATATGGCGCCCGATCTCACCTGGGAAGGCAGTTCGGTACAACGCGAGTGGCTGGTGCAATTCTTTAAGAATCCGGGCACGCTACGTCCGTCGCTGATTCGGCGCATGCCACGATTTAATTTGACCGATGGAGAGGTGAACGAACTCACCGACTACATCATGACTGTCTATCAGAATCCCGCGGTCGATCGCGAATCAATGCCGTTGAGCGGATACTCGCAGGGCGAGGTGGAACTCGGCAAGCAACTCTTCTACGGAAAATATTCCTGCCAGGGATGCCACATTCTCGACAAGGCCGACAAAGGTTACATCGGGCCGACGTTAACGCACGTTGGTTCGCGCCTCACTGCCGCATGGATTTACCAGTGGATGAAAAATCCGCAATCCCTGCGCCCGGGCACGATCGAACCGAATCGCGCTATGAGTGATGAAGATGCGCGCGCGCTGACTGCGTTCCTGATTTCGCAGAAGGGCGGGGGGAAGTCCTCAGCCGCAAAAGCAGCGAGAAACGACGCGCCCACACAGGAGGTCGCCAAGAGATGACGCGCCACTACCAGGCAATATTCATAGTTGTCGCGCTGCTGGCAACATCCTGCTCGCGGACCGTAGGAGTAAGTGTGATTGTGCCCAAGGCCACGGCCTTTGGCGCGGCCATCGTCGAATCGAGTGGCGGCAAGCAGGTCGCGCAGACCGGCAGCTTGTTGCCGCAGCCCGTCGTCGTCCAGGTAAACGATGAGCGGGGAACTGCTGTCGCCGGAGCGCTCGTGGAATTCTCTGCCGCACCCGGAGTTACTTTCGATCCTCCCAACGGCCTCACCGATTCGAGCGGACAAGTCACCACCAACGTCTCGCTCGGAGGCATGGCCGGGCGCTATGAAATCGTCGCATCCACAGCCGATAAGTCACATAAGAAAGTGGAACTGAAGCTCGAAGAGATCGCCCTCGGCTACCAGCAGACGCTCGGACGCCATCTCAACGACCTGTACTGCGAGCGCTGCCACAATCCGGAATCGACCGTCGAGCGCGTCTCGAACTTCGACAACCTGGAAGTCAAGCCGCATCCGTTCACCGAAGGCGATACGCTGAACAAGATCGGTGATGCCGATCTCACGGCGATCATCAGCCACGGCGGCCCGGCTCTCAACAAATCGGCTCTCATGCCGGCATGGGGAAACACGCTCAGCAAGTCCGACATCCAGGCACTGATTTCCTATATTCGCGCCGTTTCCGATCCGCCATCGCGCAGTGCGGGGCCTGTTTACGCGAAGAATTAATCGGCTCGGTCGGGCTGGTAGCTATTTCGACTGTTGGCTGCCCGCAGCTGCTATCGCAGTTCTGATCTTCGCTCCACGTTGTCGCTCAGATAGCCGCAGTCCAGGCGCACGGCAATGCCATCGCGTTCGAGAGAGCGGCAATCCCGACTGCCCTTCCCGGTCCACCGTGGTTCCATCCGAGGGTCGAGGCCTATAGCTATTTCTGTTCCGGCGAGGGGGCATACCGTGTAGTGGGCAAACGCTCGGCTCGACACCTTCCCGCGTGAACGGGCATACTGATTGATATGCCCGCAATTGGGAAACGATCGCGACGCAGCGGGGCGACGTCGCGGAATGCAGAGCGCACACGAGGGCTCCTGTTGCAGGCTGCCTTCCAGGAGATGTACCGCTCTGGCTATCGAAGCGCTGACCTGGATGCGATCCTAGCGGCAGCGGGGGTCACCAAAGGCGCGCTGTACTACCACTTTGAAGACAAGGAGGCCCTCGGGCATGCGGTGCTGGACGAGGTCATGGCGAGTGACCTTCACAAAAAGTGGGTGCAGCCTTTACAGAACGCCAAGGACCCCATCGATGCTCTGATCCGCATTGTTCAGTCTGAATCGCTGAAAATAGAAGACGTTCGGCGTGGTTGCCCGTTGCTTAACTTGTCTCAAGAGATGTCAGGTCTTGATGAGGGATTCCGCAGAAGGACGGAAAAGCTTTTTAAGAACTGGCACGACGCCGTAGCGGAGGCCCTGCGTGAAGGACAGAAACGCGGGGTAGTGCGGAACGACATAAACGCGAATGAAACGGCTACGTTTCTGATCGCGACCTACGAAGGTTATGTCGTTTTAGGAAAGACTTCGCAGGATCCACGGACGATGCAATCAGGACAAAGAAGGGTGAGCGGCCACCTGGAGTCGCTGCGCCCGGCACGGGGCAGGACACGAGTGGCAGCCCGCGGATAGTTCGGCACACCCATCCAGGTTACCCGGCAGCCCAGCGTTGCCGCACCCCAGCCAGAAACTTTTCTTTATCCGCGCGCATTTGCCCTACCAGGGCCTGATTGCCGGTGTCTTCGTGGGCGGCTGCCCAGAGCACCATCTCCGTAAGAACTGGCGCCAGATCGATTCCTTTTTTGGTCAGCAAGTAAATTACCTTGCGCCGGTCGGATGGGTCGGGGTGCGTGGTGATAATTCCGTAGGCTGTGAGCTTGCGCAGGCGGTCGGCCAGGATATTGGTTGCAATCCCCTCATAACATTCCAGGAATGCTTTGTAGGTGCGGGCGCCCCGCAGCATCATGTCGCGAATGATCAGCAACGACCAGCGGTCGCCCAGCATTTCGACCGAAGCGTTCAGCGGGCAACCTGACCGCCGCTTTGGGCCTGCTTTGTTTCGGGCCATCTTTGCGTCTATTGTTCAATATTTACTTGCAAGTCGCAAGTCAAATGTGAATACTGTTCGCAAGTGGGTATGGTGGCATCATGAGGGCTGGATCGGCCTAAACTCGGCGCCGAAAATGGAAAATCATGGGGCTGTTGCAAAGGATTGTGGCTCGGCGCCGCAACATACATACTCGTTGGTATGATCGATGCAACACTCACGCGGGATTGTCGCATCATAAGAATCCGGGTCGAACTAAACTCCGCGCCGGAGGCGAATAGTAATGGATCAAAGGACACTCAAGCCAACCGCATTAGCAGGTTCCCTGCTTGCTCTCGCACTGGGCGCCGTCTCAATGCAAGCACTACCCAAGACCTCGTATCCCAGCATGGCCGTTCTTGATCAGTACCTGATGCCGGATCGAAATGCCGAAATCGCCTTGGCGCGAAGTGCCGCCCCGGACTCCATATCGCGCGACGCAAAGGTTTTGGTTCTGGGGCCGCATGGCTATGAGACCGCCGCAGAGGGCATGAACGGCTTCGTGTGCCTGGTGGAACGCGGGTGGATGGCTCCGTTCGACAATCCGGAGTTTTGGAACCCCAAAATTCGAGGCCCCATCTGCTTCAACCCGCCCGCGGTGCATTCCGTCCTTCCGATGACCTACAAAAGGACCGAGATGGTATTGGCGGGTCAATCGAAGGCTCAGATCGAGGAAGGAATCAAGATATTCGCCAAGAAGGAGTTGCCGGCCCTGGAACCTGGTGCATTCACCTACATGATGTCGAAGGAAGCGTATCTGACGGATTCCGACGGCCACAACATGGCTCATTTGATGTTCTATACGCCAATCATGGCCGGTACCGTTTGGGGCGCGGATCTGCCCCATTCTCCTGTCATGCTCAATACACAGTTCGTCCCGGAAGGGATTGATGTATTCATGGTTCTTACCGGCATGTGGTCGGATGGAACGCTCGCGCCAGTCAACAATTAACGACGCGCGAATGTTGAGGAGCGCACACCACGCAATTATGCCACTCCTGGAGGAACTGATGACCGACCGAGATTTACCACGTCTATTGCTCCATTGATGTTCGTGTTGGCTTTGGTCCGCGGATTGGCGGCTGATGCTGGCGCATGGGAGAACACCCCTATCCCGGCGTGGCCCCACTCAAGATGGATAGTTAAAGGTCTGGTCGGAGGGGAGTTCATGGGGTTCGAAACCGTCAGCAGCGATAGAGACAGCCACGGAAGTCATGCGAATCGCGATGTGCCCGATGTTCGAATGATCGTCAAGGTTGCGCACGGCGAACTGCGGCGCCTCATCCAACAGCGCGCCGAGATCGCGAAGCGCATTGGCACAATCAAGCAAACGATCGCGGGCCTGTGCAATTTGTTCGGCGACGATGAACTAACTGAAGACCTACGCGAATTGGTGAACGGTAAGGTCGGGGTACGTCGACGGGGGATTACCCAAGCGTGCCGTAAGGTGTTGATGGACGCTGGCTGCCCCCTAACCGCGCGGAATGTGTGCGAACAGATTCAACTGCAAACCGATCTGCTGTGTTCCGAGAATCTGGTTGGATCTGTTACTACAGTGCTCAGCCGGCTCGAGCAATACGGAGAAGCCCGCACAGTCCCTCGTGACCGTGGCCCGCGTGCCTGGGTGTGGGTTTCAGCGGTTGAGAATGGAAGCTTTCATCCCCTGAATTCCGCGGTGGACTCTCAGGCTTAGGGAGTGAGAAGTTTCCCGAGCCATGAAGTGCAGCATTCCTGGAAGAGGGGAAAAGGAGTTGCAATCGTGATGGGACTGTCACCGCAATTACACATTGCTCCGAAAGGGTCGACTTCTCGGATCGCGATCCGGGCAGGAAAGAAGATTCTATTTATCGACACTGCGGACGTCATCGCTGTGGAAGCCGAGGGTCACTATGTCATGCTGCAACACAAATCGAGCGGATACCTGCTGCGCGAATCGATTTCAACGATGGCGGAGAAGTTGAGTCTGTTTGGATTTGTCAGGATCCATCGATCGTCTCTGGTGAATGTTGCCTTCGTGGAAGAGATCCAGCCGTTGTCGACCGGGGAGTACGTGCTGCGCGTAAGGGGGGGCAAGAAATATACCGTTACTCGTACTTACAAAAAGAATCTACGCCTTCTCGCTGAGTCGTGGATCGGCACCGACGGTTTTGGCCAGATTGAACGCGGCGGCCTGATCAATCGCGAATGACATTGCCGTGGACATTCACGAGGCGAATGGATGGGTTTCCGGCCGCTCCCGCTCGTTGATTTTGGCGGCCGCGTGCAAGTCTTTTCGCGGCAAGAAATTCACGCATTTGCATAAGTGAATTCTTGCCGTGACTGTGAATCACCGAGAGGCATCCTGTCGAGGATGCCTCTCTTTGCTTTCAGCTTCGGTTAGTTAGAAGTAAAACTTCGCGCCGAGTTGCACTACTCTGCCGGCGCCGGTTGTGCTGATCTGCTGGACACTGTTGACTTGCCCGAAGCTCGGCGCGGAGAAGTCACCAACCGGCGGACCAAAATTCGCGTGGTTAAAGGTGTTGAAGGTCTCTAGCCGCAACTGGAAGTACATCGCCTCTGTAAAATAAATAGACTTCTCCAGAGCCATATCCCAGAAGTTTAGTCCCGGTCCATAAAACGGATTACGGTTGGCAGTGCCTTCGGTCCCTAGGGCAGGAATCGCGAAGGCAGCCGGATTCACCCACTGCTGTGTCGGGCTGTTCCTGGGGTTGTGATTGATGTTTAACGGCGCCCCGGTCGCGTTGACAAAGTCCGGGCTAGCGAAAAACGACAGGGTGGGATTGCCCTGCAATTCATTGAAAGCCTGCTGGAATACGGCTACCGGGAAACCGTGCTGGAAGGTGCCGATTCCCGAGAGGTTCCAGCCATCGGTGAGCTGTTTCAAATGGTGCCCATACTTATAGAACGGCAGGGTGTACACGTAGTTCACCACCAGGCGCTGCGGCCCATCGTTGGCCGAAGGTCCATAATTCCGATGGAAGTTCAAGGCGTTGAAGCCGGGATTGTCGAAGGCACTGTTTTCCAGGTTCGAGGTGTAGTCGAAGTAACGAGACCACGTATATGCAGCTTGCAGTTGCAGGCCATTGGTGAAATGCCGATTAATTTGCGCCTGGAGAGCGTTGTAGTTGGAGTTCCACCCGGTGGCGAATATCCCAATCCCTCCATAGATGCTCGGGTTGTATGGATACGTGTTCACAGCCAAAGTGTTAACGGTGAAATCACTGAGTGTGCCGTTAGCAACGGCTACCGGGTTTTCGGAAACAGCGAGCGCGTTCCCGGTAGCGGTTCCCGCCGGATTCAGATTGTATGCGCCCTCCAAGTGGCGCCCTATCGTTCCCACGTACGCAATGGTTGCAACCGTCGATTTTGAAACCTGGTACTGCACGTTCAGATTGAAATTCGTTGACCGGGGAACAGTCAGGTGCGGATCGTAGAAAACTTCACCGGGCCCGATGGGCTCAAAGTTAGCGAAATTGACAGACGTCGACCCGACCGCAGGCGGAGTAAACGGAAATGGGTTGTTCACGGAACCGCTCGGGGTCGCCCCCACCGGAGCTGGATTCACAGAGGCGTACGGGTTGGCAAGCGATGGAGATGAACCAACCTGCGCTGCTCCGGGCGAGGTTAACGAAAATGGCGCATTGGTGAGCGTCTGCAGCGTGGCCTCGGAATCGGTGCGGTTGAAATACAGCCCAATGCCGCCACGAATGCTCCACTTGTGGGATGCGTCCGGACTCCAGGCAAACCCGAGACGCGGCGCGATATCGTCATAGTGAACGCTGGCCCCCCCATACGGCCCCACCCCCTGATCACCTGGGAAGACCAAGCCCGCCGGAGCTGTGGGGAAGACCGTGGATTGCTGCCCCGGACGGAACGCTCCCAGAATCTCCCCGTCGGCATAGAGGTTCTTATAGGGGGTTTCGACATCCCAGCCTGCGCCCAGCGTCACGGTCAGGTTGGTTCGGACCTGCCACTGGTCTTGGGCGTATGAGTAATATTCCCGCCCCCGCGCCCGGATGATGGCGCCACTGGCTTGGTCATATTCGTCGGGAATTCCAAGCAAGAAATCTGCTCCGGGGTTCCCCGTCGAAAACGGTCCTGAACCAAAGAATTGATAGAGGCCGTTCAGGCTGTTGTAGTACGGATTGTTGATCTCCAGACGGTCCATGTTGAAGCCGGCCTTGAACGTGTGGTGGCCCCAAACCTTACTGAGGTTATCCACCACTTGATAGGTGTTTTGCACGCGCGGTTGCGGTCCATTGGCACTGAATCCGAGGGTGAACAGGCCACCCACATAGAGGACGGGAAGTTGCTCGAACGCGGGAGCCTGGGTGCTGGCAATGCCGGTGAAGCCGTAGGCCGACGGGCTCTGCGTGCTGAGAGGTATAGCGTCCTGGAAGTTGAAGCGGAGGTAGGCAAAACGCGCCTCATTCAACATGCTGGACGAAAATGTGTGGGTCCAGGCAGTGGTGTATTCGTAGGTTTTGGATGGGTTTGCCGAGCCCAAGCCGGGAAGACTGGAGCCATCGAAGCCTAAATCGTCGTTCCTTATGCCGTTCTGATACAACCCATAGAACCAGATCGAATCCTTGTCCGAAAGCTTTTCATCTAAGCGGCCCAAATACTGGTCTCGTTTCAAAACTTCAAGGGGATTGAACAGATACGCGTTGCTCGTCGCACCCGGAGTCGGCAGAGGGACGTACTGGTTCACCAGTTTGATCGATAAGGTATTCAAATCCTGGGTGGGAATGTTTCCTGTGCTGAAAAGGCTGGCATAGGTATTCGTTCCATTGGCGGGGCACGTGACACCGCCGCTTACTGGGCACGAGGACGCATTGTCTCCGAACATCGCAAACGGAATGGGCTTGGAACTGAAAGCACCGGAGCCCGAGAAATCGCCGCCGCGTTGTGCTTGTGTATAGACAGACGGCTGGTCCTGACCGAAGTTAAGACCGGCGAAACTGTCTGCCTGTCCAGACGGCTGCGGTGTGACGGAGCGTGTGCCCTGATAGGAAAAGAAAAAGAAGGCGTGGTTCTTCACGATCGGCCCGCCGATTGTGGCGCCAAACTGATTTTGGTGGAACAGTGCGGGCGCGGTTTCAAACCAGGGCGTGGCATCCAGGAAGGTGTCGCGATAGAACTCAAATCCATTGCCGTGAAACTGATTGGTGCCGTTCTTGATGGCGGCGTTCACGATGGCGCCGGAGTTGCGCCCGTACTCCGGATTGAGCGTGCTGCTTACCAAATCAAACTGGCCAATAGCATCCGGACTCGGGACAATCAGGGGAGTATTCAGCGCTGCATCGTTGGAATCAGTCCCGTTGATCAGGAACGAGTTCTGCTGGGTTTCGGCTCCATTGGTGGAGTAGGCGCCGGCGCCGAAACGATCGGAGGAGGCCTGCACTCCCGGCTGAAGCTGCATGAGTTGAGTCCAGTTGCGCCCGTTCAGCGGCAGTTGATCGATCTGGTTTCCGGTAACGGTGGTGCCCAGCTGCATGCTTGTGGTTTCCACTTGAGCCGCATTGGCCTCGACCGTAATCGTGTCGCTCACTACGCCAAGTTCCATCGTTGCTCTTAGGTTGAATATCTGGTCGAGATCCAGGTGAATGTGCGCCTCGGTGAACGCCTTGAAACCGGATTTCTCCACCTTCACCGAGTAATCGCCGATGGGTAGTTGCAGGAAGGCAAACAAACCATCCTTGCTCGAAGTCGCGGAGTAGCTGAGGCCTGTGGCTATGTTCGTTGCTGTCAGTTTCGCGTCGGGCACTACGGCTCCGGAGGGATCTACAACCGTCCCGCGAATACTGGCGTAGAGGTTGTCGGCATATGCGGGAGTCGCCCAGACGACCATCCCACACATCACCCCCAGCGCGAGAAGAAAAGCCAAGAAACTAAATGCATGTTGCTTCATCACAAGCCCTCCGTACTTTGAATTCCCGTAGCTCATCAAAAACCGAATGTTGGGCTGCCGCGCCACAACGCAGTTCCTTCCCTGTCCCGGGTGCTGGGGCTAGGTTGTGCATACACGACGCAATGCACTTCCGCTCCTGAAAGCCCAAGACAGGCGGAGACTGGTGAGCAGCATCTAGTTCGGGTAATGCAAGCGGAGAGCCACCGTAGAAGGAATTGCTTGGGGTTACTAAACTCAGTCACGGACTACAAAGGAGGGTGACCCGAACTTACGTATTCTCAACAGAACCGGAAAATCCATGAATGGCCAATTCATATGGATATCCGTAGAAACATTCCGAGAATAGTGTGAGACTTAGTAGAGTAGCGGTACGTAAATCGATTTCTGAGACATTTTCTGCACTCGGCCAACGTCGTGCGATAAGGCATCCGCATACGCCCTGCCCTCTGATTTGGGCTGCTTGGCGCAGCAGATACAAGGCTGTTGCCCGATTGACTTGAAGAGCCTTATGCCGCGGGTTCTGCCTGTCCTTGCGGGCGCAACTCTCGCACCGCTGCGTCCACCAAGGAACTCATCGCCGCCGTGACACCAGGAGACAACTCAGTGCTCCAATCCGTATTCGCAGGCTGTACGCCCAGCAGGACGACTGCAGGCTGCCGCTGCGCCAGCACTCGCAGCGCCACCAGCAGATCGGACACTCCCAACTGGTGCACGCTGCTGTTGCCGGGCAGGGAATTCAATTCCTCCCCCGACATCCGCACCACCGTGCCCGGAGCCTCGCCCACGTCCACCGCATCAATCACAATCAGAAGCGAACAATCCAAAACGTAAGGAAGTAGCTCCAGCCCCAGGGTCCCACCCTCCACTAGGCTCACATCCGCCGGCACTCGTCGATCTTCGCGCAGTCGCTGGATTGCCTGCGCTCCCGCCCCATCATCGGCGTGAAGAATATTTCCCAGCCCCAGCACCACGGTTTTGCCTGGCCCTGTCTCCATCACTTCACCTGGCCTGAATCCTCTTCCAACTCGTGCCTGGGGATGAACTTATAGCCCGTAAAAATGCTCTCAATCAGCCCGTTGCGCTCTTCCCACGAAACCAGCACGGCGCTGTATACATGATGAATCACGAACGCGAAGAACGTGAACATGATGCAGAAATGTGCCAGCCGCAGGTATTGAATATCGATGACTCCGGGAATCCAGCGGAATAGCCATCCCAGCAACCACGATCCTCGCTCATAGGTGTAAAGGGTGAGCCCAGTGATGATCTCAATCAGCATGAAGGTGAACATCAGCAGATATGTCACCGCTGCCAGCGCGTTGTGCCCCACATGGTGCACCAGATCTTTCTTGAGGAAGCTGTAGTAGGCGACCATGTTCCCCATGCCGCGCCACTGCCGTTTCTTGATGGGCCAAAACGACCGCCAACTCGACCAGTCATTCCCTACAAAAAACCAATACATGCGCAGCAGGAACGCACTGATGAATATCGACGCGGCTACGAGATGAAGGAACCGCATCTTCGCCATTAGGAAGTTCGTGGTGCTCTTCGCCACGATAAATGGATCGTGCATGTAGTAACCGGTGAAGGCCAGCACGCCAATGGACAGAACGATGAACCAGTGCGAGATGCGCACCGGCAACTCCCACACATAAGTCCGCACCGGCAAGGTTGAAGGGTAGGGTCGATGCGCCTCGCTCCATGCATGTTGTCCTGGTGCCAGTGAGCCCATTGCCGCCTCCTTCAGTAGCGTCGCGCGACCCTCAACTCGCTTTTACCTGGATGACCCGCCTTCCTCGAGCGTCGACCACATGCACCGCGCATGCCAGGCACGGATCAAAGGAATGTACCGTGCGTAGAATCTCCACCGGCCGCTCCGGATCCGCAATCGGCGTCTTCATCAGCGCTGCCTCATAAGCCCCGCGCTGCCCCTTGGCATCCCGCGGTCCGGCATTCCAGGTCGTAGGCACCACGCACTGATAGTTCTGAATCTTCTTGTCTTCGATGTGCACCCAGTGCCCCAACGATCCCCGCGGCGCCTCATGGAAACCCCATCCCTGCGCCTGCTTCGGCCAGGTATCAGGGTCCCACTTCTCACCGTTATGGATTTGCAAGTCACCGTGTCCCAGCTTGTCGCCCAACTCCGCCACCCACTTGCTGACCTGCCCGGCCATCACTTTCGCTTCGATCGCCCGAGCCGCAATCCGTCCCAAAGTCGAGAACAGCGCCGTCGCTGGCGCATTCAATTTCGCCAGCACAGCATCCACCACGGGCTTCACATCCGGATGTCCCGATGCATAAGCCACTAGCATCCGCGACAGAGGCCCCACCTCCATGGGATGATCCTGATACCTTGGCGCCTTCAGCCACGAGTACTTCTGATCCACCTCCAAATGTTCGAACGGCGGCTTCGGCCCTGTATATTTCGGCTTGGTCTCACCCTGATACGGATTCTTCGCGCCCTGATCCCCGTCGCCGTACTCGTACCACGAGTGCGTCACATACTCCGACACGTTCCCCGGGTCTACCGGATGCACCTTCGACAAGTCATGCCCGAAGATCGCACCGCGTTGCAGATAAAACCGCGCCGGATCTTTCACGCCTCCCTGCGGATAATCGCCATAAGAAAGGAAATTCCCCAAACCTTCCCCATATCCGAACCAGTCCTTGTAGAAACTCGCCACCGCCAGCACGTCCGGCACGTACACCTGATCAACGAACGCCTGCGCCTTACTCGCCAGTTCCGTCAGGAATGTAATCCGCTCCGGATTGATGGTCGCGCCCGGCTCATTGGGATCCATCGACGTCGCCATCCCGCCCACCAGATACGTCTGCAAGTGCGGATTCTTCCCACCCAACACAGCGTGAATCCGGATGTAGTCCTTCTGAAACTCCAGTGCTTCAATGTAGTGCGCTACCGCCAGTAGATTCGCCTCCGGCGGCAGGTGATACGCCGGATGCCCCCAATACCCGCTGCTAAACAAGCTGAGCTGCTTGCTCTCCACTAGCGCCTTCACTTTGTCCTGAACGCCCTTGAAGTAGTTGCGGCTCGACTTCGGCCACGGCGAAATCGACTCCGCCAGTTGCGACGTCTTTCCTGGATCGGCCTTGAGCGCCAGCGTCACATCCACCCAGTCGAGTGCATGCAAGTGGTAGAAGTGGATCACGTGATCCTGCACGTATTGGCTGGCGCCAATGATGTTGCGGATCAGATCCGCATTCGCCGGCACCTCGATTCCCAGCGCGTCCTCGACCGCCCGCACCGACGTCAGCGCATGCACGGTGGTGCAGACGCCGCAGATACGCTGCGTCCAGATCCACGCCTCGCGCGGATCGCGCCCCCTTAGGATCAGCTCGATCCCGCGAAACATGGTTCCTGAACTCCAGGCATCGGTGACCGCGCCGCCGTTCACCTCGGCTTCAATGCGCAGATGGCCTTCAATGCGAGTCACTGGATCGACTACGATGCGTGCCATACGCTCCTCCTCTGCCTGCTCTTATGGTTTCTCGGGCCCGGGTGTGGTTCGCATGCGGTCTCGAACTGCGCTGGCGATTCCATGAACGACAGTCGCTCCCGCCACAGCCGCCGTGATCCCGATGCCGATCTTCCCGGCAGTGACGTCCACTCCGAATCCCGGAACGTTCGGCAACCGCTCGTAGAACGGGGACTTGGTCTCCCAGAAGTTGTACCCGCCGCACCCGACGCAGCCGTGCCCGGCCTTTACCGGCCAACTCGTGCCGTCGTTGAATCGCACGGACGGGCAGTTGAACGTTGCTTCTGGGCCTTTGCACCCCATCTTGTAGAGGCACCATCCCTTGCGATGGCCTTCGTCGCCCCATTCCTGGGTGTAGCGTCCGGCGTCGTAATGCGCGCGCCGCTCGCATTGGTCGTGGATGATCCGCCCATAGGCAAACAGCGGACGGTTGTATTGATCGACCGCCGGCAGTTCGCCGAATGTGAGGTAATGCACCAGCACCGCAGCCGTGTTCGCGGGATTCTGCGGGCAGCCGCCCAGGTTGATGACCTTGGCCTCCGGCACCGCCTCCGAAATCCCTACCGCTCCCGTCGGATTCGGGGACGCCGCCACCAGCCCGCCATACCATGCGCACGCCCCAGCCGCGATCGTGGCCGCTGCGTTCGTGCAAACTTCCTTCGCGATTGACAACGCCGTCTTGCCCGCAACCGTGCAGTAGACTCCGTCGTCGGCCAGGGGAATAGACCCTTCGACCACCGCCAAGTACTTGCCCTTCTCCTCTTTCACCACGCGCTGGAGCGCCGCCTCAGCCTGATGCCCGGCTCCCGCCATGATGATCTCGTGGTACTCCCACGAAAGCAGGTCCAGAACGACCTCCAGCACCGAGGGATGGCTCGACCGCAGGATAGCCTCGGAGTTCCCGGCGCAATCCTGGAACTGCAGCCACACCAGCACTGGCTTCTTAGTTTTTTCCAGAGCGGAAGCGACCTGTGCCACATAACGCGGGGGAAGGGCTAAGGTTGCTGTCATGGCAGCGCAGAACTTCATGAAGCGCCGGCGGTTGACACCTTTCTGTTGCAGGGCCCCAAAAAACGACTCGTTCAGCGGGAGCATAAGGGCATCCTTCCTGGGAGTAAGCCGGGCTCGCTCAACCTGGAGACGGTCCAGCACTCTTCCTCATGCACGGATTGCGCCTGTGTATCATCCCTCTGGGTGGAAGGATGTGACCAAGTTCACGAATGGCTGTGATCTTGCGCACAAGCCTGGTGTGCAGTTGCTTCGCAGCTCCGGCCGGATCCTCGTGTTAGCAGTCGCCTACGATTCGAGCGGATCGGGCCTGGCTGCGCGCTGGGACGGGCAGTATCCACGCCACCACTTTCGGAGGAGGTATAGTGCAATTACCTGTAAAAATACAGATGCAGGCGCAAGGAACGGCTATTCAGAAATGCTGAACTACATACCGCCGCTCAAGTGTGCAGAATCGAGTCGCGAGGTCCGCAAATGTTAAATGCTGGAAGACTGTGCTTCGTAAATAATCGTCTGAAGACGAGTGTCCTCTTTATTTGCTTGTTGGCCAGCGTAATGCTGCAGGCGCAGGCATCCGCCCAGAATGAAAATCCCGCTCAACTAGAGAGCGTCAAGACGATCCAGTTGGATCCTATACCCCTGAATCATGTGAGGTTGACGGGAGGTCCGCTCAAAGCGGCCCAGGACGCCGACGCGAAATATTTGTTGGAACTCGAGCCCGATCGCATGCTTGCATTCCTTCGTCAGCGTGCGGGGCTCAAGCCCAAAGCGGAGGGCTACGGCGGATGGGATGGACCCGGGCGCAACCTGACCGGACATATCGCAGGGCATTACCTCTCGGCTGTCAGTCTGATGTGGGCGGCGACTGGCGATGTCCGCTTCAAAGAGCGCGCGAACTACATGGTCGAACAATTGAAAGAGATTCAAGACGCCCAGGGCGACGGATATATCGGCGCTCTGCTGGACGGCCAGGGCGTCGATGGTAAGCAACGTTTCGTCGATCTCAGCAACGGCGTCATCCGGTCGGGGGGCTTCGATCTCAACGGTCTCTGGTCCCCGTGGTACGTCGAGCACAAGCTCTTTGCCGGCCTCAGAGATGCATACCGGTACACCGATAACGCCACTGCTCTGCAGGTGGAGATCAAGTTTGCCGGCTGGGTCGAGAAGATTCTCTCAAAGCTGAACGATGATCAGTTACAACACATGTTGGCAACCGAATTCGGAGGAATGAATGAAGTCCTCGCCGAGCTATATGCCGACACTGCGGACGACCGCTGGCTCACACTCGCCGACAAATTCCATCAGAAGGTCGTGCTGGATGCTCTCTCCGAAGACAAGGACGTCCTGTCCCATACCCACGGCAACACGCAGGTTCCCAAGGTCTATGGGGCGCTAGTTCGCTACGTGTACACGGGCAACCAGGCTGATGAAGAGACGGCAAAGTTCTTTTGGGATCGCGTCGTGAATCATTACAGCTTCGTCACTGGCGGTCACGGCAAGAACGAATACTTCGGCGAGCCTGACAAGCTGAGCGATATGGTGGACGGGCGAACCGCGGAGACGTGCAATGTCTACAACATGCTGAAGATGACTCGCACTCTGTTCTCTGTCGACCCCGACATCCGCTATGCCGATTTCCACGAACAGGCATTGTTCAATCACATTCTGGCCTCGCAGGATCCAAGGGACGGAACCACCTCGTACATGCTGCCCGTCGGCCGCGGAGTGCAACACGAATATCAACGCATGTTCGAGGACTTCACCTGCTGCGTCGGGACGAGCATGGAAAGCCACGCGCTGCACGGAGCAGGAATCTATTACTACAAAGGGTCAGAGGAGTTTTGGATCGGCCTCTACGCTCCGTCGATTGCGAAATGGGATAGGGCTGGGGTCGAAGTGGAGACCTCGACCGATTTTCCCCTCGGTGCGTCGGCCTCGGTGAGAATCCGAACCAAGAAGCCGGCGAAGTTCACGCTGGCGTTGCGCCGGCCATATTGGGCGGGAAACGGTTTCGGCGTTCGAGTAAACGGCCAATCACTCAAAGATATTCCGTCGGCTGATTCCTACGTCAAAATCACGCGGGTGTGGCAGCAAGGTGACGTTGTTGACCTCACTCTTCCGAAAGTCCTGCGCAAGGAACCGCTGCCGGACAACCCCAATCGCATGGCGCTCATGTGGGGCCCACTCGTACTGGCCGGTGACCTCGGACCGGAGGCGGGGGGAGACGACAGTGATGAGGAGAAACCGCATGCGCCCTCGGCGCCTCCGATTGTCGTCGGCAATGAACCGCTGGAGCAGTGGCTCAAGCCGGAGTCCGGAAAGCCAGGATGGTTTAAGACAACCGGCGTTGGTCTTTCCCCGGACATCGAATTTGCCCCGTTCTACCAACTTCCGCGCCGAGAATACGCCGTCTACTGGGACGTTTTCACTCCGGAAGAGTGGAACAAGCGCTCCGCCGAATACAAAGCGGAGCAGGACAAGCAACAAAAACTTCAGGCAGCCACGATTGCTTTTGCCCAGCCCGGCGAGATGCAGTCGGAGCGCGACTTCAACGAGCAAGGCGAGGACTCCGCTCCGGTTCTCTGGCGGAGCCGCCATGGACGCACGGGCAAAGGCTGGTTCTCCTTCGACATGCCGGTCGAGAATTCGCGGCCCATCGCATTGTGGGTGACCTACGGTGGCGAAGGTCGCCGGAAGAGCACATTCGACATCCTGATCGACGGACACAAGATTGGCGATTACGTCGCGCTGCCCCGCAGCCCAGAACAGGACGCCCATTTTGTCGATGTCAATTACGCAATTCCGGCGGAGTTGATTGGAGAGAAGCGCAAAGTATCGGTGCGCTTCCAAGCGACGGAGGGGAATGAAATCCGGGGCGTTTTTGGCGTGCGGACGGTACGGGCTGACGAAGCACACTAGTTCGGCTGCAGAAGATCAGGAGGCGATCTTTCCTTATCGTCCTCAACTCTTTTTGACTGCCCTTGGTGTTGCGAACAGGCGCTGGTAAATGCCGGTCCGTTCGGCTTCGGATTCTTCGGGTTCCCATCAAACAGTTCATTATGGTTGACCGTTTCGCTGGGGTCGATCTACTGGCCCATGGCGTTGATCTTGTTTGTACGCCCGAACTGCGGCGACCACGGCCGCGGCGGTGACGTCGACCTCCCCTGCGTGCTCGATGATCTGTTCCAGCACCGCCCGGATAGCTGGTCGGGATGTCAGGACAAACATGGGAGGGTGGACGCCGCTGTACTTCGCCCTGCTTCATAGACACGAAGATGTGGCGTAACCGCTGCTGGCCCACGGAGCCGACGCCAACGCCAAGAATAAGCAGGATCTGGCTTTGTGCAGCCGTTATCCCCAATTCCGCAGCACGAAAATCGGGCCGCTGGCTCAGCGCCTTCGTCTGCAAATCTTCCAAGTTGGCTTTGAGTGGCTCGTACGCCAGATCGCCAATCACGTCATAATCGGCCGGCACCGCGTTGTAGCCCAGGAACTCACGCAGGCCAACCAGCGCCTGCTTCTTGGCCAGGCGGGCAGACGACACGTCCGTCTGAAACTGCAAAAGCTGCAGTTTGATCTTGAGATAATCGCCTTCCCCGATGTAGCCCGCTTTGAGTTGTGCTTCGCCAATATCGACGGTCTGCTGGAAGCCTTCAGGTCTTCGAGGGCGAACTGAAGGGTGGACTCCGCCAGCAAGACGCTGACGAACTGCTGCCCCACGTTGAACGCCAGGGTTCGTTCCGCGTCGCCGACCTGAGCGCGTGTGACCGCCGTCTGATCGCGAGCGGCCTGCAGGCGCCGCTGCCGCTTGCGCCCGCGTTCGAAGAGGTACCCGATCCCGATGTCAAACTGCTGAGTCTCGTTCAGATTTTCCCCGGAAAAATCTTGCGGACTGAAGAAGGGCACGAACTGGGTGTCAGCTCCAAAAGTCGGATTAGGGCGTAGGTTCGCGGTAATCTCCTGGGCCTGATTCTGAAGAATCAGAGTTCGCGTGGCTTTTATGGAATGGTTGTGCGCCAGCGCCAGATCAATGGCCTGATCAAGACTGATCAGCGTCGTGTTTTGCCCACTCCCCACGCCCACCAGCAGCAGGAAAAACAGCCCGGCCGGGGCGAATATCGGAAAGTACCTGAAGCGCATAAGGGTTGAGACCAAACTGCACTGACTGTGGCGCAACAGGGAGGCTTGAGCCTAACGAGCCCTTCGCCAAGCTCCGTCGTCCGAATCATCCTCCTAGGTAAGACTCCGACCCCAGCTCATGGACGTATTCTAACTCACCGATTTCACGATTCGGGCCACACTTGTGAGCCTTCTCAGAGCCGGCTCCAGCAATTCCGGCGGAGACCACACGCGGCTAGATTGGGCAGAACGCGAGCAGTCCTCAGCGCCGTACCACATTGTAAGGAGTGACGCGATGAACTATTGGGCATCCGCCCCTGGTCCGACAGCCACGACAAAATAGGTGGCCGGCGTCGTGCCGACATTCTTAATGGCGTGCTCGTCGTTGGAATGAACAAATCCTACCGACCCCGGCCCTATTACATGAATTGTGCCATTGATCGTGAGCTGCACCGTACCTTCCCGGATGAGCCACATTTCGCTGTGCACGTGATGATGTGCGGCGTGCGGCATCCCGCCCGGCGGTAAGGTGGTTTCGTGCACTTCCAATGACTCGGCTGTGGCCAGTTTGCCTTTAAGAACCGGGCGGATCTCCGCACCGTTTGCATTTCTCATGGGCAGTTCGCTGAACGGGTACGTAGTCGAGGGAATGGAATTGTCCTGGTTTGGCAAGCCCTCTAATTCAACCGCGCTCGAAACAAATGCCGAGAGCAGAAGAAGCACTTCTCGTCGAGTGGCCGACATCCGGTCCTCCTGAGAAAGAAAGTTCGTAGTTGGGCTGGCATGATAGCAGAGGATGCCTCGCCGCAAAACCCCTACTGCGGGGCGCAATGAGTAACCTCTCGGAGGCGCGCGAGTTGATTTCTCGTGGTGCGGGCTGCGGCTTTTCGCTCCAACCTTCTATGGCGAAGAGAGGCCGGACCTTCCGCAGCTCTTCTTGAAGGATGGCACGATTTCTCAACGTGACCGATTACTGGCTCGTCGACGACCACCTTCATTTCACGATGATCGACGAGAATGGGAGGAAGCCGGCGGAACACGTGATTTCTTTCGCGCGCTGGATTTGCAAACAACCGTTGATACAAACACGCGCAGAGGATTCCGTTTTATGCTACGCAAACGAACCAGTCACGACCACCCGGCAGGCCCGCCATCCCTCGTAACGCCTCCTCGTGAGTAGAGTTTGAGAGTCAATCCACGCGGCTCAGCCCCTTCTACCGCTTCGAACAAACACTCAGGGCAGCTTTCGGCCCGCCACTACGCGGCCTCAGGATGAGAAGGGTGTTTGTGCTCGCTGTTCGAAGGGAATTGAAATTCCCGCGCGTCCTTCCGCAATCTGGCTGAGGTAACTGTTGCCTGAGTGACCGTTCGTAATTTGAAAATGCGCGGTGCCGGATTCAGAATCATTTTGCCCACCACTTCGTAGTTCGGCCGTCGTAGCTTCCTGCCTGGAAGTGAAGCCGCCGAACGAATCCACTCTGGCCTGATTGGATCTGTGAACAGTCATGGCTCGCGCCAAAGCAACCATTCTCTGCATCGACGATCACTGGAACGGCCTCATTTGGCGGAAGATGCTGCTCGAACAGAACGGCTATGAGGTTCTGGAAGCGAGCGGCGGGGACGAAGGGCTGAAGCTGTTTCTCTCCCGCAACGTGGACGCTGTCGTCCTCGACTATCAGATGCCCGGGATGAACGGGGACGTGGTAGCAGCCAGGATGAAGCGCATCAACTCGCATGTCCCGATCATGCTCTTATCTGCCTACGGGCCGCTGCCCAAGAGCAAGCTGCGCGCAGTGGACTCGTTCTTGACCAAGTCGCAACCACCGAACATTCTTTTGTCCACGCTGCAAGGGCTGCTGGGCAACCAACACAAACCATTTTTCTCCCGTTGGCTCGATCAATGGAAGAACCGGAATCAGGTGAGCTCGTGAGATTCTTGAAGTTGCTTCTTCGGCAAGGTTGCGCGCACCGCTTCTCATGGCCGCGTATCGACGACAACGGACGTCATTACCAGATCTGCCTGGCTTGCGGAACGGCTTACGAATATGACTGGAGAATGATGCGCCGGACGAGCCGCCAGCTGGTGGCAACCGTCCAACACAAATTTGCGCAGCGCTAGTTTCTCGCACTAATTCTGGGCGAGCAGTCGCGCGGTGCGCCAACCGAAACACGGGAAATATCCAATGCCTCATTTTCTTCAACATCGGCCTCATCGACGGGCCCCGCGCGTGAGTCTTCGCGAGACCATCTCGGCCGTGATTCGGCTCGAGAACGGTCGACAGTTGCGCGCCCAGCTGAGGCAACTCTCCATCACGGGGGGATTGTTGGACCTTGCGACTTTCCTGGAAGAGCGAGCCTGGGTGGATCTGACCATTTACTTGAGTTCCGGTGCCGTGCGGACCACCGCGGAGATGATGTTTCCCATGCGGGGCGACGGAGGCTATCTGCAGCCGTTTCGGTTTACCAGCATGGGCGCGGAAGAACTCCACGCCCTCGATCGGGAAGTAACCGGGCTGCTGCGGCAATTCGTGAAGTCAAGAACAGGCGAGTCGGGCTGGCGGGCGCCGCGCTACTACCTAGAGTCGTGGTAAGACCTTCTCGCGCCCCATCGAGTGCCGCTGTTGAAACAGGGCCATGGCGTATCACGCAGACGGTTGCAACCATGCGGGTACACTCTGGCGGGTTAATGAGTGCTATCGGGGTTGTTTCGTTAGTTGAGAGTCCAATAGCGGAAATCTCGGGTGCTCTGCGCCAGTTTTGGCGGCTCAGCAGTGCGCGAAAAGCCAATCGCGGTAGAGCGAGTGCATTTCTATGGTCTAAGTCTCGCACCACCCGCAGCGGGGCCTGTTACCATTGCCGCATGTTCAACTTCGGAAAACCGAAAACAGCTGGCGACTGGATCGTTCACATCGCGGGAGCCGTGGTTGCGCTACTCCTTGTCTGGTGGATGCTGCGGATGTACGTACTGTGAATGCCGAATGTCGCTGACTGTCGCTAAGAGGCGTTTACATTCTTTGAGAATCGATCCCGCTCCAGACGATCCGTTGACTTGACTCCCACTCTGAGCCTACGATTTTTCTAAGGGGATTCTCCCATGAGTAGTCAGCCATCGTCCAAGATTCGCTCGTCCACCCAAGACCGAGGAATGAGACTGAAAGCCTTTCTCACCGCCGTGATGAGTCTTCTGAGCATTCTTGTAGTTGGTCTTGGAGGCATCCGGAAAGATGTGCTCTGGTTGTGGATAGGATTTGTCTGTTGCCTTGTTTCGGGAGTCTTTGTCCAACTGTTTATCAACCGCATCAAGAATGACGTTGCATCGGGTCGCAGGTAACAGAGCCTTCCCCAAAGGTCGTTCTAGCCAACTGGTTGCACTCAAACCCTCCCCGTCACTCTGGCAGGACGGTGACGAGGGTCGTTAAGCTGTACCGCAAGCCGATTCTACAGATTGGTGGATTTGCCAGTCGTCGGCAGCGGTTCGGCTCCCGCCCCAGGATTACGGGTCCGTCGGCGAATGGAGCGTAGGATGTAGATGAGATCTGCACACGCAATTGTGCTGCCCGGCTGGCGCAGCGAAAGCCGCGATGTCCTACATCGGTGTCAATATCGGCGCACTGACAGTGAAGGTGGTAGCGGTGCGAGCCGATGCCACGACTGCCAAGGTGATGGCCCATCAGGGTCGCCCCTCGGAGGTTCTTCGGGAACTACTCGCAACCCCGGAGTTTGCCGACGGTGAATACTTCGGCGTAGCCGGTCATCTGGGCCACATCCCGGAGTTCGTGGCGATCCAGCGTGCGCTACGAGAGGTGGGAGGCGATTTTGACGCTGTGGCTTCCTTGGGCGGCGAATCTTTTCTGGTGTACATGTTTACAGACGGAGCGATCACCCATGTTCTGTCTCACAACAAATGTGCGGCGGGGAGCGGTGAATTCTTCGTGCAACAGATCGGCCGGATGGGCCTCGACATCGACGCGGCGATCGCGCTCTCGTTCACCGGGAAAGTTGTGCCGTTGGCTTCGCGCTGCTCCGTACACTGCAAATCCGACATCACGCACAAGCTCAACCGCCACGAAGCTACTGCGGCGGATATTCTGCACACGCTGCACGATAGCATCGCCAACAAAGTGGTCGCACTGCTGGAGCAAGGGCAACGCCCGCTGCGACGCGTGCTGCTGATCGGAGGCGTCACGCGTAACGCTTCAGTATTGGCGGCGTTGCGCGCGAAGCTTGCTGGCACGGCGTTGATCGTGTTACCCGAGAGTCCGTGGTTCGAAGCTTGGGGCAGTGCATTGCTCACTCGCGACAAACCCCTTCACAAATCCCCGAAGATCTCCCGGCAGCCGGCCTTCGAGAGCCTTCCGCCGCTTCATCGTTATGCCGACCGGGTGCAGGTGCTCGCGGAACCGCCTCGGCCGCCACCACCCGACAGTCCGCTGGTTCTTGGAGTGGACGCAGGGTCAACCACCACCAAGGCGATCCTGCTTGATCCGTTGACGCGCAGAATTCTGGCGTCACATTACACGCGTACCCACGGCGATCCCGTCGCGGCGGTTCGAGAGTGCCTGAGGGCGCTCATCACTCAGGTGGGCAATTGCCCGGTGGGTCTCACGGGCACGACCGGCTCGGCCCGAGAACTCGTCGGTGCCTGCCTGGGCACCGAGTATGTGTACAACGAAATTTCAGCCCATGCTGCTGGAGCGACCCACTTTGCTTCCGATGTAGACACAATCTTTGAGATCGGCGGCCAAGACGCCAAGTACATCAGCCTGCGCAATGGCGTTCCTATTGACTACGCGATGAACAACGCCTGTTCGGCGGGCACGGGCTCTTTTCTCGAGGAGAGCGCCCAGAGCGATCTGGGGATAAGCGTGCGGGACATCGCGGACGTCGCCTTGGCGGCCCAGTCGCCCGTGCAATTCAAGACGACCTGCGCTGCGTTCATCAATTCCGACATCCGGATGGCCCAACAGCAGGGCCACAGGCACGACGATATTCTGGCCGGCTTGGTCTACGCGATCGCCGAGAACTACCTCACCAAGGTTAAAGGTCAACGTTCGGTCGGCAAGAAGGTACTTCTGCAAGGCGGGGTAGCCCTGAACCGGGCGGTCGGCTATGCGTTCGCTCATAGTGTTGGGCGTCCGATTGTGATTCCGCCCAATCCGGAGTTGCTTGGTGCTCTCGGAGTAGGACTGCTCGCACTCGAAAGGTCAGGAAAGGAAAAGGGTATTGCCACCGATCTGCAGACTCTCGCGGCAGCAGATATGAAACTGGTAGGCCGATTTACCTGTCGGGCGTGCAAGATGTACTGCAGCATTGACCGTTTCGAAGTGGCTGAGCGGCGCTTCCCGTTTGGTGGCCGCTGCAGCTTGTTCGAGAATGTCTGGAAGCGGAAGGCCCGCGTCGCCGCAGCACCCGACTTGGTCGAACAACGGGCCGCGATACTTTTTGGTGTTCTGACACCCGTCGTCACGGGCCCGAGCGGCGAACCGAAGGAACGCGCCCATTGGGGCGTCGGACCGGCGTACGAAGCTGCAAAGTCGTTCCTGGAGGAGTCCTTCGGCTACGTCACTGCAGAGGTTTCGGTTGACGGGATTCGTATCGGCATTCCGCGCGCGTTGACGACGCACTCCCTGTTTCCTCTTTACTCCACTTTCTTCTCCGTATTGGGAATGGAGGTCGTGTTGTCTGACGTGGACCCACGAGGTGACCTGAGATCGCATTCTGGGTTTTGTCTCCCGGCACAGATTGCTCACGGCGCGGTGTTGGACTTGGCGCAGCGAGGCGTGCGCCAGGTCTTCTTGCCGCACGTGGTGCGCATGCCTCAGCACAACCCTTGCAAGGATTCCTACCTCTGCCCGATCACGCAAGCTGGCCCTTATTTCGTGGCTAAGGCTTTTCCGGATATTCGCTTGCTTTCGCCCGTGCTGGATTTCACGGACGGATACACGGCCAGTACTGCGCTGACGGAAATGGCTGTACGCGAGTTAGGAGTCGAGCGGGAGCTGGCCGACAAGGCCTGGGCGGCGGCCGTCCGCAGCCAGACGGAAGCGGAGTGCGCTCTGACCGAACTGGGACGGAAGGCGTTAGCTCAGGTCCTAGAGTCAGGCAAGCCGGCAATCTTATTGGCGGGCCACAGCTACAACGCCTACACTCCAGAGGCCTCGCAGTCGGTGGGCAAGAAACTATCCAGCATGGGAGTCACGGTGATTCCCGCGGACTGCCTTGTGCCCGTCGGGGCAGGACCTACGGTCTGGCATTTCGCAAACCAAATCTTGAACGCAGTATCCCTGGCCAAACAGCACCCCAACCTTTTCCTGCTCAGCGTGAGCAATTTCAGCTGCACGATCGATGCCTTCACCCATTCGATGCTGGCGTCGGAGTTGGGATCGAAACCATATCTCATCCTCGAAATCGACGCCCACACCGCCGACGCTGGTGTGCAAACGCGGCTGGAGGCTTTCCTTGATATCGTGCAAAACTACCACGTAGGGCAGACCAGCCTCGCCAGATCGTTCACTCCTTGCCGATTAGCGAAAGGCGGCAGTGTCATCGGTTCAAGCGGCGAACGAGTGCAACTTACCGACCCACGGGTAAAGCTCCTTTTTCTCAACTTTTCCCAATACCACGCGGAGTCTATGGCGATGGCGGCCGGCTGGCTTGGCCTGCACGCCGGCGAAGTGATTGCGATTGATCGGAGCCAGCTCGACCTGGGCTTGCAATCCACTTCCGGTCGCGAGTGCCTTCCTCTGCCACTCTGCATCGGACAACTCCTCCGAATTCATCAGCGTCGCCAACCGGGAGAAATCGTGGGTTTTTACATGGTGCGCGGTGGCGCTCCTTGTGTGAGTGAATCGTATATCGGCTATTTCGAGCGGTTCATCGTCGAGCATCAGTTGACCGACGTATTCCTGCTCGATCCCGGGCCGGAAAACGATTATCTGGGATTCGACGGGGCTTATCTGGCAAAGCATCTGGCGCCAGCCATTCTTCTAGCGGACATTTTGGTCGAGATCGACTATGTTCTCCGCGTGGTTGGCGCCCCGGGCACCATCGAGCAATTCCTACAGGAGTGGCAACAATTTGCCGCCGTGGCTCATACACTGGACGAATTCCATTCTGAACTGCCTGCATTTATAGACCGCCTGGCGGCGCTGCCGCGGACGCGCGATCCCCTGACCTGCCCGCGCGCCGTGGTCACGGGTGACTTCTTTACGCGCTTCAGCCCGTTCTTCATGGATGACGTCCGAAACCTTTACGCGGAACGGGGAATAATTCTTAAGCCCGTCGACCTGAGTGACCTGTTTATGCACATCGCGTATGACGGCCTGACAGGGATGGCCAACGACTGGGGCATGAAGCCGGGTAACTTGGCCTTGGCCAAGGCTTGCACGAGGGTGTTCGAACCGGACGGGCAGCAGTACTTGCAGCAATGGTGGAGTTATCAAGCCGGGCGAAAGACCGCGGAGTATTATCGTGGACTCTTCGCCAAGACCGGACTTCTTGTCTCCCAACCCAACGATGTGCCCGCTATGTTTGAGAAGAGCTCCGAACACATCTCACCTAAGATTTTCGGCGAGATCACTCCCACCGTAGGCAAGAGCTTGAATGCTGCACACGAGGGCTACGACGGCATTATTCTGATCGGGCCGTTCAACTGCCTGCCATTTCGTATCTCGGAGGCAATCCTCAAGCCGGTCAGCATTCAACAAGGCATGCCGCTCTTGACTTACGAAAGTGACGGCTACCCCGTTGCGCCGGCCGTGCTTCGACAGGTGGACGTGCACATTCAGCAGATTCTGGAACACTTCGCCAGAACCCGCGATTCATCGACAAGCACGAGCCCGGGGCCTCTGGCTTCGCTGCAATCCGCTCTCGACATGTTGCATCAGAGCACCCACCGAAACTGATGTTTCCACGCTTTCAGGGTTGCCCAGCAACTCCGCATCTACGTTCATTCGTTTCTGCGAGGAGAAGGGCGCGAACCGAAACGGCCCGCGCCCATTGTAAATAGTGGATAACGGAGCTACAGCGTGACGCTCAGTGCAATGTTTACGCCGGGATAGTTCATGTTGCACAGGTAATACACGCCGTTTATATCGACAACAAAAACATCCTGTGTGTAGAGCCAGTTGCTCGGCCACACGCCTTCAAATCCGAACCAGTAGCCACCGTACTGAAAGCGGCGATTGCTATAGTCGGCTTGGCTGACGTGAAACCGGTGCTCCCGTCCAAAATTGGCTTTGTAACGATCGTCGGGAATACGGCCGCCACCGTTGTTGCTGGCGCGCTGCGTCGACTGTCCAGGCTTGGCTTCCTGGGCGTGCTGCTCCTGAGCGTTTTTCTCGTCCTTGCTGCTCTTTTCTTGCTGCGCATTCTTTTCTTCCGGCTTGGTGTTTTTCTCCTGCTGTGCGTTTTTCTCTTCCGGCTTTGCGGATTTTTCTGGTTGCGCTTTCTTCTCGTCCTGGGCAGGCTTGGCTTTCTGCTCTTCCTGCTGGTCGTGCGGTTCCTGTTGTGCGTATGCAGGAATACCGACTCCGAGGGTCAAAGAGAGAACTGCGGTGCTGATAACTCCAACGTGTTTCATAGAATGTTGCCTCCAAAATCGAATCGCGATCTATTCCTGTCTTTAGCGCAAGCTTCCTGTGGTCGCGTTGACCGGGTTGCCGATGGCATCGCCGGATACGAGAAGTTCAACTCTCCGGTTCTGCTGCCGGCCCGCGGAGTTATCGTTGGAGGCCACCGGCAGGCTGTTGCCGAAACCTCTGGACGAAACCGAACCCGTCGATACTCCTTGTTGCACCAGGTAATCGCGCACGGATCCGGCACGATTCTCGGAAAGCGTTTGGTTCATGGCATCGCCGCCGACGTTGTCCGTATAGCCGCCGACTTCAATGTTGAGCCCAGGGTAGGCCAGCAGAATACCGGCAACTTTCGCCAGTTTCTCTCGGGCTCCCGGCTTCAACGAATACTTTCCAGTGTCAAACAGAACATCGGACATGCTGACGATGAGGCCGCGAGCGCTATCGCGAGTCTGAAGAATGGAATTCAGTTGCTCGGATAACTTCGCGCGCATGGCTGCCTTGTCGGTTTCCGCCTGTTGTGCGTTCTGCTGCGCCTTCAGCGTATCTGCGCGTGATTGGTCGGCATCCGCTTGAGCAGCCGAGAGTGCAGTTGCGGATGAAGCCTGGCTGTTTGCCATATCGGATTGGGCCTTCGCAGTCGCAGCTTGTGCATCTGCCGCGTCATTGCGTGCCTTGGCGGAATCAGCTTCAGCCTGAGCCGTGGCGGCTTGGGCATTCGCAGTATCGGACTCAGCTTTTTCTTTGCGCCGCGTCGCCTCATCGGCCTGTTGCTGGGTTCGCGTCTGCGCGTCGGCCGAATCCTGGCGCTCATTTGCCAGGCGGACATCGTCCATTTTCTTGACTGCGATGGCGCGTGCATCTTCCGCAGTCTGCACTGCCTCGCGGGAGATCGCGATCAGCGGCTTGCGGTCCATGTGTCTGTTGACGGCTTCAGCATCAGCGTTATTCATTAATTGGACGGCGTGCTGATAGCTGTCTGAGGCATATTGCTCCGCCCCTTCCGATTGAGCGATGCGCAACGCGTTCCGCGCCTCAAAAAATTCCAACGGCAATTTCGCATTCAAGACCACCGGATCGAACTTGTACCCAGTGGGAATGTAGCCACCGCGCTCCATCAGTTCGTACTTCGCGTTCACCGCCTCAGTGGTTCCCTTGGTTTGCTCGCGAACCACGTTCTCCAGAATCACCACGTTGCTGGGCTGGCGAACCGCATAGTAAGGTTCCGCCGTGACAATCAGAGCGAATGCCTGCAGGTCCGTGGTCACATTGAGCTTGCTGCGATGGTTGCCCCCGAGCAGGACCTCGCCCAGGTTCACCGCCCGGCCTTCGGGCGAAATCGCCCACAGGACGTAGGTCAGATACTCATTGCCGAACGCCGTCGGCTTCTGCAGGTCGCCGAATTCCGCTTCGATCGCGATGGATCCGCGCTTGCTGTTGATCTCTGCGACTCCATTCGCGGACGGCATCAGGTCGGTGCCCGCGAAATCCAGTTTCGAAGATCCGCTGCGATGCTGATAGTTGACCGCTTGCACGCTGCGGCTGATGACAGTAACGCGGAAGGTCGGCGTCGAACCCACGGGCTCGACTTTCAGGGTTGTTTGAGAATCGGTTTGAGCGACTGCATGCAGACTCAGTACGAGTACGGCGGCCGACAGTAGTTTTATTTTCAATGGAATCATCCTCTGGCAGGTATCTGCCGCAGTGCCTTGTTGTTTACGGGGATTGTGAGTTTCGGGGCCTGGCTTTTTCCCAACCAGCTTCGTGGTTACCTACCCTTTTCCGACATGGATATTGGAAAGGGAATGAAAGAGCCCAAAAACATTGAGGACCCACAGAACGACGGCAATCACCACGACGCCATTTAAGATGGACTTGATGGATGACTGCATGGGGATGAAGCGATTCACCAGCCACAGCAGAACACCGACGACGATCAGAACTTCCAGGAGTTGAATTAAAGGCATGATCTTTGACCTTCCTTTGCTTGCGAGCTATGTTCCGCGAGGTAACGCCTCTCATCCGCCTGGAGGCGTTCCCATTTCGATGTTCGAGATTCTCTAGGGTCAAATCGTGTACGCCGCAAGTTTTGCGGCAGGCACACGGACGAAGAATGCTGATTCGCTGGATGTGGCCGCTTGGCGTGACCTGACCAGGACACGACCCCGGCGACCTAGAGGGAAGAGTCGCGATTCAGCCTCGCGCGCTCCATCTACACACTCAGAGGATAATTAAGAATGACAGGTGTGGGCAGATGCGTCTGAGCAAGATAGCTCACAAGTGAAGAATCGAAATTGCGATCCAATTGCTGCATCGAAGCACGAAAAGACGGTCACGGTGCATGGCGAGGATTCGCCGCCATGCGGGCATTCGTCGAAGCCTCGGGCCGCATGGGCACTTGCGCAGCCGGCAAGTCGAATTCCCGTCCACAGTCGAAGCAGACGCGGTAAGTGCGACGCTTGATGGTGAACACCCGACTGAGGTGACGGTGGCGGCAGCCGAAGATAAATTGGAATGCGCCCAGGAATAGTTTCATCAATCCTGTGCTCTCTGGCGGCGTTCGCAACTTCCATTAGCATCCAGCCATTCGAGCAGACCGCGGACGCTGGCCCGAGCCAGCGCGATCGCGCAATCCGCGGCTCCGTAATAGATGTTGAGCGTGTCGCCATCGGGATCCATGGTGTACCCGCAGGGGAATACTACGTCGTCAACGTCGCCGTGACGCTCGTACTCCGCCTCTGGCCCGAAGATCCACGAATCTCCTCGCAGCAAGCACTTCTCCGGTTTCTCCAGATCGAAAAGAGCCAGGCCCAACCGATACAGGCAGCCGGAGGGTGTATGCCGCACTCCGTGATAGAACACGAGCCATCCTCTGGAAGTCTCGATGGGCGGCGGCGATAACCCGATTTTGTTGGCATCCCACCAGGCGCCGCGGCGTGCTTCTAACATCAACCTATGCCTGCCCCAGTAACGCAGGTCGGGTGAGTAGGAGATCCACATGTGTGACCCGAGTGGTGTCATGGGACGATGAATCAGCGCCCAGTAGCCATCGATTCTCCGAGGGAGAAGTGCAGAGTCCTTGTCGTCAGGCGACATAATTACGCCGTATCGTTCGAAGGTACGGAAGTCTTTGGTCAAAGCCAGCGACACGCCGGGACCGCCGCGCGAATAGGAAGTGTAGGTGACGACATATTGCTGTAGTTCAGGAACAAACGTGATGCGAGGATCTTCAATGCCCCAGATCTCCTCCGGATAGTTCTTGGGGTCGGGCATGAGTGTAGGCTCACTATCGATTTGCCATCCATCCCAACCATTTCGAGAGCGAGCAGCGCATAGATGGGACAAGCCGCGGCGGTCCTCGACTCGGCACAGCAGCAGGGTTGATCCATCAGCCAGCATCGTCGCTCCCGCATTGAACACACTATTAATGGGGTATGGCCATTGTTTGCCCGTCAGAATCGGGTTGCCCGGATGGCGAATTAGGAGCGATTCGTGGTGAACACTTAAGATATTCAAAGGCTTTTCTGCGGGTACGGTCATGAAAGGATTTCCTTTTGTTCGGGCGCTTGCGAAGATTGCATTTCGAGGAGAGCCATCAAAAACGATAGCGTGGATTCGGCTCCCTGGTTTTCATTGGCGCGGTCGGGATGCAGGCCGTCCCGGCAGCCGCCAGTCGCGGAATCATAGAGAGGAAGTTGAAGATCGTTGTCGCCGAGGAACCAGTTGAACGCCGACCAGGCTTCGCTGCGCCAGCGGCTGTCGCCCGTTACCCGGTACGCTTGCAGACAGGCAGAAACCGCGCCGGCAGCTTCGAGCGGCTGTTGGTCGAAGCGGGCCTTCTCACCATGCTGGCGATAGAAGCCTTGCGAACCAATCGGCACAAAGTGGCGATTGATGTCGCAGTGTTGCACTGTTGATAGCCAATCCAAAGATTCCAGACCGGCGGAAACCATACGATCGTCCGAGCAAGCTGCGCCCACCAGCAACAGAGCCTGAGGTAATCTCGCGTTGCCGTAGGCGAGAATGTCCTCGAACCATTTCCAATCTGGCCTTCGGATGGACTCATACATTTCGAGCAGTCGCCGACTGAGGGCGGACCGCAGTTTCTGGGCATCGCGATCTCCGGGATACGAAGTGAGGTATTCCTGAATCCCGAGCAGCGTATAGGCCCAGGCGCGCGGACTGTTGAATTCCAGCGCCAGGGGGAGAGAGAACTCGAACAAGCGACCGGCAGCGCCTCTCAGTGCTGGGTCTTGAGACCGGCCCAGAATCGTGCCCAGAGCCCACAACGCCCGCCCATGGCAGTCTTCGGAGCCGACGGGTTCGTTCCACCGGCGATCGTAGCGAAGAAAGTTCTTGAATCGGCCTTTCGCAGGATTAAAGGCGTGCTCCAGGAATGATAGATACAAAACCGGCGAATTCGCGGAAGGCAGATCTACTGTTCCGCGCGGATCACCGTCTAACTGCTCCAGCAGCACCGCCAGGATGAGGGCGCGAGCGTTGTCGTCCGTGGTGTATCCCTCTCTGCGGTTTGGGATCGTAAAGATCGAGTGCTGCAGCATTCCGGTGTCGTCGGTCATCCGAGTTAAATGATCCAGTTTTAAACCCGGCAACTGATTGAGCGATTTGTGAGTCATGCGGGCCGAGAACTGCACTTTGGGCGTTTCCATGCGGTCGCTGCGGACCCGCGCGAAACTTTCCATGTACCCCTGCGCCACTCGTTTCCAGACCATCTCGCGAGCAAAAAGGTACGCGCGTTTGCGCATGGCGTGGCGTATCGCCGGAGTGTCGAGGAGTTCAATCGTCTTCTGGCCAATCGCGCCGGGATTCTGGAAGGGCACCAGCGCGCCTCGGCGGTCGTCCAACAACTCGATCGCGTGCCAATAAGGAGTCGAGATGATCGCCTTGCCCGCACCCAGTGCATAGGCAAGCGTGCCGGAGACCACCTGCGCCTCATGCCGGTAAGGCGTGATGTAAATGTCCGCGGCGCCGATGAATTCGACCATTTCCTCGGGGCTGACGAAGCGGTTGTGGAAGATCACTTGCGATTCCACGCCGATCTCCTTAGCCAAAGCCTGCAAACTGGCTCGATACAAGTCCCCCTCGCGCCGGAGGATGTGAGGATGAGTCGCGCCTGCCACGAGGTAGACCACATTCTTGTGTTTGGACAGAATGTGCGGCAGCGCTTGAATTACGTTCTCGATTCCCTTATTCGGCGAAAGCAGACCGAAGGTGAGCAGAACCGCCTTTCCTTCCACGCCAAAGCGGTCCTTATAGAAATTCGGATCCAGGAACGGCAGATCTGGAACACCGTGCGGCACCATGTCGATCTTGCTGCCCGGCACCTTGAAGATTTCCTGAAGGAACTGGGATGACAACTGGCTCATGACAATGAGGCGATCAGACAATTCTGCAATCTCTTCCATGACCGTCAGTTGATTGGGATCTGGCTCACGCAGAACGGTATGCAGCGTGGTCACCACCGGCATCTTCAGACCGCGTAGCAGATGCAAAATGTGGCTCCCGGCAGCACCGCCGAAGATTCCGTATTCGTGCTGCAGGCACACCATATCGATGTTGTTGAAATTCAGAAATTCAGCCGCGTCCTGATACGACTTCACGTCGTCCTGGGCAAGCGACCAGCGCACCCGCGCGGGGTAGTCGTAGCCTTCCTCGGTGTCGTTGACCGGGAGCGCCAACAGTCGAGCCGTTCCGTACTCTGCGGAAATGGCGCTGCACAGGTCGGTGGTGAAGGTGGCGATTCCACAATGCCGCGGAAGATAATTTCCGATCACCGCGATCCGACTGGGCAGGGATGGCTTCGATTGCAGACGATGTCGAGCAACTGCGGCTTCGTCCCTCAACAAGGGGCGAGGCCCGACGACTTCCAAGAGAGGTTTCGGTAGAACTGTATTTGGCAACGACATTGGTTCCAACTCCGGCGAGATCAGGTGCGGAAAGAGGCACGTTTCTTGGCCGGTCCTTGACCCCCCTAGGCACTGACCTCTACGGGCACCAGTTCCGGGATGCACCGGGAGTTTTGCAGTGATTTGACAGCGTCTTCCGCCGTAAATTTCCCCATCATCAGGGCCAGTTTTCGGTTGGTTGTCATTTGGACGGGAATCCGATCAATCCGCTGCACGTAGGCGGGGGCGCGAGTGCCGCCATGAGTCACCCTGACAACAAACTTGATATTCGCCATGTACTCAAGAATACCGACATCGTGCTTCATAGAACTGGTCACTATTGACCATCTTGTTGCCCAGAAACCGTGCATGGTGGAGACATGACGCTCAAACAGAAACTGGCCCTGTCGGTTCGTTGCCCTACCTGCGGTGCAAAACCGGGAGAAAAATGTGAGCTGAGCACTGGTCTGCCCCGCACCGACCCGCATCGGGACCGGCGCTTAGTGGGCTCGGACAAATGAAGGGCCGCGAGGTTCACGCCAGCGCTGGTTCGGCGAGCGCAGAGCCGGGACGATCGAAGGCGTGGTTCACCGATGCGGCAGCCGCCGAGCTTTCCTCTGGCGTAGGCGTTGGTATTTGAAGCAATCCCTGGCGGCCCAGGTTTGCGGGCAGTGTGAACGCGTCCTGGTGCTGCATGATGAATCCCAGAATATGCGCCAGGCCCTCCGACTTGTATCCATTATCGAAAGTGATGCCGGTGCTGTGAAATGTCGAAGGCGACATCCAGTACTCACAAGCCAGAAGCCAATGGCCCCGGCTTAGAGATGACCAGACCTTCAGATAGTCCAACGTACCGCCGGGAGCGAAACCGTACTCAATGTGAATCAAGCCAGCCTCGGTTCCGTGCATCAGGTCTGCCCACGACACAACAATGGCAGACTCAAGCATTTGGTCGAGACTCTGACTTCCGTTATGCGACATAAATTGGCCCTCCGACTTTCTTAAGAAATGCGCTCAGCTTTGAGCCCGTTCTGCAGCGTGCTGCGACGCTTGCCGTGCCTCGGCACTATCCAGGCAGCAGCTCTGCTGGACGTGTCGCGAGTGTGCTGTGACAACGGCGTAGGGCACACCCAGAAAACGCTTGGCGACGATTCCGGTGACCTCCAGGCCATTGAACCGCTGTGGCTTTACTTTCGCTAGAATCCGCTCCACCGCGCTCTGGATCTTCAGTGCTCCAATAGAGCCGAAGAACATCACCTTGACTTCTGTCGCCATGAAAAAGAAATTCCATCCGGCAGCATGGATCTTGCGATCCAGGGCGACGCCATCCAGAACCTTGAGCCGACTCCATTCTCCCGAACAGGGCTCGCTCTCCAGCCCAAGAAGGTCCGTCATCCCGGGCCATTGCTTCATCAGAATCGTGCCGACTTGAACGGTTGATGGCATAGCTCCCCTAATCAGTCACTGGTGTGATTGTCCATCGACTTGCAAACTCCATTGTCAGATGCGGAGGCATGGCAAAACTGCTCAAAAGTGACCACTCTTGCAGAAACCGTCAGAGCAGGGGCGTCCTTTGGGAAAATGGGATTTGACAATTTGTGCGAATGGGCCCCTTTGCGGACTATACTTACCGCAGATGAGTTCCACGATAGCAGCCAGGAAGAACGGCGGATTCGATCCCGACACTTTCCTCGCCACCATCGGCGATGGCCGGAAGATTCTGCTCGTTCCGAAGAAGCAAGTGATATTTGCTCAAGGGGACGAGGCGGACGCCGTCTTTTATGTGCAAAAAGGCAAGGTCAGGCTTTCTGTCGTGTCCAAGATCGGCAAGGAAGCAACCATCGCTATCGTGAGCGAGGGCAACTTCTTCGGGGAAGGTTCTCTGGCAGGTCAGCTTCTGCGTATGGGCTCAGCGGCTGCCATGACCGATTGCGAGATTCTCCGCGTCGAAAAGAAGACGATGATGGAAGCGCTTCATCGCGAACCTACGCTTTCTGAAATGTTCGTGGCCTATTTGCTGGGGCGGAATATCCGTTACGAAGAGGATCTGGTCGACCAACTGTTCAATTCCAGCGAGAAACGCCTGGCCCGCGTCCTGTTGTTGCTAGCTCATTTTGGCAAGGAAGGCATTCCCGAAACTGTCGTCCCCAAGATCAGTCAGGAGACGCTGGCCGAGATGGTTGGAACCACTCGTTCCCGCGTGAGCTTCTTCATGAACCGATTCAGGAAGCTGGGCTTCATTCACTACGCGGGCGGTACGGAAGGCGCGTTGCAGGTCCACAGCTCTCTGCTTAATGTCGTGCTGCACGATTAGATACCTGGATTGCTGCGCCCCGAAACATACCCTCTTCGTGGGGAGAAAAAGCAGAGGAACTAACCTTGAAGATATTTCTATTCGCAGGTCTGCTCTTGATTGTGCTCGGCATCGCATCCCTGGTCGTGCCGATTCCTCACAGCGAGACCCAGGGGATTAAAATCGGGAACGCCAGCATCGGCGTGCAGACCACTCACAGCGAGCGCGTGTCGCCCATCATAAGCGTGGTGCTGATTGCGGGCGGGATCGCGCTGAGCATTGCCGGCTCGCGAGGCCGGACGTCGAAAAGCTGAAGCGGGCCTCAGACCCTTCCCTTAATGCAGTTCTGCACGATTGAGTGCTTCCACGAAAACCACAGTCGGATGACGGCCGCCGCTCTCCCCCGCTGGCTCCCATGCAATCGGCAGCACATGCCGCACACGCGCCGGCTCGGTGGCTTTGTCCTGGCGCTGGCCGCACGACAGGCAGATGGCTCCCACTTGCCGGATGTCCGTCTCTTTCGATATTTCATTTTCCCGAACGGCAGTGGAGCCGCCGACGACCGGGCCGGTGCATGCGTCACAAGGGTAAACGGAGAGGTGAAGGTATTGTTTTTTCAAGGGGCCTCACAGCGAACAATGATGTGTATCGAACCCTAGTCTCTCTGCATGCGGACTACTGGTCAGTATTGCTCGGTTCGCAGAGTTGCTCGATTTGCAGAGGTGCGGCCTGTGAGCAATAGTGGGCAGAATTGCGCGAACCCGGCGTATATATCTAACCAGCATGGCTTCCAGCAGCACCCTGCTTTGCATACACCGCGATCCGGCTCAATTGACTCTGCTGCAGGAAAATGGATATAAGCTGGTCACCGCGACGAACGGCTCGGAAGGCCTACGGCTTCTGACGACGCGGCCGGTGGATGCAATTGTGCTGGAGTACCATCTGGGCCTGCTGGATGGTGCAGTCGTCGCTGCTGAAATCAAGAAAGTTAAGCCACACCTCCCAATCGTCATGCTGGCCGACCACCTGGAACTGCCGGAGGGAGCGCTCGCGTCCGTTGATGCTCTGGTGACGAAGTCCGACGGAGCTCATTTTCTGTGGGCAACCATCCACTTTGTACTCAATGTGAAGCCCGCCAAACGCCTCGCAGGAAAGCTCAGGGGAGCGCAGGCGCCGGTGCACCCTCGTCGTCTGGGCAAGTCACTCGATAGGGTGGGCGGTGGCCGGGCCAACCCTCCTCAGATGGCAACTAGCGAGCAGGATGCGCCTTTCTCGCCCAGCGTGTGGAGAGGCATCTGGGACGGAAGTATCAAATTCTAAGCCCATGGCGGCCCACATCGTCTGAGCTGGACTCCTAGATTCCCGTTTTGGTGCAGGCGTTCCGCAAACGAGCAGAATTGACCATTCTCTAAACTCGGCGACGTGAATACTCAGAGTGTGGAGACCCGGCCACTTACGCCAAGACGGATATTGTCCGTGCCGTGCCCGGTGTGCCGGGCTAAGCCGAAGGAGAAGTGCACGCTGATGACAGGACACCCGTCGAATAAGACACATCTCGCCCGAGGCCTGGCGGCCGTCAAAGCTTTGCCTCCTGAGAACTCCGGCAACGCAGCTCTGCGGTTCCTGTGGACCGCGACGAGCCGTGGCCTTCGCGTCCTGTTCCAACACAAGTAGGAGACCTGTGTCCAAACCAAGCAATCCGCCAAGTCTGCTGAGCTTTCAAATCCACAAGAACGGCAGCGCGGTCGATGGAGTCAGCTATCCCAGCCTGCGGGAAGCCTCTGCAGCCTGGGAGAAAGCTGCACAAGGAGGCGAAATAACGCAGGTGGACAGGCTCGACCAAGTCGTGCGGCGCTATACGTCGGACGAATGCCGGAACGCGCGCAACCTTTGGAACAAGGCTTGAAGCTTCGGTCGCAGCCCCGTTTGGGACCGCCTCAAGCTGTTCCGCGACGCCCGCTAACCAAATTGATAACTATCATCACCAGCGCTACCACCAGCAGCAGGTGAATCAGACCTCCGGCCACGTGCAAGCTAAAGCCCAGCAGCCACAAAATCAGCAGTACCGCAACAATCGTCCAAAGCATTTCGATCTCCTTTGTTCATCCTTCTTGCTTTGCTTCTTTCACTTTTGGCGGAGCAGGGCTGAGCGACTTGCCGCACTCCAGACAAACTCGCTTGGCACGCGGCGTAATCAAGCCGCAAAACGGGCACATCCTCTGCGACTGGAATTGCCGAGAGTCCGGTCTAAACATCGCCAGGAGTTTGCCGAAGAAAGCAGAAACAGGGTTCATCGCCTTCGCTCTTTCTCCCCCAGCTAAACATGACAGAGCAGGGCTGATGATTCTGAGCCGGATTGCTCACATTGAAGATCAAAGTTTTTGGGGTGACCGGCGAGGAATCAAGTCTGCTGCGGTTGGGAAGCGGATTCGAAGTGAGCAATTCAGACCAGCTATTGCCACAAGCCTGAGCGATCATGATGCTGGAGACGAGCACTTTCTCTCTCTCTTTCAGGTCCTCTGAGCTAAGTCAGTTATCTGGAGTGATCTCCTCTTGCCGAAGCAAGAGAACAGACGAAGTAATTGCATCGGAGGTATCAGCCAGGACGTTGTGTGGCTGACCGGAACGGCGTACTTCTCATTGAAGATGTGGTGGCCAACTCTTCCGAAAGGCGACAATCATGACAGCCCATCAACGGAGATGCCTCTGGGCACAAGTAGCGTGCCTGGGTCTTTGGCCTATTCTTGCGGTTGCTCAGTCCTCCGAGAGTGCGCAAAACCTCGAGGCGTGCAAGGCAGGTCGCGCAACCTGTGATCGGTCCAAGCTCAGCGCGCCGCAATTGGCGGAGGTGGCGTTCGCCGCCCACGGGCGAAACGTTGCGAACTGCCGGAACGGCTTCGATTCCTGTGATCACTCGAAACTCTCCGCCCCGGAAGCTACTGCCTTGGCCGTCGCCGATCACCAGCGCAACGTGTCCGATTGCAACGACGGGATCAGTTCTTGCGACCGCTCTAAACTGACCCAGGCGGAGGCGCGTGATTCTTCCGTGGCGGAGCACCTGCGTAACATCGCCGACTGCAAGAACGGAGTAGGTTCCTGCGATCACTCGAAACTGAGCCCATCAGAAGTTGGCGCGGTCGACGCCGCTAGGGAACAACTCAATGCGTCCGACTGTAAGAACGGCACCGGCCTCTGTAATCATTCCCAGCTGACTTCTTCCGAAACGACGGATGTGACTGCTGCAGAACACCAACGCAACGCGCAGAATTGTGAGCATGGCTGGGACGAGTGCGACCATACCAAACTCACTGCGTCAGAAGCGAAACAGACAGCATACTCGGAACAACAGCGCAATCTTGCGTCCTGCAAAGACGGACAGGACACTTGTGATTACGCAAAGCTGACTCCCGCCGAGGCCAAAACGCTGGCGGACGCCGAGCACAAGCGCAATTACACGGCTTGCCTGAAAGGGTACGGCTACTGTGATCCTTCCCGACTCACGGTCGAGGAGACTCACACGATTCACCTGGGCAATTAACTCCGAAGGGAATGACAGGAAATCCGTTGGCTGTAAGAGGGCTTATGATTCAACAGTGTCCCCACTGCGGAAGCGAATTGGTGCGAGCCAGGCTCACTGATCAGCAAGCCCTGCCAGGAATGGCGCAAGTCGCGTCTCCTGGCTGGCGTTGCAGCGTGTGTGGAGGCGGATTCACCAGAGAGCAGATCCGCGAAAGCACCCGGGCAAGGTCGATGCCTGCTCCGCCGAAGCAGTAGGCGCTTGCCTGGCAAAGTCGTTTCCGTGGGGCTGTCGCATCCTTACGTGAACGAAAGCAGGGGGCACGACACTATGTCGAGGCTGTACAAAGGCACCACCGACCAGGGGTGGATTTCCAGAATTATGCGCTGGATCTGCGCCTGCTCGTCCGCGGTGAATCGGTGGCCTTTTTCTCCCCGTCTTTCAAAAGCCGCAGAACCGCAAGGATTGTGTTCCAGTTGCGTGTCGTGGCCGGCACTCCGAATAGCTTATCGATCTGGCCAAGGTACCTGATTGTCTTCATGTGACGTCGGTACATTCCGAACACGAATTGTTGGTTCGAGTCGATAACCCGCACCAACCAATCCCCGTCGGGAGGGAATACAACTGGCAGAGTAGCGCGGAGGGCTCCGGCTCTCGACAGGATGCTCACGAATCGAACGATATCGGGGGGTGACGGCTCGGTTCCAAACGGATTCTCCGTTTCCAGGCGGATAAGATCGCGACCCTCGCAGAGCACAACTTTCGCCTCGAATGGCAGCTTCCGGAGCAATTCTGCTCGGAACGCTCCTCGCGATCCAGGTTTCCGTACGATAAATGTGCCTGCAGCGCCTATGTTGACGACATCGTAGTCACTCAATTCTCTCGCCAGGATGCTAGGGCGAAATGTCCTGTGTCCGCCAACGTTAACACCTCGCAGGAAAACAATCAGAGCCATACCTGTCACCGGGTCGCCATGGTTAGGTTCAAACTTGCCGCCAAAGTTTAGTCTCGTCGACCCCCAGATCCTGATGCTTCAAACAAATGGTGATCCCCGAGTCTGGATTGACGCGATGAATCGACTCCGCATGCACAACTACAAGGTCCAGGCAAACCCCACGCCCGCGCAGTCGCCCACCCGGCACGAATTTCGACGATCCAAAATCTGCTCAGC